>Ga0196964_10001895_pt1 | contig 10197 bp, 10 predicted proteins | sample S1_10metaG_FD_148615 | JGI IMG/M metagenome (GOLD analysis project Ga0196964, IMG submission 148615) | Soil microbial communities from Anza Borrego desert, Southern California, United States - S1_10 | ecosystem: Environmental > Terrestrial > Soil > Desert | place: USA: California | collected... | reverse complement strand
CCAGTCGAAGGTCGCGAACTCGCCGTTGATGCGCCCGGACACGGTGTCCAGACGCGAGCGGATGTCCTGGTACTCGGCCACCTCCTCGCGGCTGGGCGTGGCGACCTGCAGCAGGAACACCTTCTCCAGCTGGTCGGGGTTGTCCGCGAGGAACTGCTCGTAGCTCAGGAAGCGCTCCTCCAGCCCCTTGGAGTAGTCGAGCCGGTCGACGCCGAGCAGCATCTTCCGCCCCGCCATGCTGCGCCGGATCTGCTCGTAGGTGCGCTTGGCCGGGTCCGAGGTGACGGCGCGGGCGAAGTCCTCCGCGTCGATGCCGATGGGGAAGGCGCCGATGCGCGTGCGCCGGCCCCAGGCGTGCACCAGCCCGCCGGCGCCGACGGTGCCGGCCGCCACGTGCTCGACGTACTCGGCGAAGGCGTCGCGGTGATCCTCGGTCTGGAACCCGATGAGGTCGAACTCGAGCAGCGCCCGGACCAGGTCCTCGTGGTGCGGCAGGGTCTGGTAAACGCGCCGGGCAGGCCACGGCACGTGCAGGAAGAAGCCGATGCGGTTCTTCACCCCCCGCCGGCGCAGCTCCTGGGCCATGAAGATCAGGTGGTAGTCCTGGACCCAGATCACGTCGTCGGGCCCGATCAGCGGCAGCACGGTCTCGGCGAAGCGCTGGTTCACCCGCGCATAGGCCTCGCCGAACGAGCGCTCGTAGGCGGCCAGGTCCGGGCGGTAGTGGAACAGCGGCCACAAGGTCCGGTTGGCGAAGCCGTTGTAGTACTCCTGGATATCCCCGGCCTCGAGGTCGACCAGGGCGACCGTGACGCCGCCGATCTTCTGCATCGAGAGCTGGCCGGTGAAGGCCTCGGTGGTCTGGCCGCTCCAGCCGAACCAGATGCCGTTGTCGTCCTTCAGCGCTGCGGCCAGCGCCATGGCCAGGCCGCCGGCGGTGCCGACGCCCGGGTCGGCCGGCGGGTTCACCCGGTTGGAGATGACGATCAGTCTGCTCATGCTACGCCCCTGGACTCGAACTCGAACACGCCGGCGCGCAACGAGCGCTCCAGCCACTGTAGAACCTCGCTGACCCCCAACAGACGCGCCGAGGCGGCGCTGTCGCGGTCCGGCCCGACCAGAACCCCGATCCCGCCGCGGGCCTCGACCAGGGCGAAGGCGTCCTCGTCGGTGACGTCGTCGCCGAGGAAGATCGGCACGGCGCCCTCGAACGGCGCCTCGGCCATGAAGGCTGCCACGGCCGAGCCCTTGTCGGCGCCCGGCGTGCGCACTTCCGCGACCCGGTCGCCGCGCTGCAGCTTCAGGCCGTATCGCTCGGCCTCGGCCTGCGCGGCGGCCAGCGCCGCGGCGCCGTGCTCGGGGGCCTGACGCCAGTGCAGCGCCGTGCTCAGCCGCTTGGATTCCACCAGCACGCCGGGGTGCTCGGCGGCGAAGGCGCGGAAAGCCTGCTCCACCGCCGGCAGCTCCGGATGGACGTCGGCGCGGCTGACGCCGCCGCCGATATCGCGGCGCTCTAGCCCATGCACGCCCGCCGCACAGGCGGCGACGCGCTCGACGATCCGGTCGATCTCGTCCAGCGTCCGGCCGCTGATCACCGCCATGCGGCCGTCCAGCGCGCTGCGCAGGCGGCGCAGCAGCTCGGTGCGGGCCGGATCGGGGGCCACGGCGGACGGAGTCGGCTCGAACTCGGCCAGGGTGCCGTCCAGGTCGAGGAACAAGGCCGCGCGCGCGAGCGGAACCGGGCCGAGCGTTATCGGCGCGGTCGCCGGACGGGCGATCTCGTTCAAGGCGGCGTCCATGGCTCGCGAGGCTCCTGTAGGGAACAAAATGGCTAGGCCGTGGAGTTGGTTCCCTCTTGCAGCCGCAGCGCGGCTGCGGCGTTTCATTGCCGAGACAAGGGAAATCGGGAGGCGCGATTGGACCAGCAAGCCGGCAAGACGGCCCTCGGCGACCTGCGCTCGAGCGCGGACCAGCGCACGCTCGACCTCGCCCCCATCGGCAACTGCACGGTCAGTTCGCTGATCGACCGCCGGGGGCGGCACGTCTGGTCCTGCGCGCCCCGCATCGACAGCGACCCGGTCTTCTCGGCCCTGCTCGACGACCGCGACTTCGACGATCCGGAGGCGCGCGGCTTCTGGACGATTGAGATCGAGGACTTCGCCGACGCCAGCCAGTCCTACCTGCGCAACACCGCCATCCTCCGAACCGAGCTGCGCGACGCCCGCGGAGCCGCGCTGGAGATCCTCGACTTCTGCCCTCGCTACCGGCACCTGGGACGCACCTACCGCCCCACCGCCTATGCGCGCATCGTGCGCCCGATCGTCGGAACGCCGCGCATTCGCGTGAGGCTGCGCCCCGCGGCCAACTGGGGCGAACGCGCCGCCGAGCGGACCTCCGGCTCAAACCACGTCCGCTACCTCTGCTCGGACCTGACGCTCAGGCTGACCACCAACTGCCCCGTATCGCACGTGCTGGAGGAGCGCAGTTTTCGGCTCGAACAGCCGCTGGGCTTCTTCCTGGGTCCCGACGAGCAGTTCGATTCCGACGTGCTGTCCGGCGTGGAACGGATGCTCGGCGAGACCACCACCTACTGGCGCGAATGGGTGCGCAACCTGGCCCTGCCGCTCGACTGGCAGGCGGCCGTGATCCGCGCGGCGATCACGCTGAAGCTCTGCGCCTACGAGGAGACGGGCGCCATCGTCGCGGCCATGACCACCTCGATCCCGGAGCACGCCAACTCCCAGCGCAACTGGGACTACCGCTACTGCTGGATCCGCGACGCCTACTATGTGGTGCGCGCCCTGAACCGGCTGGGGGCCGCCGACCTGCTCGAGAACTACCTCGGCTATCTGAGGAACCTGGTCGACGTCTCCGGCGGCGGCCACGTCCAGCCCGTCTATGGCGTCGGCCTCGAACCGATGCTGACCGAGCGCATCGTCGACACCCTGCCCGGCTACCGGGGCATGGGACCGGTGCGCGTCGGCAACCAGGCGCACGAGCATCACCAGCACGACGTCTACGGCCAGATCGTGCTGCCCCTGGTGCAGTCCTTCTTCGACGAGCGGCTGCTGAGGCCAGGCACGATCGACGACTTCCGCGCGCTGGAGAAGGTCGGCGACCGCGCCTTCGAGATGCACGACAAGCCCGACGCGGGCCTGTGGGAATTCCGGACCATCGCGCGGGTGCACACCTATTCGTCGGTAATGTGCTGGGCCGCCTGTGCGCGCCTGGCCAATGCGGCCGAGGCGCTCGGCCTCATCGAGCGGCGCGACTTCTGGCGCGCGCGGGCGGACGTGATCCACCGCCGCATCGAGCAGGAGGCGTGGTGCGAGGAGCAGGGTCGCTACGGCGGAAGCTTCGGCGGCGACGAGCTGGACGCCTCGCTGCTGCAACTGACCGAACTGGGCTTCATCGCGCCGGACGATCCGCGCACGGGCGCCACCTTTGACGCCATCGAGAAGGGGCTCAGGCGCGGCTCCTACCTGTTCCGCTACGTCGATCCGGACGACTTCGGCACGCCGCAGACGGCGTTCAACTTCTGCACCTTCTGGTTCATCGAGGCCCTGCACATGGAAGGGCGGATCGAGGAGGCGCGCGAGCTGTTCGAGGAGATGCTGGCCCGGCGCACCAATGCGGGCCTGCTGTCGGAAGACATCGCATTGGAAGACGGCGAGCTCTGGGGCAACTATCCGCAGACCTATTCGCTGGTCGGGCTGATCAACTGCGCGGTCCTGCTCAGCCGGCCCTGGAGCGCTGTGCGTTGAATCCATCCTTCGCCCCAAGCCTCGCTTTGGTGGGCGACATCGGCGGCACCCACGCGCGCTTCGCGATCGCGCGCCTGGGCGGGCCGCGGCCCGAGCTGGGCGAGCCGGTGAAGCTGGCCCACGCCGGCATGGCCGGGCCGGACGCCGTGGTCGAGGCCTTCCTGGCCCAAGTGGGAGAGGCGCGGCCGGCCCACATCGCCGTGGCCGTCGCCGGGCCGGTGGACGGCGGCGCCGCGCGCTTCACCAACCTGCCCTGGAGCCTGTCCGAAGCCGCCCTCCGCCAGGACGGGTTCGAGACCGCCGTCCTGATCAACGACTTCGAAGCCATGGCCTGGGCCCTGCCCGCGCTGTCTCCCGACGAGACCGTCGGCATCGGCGCCGATGTCCCGCCCGAGTCCCGCGCCGCCAGGCTGGTGCTCGGCCCCGGAACCGGCTTCGGCGCCGCCGTCGCCGCGCCCTGCGGGGCCGGCTTCACCGCCATGGCCACCGAACCCGGCCACATGGGCTTCGCCCCCACCGACGAGGTCGAGCTCGAGCTGTGGCGCCGCCTCTCCGCCGATGGCCGGGTGACGGTCGAGAGCCTGGTCTGCGGCCCCGGCCTGAAGCGGCTGCACCGCCTGCTGGCCGAGATCGAGGGCCGCCCCCCCGAACCTCTCGAGCCCACAGAGATCACCGCCCGCGCCCTCGCCGGCTCGGACCCCCACGCCATGGCCGCCGCCGAACGCTTCTGCGCCCTGCTCGGCTCCGTCGCCGGCGACCTGGCGCTGGCCACCGGCGCCCGCGGCGGCGTCTACCTCGTGGGCGGCATGGCCCGCGGCATCGAGCCCCTGCTCCTCAACGGCCCCTTCCGACGCCGCTTCGAGGACAAGCCGCCCATGCACGCCTACCTGGCCCAGATCCCCACTCGCCTCGTCCGCCGCAAACACACCGCCCTCCTGGGCGCGGCCCTGGCGCTGACGGAGCGACTGAAAGGCTGAACCCCGCTCCTTCCCTCCCGGGAGGGAAGGACATCCCGCCATGCCGGAGCGTCAGCGGAGGCCCATGGCGGAGGAAGAGTGGGAGCGCGCGCATGCGCGCTGTTTAGCGGCGGTGGAAGAGCCGGCGCTGCGCGCCGCCCACTCTTCCTCCCACGCCTTACCTCCGCGCTACGCGCTCCGGTGCGTGGGGCCCTCCTTCCCTCCCAGGAGGGAAGGAGGAAGGGAGCGGGTGTGGCTAAAGCCGCGCGATCCGGAAGCCGTAGGCCTCCCCCACCGCCTCTGCGATCAGCGCCTCTCCCTCGCCGGGGAGCGCCGCCCCCTCCCCGCTCATGTCGAACGCGCACAGCAGGCGCTGGCCGTCCCACGTCCGCTCGAACGCCAGCACCGGTCCGTCCGCCTCGCGGAACGCGATATCGCCCAGCTTCAGCGCCGGATGCGCCTTGCGAAGGGCGATCAGCTGCCGGGTCAGGTTCAGCGTCGATCCCTCCTCCGCCTCCTGCTCCGCCACTGTCAGGCCCACATGCTCGGCGGCGGCCGGCAGCCAGGGCTTCGCCTTCGAGAACCCGAGGTTCTCGCCTGGCGCCCACGGCATCGGCGTCCTCGCGCCGTCGCGGCCCACGTCCATGCGGTTCACGGCGCGGATGGGGTCGCGGCGGTCCTCCGGCGCGACGGTCGCCTGGGGCAGGCCCAGCTCCTCGCCCTGGTAGAGCAGCACCGTGCCGCGCAGGCTGACCAGCAGGGCCAGGAACATGCGCGCGAGCGCCTCGGGCGCGTCCGGGCCGCCGAAGCGGGTGCGCACCCGCTTCACGTCGTGGTTCGAGAAGGCCACCGACGGCCAGTGCTCGGGATGGCGCGCCAGGGTGGCGAAGTGCTCGCGCACGAAGCGGGGGCCCAGCTCCGCCTCCAGCATCAGCGGGAAGGTGTAGGCCGAGTGCAGCCCGTCGTCCGGTCCGAGGTAGGCGCCCGAGATCTCGGGCTCCTCGAAGAACTCCCCGAAGACGAACACCTCGCCGTGGCGCTCGGCGCGCTCCCGGATCTGGCGCAGGACGTCGAGGTTCTCCGGCACGTTGGCGTCGTGGCGGTGGAGCTGGCCGTCCACCGTCGTCGGATCGGGCGCGTTGTCGCCGAGGTCCGGGTCGTGGACCAGCGCATTGGCCACGTCGAGGCGGAAGCCGTCGGCGCCGCGCCCCAGCCAGGTGTCGATGACCCCGAGCGCCGCGGCGCGGCCGCCCTCGCTGACCCAGCTCAGCTTGGGCTGCTGCGGCATGAACTTGTGGTGGAACCACTGGCCGCGGCCCTCGTGGAAGGTCCAGGCCGGGCCGCCGAAGGTGGCGATCCAGTTGTTGGGCGGACCGCCGTCCCGGCCGTCGGCCCAGACGTACCAGTCGTCCTTCTCGCCGCGCGCGGCGCTGTCGGCGAACCAGGGGTGTTCGTCGGAGGTGTGGGCCAGGACCTCGTCCAGGAGGATGCGGATGCCGCGGCCGTGGGCGTCCTCCAGCAGGCGGTGGAAGTCCTTGATCGACCCGTAGTCCGGATGCACCCCGTCGAAATCGGAGACGTCGTAGCCCCAGTCGCGGTTCGGCGAGGGGTGGATCGGCGACAGCCAGAGCGCATCGACGCCAAGGCTCTGGAGATAATCGAGCTTCGAGATCAGGCCCGGCAGGTCGCCGTGCCCGTCGCCGTCGCTGTCGAAGAAGCTGCGCAGGTAGACCTGGTAGACCACCGCGCCGCGCCACCAGGGCGCATCCCTCCCCCCCATGGACGCGTCAGGCGGAGCGGCCGGCCTCGGCGGTGCGGCCGAGCAGCGGGGCGAGGGTGGCGTCGAGGTCGGTCATGAGGGAGTGCTGCGGCGGCCACCGGCTTTCGAAGGCGGCCAGGCGCTGCTGAAGCTGCTCGCGCCGCTCCTGCATGAAGGTGGGCGGTGGGGTGTCGGGCGCCCGCTCGCGGTACTCCTCGATGCACTGCAGCAGGTAGCCGAGCCTCTCCTCGACCGCCGGGTCGACCTGGCAGTCGAGCAGTTCGATCACCTCTTCGAGGGCGGCTTCGTATTCGTCTTCGGTGCGGATCATGGGCTCCCTCCGGTGAAGGATGAACCGATCTTCCGCCGACCGGTTCCGGTTGGCCAGCCCCCGCAGGGATCAGGCGCCCTGCTGGCCTTCCTCGCCCTGGACCTCGAAGGCGTCTTCCTCGTACTCGGTGAGCATCTCGTCGAGGGTGTCGATGACAGCGTCGACCTGCTCGGCCGAGGCGCGGTATTCCACCGGTTCGCCGCCTTCGGCCTCGAGGCTGATGATGAACTGGTCGTCCTGGTCGTGGCGGACGGTGAATCCGGCGAGCTGTTTCATCGGAGGAGCCTCTGGGTTGCGCCCTCCACAACGTTCGAGACGCGAGGCTTAGTTCCATGCGCCAGGCCGCTTCCGAGATCCTCGTCGAAACGCAGGGGCGCGGCCTGGTCGACGTGACCCGTCAGGCGCGGGCCTTCGCCGAGGGCCAGGGCATGCAGACGGGGCTGCTGACAGTGTTCTGCCGGCACACCTCGGCGTCCGTGCTGATCCAGGAGAACGCGGACCCGGCGGTGCGGCGCGACCTGATGGCGTGGCTGGAGCGGATCGCGCCGGAGGACGAGGCGCTCTACGAGCACGCGGACGAGGGGCCCGACGACATGCCGGCGCACCTGCGCTCGGTGCTCACCCAGACGCAGCTCACCGTACCGCTCGTCGGCGGCCGCCTGGCGCTGGGGACGTGGCAGGCGATCTACGTGGCGGAGCACCGCCGCGCGCCGCATCGGCGGCGGCTGGTGCTGCACATCCTGGGCGACTAGGAGCGGCGGTCGCCGCGGTCGCCCTGGCCGGGCTTGGACTCGTGCTTGGCCTGGCGCTTGCGGTCCTGGCTGAGCGAGCGGCCCACATCGACGACCTCGTCGAAGCGGCCCTTCTCGTCGCGACGGACGTAGCGCTTGTCGTTGCCCGTATCGATCAGTTCGCGTTTGCCGGTCATGGAAACCTCCTGTTCGGGACCAGAATCCCCGAACAGCGAAGCCGTTCCCGGTCAGTAGGCGAAGGCGCGGTAGGTCTCTTCCTGGCGGATCGCCTCGGCCACGGTGTCGAACACCGGGTTGAACCGCAGCCAGCGCTGCGCCCGCTCCGGCAGGGCCTCCAGCACCGGGCGCGGCACCCGGATCTCCACCTCCGGCCGGTGCAGCCAGCGGCGCGAGTAGCCGATCACCACCATCGGGCGCGGCGTGTGGGTGCGGTTGGGCGTGCCACGGTGGATGTGGCGCACATCGCGGATCAGCACGTCGCCGCGCTTGAGCATGCACGGCTCGAGCGGCGCCTCGCCCGTCTCGACCCGGCGCAGGCCCTCGGCCTTGGACAGCATGTGGCTGCCCGGCGACCACTCCATCGGGCCGTTCTCCTCGGTCACGTCCACCAGCGGGAAGTTGACCGCGAGCTGGTAGGGCGGCGTCTCCGCGCCGGTCTCGGGGAACAGCAGCTGGGTGTCGCGGTGCAGGTCCTGATAGTCCGAGCCCATCAGCGGCGTATCGCTGGCCAGCTGGCACATCACCCCGTCGGCGCCGACCAGCTCCTCGACCACGGCCATAATGGCGTCGTTGTCGATGATCTGCGGGTCCGCCCACAGGTCGTGGAACGGCAGGGTGACGTAGTGGCGGTTGGAGCCGCGGTTCGGGTTGTCCCCTTCCCGCTCGATGGCCTGGAGCAGCAGCGGCTGGAAGGCGGCGTTCCAGCGGTCGATGGTCTCGACCGGGATCAGCCCCTTCAGGATCGTGCAGCTGGTGGCGCGGACCTCGTCCGCATGGGCCTTGGCCTGTTCCGGCGTCAGTCGCATGGCGTCCTCCTTGGCGGCCGGGGAAATTACCGCCGAGGGGTCGGCCACGCTTTGGGGGCGGATCGTCGCAGGATCAGAGGCCGAGCGTCACCACCGCTACGACCTTCAGCGTCGAGATCAGCAGGGAGGCCACGACCTGACGCGCGGCGTTGTCGGTGAACGTCCCATGGCTGCGGTTCTCGCGTGCGCGAAAGTCCGCCCATACGGCCCAGTCGATCGCCTGGCGCATGAACCCTCTCCCTCGGTTGCAGCGCCAAACCGTTTGCTGGCGCGGGGGTTCCGGGCGAACCCCCGCGTTAAGCACCTTAGGGCGAGTTATCCCCAGGCCGGGCCTATTTCACCACCGCGTCCACCGAGCCCGAGGTCACCGAGTGGTAGCCCGGGCGCGCCTTGGCGTAGATGCGGATGGCGTGCTGGCGGCCCCAATCGCCCTCCGCCATCAGCGCCTGGAACAGCGGCAGGATGAACTTGCGCCGGCCCTGGCTGGTCAGGAACTGCTCGAGCGACGGCAGGGCCGGCTCGTAGCGGTTGGCGATGGCGATGCGCAGCCAGGCGAAGCGGATCTCGCTGTTGCCGGCCTCGTTCAGGTCGAACGCCTGCTCGAGGTCGTCCAGCTGGGCGCGGGTCATCTCCTTGGGCAGGGCTCCCAGGAAGTGCTGCCACTCCTGCGTCGTCCACGCCGAGGTCTGCAGGCTCGCCGCCGGCGTGCCGGCGACGAAGGCGCGGGCCTGGACCTCCACGCGGGCGAAGGCCGGCGACTTGGGCTCCTGAGCGTTCGACGGGATGCCGGGCTTGTAGATCCAGTCCTCCATCATGAGCTGCCGCTCCAGGCCCGCGTCGCCGCGGATCAGGTGCGTGCGGATGTCCTGCAGGAACAGCTCCGTGGTCATCGGCGAGAAGGCGTGGCGGTCGAAGTAGCCGCGCAGCCAGGCGTCGAAGCGCGGCCGCCCGACGATGCGCTCGATGGTGCGCAGGAACAGGGCGCCCTTCTCGTAGGCGATGTCGGTCATGCCGTCGTCGGGATCACGCCCGGCCAGGTCGAGGCGCAGGCGCGTGTCCGGGCTGGTCGGTCCGCCCAGGTCGGCGATCTGCTCCTGCAGGTCGCGCCAGCCCAGCGACTGGAGCATCAAGGCGCGGTCCGGACCGTAGAGCGCCTCCATGATCCGGTTCTCGAAGTAGGTGGTGAAGCCCTCGTTGAGCCAGAAGTCGTCCCAGGTGGCGTTGGTCACCAGGTTGCCGGACCAGCTGTGCGCCAGCTCGTGCGCCACCAGCGACACCAGCGAGCGGTCGCCGGCGATGATGGTCGGCGTGGCGAAGGTCAGGCGCGGGTTCTCCATCCCGCCGAACGGGAAGGACGGCGGCAGCACCAGCAGGTCGTAGCGGCCCCAGCGGTAGGGCCCGTAGAGCCCCTCGGCGGCCTCGACCATCTTCTCCACGTCGACCAGCTCGTCGGCCGTGACCTTGAGCATGGACGGCTCGGTGTAGACGCCCGTGCGGCGGCCCAGCGACTGGAACGACACGTCGCCCACGCCGATGGCGATCAGGTACGGCGGCACCGGATGCGGCTCGCTGAACCGGTAGGTGCGCCAGCCCTTGCCGGCGGCGCGGCC
>Ga0196964_10001894_pt1 | contig 10199 bp, 8 predicted proteins | sample S1_10metaG_FD_148615 | JGI IMG/M metagenome (GOLD analysis project Ga0196964, IMG submission 148615) | Soil microbial communities from Anza Borrego desert, Southern California, United States - S1_10 | ecosystem: Environmental > Terrestrial > Soil > Desert | place: USA: California | collected... | reverse complement strand
CTGACTTAGAGGCTGCCATACTCGGCGTTGACCAGGAAAAAAAAGCCACAAGAATCAGAGCTACACACGCCCAGAAGGTTCCCGCTCGACGTAACCAAACAGAGCGAATTAAGGTTTCCACGATGCAATACCTCCACCATTTTGATTTTGATGAGTTGCTAAAAACCTGTTCTATATCATTAAACAGGTTTTTCAGGCATTTTTAACAGAATAATGGGGGTTTGGGGGAGGCTGTAAGTCCCTCGTTATAATTTTTTATTTAGGCTATTACCTATTTATTTATCACCACCTCAGTACCCACAGAAGCCCAGTTGAATAGCCATTTAGCGTGATCTACCGCTAAATTTGTGCAACCGTGGCTAACCGGCGTCCCAAACTTACGATGCCAGTAGGCACCGTGAATCGCATAATTGCCGTCGTAATACAAGACGTAAGGAACATTGGGCAGATCGTAGTCAATGCCCTTCATCCTGTAAGCACTTCGCTTGAATTGAACTGCAAAGGTGCCGGGAATAGTTGGGGTTGAGGCTTTGCCAGTGGAAACCTTAATGGCATAAACTGGTTTGTTGCCTTGCCAAGCAATTAACTGTTGCTTTGATAGTTTGATCTGAATCCAGCGTTTGTTGGATTTTTGCAGTACTTTAATTTTCTGAGTAATTGGGCTAGGCGGTGGCTGTTTTTTTTGAGTAATGGGGTTGAGCGGTGGCTGTTTTTTTTGAGTAATTGGGCTAGGCGGTGGCTGTTTTTTCTGAGTAATTGGGCTGGGCTGTGGCTGTTTTTTTTGAGTAATTGGGCTAGGCGGTGGCTGTTTTTTCTGAGTAATTGGGCTGGGCTGTGGTAACGCCTGAGATGGCATTGGCAAGGCACAAAAACTTGTAATAGTCAGTGTCGTACCTGCCAATAACACGCTCGGGTAACTTAGCCCGGTAAAAGAAATGATGTTTTTCATGGAGCAGATTAGCTGCGAGTAGGGTTCTCTCAACAGAATTTTAACCAAAAAGTCTTTCTAGCTCATGGCATTAATAGTTATCAAGTTTTGATTGCACATCAGTCAGTATGTGCTGCATAAGAGTTTTAGCCTGTTGTGCGATCGCCTCCCAGTCTCCCTGCGCCACTAGCTGCGGAGGAAATAAATCACCTGCAAGTCCAACTGCGATCGCCCCAGCTTTGATAAATTCTTTGGCATTTCCCCGCGTCACCCCACCAGTGGGAATTAGGGGAATCTTACCTAGTGGCCCTTGTAGACTTTTTATATAGCTAGCGCCGCCTACCGCACCGATGGGAAACACCTTTACACAGCTAGCGCCCGCATTCCATGCGGTGACAATTTCCGTTGGCGAAAGTGCCCCTGGAACAATGGGCACCCCAGCATCCACTGATGCCTGGATCAGTATGGGATCGATGTGGGGGGTGAACAGAAACTGGGCACCAGATGCGATCGCATCTTGTAAGTGATCCATATTTAATAACGTCCCAGTGCCAATCGTACACCCTGGCAATTCTGAGCGTAGCTGGGTAATTAGCTCACCTGCTTGCTCAGTGTTCCAGGTAATCTCAATCAGCCGCATTCCCCCAGATGCCACAGCAAGAGCCATTTGGTGCGCGAGTTTCTTTTCTGAGGCACGGATAACTGCGATCGCGCGCTGCTGTTGCAAAAGCGTTAACCAACCTTGGTTAGACATGGAGATAAGCTTAACTTCCTTAAACACTTGCCAGACCTTCAAAATGTAGTCATTACTCAATATCAATAACCCTCAATTTTAGGCTTGCTTAAAATCGGGGTAGACGGCGCATCTATTTAAGCCTGCACTTCAAAATCACTCCTTAGTCGTAGATGCTGATTTTTACCATCTCTTCTAATAGAAAGATGCACTGACAACTATAAGATTTTATAATCTTTCCATAAACCAATGGAGGCATTTATTATATGGCTCTTTTAAAACTGCACGATTTTGATCCAAACTATCGAGAAGCTTCTGCTGAATATGAAATTAATGGGTTTGATGTATATAGCGATACAACCAATGATAAGGTTGGGGCTGTCGGTGATATTCTTGTCGATGATAACGGACATTTTCGCTATCTAATCGTTGACTTAGGCTTCTGGATCTTCGGCAAAAAAGTTTTGTTGCCAGTTGGACGTTCCCGCATCGACTATAGCGCTCGTCGCGTCTATGCTACTGGGATGACTCGCGAACAAGCAGAAAATCTGCCTGAATTCAACGACAACATGACCGCTGATTATGATTATGAAGAGCGGGTAAGGGGAGTATATCGCCCTACTGCTACAACTGGAACATCTAAAGCAGTTGGAACCCAAAGCGCGATTGGGGATGTGAATGATTATTCCAGTTACGATCGTAATACCTACAAATACCAGCAAGAGCCAAACTTGTATGCTATGAACGATCGCGATCATCAAACGCTCAAACTGTACGAAGAACGCCTGATTGCCAACAAGAACCGCGTCAAGACTGGAGAAGTAGCCGTTGGCAAGCGTGTGGAAACCGAAACAGCACGAGTTGCTGTGCCAATTGAAAAAGAGCGCGTTGTTATTGAGCGCTCTACCCCAACAGACGCTGGCACCGTAGTCTCTTCAGGCGAAGCTACCTTCCAAGACGGGGAAGTTGCCCGCATTGATGTATACGAAGAAACTCCAGACATTCACAAAGAAGCCTTTGTCCGTGAGGAAGTCCGAGTTCGCAAAGAAGTCGATCACGACACAGTGGATACAGAAGAAACGATTCGTCGCGAACGTTTAGATGTCAATACTCAGGGGAAGCCCACAATAAATAATCCCCAAATCTAAAGCGCGTCTGCCTGCGGAAGAAGCATTGCTATCTGGATGTATGTAGTCCAAATAGTAATCTTATAACCAAATGTTTCTTCCTGGAATGAATTAAGTAGACAGCTTGTAGGTGGCAATTACAAACTCTCAGGCTTGTTCGGGGCCGACAACAAGGAGCAATCCATTGATTGCTCCTTGTTTATAGCTATCCAATTAAAAAAATTTGCTTTGCTAAATGTCATTTTATCTAAAACTCCATCTTTAGTTATAGAGTTTTATCTACCTTAACTCTTCTAAGAGAAAGATGAAATAATTACAGTAACTACCTAGTATGTAATGTATAAGACAAGCGAGGGAGATATAGTATGCCTCTTTTTAAACTCAAAGACTTTGATGCCAACAGTCCCGATACTATGGGTAACGATACCGTTGCCAATTTTGATGTCTACACAGAGGGAAATAACAAAATAGGCAGCATAGACGATGCTTTAGTTGATGACTCAGGTCGTTTTCGTTATTTAATTGTTGACACAGGTGCTTGGATTCTGGGTAAAAAAGTATTGCTACCCATTGGTCTTGCACATATCAATTATAGCACTCAACGTGTAATTGTTGATGGTCTTAGCAAAGAGCAAGTAGAAAACTTGCCAGAATACAAAGAAAGTATGGCGGTTGATTACGATTATGAAGAGCGGTTAAGAGGTGTTTATCGCCCTCTAGCTTCTTCAAGAACCGCAGCAGGTATTTCACCAATGACTACACCTGCAACTTATGATCGCAATACTTATAACTACGATCAAGAGCCGCATCTATACAACACAAATGAGCAGGCTCATCAAACGCTCAGACTGTACGAAGAGCGGCTGGTTGCTAACAAAAACCGCGTCAAGACTGGAGAAGTAGCTGTTGGCAAGCACGTTGAAACCGAAACGGCACGAGTTTCAGTTCCCATTGAAAAAGAGCGAGTTGTCATCGAACGCACTACCCCATCAAACGTGGGTGCTGTAGTTTCTGTCGGCGAAGCTGACTTCCAAGAAGGTGAAGTTGCACGCATCGAAGTCTACGAAGAGATTCCTGATATTCACAAGGAAGCCTTTGTGCGTGAAGAAGTGCGCGTCAGAAAAGAAATCGATCACGACACTGTTGAAGCTCAAGAAACAATTCGTCGCGAAGAGTTAGATATCAATACTCAGAGTAATTCTGCTGTCAATAAAGCACCGGATGCCAATACACCAGGTCTGATTTAAGCAAATATCTCAACCGAAATGTTGAAATATTTGATGGTTTGATACCAAGTTGTAATTATGTGATTAACCAGGGAATAGCAAACGCACGAGCCGGATTTCCGAATAAGTTAACACATCTTGGTATTAGCGCTTAAAATACAGTACAGGTGGGGCTAAGGTTAGACTCTGCCTGTACGTTTTTCAATACAATCGCCACGAGCGTTACTTTTAAAAACCTTTAAGAGATCGGAAAAATGAACACGCAAATGCCTACAACAAGGATTGAATCAGGAAAACACAATCTTCGCATTAAGGTTTTGCTGGAAAAGTTGAGAACTAAGCTAAAGAACTTTTCTGTCCTAGATAGGGCAGGTCATTTTGTTGGAGAGGTAAAGGATGTAAAGCTTGATGCTTCTCGCCAGCTCAACTTAGTAGTATTTCAGAACGATAGCTATAGCCTTCCTCGCCTGTTTTTATTAAGAAGCAAGCACATTCAGCAAGTTGACTCTGTAACCAAATCCCTTTTTGTAGATATTAGCAAAACGGAAATGGATCAGTTTGCTGAATATGTACCGCCCGAATCGGCAAGAATGCAGACTTCAGGACAGGTAACCAGCGCAGCAACGCAACTACCTGAAGTAGTCGATCAAAACGCAGCTAGTGCAACTGATAATATATCTCACGGCATACAAGATAATACTTTAGAAACAAGCTCCTTTAACTCAGTAGATTCTGGACAGGAGGTACGCTACCATGCAGAAGATATGCCCACCATAGCTGAATCAGAATATAACCAAGAGGAGCAGGAAATGGAAGCTTCGCTGGAAAGCCAAGACACGGAAATTGTGGAAGAAGAAGTTATTCGTTTACTAGAAGAACGATTAATAGTTGACCGTAATAAGCGGAAAGTCGGCGAGGTAATTGTTCGCAAAGAAATCGAAACCCGGATGGTACAAGTTCCAGTCCGCTATGAAAAGCTGATTGTTGAACAAATCAGCCCAGAACGCAAGCAACTAGCAGAAATTGAGTTGGAAGGAGAGGAGATCAGTGGTCTTGAGCTAATACAAAGTGGTATGTTAGCGGATAACCAAACGCAGAATACTACTGGTAAGACCACTGTTAGTGGCGAGTTTAAATCTCCAAAGAGCGCTAGTTTATTCTTAAATGCCATTGCTCTCCAGCGTCATCACGGATGCGCGAAGGTGCGAGTGGAGCTTGTGCTGGAAGATGCAGAACTTCAAAAAACATACGAAGAATGGTTTGCTCGCTGTTCTGGCAGCTAAGTAGGGTTGATAAGATAAGCAAAAGATGGTAATTCCTGTTTCAACCTACAACAGCAGGCGTAACCAGGAACGATTAGACCGGCTCACCGTCAATTAGTGAGCCGGTTTTATCCGTACATACGCCTGAGTGTAAGTTCTGATATAGTTAAAATTTCGTAGCTAGCTATGAGCCTTTGCATCAACCCTAGTTGTCCTAGACCAGACCTCCCGGCGAACGATCGCAGTCGCTTCTGTCAAAGCTGTGGTTCTGACCTGTTGTTGGAAAACCGCTACCGGGTAACACGCCTTTTGAGCGACAACAACGGTTTTAGCAAGGTCTATGAAGTAAATGAATTGGATACGCCTAAAATCCTCAAGGTACTCAAGGGGAATCTCAACGCCAACTCCACAGCAATAGAACTATTCCAGCAAGAAGGCGCTGTATTGAGGCAGGTGAATAATCCAGGCATTCCTCAAGTTGAAGAATGCTTCTCCTTTCAAACCAGAGATGGTCTGGTGTTGCAGTGCATCGTCATGGAAAAAGTTGATGGTGCCAACTTAGAGGAGTGGATGAATAGTCGGGACAATCAAGCGATCGCACAACAGCAAGCGATCGCTTGGTTGAAACAATTGGCTCAAAATTTGCACCTCGTACATTGCCAGCAGTATTTCCATTGGAATATTAAGCCATCAAATATCATCCTGCATAGCCCCCTAACTCCCCGTTACCAAGGGGAAAACACGGCAACTTTCTCCCCCGCTATCCAGAGACAGCAAGGAGAAACCCTAACGTTAATTGATTTTGGTACTGCAAGAGAGTTGACCTATATCTCCTTATCTAGACTAAGTGCCAAAGACGATATTACCCCTGTTGTATCACCAGGCTATACCCCACCAGAACAAGTTAGTAATCAGCCCGTACCACAATCGGATTTCTTTGCTTTGGGGCGCACGTTTGTCTTTTTACTTACGGGACAGCATCCCTTGACCTTTTACGATGCTGATAATGATGTTTTGGTGTGGCGTAGCCATGCCCCTAATATCTCCCCAATGCTGGCGGATTTTATCGATTGGCTGATGGCGCGTAGACCAGACGATCGCCCTATAAATACTTTGGTAATTTTACAGCGGATAGAGGAACTTGAACGCGAACTGTGCCATGTCCCAGACGAATCGCCTCTCGGAGTTGTTGCTGTAGTTCTGTTGGCATTTTGGGCTAGTTTAACGAGGTTTCGACCCTTAGCTTGGATCGAATATATAACTAGCAGCGCGTTACGGCTTGCTGTTTTTATTATTGTTCTAATTACGATTCCAGGAGTTTTAGCCGTTGTTACACCCAAAGTTATCTGCTCCTTGGGTGTGTCCTCTGATGCCTGCCCAACTCAAAAACCACAAAAAATAGCTGACGTTGATTATTTTCCACCTGAAAAAGGCACAGATAGCCAAGGGAGAACTGCCGAATTTGAAATTGCTGTTCTATCTAGGGAGTATGAATGGAAACTGGGTAGCCCCTATTTAATAGAAAGTAATGGGGAAGTTATCAAGACCAGCGATTTACAATCTAAGCTAGAACAAGAAGGTATACAAAGTAGGCTCAATACTCCAACGGATATTATTTCTGTTGGCACCGCCTCTTGTGAGGGTTCTTTAGAAACAGAACAGCTTAGGGCTTTTGAAAGAGCCAAAAATATACAACTTTTAGCCAAGAACTTATTTAGCGATTTACCCAGCGTCAAAGATTATCACTTACTAAATTTAGGCAAATTCAAAGATTGCAATAGCAATTCAAATCCGTCTTTAACATCCTATCAAAGAAGTTTAATAATTATTGGTGTTAGTAAAAAAACAGATGGTGTACTTTTAGATGAAGCTCTCTACGATAGATTAAAAAAGAAACCATTTGGCGATTTTAAATTGGAAGATTACTCACTAGGTTCGCAAGAAAGTTTTAAATTAACCAATTAATTTTTAATATTGATAATATAAAAAAGATGAGATGCACCACTTATAAATAAAGATTTTAGACTTAGCCACTCAGACATCTAGTGATAGTATCAAGACAGTAACGGAGTAGTCGCCACTGTCAACTGTTTTAACTTGCAGTAGAATTTTTCACTACTCTAGCGTTGTCCAGCACCTATTGCACTACATAGCTGTTTTTCCTTTTTTAGTTTGCGTTTTAGCAGCGATCCTGCACCAAAAAGACCAACAGCCAGACCTAATGTAGAATCCGGTTCGGGAACCGATGTTGGTGTAATAGGCGTTGCTAAGAAGGCATGAAGTGTTCCGTCAGCACGAAGACCACTACCGACAATTTGACCAGAATCATTGATATTGAATGCCCCTGCGAGGACAGAAAAGCCATCAAAAGCATTAGCGGCAACTAGATTATTGAGGTCAAACATAGTGCCATTGGTATGGAGGAAGGCGTGAATATCTGTGCTACCAGCGATATTAGAAAAGCCAACTACCTGACCTAAATTGTTGATGGCATAAGCCACGCTGCTGTCGCCGCCGAGAGTACCCAGGTCACTCCCTGCACCAATAGTCTCGTTGGCTCCTATGCGGTAGGCGTGGAGGACATTTTCATTGCCAGCGAGGGTGGAAGCACCAACCACTTCGCCTAAGCTATTAATGTAGTTAGCTTCGCTGTAGTTACCACCGAGAGTACCCAGGTCACTCCCTGCACCAATAGCCTGGTTTGGTCCTGTGCGGAAGGCGTGGGTTGCTACGTCACCAGCAATGTCGGCATAGCCAACTACCTGACCTAAGTCATTGATGTAATTAGCCAGACTGTTGGTGCCACCAAGAGTACCCAGATCATCCGTTGCTGGATTAATGTTCTGGTTAGCTCCTGTGCGGAAGGCGCGGAGGGCTGCGTCACCAGTGATTAAAGAATTGCCAACAACTTGACCTAAGTTATTGATGGTAGTAGCTACACTCGTACTGCCACCGAGAGTACCCAAGTAATCGGTTGCTGAATTAATAGCTTGGTTAGGTCCAGTGCGGAACGCAAGTTCGCCTCCAGAAGCTTGTCGCGAATAACCAACTACTTGGCCTAAGTCATTAATGCCATTAGCACCGCTGATGGGAGCGCCGAAAAGAGTACCCAGGTCGTCGGTTGCTGGGTTAATAGCCTGGTTGGGCGCTGTGCGGAAAGCGTGGAAGCCTGTGTTACCTGGGATGTCTGAAGTGCCAACTACTTGACCTAGACGATTCATACTAAAACCAGTACTTTTACTGCCACCAAGAGTACCCAAATCTTTAATGGTGTAAGAGAGAGATGCAGCAGAGGCACTCCCACAAGTGACGAGTCCTACTATAGCAAGGCTAGTTAGTGAGAAACTTACCTTACAAAGACGGCTTGGCATATAGATATCCTGAAAATTATAGATGTCTGAATCTAGTACAAAGCAATATACAGACCCTTATCTGTAGAACAGGAAAACTCCAAAATTATTTATCTAAGGTTTCTTATCGGAGTGCATAATCTCTCTGCTATGTAGAATTAGCAGTCACTCACGATAGGCTTACTGCCTTCGCGAAAAAAGACTATCTATCTTACACTTGTTTTTACTTGCAAATGCTTTTCCTATTAACTCGCAGATATTATCGGAGGAGGAACATTGCAAGTTAAAATAATACTATTTAGAAATTTCTACGTTACATATAATTGAGCTAAAAACAACTAGCTGCTTGGGTGCAAATTCCCCAGATTTTCCCATCCAAAATTGGTATTTAGTATAAAGTGCGATCGCATTTGCTTGTATATTACGATTCATCAGATTGCCCGTCAGGAAAGTTCTGCGATTTGACTTCACTGGTAAATTCCTGAACTGCCTGGGTAATCATCTCCCGCAAATTCACATAAGCCTTAGCAAAGGGTGGCTGTCGCTCTGAAAGCCCCAGAATATCTGCCGTGACTAGCACCTGCCCATCACAATGCGCTCCTGCGCCTATGCCAATGGTGGGAATAGTTAATTTTTGTGTAATCTGCAATGCTAGAGAAGCTGGGATATGTTCTAACACCACGGCAAAGGCACCAGCTTGCTCAAGGGCGATCGCCTCCGATAAAATCCGCTCTCCAGCATCTGGCGTCGTCCCCTGCTGCCGATAGCCCAACATATGTACTGCTTGAGGCGTCAAACCGACATGACCCAGCACCGGAATTCCAGCCTGCACTAAACGTCCAACTGTTTCTGCCATTGCCGGATATCCCCCCTCCAACTTTACCGCTTGGGCACCAGTCTCCTTTAACACTCGACCGGCAGAGTGCATCGCTTGCTGGATACTTTCCTGATAAGTCAAAAATGGCAAATCTACAACGATTAATGCCTGTTTGACCCCCCGACGCACCGAGGCAGCATGGTGCAGCATTTGCTCCAAGGTTAGCGGCAGTGTTGTCTCATAGCCCAGTGTCACCATTGCCAGCGAGTCCCCCACGAGGATGAGATCGACCCCAGCTCGATCTAACAGTTGGGCGATCGCATAGTCCCACGCTGTTAACGCCACAATCGGACGCCCCTGTTGTTTCCACTGAATTAATTGCTGGGTGGTGACTGCCATATCTGTTGTTTAGGCTCTAAATAATCGAAAACGGTCATTAATATCATAAAATTTAACAAAAATTTGCAATCTGTGATAATTATAAAATTTCTTTATTAATATATAAAAAAACTTAAAAGGATAACTTATTGGGTTACTGGTATATTAAAAAAACATAAAGGAACCTTAATTAATTCCTGAGGAAGGAAGACATGGCTTACTCGCAAACTAAAACTCAGTCAAAGACTGGGTATAAAGCTGGGGTACAAGATTATCGCCTCACGTATTACACGCCTGACTATACGCCAAAAGATACAGATGTTTTGGCGGCTTTCCGGGTCACTCCTCAGCCTGGGGTTCCTCCAGAAGAAGCCGGAG
>Ga0196964_10001893_pt1 | contig 10202 bp, 12 predicted proteins | sample S1_10metaG_FD_148615 | JGI IMG/M metagenome (GOLD analysis project Ga0196964, IMG submission 148615) | Soil microbial communities from Anza Borrego desert, Southern California, United States - S1_10 | ecosystem: Environmental > Terrestrial > Soil > Desert | place: USA: California | collected... | reverse complement strand
GCTCGCCGAGCGCGAGCCGGCGCTCGTCGCCGGTGCCGCGGGACCCGGCGACGTCGCGATCGTGCACGTCGTATCGCGCCGCCCGTTCTCCGGGAGCTGGGAGTACCTCCTCGACTCGGCGATCTTCACCTTCCCCGCGGTGCGCGGCTGGTCGGGCGCGGCGCTGATCGGCGCGAAGGGCGAGCTGCTCGGCATCGGCTCGCTCATCGTTCCGGATGCCGGCGGGCCGGGCACGCAGTCGCCCGGCAACATGTTCGTCCCCATCGACCTCCTGAAGCCGATCCTCGACGACCTGATCGCAAGCGGACGGCGCAATGCGCCGGCCCAGCCGTGGCTCGGCATGAATACCGAGGAGGTGCGCGGACGGCTCTTCGTCTCCCGCCTCTCGCCCGAAGGGCCGGCGGAGCGCGCGGGCTTGCAGGCGAACGACATCGTCATCGCCGTCGCGGGCGAGGAGGTGGGCTCGCTCGCGGAGTTCTACCGCAAGGTGTGGGCGCGCGGCGCGGCGGGCGTCGACGTGCCGCTCAAGGTGCTGCGCGGCGCCCAGACGCGCGACGTCACGGTGCGCTCCATCGACCGGCTGCAGTACTTCCGGCCGGCGAAGACGTACTAGCTGAGAAGGTCCTTGGGATAGGGCTCGACGTCGGGGTCGAGCGTGCGCGGCGGCTGCCGGCGAAGCGCGGTTTCGATCGGCTGCTCGGCGACGGCCTGCGCGTAGCTGATGTTCTTCTGCATCGCCTCGAGGTAGAGGTTCCGTCCGCCGAAGTGCCGCGCGGCGTACTCGTAGGCGCGCGCGAGCTGGAAGTCGAGGCGCTTGGTGGCGCCCTGGTAGAACCCGGGGGTCTTGCGCACCAGGTCGTCGCCCGAGGCGAACACCGGCAGCTTGCGCCCGCCGTGCCTGCGCCCGCTCGCGATGCCGCCCAGCACGAACTCAGGATAGAGGCGGCTGCGGCATTTCTCGAGGTAACAGCGGTCCGACATCTGCGCGATGATGTCCGCCGTGCCGAGCATGTGCCCGACGCGGCGCAGGAGCGTGTCGTTGATGCGGATGGTTTCCGCCGGCCGCTCGTACCCGGTGTAGTGCACGAGGGTCGAGGCGACGCGCGCCCACTTCTCGCCCATGCCCAACTCGCGCACGTAGCGGCGCAGGAAGCTCGCGCTGCGCGACACGTGCACCAGGGTGTATTCGGCGCCGTAGCGGTGCTTGCGGTCGTTGCGGCGTCGCAGGTAGCCGAAGTCGTGGAAGAGCGCGGCCAGCACGCCGACGATGAAGACCTCGGGCGTGAGCGGCGGCTCGCCGGCGCGGCGGACCTGCTGGTAGCCGTCGAGCAGGCGCGCCATCGCGAGCGTTACGTCCAGCACGTGCTGGATGTCGTGGTATTCCGTATCGCAGGGGTGATAGTCCGGTCGCCGCCCGTCGTAAAGCGCACCCGCATCCCCGAACGCCCGCTCCAGCGCCTTTGCCGAGGCGCCGGGAAACAAGCCCTTGAAGATGCGAACGACTTCTGCCCCTACGGACGCCGGATCGGTCGTGCAAACCGAATCCGTGACGTCATGGTCATTGCGGCGCATGCAAAGCGGTCCCCTTTCCGCTGCGCAAGTATAGGTTTAGGATAAACGCCGGCGGGTGAAGTATGTCACGCCTCGCGCGACCGCCGCACAAATTCTGTCAGGAGCCTGCAGGAATGACCGACCTGCCGCTCACCGAGGACGAAAAATCCGAGATGCGCTCGCGCCTGCAGCAGCTCGAGCTGGAGCACCAGGACCTCGATGACGTCATCGGCCGGCTCTCGGCCGACGTCACCCAGGACCGCCTGCAGCTGCAGCGCCTCAAGAAACGCAAGCTGCTGCTCAAGGACCAGATCGCGCGCCTGCGCACGCGCCTCATCCCCGACATCATCGCTTGATCGCGCTGATCCAGCGCGTCTCCGAGGCGTCGGTAACGGTCGAGGGCGAGTTGGTGGGCGCCATCGGCCGCGGCATCCTCGCGCTCGTCGGCGTGGAAAAGCACGATACGGAGGCCGAGGCGGCGCGGCTCGCGCAGAAGGTACTCGCCTACCGCATCTTTCCCGACGCCGCCGGCAAGATGAACCTGTCGCTGCAGGACATCGGCGGCGAGCTGCTTGCGGTGCCTCAGTTCACCCTGGTCGCCGACACCAACAGCGGCACGCGCCCGAGCTTTTCCACGGGCGCTTCACCGGAACACGGCAAACGGCTTTTCCAAGGTTTCGTTCAACACTCAAAAGCCGGTGCAACGGGGCGCTTCGGCGCCCACATGCAGGTCAGGCTCGTGAACGACGGGCCCGTGACTTTCTCTTTGCGGGTTCCTCCGCCGATTTCGTCTTGAAGTCGGCCGGTGCGACGATCTCCAGCACCTCCACGTTCTTCGAGTGCGCGATCTCGCGATGGCGGATGTTGGGCGGCTGGTAGAAGCAGGTGCCGGCCTTCATCATCACTTTGCCCACGCCCTCGTACTCGAGGAGCATCCACCCCTTCAGCACGTAGACGAACTGCGCCTTGCAGTCGTGGCGGTGCCACGCGCCGTGCGGCGCCTTCTCGGGCCGCGCGCGGATCACGTGCGCGAGGATCTTGCCGCGCGTGGCGCGCTTGATGCCCAGGTCGCGGTACTCGAAGTAGGCACGCAGCCCGCGGCGCTCGAACTTGGAATCTTTCAGGTGCTGGACATGGAACATCTGGTTTAATCTCCCTCTAATGTTCGAGGAGTTCATTGGCACGAAGCCGGTCGAGGAGCGCCATCGCATCGACGTCGCCGCCCTCGAAAAATATCTTAACCTGAAGATCGCGGCCGTCGAGCAGTTCAAGGGCGGGCAGTCGAATCCCACCTATCGCTTCACCGATTCTCATGGCAGGAAATATGTCCTGAGGCGAAAGCCTCCGGGAAAGCTCCTGCCTTCCGCGCACGCGGTGGATCGCGAATACCGCGTCATCTCTGCGCTCCACAAGGTCGGGTTCCCCGTCGCCCGCCCGCATGCCCTGTGCGAGGACGAGTCCGTCCTCGGCACCATGTTCTACGTGATGGATTACGTGGACGGGCGCGTGCTGTGGGACCAGTCGCTGCCCGGCATGACCAGGGCCGAGCGCGGCGCGATCTGGGACGAGCTGAACCGGGTCATATCGGAGCTGCACAAGATCGACTTCGCGGCCATCGGGCTGCAGGACTTCGGCAAGCCCGGCGGCTATATCGAGCGGCAGGTGGCGCGCTGGACCAAGCAGTACCGCGCGTCCGAGACCGAGCGCATCGAGGCGATGGACCGGCTGATCGAGTGGCTGCCGCGGAACTTCCCGCCCGAGGCGGCGACGACGGTGGTGCACGGTGACTTCCGCCTCGACAACGCGATCTTCCATCCCAGGGAGCCGCGCATCCTCGCGGTGCTCGACTGGGAGCTCTCCACGCTCGGCGACCCGCTCGCTGATTTCGCCTACCACTGCATGAGCTGGCACATCCCGCCGGGGCAATTCCGCGGCATCGCCGGCCTGGATCTCGCGGCGCTCGGAATCCCTTCGGAAGCGGAGTACGTGCAGCGCTATTGCGAACGAACCCGGCGAAAAGCGATCGACCCCGCCCACTGGGACTTCTACATGGCGTACAACCTGTTCCGCATTGCCGCCATCCTGCAGGGCATCATGAAGCGCGTGGTGGACGGCACGGCGGCGAGCGCGCATGCACGCGACGCCGGCGCGCGCGCCCGGCCGATGGCCGAGCTCGGCTGGAAGCAGGTAGAGAAAATTGTCAGGAGAGCCACTTGAATTTCGATTACACGCCCAAGGTGCAGGAGCTGCGCGAGAAGCTCACCGCGTTCATGAACCAGCACGTCTATCCGCGCGAGCACGAGTGGCACGAGCACGTGCAGAGCGACAAGCGCTGGGAGCCGGTTCCCATCATCGAGGAACTGAAAGCAAAAGCAAAAAAAGAAAATTTATGGAATCTATGGCGGCCGAAATCGCACGGCGGCACGCTGACCAACCTGGAGTACGCGCCGCTGTGCGAGATCATGGGCCGCATCACCTGGGCGCCGGAGATCTTCAACTGCTCGGCGCCGGACACCGGCAACATGGAGACGCTGCTGCGCTACGGGACGCCCGCGCACATCAAGGAATGGTGCGAGCCGCTGCTGGAAGGAAAAATCCGCTCGGCGTTCCTGATGACCGAGCCCAACGTGGCCTCCTCGGATGCCACGAACATCCAGACGCGCATCAGGAAGGAAGGCGACCAGTACGTCATCAACGGCACGAAGTGGTGGTCGAGCGGCGCCGGCGACCCGCGTTGCAAGATCTACATCGTGATGGGCAAGACCGACCCGGACAACGCGTCGCGCCACAGCCAGCAGTCCATGATCCTCGTGCCGGCGGGCACGCCGGGCGTCAACATCAAGCGCTTTCTACCGGTGTTCGGCTACGACGATGCGCCGCACGGCCACATGGAGATCGAGCTCCGCGACGTGCGCGTGCCCGCGTCCAACATCCTGCTTGGCGAAGGCCGCGGCTTCGAGATCGCGCAGGGCCGCCTCGGACCGGGCCGCATCCACCATTGCATGCGCCTGATGGGCCAGGCCGAGCGCGCGCTCGAGAAGATGTGCCGTCGCGCGTCGGAAAGGGTCGCCTTCGGCAGGCCGGTCGCCGACCAGGGCGTCACCCGGGAACGCATTGCCGAAGCGCGCATCATGATCGACTCGGCGCGCTTCCTCGTGCTGAACGCGGCGTGGAAGATGGACACGGTGGGCAACAAGGGGGCGAAGAAGGAGATCGGCATGATCAAGGTCCTCGCGCCCAACGTCGCCTGCCAGGTGATCGACTGGGCCATGCAGGTGCATGGCGCGGGCGGCATCTGCGACGACTTCGGACTCGCCCACGCCTATGCGCACGCGCGCACGCTGCGCTTCGCCGATGGCCCCGACGAGGTGCACCGCAACCAGATCGCCAAGCTCGAGCTCGGCGAGCAGACCTCGATCGCCGAGGCCCTGGCCACGCGGAAAGCGCACTGACGCTTGATTAAGGCGGACGCGATCGTCCTGGGTGCCGGCATCGTCGGCATCTCGGTCGCCGTCCACCTGCAAAAGCGCGGCCGCGCCACCGTGCTTGTCGACCGCCGCGGCGCCGCGGAAGAGACGTCCTACGGCAACGCGGGCCTCGTGCAGCGCGAGGGCGTGTACCCGTACGGCTTCCCGCACGACTTCGGCGCGCTTTTCCGCTACGGCCTCAATCGCACCATCGACGCGCACTACCATCCGTCGGCGATCCCGAAGCTCGCTGCGTTCCTCTGGCGCTACTGGACGCACTCGCATCCGAAGCGCCACGCGCTGATCGCCAAGGCGTACGCCGAGCTCATCAACCACTGCATCGTCGAGCACCAGGCGCTCATCGCCGAGGCGGGCGCGCACGCGCTCGTGCGCCCCTCCGGCTGGATGAAGGTCTTCCGCACCGAGCGGGAGCGCGACAAGCGCTTCGAAGAGGCGGAGCTTTGGCGACGCGAATTCGGCCTCAATTACGCCGTTCTGGATGCCAGGCAATTACAGGAGCGCGAGCCGCATCTCGCGCCCGTGCTGGTGGGCGCGCTGCACTGGACGGATCCGCTCGCCGTCGTGGATCCCCAGGCGCTCGCGCTCTCCTACCTCGGATTGTTCGAACGCCTGGGCGGACGCTTCGTGCAGGGAAATGCCGCATTCCTGGAGCCGGAATGGCAGGTAAAGACGGTGGAGGGGCCCGTAACCGCGCGTGACTGCGTCGTGGCCCTCGGGCCCTGGTCGGACCTCGTGGCCAAGCGCCTGGGCTACGACCTGCCGCTCGCAGTGAAGCGCGGCTACCACATGCATTACCGGCCCGCGGGCAAGGCGGTGCTCAACACGCCGGTGCTCGACACGGAGCGCGGGTACTTCCTCGCCCCCATGCGCCGCGGCATCCGCCTCACGACCGGCGCCGAGTTCGCGCTGCGCGATGCGATCCGCACGCCGGTGCAGCTCGGCCGCGCAGAGCCGATCGCGCGCGAGCTCTTTCCGCTGGCCGAGCGGCTCGACAACGAGCCGTGGATGGGCTCTCGTCCGTGCACGCCGGACATGATGCCGGTGATCGGCCCGGCGCCGCGGCATCGCAACTTGTGGTTCGCGTTCGGCCACGCCCACCATGGGCTCACGCTCGGACCGGTCACCGGACGCATGGTGGCCGAGATGGCATGCGGCGAGAAACCGTTCGTCGATCCGCGCGCCTTCCGGGTCGATCGCTTCTAGGAGGAGGCACACGATGCTCCGTCTTTGCGGCTTCCGCATCAGCAACTATCACAACAAGGTGCGCATCGCCCTCCTCGAGAAAGGCATCGAGCACGACGAGGACTTCAACGCGCGCCCCTCGCAGACCGAGGCATTCATTGCGCGCTCGCCGCTCGGCAAGGTGCCGTTCCTCGAGCTCGCCGACGGCCGGCGCCTTTCCGAGTCGAGCGCGATCTGCGAGTACCTCGAGGAGGCGTATCCCGGCACCCCCCTTTTTCCAAAGGACGCTTGGGACCGCGCGAAGGTCCGCGAGCTCCTCCTCTTCCTCGAGCTCCATGTCGAGCTCGTGGCGCGACGGCTCTACGGCCAGCTTTTCTTCGGCAGGGAGCCATCGGAAAGCGCGAAGCAGTCCGTGGAGAAAGAATTGACGAAGGGCATCAAGGCCCTCAAGGCGCTCGCGAAGTTCGATCCGTATATCGCCGGCCCCGACCTGACCTTCGCGGACTGCGCGGCGTTCTGCCATCTGCCGCTCGTCGCGCTCACCACCAAGCTCGCGTACGGGCGCGAATTCCTGGACGAGCTGCCGCAGGTCAAGCCCTACATCGCCATGCTCAAGAAGCGCCCCGCGTTCGCGCGCGTCGACGAGGACCGCAAGGCGGCGCAGAAGAAGTGAACGAGTACCTGCGGTTCCTGGTCACGCTGACCGCGGTGCTGGACCCATTCCTCGCAGTGCCGATCTTCGTCGCGGTGAGCGCCGGCATGAGCCGCGCGCAGCGGGCGCGCCTCGCCGCGGCGATCACCGTCACCGTCGCGGCGGTGCTCGCCGGCGCGGCGGTGTTCGGCGAGGGCCTGCTCAGGATCATGGGCGCGAGCCTGCCGGCGTTCCAGGTGGGCGGAGGCCTCGTGCTCCTGCTCATGGCGCTCTCCATGCTGAATGCCGAGGTCGGTGGCGTGCGGCAGTCCGAGGCGGAGGCGCGCGAGCTCGAGCGCGGCGGCGTCTCGCCGGTCGTGCCGCTCGCGGTTCCACTCCTCGCCGGGCCGGGTGCGATCAGCAGCACCATCATCGCCGCCCAGGCGGGGGGCGCCGCGCACATCACCGCGCTCATCGGGTGCGTGCTTCTCGTGTGCGCCGTCCTCTGGCTCGTGCTAAGCGTCGCCCCCGCGATCGGCGAGCGCATGGGCATCACCGGCCTCAACGTCGCGACGCGCCTTTTTGGCCTGCTGCTCGCCGCGATCGCCATCCAGACGATGGCCGACGGCCTGCGCGTGCTTTTCCCCGGCCTCGCCTAGAGCTTCAGCGGGTCGCGCGGCGGGCGCTCGTCGAGGATGTCTTCCATGCGCGCGCGGATCGCGCCCTTGATGCGCGGGTGCGTGAGCACGTAGAAGCGCTCCGCCTTGATCGCGGCGACGACCGCCGCGGCGACGTCGTCGGCGGAAAGCTTCCCCGCGGCCACGGCTTTTTTCATCATGGCCTCCTTCGCGAGCGTCTCGGGAGACTTCTCCACAGGACCATGCTTGTCGAAATCGGCGATCGCGGTGGGCACGTACGCGGGGCAAAGCACCGAGACGCCCACCCGCGAGCCGCGCTCGCGCAGGTCGTGGTGCAGCGATTCGCTCAGCGCCACCACCGCATGCTTGGTGACGTTGTAGGCGCCCATGCCGGGCGGAGAGATAAGCCCCGCCACCGAGGCGGTGTTGACGATGTGGCCCTCGTCCTGCGCGATCAGGCGCGGGGCAAAGGCGCGCACGCCGTGCACCACGCCCCACAGGTTCACGCCGACGATCCACTCCCAGCTCTTCTCGTTCATCTCCCACACCGCGCCGAGCGGCGAGACGCCGGCGTTGTTGCAGACGACGTGCACTTCCTTCAGCGAAGCGCAGAAGCGCTGCACGTCCGAGGCTTTAGCTACGTCAACCCTCATGGGATAGGCATTCACGCCGAGCGACTTCACCTCCTGGGTGATCATTTCAAGATCAGAAACGTCCGCCAGGCCCACATGCATACCCTGCCGCGCGAAGGCCAGGGCGAGCGCGCGGCCGATGCCGCTCGCGGCGCCGGTGACGGCGGCGGTCTTTCCTTCGAGATGGGTCATCCTTCTAGCGCCATGAGTGCCACAGCATGAATGCGCCGCCGAAGAGGATCAGGCCTTCCATGAAGAGCACGTGCAGCTGCATGCCCATGCGTGTGACCAGCCACGCGGCGATGCCGCTGCCGGGGATGCTCGCCACGCCGATCACCACGCCGGTGAGGAAGGTGGCCTCGTCGAGGAGGTCGAAGCGCTGGAAGAGCGCCGCCTTGCAGAGGTCGAGCGCGATCGAGGCGAGGGCATCCGTCGCGAGCACCGCGGTGCCGGTCATGCCGGTGCCCAGCAGCAGCGAGACGAGAATCACGCCGACGCCGGTGGTCACCCCAGAGGCGAGGCCGAAGACGCTGCTGCCGATGGCAAGCCCGGTGGTGTTCAGGTGCATCTCGCGCTTCTTGAGGTATCGGCGCAGCGGCACGGCGGCCATCACCGCGATCCCCAGGACCGTGCCGAGCGAGCGCGCGTCCAGCACGCTGTAGATCCACGTGCCGAGGACGAGGAAGGGAAGCGAGGAGGCGAGCACGATGCCGAGCGCCCGGCGGTCGAGGCTTCCGCGGTAGAACCAGAAGCGGCCGCAGTTGATGATGGTTCCCGCCACCGCCATCACCGGCACGAGCGCCTTGACGCCGATGAGCGGCAGCAGGGCGACGGTGAGGAAGATGCCCGTGCCGAAGCCGCCGATGCCGCCGACGACCGCCGCGCCGACGGCGACCAGCGCGATGAGCGCCAGCGTGGCCGGGTCGACGAGCAACTAGCGCGGCACCGGGCGCGGCCGCCCGTCGCTGTCGATCGCCACGTAGGTAAGCGTCGCCTCCGTGACCTTCACCACCTTCGGATCCTGCGGCCGGCGCTCGGCGAAGACTTCCACGGTAACGGTGATCGACGTTTTCCCGATGCGCTCCACGTCCACGTAGAAGGAGAGCAGGTCGCCGATCTGCACCGGCTGCTTGAACACGAATTCCTTCACCGCCACGGTCGCGACGCGCCCGCGCGCGAGCTTGCCCGCGACCGTACCGCCGGCGATGTCGACCTGCGCCATGATCCAGCCGCCGAAGATGTCGCCGTTCTGGTTCGCGTCCGCCGGCATAGGCATGACGCGCAGCGCCGGCTGCTTCCCGTCAGGAAGCTTTTCCATGCCTCACATAATGCAACGGTCCACCGCGGAACGGCGCGAACCCGGTGCCGAAGATCAGGCCGGCGTCGATGAGATCGGCGTCGCCGGCGATCCCTTCGGCGAGCACGGCCTGCGCCTCGTGCAGGTACGGCTCGATGAGCGCATCGATCAGCGCCTGGTCGTACGCGTCCGGCTGCCCCTTCACGGGCTTGCCGTCCTCGTAGCGGTAGATTCCCTGGCCGGTTTTCTTGCCGAGATGGCCGAGCGCGACCTTGTTCGCCAGCACCTGCGGCACCTCGGTGGTCTTCGCGAGCGCCTTGCCCGCGTGCATGCAGATGTCGAGGCCCACCGTATCGGCGAGCTCGGCCGGGCCCATCGGCATGCCGAACTGCTCCATCGCCGCGTCTATTGTTTCTGGCTTGGTGCCCTCGTCCAGCATGCGGAACGCGTTCTGCATGTACGGCCCGAGCACGCGGTTCACCAGGAAGCCCGGCGAGTCCTTGACCGGCAGTGGCAGCTTGTCGATCTGCCTCACAAACGAAATAGCACGGGAAACGAGAGCCGGGTCCACGTTATCCGTGCTTACCACTTCCACGAGCTGCAGGAGCGGCACGGGATTGAAGAAGTGGATGCCGACGAGGCGGGACGGGTCCTTGAGCGCGGTGGCGATGTCCGCGAGCTTGAGGCTGGAAGTGTTCGTCGCCAGGATGGCATCGGGCTTCGCCAGGGATTCAAGCCTGGCGAAGAGCTGCCGCTTGGCATCCACGTTCTCGAAGATCGCCT
>Ga0196964_10001892_pt1 | contig 10203 bp, 7 predicted proteins | sample S1_10metaG_FD_148615 | JGI IMG/M metagenome (GOLD analysis project Ga0196964, IMG submission 148615) | Soil microbial communities from Anza Borrego desert, Southern California, United States - S1_10 | ecosystem: Environmental > Terrestrial > Soil > Desert | place: USA: California | collected... | reverse complement strand
GCAACAGGCGATGTATCACTTCATTTCAGGATACTCGGCGAAAGTTGCGGGAACAGAAGTGGGCCTGGGCAAGGACCCGGAAGCGACGTTCAGCACGTGCTTCGGCGCGCCGTTTATGGTCCTCGAACCCGGCGTGTATGCGAAGCTGCTGGGCGAAAAGATCCGGCAGCACAACTCCATCTGCTGGCTGGTGAACACCGGCTGGACGGGCGGGCCGTTCGGTGTGGGAAAGCGCATGCGCATATCGCACACGCGCGCGCTGCTGCACGCGGCGCTCGACGGCGAACTCGACAAAGTCGAGTACACGACCGAGCCGATCTTCAACCTGAAGATCCCACAGAGTTGCCCGAACGTTCCGTCGGAGATCCTGCAGCCTCGGAACACGTGGGCTGACAAAGGCGCCTACGACAAGCGCGCGAAAGATCTGGCCGAACAGTTCAAGAAGAACTTCACTCAGAACTCTGCAGGAGTCAGCGCCGAAGTTGCGAGTGGCGGACCCGCTTGATCATTGAGGTGCCACGGAGCAGCCGAGAGTTAGATCGCATTCGTGGCGTGAACGCTGACCAGTGAAGAATTCGGAGCGAGAGGGATAGGCTGCTCCGTGCTGCGGCGGGTTGGTTGCAAGATGCGCGCCTCAGCAAGGAGCAAGGCGCCGATTCCAACGCAGAGCGTCACTTGAAGTCAGCGACCTTCCCGCGAACAGAACGCGGTTTTCGCTTGCTCCTTGGCACCCAAAATTAGCGCAGCACCGCTTTACGAGCCTTCGTGATCCACGCCGCGGACTTGGGGAAGTCCTCGAAGCTGGCGATCTGCTTCAGCAACGCCGCGTCTGGATCCACTCCCGCGGTCTGCAGCAACGCGAAGTCCTGCATCGACTCGGCGAATACTTCCCATCGGATCGAATCGACGGGAACTTTTTCGCCCGGATAGACGCAGAACGTGTCGCCGTACGCCCAGCCCGGCCATTTCAGGCCGTCGCTGACCGTGTACGGATCGATCATCTCGCGCGTCTGCGATTTGTACCAGTAGTTGTAACCCCAGTGCAGGAAGAGCGCCGGCTGGAAGCGGTAGAAGAGCCAGCCGTTCATGCGAATCTTCGCCAGCGGTGTGTCCATCAACCGGTTGAGGTAGCGCCCGCGCGGCCCGCAGCAGTAGTACGTGCCGCAGGGAATTTTTTCCTTCATGTAATCGAGTGTCGTTGAGATCGACGGGATCGGCAGATCGGTCAAACCTTGCCGTCCGAATTCAATATCCGAGAGCGCGTCCATGGTTCGCATCCACGGCGCGAGTTCTTTCAGGAGCGCGCGGGCCTTCTTGTAGTTGTGGATGTGATCGCCGTGCGGTTCGTCGGAGACGTGGAAGAAACTGTTGGCGAGCAGGTGCTCTTCCTGCAGGAAGCGCTGGAACTCGGGGAGGAACTGCGCCAGAAACTTGCGGTATGTAGTCGATGTGGCCTCGGTCTCGGGGTCCCAAAGCAGGCGATCTTCGCCATTCTTCTTTTCATAGATGCGAATCGCGTGTTTGACGCCCCATTGCGTGAAGAAGTGCGTCCACTCGAAATTGCGGATGCCGACGCTCCGCGCAAGCTGGACCCAGCGCCGGACGTCCGACCATTCGAAACGATAGTTGCCTCCGCTGCGCGAGACTTTCAGCAACTGCGTCGGACGCTTCACCCCGTCGAGGGGCGGCGTGAAGATCGGCGCGTAGATCGTGTCCTGGAAATGTTCCACCAGGTTGCGCATGTACGGCGTGACGACGGACCAGAAACGGTCTTCGAAAGGCTCAACTTTATAGTAGTCGCACAGCGAATCAGCGTAGAACCACTGCACGACCGGAAAGTTCTCGCGCGGCCGCAGCTCCAGCGGATGCACGCGCAGCAGGACTTTCAGCGAGGCAATCTTTTCTGAATCCCTGCGCACTTCGGCGACAATGGTCTGCAAACCTGGCTCGGCATCGCGTGGGACTGTAAGGTTGCACCAGAATGCATGGGTTTCGGCGGGGCCAGCGTGAATCGTGTCGCCGTCGAAGAGCGGGTCGGGCACGAGGCCGGGCAGGAACCTCGCCCCTTCGACTTCATGTAACGGCGTCTCAGTGTTGATGTGCGGAAGAGGCACATAACCAGCGTGGCGAATGCGAACAGCGAAAGCGTCTGGTGCGTTCAGCGCGAGCTTGATTTTCGTGTCGCGAACCGCCTCGTTGCGAATGGCGACCTGGAATGAGACGCGTTCTCCGCGCGCAGCGTCAATGTTGAGCTCACTGCGCCGCGTGGCGGGCGTGCGCGGATAGACACGTTCCAGAGTTGTGACGAGCCATGCTGAGACCGAGTGCGGCATTGAGTTTCTCCACGCAGGAGTGCAGCGCTTTAGAACGCCATGTCGAGTGCGTCAACGTCGTTGAGTGCGGTCACCATCCGAACGTCCGGGGTTCGACGCAAGATCTCGAGCGACCGCTCAACCTCGGAAGTCGTCACGAATCGGTTGCGAACGACGAAGACGGCGGTATCCGCGCTTGCGGCAATGGAAACAGCCGAAGCCGAGTGCAGGAGCGGCTCTGTATCCACGATGATGACGTCGAAGTGCGGGCGAAGCGCGTCGAAGGCCGCGCGCACGGCGTCCACGGTCATCAGCTTCGCGGCCGCTGCGCCGGCGCCGGACGGCAGCACATGGAATCCCTCGCGCGGCACCGCAACCGATGCGGACCATTGAGGCCGGAGCACGAACGAGGCAAAAGACTCGCCGCCGCTCAAATTCCACTGCCGGCTGAGACTGGAACTTTGCTGCGATGAATCGATCAGCAGCGTGCGCTTGCCCGCGCTGGCCGCCAGCGCGGCAATGTTCGCCGCGATCCAGCTCGCCCCTTCGCCGTTGCGGGAGCTCACGACAGCGCTCACGACAGCCCCTTTGCCCACTCCCGGTATGACACCGAGTGCCAGTTTTTTCAGTGCCTCGGCCGCCGGCGAAGCTTCTTTGACTGCCATGTCCGATGACGGGCGCTGCGCGCGTGGAATGAGCACTGCCGGGTGCAGATTCAGTGAGTCTCCCAGTTGCCGCGGGCCACGGACCTTCTTCCCCAGGAGTTCGAGCGCAAGGCCGAAGCCCGCGCCGGAAAAAAGGCCGAGCAGACCCAGCGCCGCAACGATCACACTTCCGTACACACGCTTGTAAGGCGTAGCTGATGCGATCGCAGGATTGAAGACGGACAGTTCGGCCAGATGCGACGCGGCCCGCTCGGCGGAGTCATGGCCCAACTGCTCGCGCATGAAGTCGAGCTCTGCCATCTCCTTCTCGAGACTGGCGAGCCGCGAATAAGCGTGCGCCAGTTGCTCGCGAAGCTGCTTGAGAAGCAGCTCCTGCTTTTCGATCTCAGCGGAGGCGAGTTTCTGGTCGCTTTGAATTTCAGCCGTGAGCGCCGGCAAGTGCGCAGCAGCGCTGGCGCGCAGGCTCGCCAGGCGCTTCGAGTGCACGCCGATGGCTTCGCTGTCCGGAGTGGAATTTCTGCGTTCCTTTTCGAGCAATGCAGCTTCAGTGAGAATCTCCTGCCGCAGGCCGCGGATTGCTTCGTGCGTCTGAGCGCGCGGCAACTCGACGATTCGATCCTCGGCGCCTTTGAGAGACACAAGATGTTGTTCTTCAGCGCTGAGCTTCTGCAGTTCAAGACGCAGTTGTGTGATTCGCGCTTGCACCGCGTCTATGGATTGCCGCAGCGAATTGGGGTACTCGCGGCGCACCTTTTTCTCGAGCACGGACTCGCGAGTCTCGTCCTGAAATCCGAGGTCCGCCAACTCCTTCTGCGCGGCAGACAGGCGGCTGGCAATCGCCTGCTCGCGTTTCGAGAACGCATCGTCAGAGCTGCCGCCGAATTGAGCCTTCTTGAGCTGAATGACCGCATCAGCCCATGCATTCGCCAGTTTGGCGGCGTGCTCGCTGTTCGCATCCGCGACATGAAGGCGGATAAATCTGCCGTCCAGTGCCAGCTCAAAGCCGGCAGGCAGCAGGTGCAGGCCGGACATCGCGTACCCGCGCTGCGCGTCGCCTGCCGTTTTAAGCGCGTGTTCGAGCACCGGCCCGGTGGCCGCGAAGTTAGCCACGCCCAAGCTCCACTGCTGGGGCTCGCGCGAGCTGTTGGTGTAGAGCATCGCGGTGGAGCGATACACCTCGCGCTGCCGTGAACTCCACCAGACGCCCAAGATCAGCCCGGCGATGGTGAGCGCCACGATCAAGACCACGTGCCGACGCAGGGCGGAAATCAGATCCGAGTACGAAAAAGGGGTCGTATCGGCGATATCGCGAGCCGGTGACGCTGCCGCTTTCGGTTCCATTGTGCTCTTCACCTTACCGCAGCTTCGAAAAATCGCATCCGCAGGATTGGGTTCAGCGCCGCGCGTGAATCAAGACCTCGTCATAAACTTCGAGCGTCTGGGCGATGATCTTGTTGAGCGCAAAATCGCGGAGCGCCAGCTCGCGGCCGGCAGCGCCCATGCGTTGCCGCAGTTCGGCGTCATCGAGGAGCACTTCGAGTGCGCGTGCGACTTCTGACGCGCTTCGCGGCCGCACCAGCATGCCGCTGACGCCATCGCGGACAGCCTCCCGGCAGCCGGGCGAGTCCGTGGTCACGATCGGCCTTCCGCAGGCCGCCGCTTCGATCAGGACTTTCGGAATGCCTTCTCTATAGAACGACGGAAAGCAGACGATGTGCGACTGCGCGAAAACGTCCGGCATGTCGTCGCGCCTGCCCCACCATTCGACGAGTTTCTCGTCGTGCCAGCGTTTCAACTCGGCGGTGGGAACAGTTCCGGGGTTGCCCTCATCGCTTTCGCCGGCGATGACGAAACGGACCCGGACTCCGCGGTTCTTCAGCAGCGCGGCAGCATCGACGAATTCGCGCACGCCTTTTTCCCAGATCAAACGGCCCGCGAAGAGAACGACCGGCACGCCGTGCGCTTCAGGCCGCGGCGAGAAGACATTCACATCGACGCCGGACCCGCGAATCAGGACACCTCGTTCCGGTGGGATCAGGCGCGAAGCATTGAACTCACGCTGATCGTCGGGATTCTGAAAGATGACGCGCGAGTTGGAGTGATTCAGCAACACGCGGTAGGCGGTCTTCACGGCCTCGCGAAGGACCGCCGCGCGAGCACCACTGGCAGTAAAGATGTGGCCCATGCCAGTAACGGCGTTGATGACGGACGGAACGCTCGTCAGCCGCGCTGCAAGAGTTCCGTACAGGACAGGCTTGATCGTGAGGTGGTGGACGAGCCCCGGCCGTATGTTCTTGTACAGCCGGATCAGTGCGCGGAGAGTCGCGAATTCCTCCGCCGGGTTGGAGCCCTTCCGCGAGAGAGGAATCTCATGGTACTTGAAGCCGAAGGTCTCGATTTTCGCGGCGAGCTCGTTGCCTGGCGCCGCAACGTGGATTGCGAAGCCGCGCTGCTGCGCGGCCTGCGCCAGCGCGAGCCGGTGGGAAAGAAAGAATGGCGCGCCATTGAGGACGTAGATCAGCGCCGGACGGCCGGCGCTGCGCGAAGCCGGCGCATCGGCCGTAGAGATGGCAGGCTCCATCACTTCGGAGGTCACAGCGACCAGTACGCCAGGCGGCGCTTCAACCCTGCCGGGTCGATGGCCGCTTTGATGTCGATCAGGACGCCGTTGTCCTTTAGAGGCGCTAGGAGCGCGCCGGTGCCCATCTCCACGTACTGACGGTGCGATACGGCCAGGATGACGGCGTCAAGGTTTGTCATCGAGTCCCACGGCGTCAGTTCGACGCCCATCTCTTCCTTCGCTTCGTGCGCGTCGGCGAGCGGATCGTGGACGAGCGGCTGGATGCCGTATTCCTTCAGTTCTGCGATGATGTCAACCACGCGGCTGTTGCGCAGATCGGGAACGTTCTCCTTGAATGTCACGCCGAAGATTCCCACACGCGCCGACGAGAGCGCGATCTTTCCCTGCGAGAGCAGCTTCACGGCCTTGTCCGCGACGTAGCGGCCCATGCTGTCGTTGATGCGCCTGCCCGCGAGGATGACTTCTGGCCGGTAACCATGCTCCTCTGCCTTGGCGGTCAGGTAGTACGGATCGACACCGATGCAGTGGCCGCCGACAAGGCCCGGCTTGAACGGCAGGAAATTCCATTTCGTTCCCGCCGCTGCGAGCACGTCTTTGGTGCGAATGCCCATGCGGTCGAAAATGAGCGCCAGTTCGTTCATGAGCGCGATGTTCAGATCGCGCTGCGTGTTCTCGATCACCTTCGCCGCTTCCGCCACGCGAATGGATGTAGCCTTAAACACGCCCGCTGGGACGATCCGGCTGTACACGGCCGCGACGCGCTCGAGCGTCTCTGCATCTTCGCCCGAGACCACCTTCGTGATGCGTTCCAGCGTGTGCTCCCTGTCGCCCGGATTGATGCGCTCGGGCGAGTACCCCAGCTTGAACTGGCCGCGCTTGAGCTTTGAGACGCGTTCTAGCACGGGGCAGCAGACCTCTTCGGTCACGCCGGGGTACACGGTGGACTCGAAGACGACAATCGCGCCAGGCTTGAGCGCTTTGCCGACCGTCTCGGATGCTTTCACCAGCGGGACGAGGTCCGGGCGCTTTTGCTGATCGATCGGCGTCGGCACAGCGACGATGAAAAACGTCCGGTCCGCGAGGTCGTCGATGCTCGAGGAGAACTTCAGCGTTGTTGCTTTCAAGTCTTCGGCGGAAACTTCGCGTGTGCGATCGACGCCTTTGCGCAGTTCGTCGAGTTTCTGCGCGTTGATATCGAAGCCGACGGTGCCCGGAAACTTGCGCGCGACGGCCAGCGCCAGCGGCAGGCCGACGTATCCCAATCCGATCACTGCAATGCGTTCAGTCATTTCTGATCCTTGCGTTCGTAGGCCTTGATGTCCCGCGCGCTGATGCCAAACCAGCGGTCGAGGTGATCGCGGCAGACGGCGATGCCGCGCAGAACTTCACCGGGATTCATGCCGCCCATTTCAACAATGCAACGGCCCGTGCGCCGCACCATGCGAATATAAAAAATCCGCTTTGCGCCGCTGCGGAACCAGAGCGTCAAGCGCTTGGAGTTCGGCATGCCGTCGAGGCCCAGGCTGTCGAACTCGACGACGCCGCTGAGTTTGCCGGGAATTTCGGCAAACGCACCGTCCGAACCTCCGGCGGGCGCAGGATACTCAATGCGCTCGTTGGGCTCTGGAGCGGCCGAAGGCTTTTCGTTGTCAGGGGTCAAATGACGATCAGTGCAACGGTTCGATGAACGCTTCATCAATGGCGAGTTCTGCGGCGCGCGAGATGAATTCCACCTTGATGATCAGGCGCGCGTCCGAACCGTAGCGCACGAATTCGCCGTACACGCCTTTGAGCGGCCCGCGTGCCACGTACACCGGCCGGCCCGGCTGGCCAAAGCGCGCCTCACGCAGCGATTCATCCTGCGATAACGCGAGTGAAAGATTCGAGAGTTCACGTGCGAGCAGATCAGGCTGCCCCGGACGCAGCACCTGCGCGACCTTGCGCGAGGCGTACACATCGGACTGCTGAATCGCTGAGGCGTCAAAGAAGACGTAGCCGGGAAACAGCGGCAGGCGTGAGGTCTGAATGCTCTTTCCGTAAACGCGGCGATGCGCGTACAACGGCAGGAAGTGTGGCACGTCGCGGACGGCCAGATACTCGGCGAGCGACTTTTCGCAGCGCGCTTTCGTCCAGGCAACCGCCCAGTCGCGCTGTGGCAGGACACTCTCAACTGTGCTGCTGGCCAAATCCATGTCTCTGGACAGACTCCGTCCCCGTCGCGTGGGTGCGCTCACGCGTATAAGTTATGGTGACTGCGGCATTTATACTGCGATTTCCGCACTGAGCAAGGTCTCGCTGGCCATTTTAGGTGTTGGTGCAGCGGCGCGAGCGTTCGATTACTCAGACCTTATAATAGTCGCGGTACCATTCGACAAAGCGGCGGATGCCGTCTTCGATCGATGTGGCCGGCTTGAAGCCGACATCCCGCATCAGATCATCGACGTTGGCGTATGTCGCCGGGACGTCCCCAGCCTGGAGCGGCAGAAGGCGCTTTTCGGCTTTTTTCCCGAGCGTCTTTTCGAGCACTTCGATGAAGTAGGTCAGTTCCACAGGCTGGTTGTTGCCGATGTTGTACACCCGGTACGGCGCGAAGCTCGTCGCCGGATCCGGATCTGCAGACGACCACGTCGGATCAGGCTTCGCTGGACGATCGAGCAGCCGCACGATCCCTTCGACGATGTCATCAACGTACGTGAAGTCGCGCTGCATTTTCCCATTGTTGAAGACGTCGATTGGCTTGCCCGCGAGGATCGCCTTCGTGAACGAAAAGAGCGCCATATCAGGACGCCCGTAGGGACCGTACACGGTAAAGAAGCGCAGTCCCGTACAAGGCAGCTTGAACAGATGGGCGTACGAATGCGCCATCAGTTCGTTGCCCTTCTTTGTCGCGGCGTAGAGTGAAATCGGATGATCGACGTTGTCGTGAACCGAGAACGGCACCTTCGTGTTCGCGCCGTAGACGGAACTCGAGGACGCGTACAAAAGATGATCGACCTTCGCGTGGCGGCAGCACTCCAGCACCGAGATGAAACCGTTGAAGTTCGCCTGAATGTACGCGTAGGGGTTCTCGAGCGAATAGCGCACGCCGGCTTGCGCTGCGAGGTGGACGACACGGCGAACCTTCTGCTCTGAGAAAAGCCGCGAGAGACTCTGGTGATCCGCCACGTCCATTTTCTCAAACGAGAACTTCGCGTTTGAGCGAAGGCGTTCGAGGCGCGTTTCTTTGAGGCGAACATCGTAATAGTCGTTGACGTTGTCGACGCCGACGACGGTGTGACCGTCTTTGAGTAGGCGCGTGGAGAGGTGGTAGCCGATGAAGCCGGCCGCCCCCGTGACCATGATCGTCCCGCTGCTCATTGCTGTCGAAATCCCTCAATCGTCGAGCAGAGCAGAAAGTAGCCGTACGCCGCGTCTTTGCAACCACACCCGCCGCGAGGCATACCCGAATACAACCCTGAACGCCGAATGGAAATCCACTGCTATTGATGGTACAGTCTCAAACCATGTCTGCTCTGGCGATCGGTGGGATTGCTTTCGTGTGCGCGCTTGCGGCCCTTCCGGCCGTGATCTGGATCGCGCGCCGATTCGATATCGTCGACCATCCTGCCCATCGCAAAATTCACCAGGCCCCCGTTCCATTCCTCGGCGGTGTTGCGGTCTTCTTTGGGATCGTCGTCGCCCTGGCGGGATCATTTGCGCTCACGCCCGCAATTGAAACGAGCAAGATTCTGGCGATCGCCGCGGTGGGACTCCTCGGCATGCTGATCGGGCTGCTCGACGATCGTTATCAGTTGCGGCCGCGCCACAAACTCTGCCTGCAGATTGCCGTGCTGTTCGCCTTCACGTGCCTGGGATACCGGCTGGACTTTCTGCGCCTGCCGGGGCTGGAAGCCTTCAACCTGCACGTCTTCAGCTATCCTGTGACGCTCTTCTGGATGCTGGCTCTCGTCAACGGCATGAACCTGATCGACGGCGTGGATGGTCTCGCCGGGAGCGTCGTTTTCACGATGCTCGCAATGACCGCCGCCGTCGCTGCCGGGGTGAAAGACACCGCCACCGTCGCGATCTGTTTTGCCGGCATGGGCGCGGTGCTCGCGTTTCTGCTGCTGAACTGGCGTCCGGCGCGCATCTACCTGGGAGACGCGGGCAGTACCGGCTTAGGGATGTTGATGACGGCGGCGCTCGTCGCGCTCGGAACAAACCAGCCGCCGCTCGTCCTGCGGACCTCTGCACAGGCGCCGCTCACGGAGCCCTTCCAGTTTCAACTTCCCGCAATGACTCTGCTGGCGCTGTATCCTGCGCTGGAGGTATCGCTCTCGGTGCTGCGCCGGCTTCTGCGTGGCAAGGCCATCGGCAGCGCCGATCGCGCGCACATCCATCACAAGCTTCTGAACGCCGGGTGGGGCCCCGCGCGGATCTGCGTGAGCGCCGCGGGAACGGCCGTCATGGGCGGATTCGTTGTGCTGACCAGCCTGGGCGAGTCGCGCGGTATCGCCGCCTGGGTGCTACTCGCCGTCGGCCTGTGGATCGGGTTCCTGCTGCATTACTGCGGCTACCTTCAGTCGATCCATCCGGAAAACGTCCGGGACATTCGGCCGCATTTTCTCGTGGCGAATTACTTCGCCAACATGCAGCGCGTGAAGCT
>Ga0196964_10001891_pt1 | contig 10204 bp, 11 predicted proteins | sample S1_10metaG_FD_148615 | JGI IMG/M metagenome (GOLD analysis project Ga0196964, IMG submission 148615) | Soil microbial communities from Anza Borrego desert, Southern California, United States - S1_10 | ecosystem: Environmental > Terrestrial > Soil > Desert | place: USA: California | collected... | reverse complement strand
CCGCCGCGCAGATGAAGCAGAAGGGCATCGAACTGAAAGAAGCCGACCGCGAGTTCCACTTCTCGTATTTGTGCCGGCTGTACGAGCGCGAAACTGGTGTTCCAGGACGCGTGATGCTGCGCAACGAACTCGAGAAGGTCGGCAAGACGCCCGAACAGTTCCTCGCGAGCCGCTTGTTCAAGTATGACGCCTCGATCACGATGCTGGCGAAGGCGCCCATCCGACAGCAGCAGCTCAAAGATGAGTTCGCCGCACACCCCGAACGCTACAAGCGCAGCGAAAATCTGGTGGCGCACATTCTCATCCGCGTGCTGGACCCGGAAGGCCGGCCATACACGAACAATTGGAAGTCACCAGGACACGAAGCCGTGAATGCATACGTCGCAAAGATGCGCGAACAGCAATTCACGGCGACGAAGCCGAAGATCGAAGCGCTCGTCGCGGCCGCGAAGCAGGATTGGGAAGCCACAGTAAAGCGCGCGTCGGAAGATCCCATCTCCGCAAAAGTCGGCGGGCTGATCGGACGCATCGGGCCGGCAACGGTGGTCTTTCCGCCCTGCGACGCCAGCGTGCGGGACGCGGCGGTGAAACTGAAACCCGGTGAAATGTCTGAACCCATCCGCAGCGACTTCGGCTGGCACCTGCTGAAGTGCCTGGAAAAGCAGGACGTCACCTTCGACGAAGCCGCCGAAAGCGTCTACCTGAACCTTATCCAGCAGGGACGCAAGAAGATCGATGCCGAACTTCGCGGCGCGATGAAGGTCGAGGACAAGGTGGACTGACGTCCAGCGTCCGAAGTCCGATGTCGATTGTCCGACGTCTGACTATCGACAATCGACACCGGACATCGGACATTCTTTACCGGTTGAACAGGATCAGAATTCCTGACACCAGCGCGCCAATTCCGACGAGCAGGTTGATGTTGGGAAGTCCTGGAATGAACAGGAGATTAATTCCCCACAGGATGAGAGTAACAGCGAGGACGATCATCCAGATTTTCACAGTACTACCCTCCTTTCATTTGGACTCCTCTTTACTGCAACGCCCGTGCCTTCTATGGTGTGTCGCTCTTCCACAGCACATGGAAGCCCGAAGCGTTAGCGAGGGAGCCTTGTGCGGCGAGCGTTTCTTCTGAAAGGACTCACGCATGCCTGAATCCGACAAGCTCCGCGACATCTTCCAGCTCCAGGGCGAACTGAACGACGGCATCTTTAAGAAGCAGGACATTCGTGGACCTGATGGACAGGTACTAACGATGTCCGCGATCCGGTCCGCGCTCGAGAAAAACGAGCTGGGGCCCAACGGCCTGCCGAACCAGTGGCTGCGAAATTACCTTCGCGCGCTGCAGGAGGAATCAAAGGAGCTCGAACAGGACCTGCTCTGGAAGTGGTGGAGCAAAGACAAGATCGACATGCAGAATATCCGCGTCGAGATCGTGGATTTGATGCACTTCCTGACGAGCCTTGCGCTGACGGCCGGTCTGAGCGCCGACGAGTTCCACCGCTTGTACACGGCCAAGCACCGCGTCAACCAGGAACGCCAGGACAAGGGTTATTCGAAGGACAACAAGGACGAGAGCGACAACAAGAAGATCGTGTGACCTGCCGGCACTGAGTGGGTTATGTCACCGCGCCGACGGAGCTAAATCGCTTGAATCAGGTAGAGCTACTGGGGCAAACACAAGAAGAGCCTCAGCACGCAGGCTGGCTTCGGCGCCATTTCCACAAGTACCGCTTGTTTGGGCCATGGACGTTCTGCTGGCGCATTACGATCGAAGGGCTGATCGTGTCGCTGGCCACGGCAATACCGCTGGGACTCTTTGGTCTCGCCGATCGAAAGTTCCGCATGTCCTACGAGCAACTGTTTATTTTTGCGGTGTTCGTAGCGCCGATCCTCGAGACGCTATTGTTTCAGGCGTTTCCAGTTTTCATCGCACGTTGGTTCCGGGCAGCCTTTAGAACTCAGGTAGCAATTGCCACGACGGTCTTTGCGCTCGCCCATATCCCCGACGGATTCGGGGCATTCGTCGCGGCCGGGATTGTGGGCGGCTTTTACTATGGATTCACGTACGTTCATTGGCGTGAACGCGCACGCTGGACCGCATTCTGGGTGACAGCGCTGAGTCACTCGTTACATAATCTCTGCATCATGCTGATCTTGCTGTGGGACTGAGTTCGGCTACTTCCCGCCCAGAATCCATTTCCGCCAGTCGTCTTCGAGCGCTTCGATCGAGCGTGCGCCGCTGAGCTTCAGGATCTCCGCCTGAACCTGCGCGGCATTGGCGGCCTTCATCAGCCCCGATGCCGCGGGCAGCCCTTTCAGGCTGACGAGGTACTCGAGGATCGCGTAGCCTTCCGCATAGAAGAATTCGGGATCCTTTGGATAGTCGCGCGACGAAAGCAAATCTTGGAGCGGAATGAAATCCTGGCTGCGCAATCTGATGCGCAGGAAGTTCATGAAGTAATCCTTGCGGAACTGCGGCTCCATCAGCACGGCGAAGCCTTCATGCAGGCAGCGCGGCAGGGCCTGAAAATCCTGAACGTTGCTCGCGACACACAGATGCGTGATCTCGTGCGGCAATACTGATTTCAGCAGCCTGGGCGAACGCTGCCAGGAATGAACCTGCGGATCGGCGAGGCTGCCGTTTTCGATATTGAACTTCGAGTACCCACCCGTCCACTCGGGCTGCGCCGTGCGCGCGGTGTACTCGGCCTGCGTGCGGTGGATGTAGATCTTCGCGCGACCTTTCCAGAGCTGCGGCAGCTTGAGTTCTGTCTGAATGCGCGTGCGGTGGTATTCAGCAGCTTCGAGAACCTGGCGCGCGAGCGTGATGTTGTAGTGGTAGATCTCGAAGTTCTCGCCTTCCAGTTTCTGCGCCGCGCCATCGGAGCTCTCGGCGTATTCGTCGGCCCGCGCGATCTCAGTATCGATCTTCCAGCGGTTGCCTTCGATGCCGATCTCTTTCTCGAGCTTCTGCCGCAGGCCGGCGGTGAACTCCGCGGTCGGGTTGCCGACACGCGTGTGCAGGGCGCGCGCATAGTATTCGGCGGCGCCCGGAAGGCGGTTCATCGCCTCCTCAAGCCGCCCGGCGACGTACAGCACGGTCTTGTTGGTCGGCGCGAACGAGAGCACGCGCTTGAGATCGACCTCCGCGGCCTTGATGTTGCCGGCGGCGAGGTTGTTCAGAATCACCGGCAGTGCGCAGGATGTATAGAATTTCTCGAGGCGGTCGGCCAATGTGGGGTCGAGCTTCAACGCCGCTTCGAGATCGGCGGCTGCGTTCAGGGCCTGGCCGCTCTGGCTGCTCTCAGCCGCGCGGTTGACGTAGCAGCGCGCCATCTCGCCACTGATCAGGCTGCGCGCATCGGGGGTAAAGGCGAGCACATCCTCGTAAGCCTTGAGCGCCTTGTCCCACTCCTGCGCAGCGGCGAGGCGGCGCGCCTTCTTCGCCATCTCTTCGACCGAGGATTGCTTCTCGTTAAGTTCCTTGAGAATGTCCGTGGCTTTGTGCGGGACGAGCTCGGCGTTGGGATCAACCTTGAGCAGCTTCTCGAACGTTTCGCGCGCCTCTGCAAAGCGATGCAGCGCACGCAGGTGCTTCCCCTGCGTCTCGTATGCGCCTGCCAGGACGCGGCGCGCCTCCGGGTTGGTGCGGTCGGCGATGAAGGCTTCTTCAAGGGTTGAAACCGCGCGGTCGTAATTGCGCTGCTGCAGCAGGTCTCGGCCGAGACCCAGCCGGTACTCGGTGCTCGTCTGCCGTTCGATGGCCTGGATCTCGGACCGCTTCAGCTTCACTTCGCCGAAGGGCACCTTGATCGTGATGCTCTCGTTGTCTTCCTTGATGACTTCGCCGTGGAGCGTCTTGCCGTTCTTCAGGTGGATGACGTCGGCGGGGAGTTCGAACGAAATGACGCTGAGCAGCAGGGCTGCCAGCAGGACGCGGGACAGATTTCTAGCAGGCGCTTGCGCCATACGGCGGCGAATTATACGCCGCCGTATGAGCGCGCAGCAATTATTTTCCTGAGCCGAAGTCGATGAGCTCCATGGTGGTCTTGCCCATGCCGCCCATCTCGCCTTCCATCTTCACCATGCCCCCCACCGGGACAGTGGTCGCGGACCACACCTTGAACTTCGACTTCATCTCCGCGCCCTGGACCTTATTGATGACTTCGACCTCGACCCACTTGGTGTCAAAGCTCTTGCCGGCAACCGTCACCTTCTCTTCGCCCTTGCCGATCTCTTTGACTTCCGCGTCTGTGCCCGGCTGCTTGTAGGGCTCGTACTTCTGGTCGAGCGGGATCTTGATGCTGTTTTTCATCGGCGCGCCGCCGGCCATGCTCATCTCCATCTCGAGGGTGACTTCTTTCTCGGTCTTCTCCTTGATGGTTTGCTTGGTCTCCGTCTCCATCTTCATTCCGCCGGCGTTGACTATCTGCTTGTGCTTCACCCAATCACCGACCTTGGAATCCTTGAACGGATGCGGCTCGTCGGCCGCGCTGGCGGAGAAGGATACCGCGAGCAGCGCCGCGATAGCCCAGCCCAGGACACGAATCTTTTGTGACATGATTGCTCCTCTGCTCTTTTGAGCTCAAAAGGGGGACACCGTATGGGACGGTGGTGAGCCGGAAATATTCAGCGCATCGGGCGCGCGCGTCAAGCGCGGCCATACTTCGCACGGCGCGCGGGTTACTGAGGCCGTTGGGGCGCGACAACCGGGTAACCGGCTGTCGTCCAGGCCTTGAAGCCGCCGGCCATGCTCTTGACGTTCTTGTAACCCATGCGCTGGAGTTGCTCCGCCGCGAACAGGCTGCGTGTGCCCCCGCCGCAGTAGCACACGATCTCCTTTCCGGCGTCCTGAGAGATTCGCTCAATGTTCATCTCCAGGATGCCGCGAGGAATCGGCGTCGCACCCGGAATCATGCCCTGGGCGTGTTCGTGCGGTTCGCGCACGTCGATCAGCAGGAACGGCAGGCTGTTCGGGTCGAGCTTGCTCTTCACGAACGCAGCATCCACTTCAGGGATGGCCTTCTTGATCTCAGCGGTGATCTCGGGAATCTTCTTCAGCATGGGGGCTCTCGATTAACGATTAACGTAAAAAGAAACGGCCCCACTACACTAGCGAAGCCGTCACTTTTTACTTTCTACTTTTTGCTTTTGCCCTGATTTTCAGGTTGCACTCATCGTGGGCGAGTGCCCCGGGATATAGCCACTCTCGTCGCCCAAGCCCTCTTTCGGCACGTCCATGCCCAGCGCTGTCGCGAGCTCGATCTGATGATCCTGCTCGTCGCGTATGATTTCGCGCAGGTCGCGCGCGAGGCCGAACTCGCCGAGCGCCTCTGCTTGCCGAATGCGGGTGCGATAGTGCCCGATCGTCTCGTTCTCCGCCTGCAGGTCGAAGCGCAGCATGTCTTCCGCACTATCGAGTTCCGGGACGGGCTGCGGCTTGCTGGTCGGGCGGACGCCGAAGTAATCGAGCTGCTTGGCGAGCTTGCGCGCATGGTCGAGCTCTTCCTTCGCGTGTTCCTCCAGCTCGCGAGCGATGGTCATGTACTGCGCGCCCTTGATGACCTGGCTGAAAATCGTGTAGGCAATGATCGCCTGGTATTCGCGGGACAGGTCTTCGTTGAGAAGTTCCACGAGGCGCTGGCGCGTAATTTCCTGGTCGTTCTGGCCGTTCATGAGCCTCTCCTTGAGATGAATCTTTTGGTGTGCGCGAGCTGCATCTCGCGGCGCAATCTCAGGGAAAGCAGGCACTTTTCAGGCCAGCGCGTCGATCAAGGGCGCTTTTTCGGCTCGGGAACGGTCGGGAGCGACTCCTTGCGCGGGTTGCCGATGAAGTTGATCGTCCACAGCATCGCGGCGCCGATCACAGTCGCCAGCAGCAGAAGAATAATGAGTCCTTCAGCGAACTTCACGTTGCCGGATTTCGAAGGTTTTTCGAACTGTACCATGTGAGAAAGTATATCAGCTTTTCATTTCGACAAAGCGGAGACGATACGCTCCGCTGCATGCCCGTCGCCGTAGGGATTACGCACGCCCGCCATTAACCGGTACGCCACGGTATCTGTCAGCAGCCGCGCTCCTTCTTTTGCAATTCGTGTGCGATCGGCGCCGACGAGCATCGCGGCGCCCGCTTCTACAGCTTCGGGGCGTTCGGTAGTCTCGCGCATCACAAGGACCGGCTTTCCGAGCGTCGGAGCTTCTTCCTGAATGCCGCCGGAATCGGTGATGATGAGAGTGCTGCGTTCCATCAGTGCCAGGAACGGCAGGTATGGCTGCGGGTCGAGAAGAATGATCCGCGGGTGATCGGCGAGGATGCGCTTCACCGGCCCCTGCACGTTCGGGTTCAGATGAACGGGGTAGACGATCAGGGCATCCGGCACGGAATCGGCCAGGTCGCGCAGGCCGTGGCAGATGTTCTCGAAGCCGCCGCCGAAGCTTTCGCGCCGGTGGCCGGTGACTAGAACCATGCGCCGACCTTGAAGCGCGGCTTCGACTTCAGCCGGGGGCTGCGTTTGAGTCCTGCGGACGGCCGCCATCCCCAGATGCAGCGCATCGATCGCGGTGTTACCTGTGATAACGATGTTCGCGTCGGGGATGCGTTCTGAAAGCAGATTCTGCCGGGCGGCTTCGGTCGGGGCGAAGCACCAGCCGCAGAGCGGATCAACCAACCGCCGATTCATTTCCTCAGGCCAGGGCGCTTCGAAGTTGTATGTGCGCAAACCGGCCTCGACGTGACCCAGAGGCACGCGTTCGTAAGCGGCGGCGAGCCCTCCGGCCAAGCATGTGGTCGTGTCGCCGTGGACGAGGAGCGCATCGGGCTTCGTCTGCCGGATCGCGTCGCGCAGACCCGTGAGCGCCCGTGCGGTCAGGGTAATCAGATCCTGACCCGGCGTCATCAGGTTCAGATCAATGTCTGGTTTGAGTTCAAAAATCTGCAGCGCCTGGTCGAGCATCTCGCGATGCTGAGCCGTCACGCAGAGAATCGTCTTCCCCGACGGGCGCGCCTGAAGCGCTTTGATCACCGGCGCCATCTTGATGGCTTCCGGCCTCGTACCGACGACGACCATGACTGTGCTGGCGGGCATGGGACTGGCTCTTGGCTCTCTTGGTTGGTGTCAGCCGAGTATAGCCGGATGACCTGAAAAACATTTGCCGTTTCGCACATTCAAGTGATCCGCTATCGTTAGTTCGTTCACTACTTTCAAGAGCCCAAATGACGTCTCCTGCCAAAGACCCTCAATCACGCCCACCCGAAAACGCGAGCGCCGAAGAGTGGCAGCGCTACGCGCAGGAGCTCGAGGGCGTGGTTACCTCCACGGAGCGCCGCGCGCATTACCTTCAGGACCAATTGAACGGCGTCGTCAACTCGCCCGGATGGAAGTTGCTGCGCAGGTTGCGCGATACAGCACACGCGGTCCTGCGTCCCTTCCCACGCGCGCGAAAGATGATCGGCGTCTTCGCGCGCGAGGGCCCGGGCGGCGTGGTCCGCCGGCTGCGTGAGGGCTCCATCGGCGACGCGGCGTACGAAGCCTTCTTAAAGCGACATCCCTTCGACGACGCAGCACGCGCGAGCCTCAAGGCACGTCTGGCTGCACTGCCCGATTCGCAAAAGCCGCTCATCTCCGTGATCGTGCCGGTCTACAACACGCCCGCGGACCTGCTGAAGGAAGCTGTCGAGTCCGTTCGTGCGCAGATCTACGAAAATTGGGAGCTGTGCCTCGTTGACGACAAGTCGCCGCAGGAGCACGTACGGCCGCTGCTGGAAGAATTCGCGAACAAAGATAGGCGCATTCGTGTGAAGTTCCGCGAGACGAACGGCAATATCAGTCGCGCGTCGCAGGACGGCGTCGAGATGGCGCGCGGACCGTTCGTGGCTTTCCTCGACCATGATGATGTGCTCACGCCCGACGCTCTGGCTGAGGTCGCGTTGCTTCTCGCGCAACATCCCGATACGGACTTCATCTACTCCGACCACGACATGCTCGAAATGTCCGGCCGCCGGAGTCAGGCCTTCTTCAAGCCCGACTGGTCGCTCGACATGATGCTGAGCAACATGTACGTGTGCCATTTGACGGTCTTCAGAACAGAACTGGTCAAGAAAGTCGGCGGGCTGCGCGAAGGATTCGAAGGCAGCCAGGATTATGATCTCGTGCTGCGCATCGCCGAGGCGTCATCACATGAGCGCATACGGCACATTCCGAAAGTGCTTTATTCGTGGCGGCGCGTGCCCGGCAGCACGGCGCATCGCTACAGCGCGAAGGGCTATGCCGATCAGGCGGCGCGAAAGGCAATCGCCGAGTCCCTGCAGCGGCGCGGTGTCAAGGCAGAAGTTCACTCCGGCACGATGCCGTCGCTCTTTCGCGTGAAATACCAGATCCAGTGGGAACCGCTGGTCTCCATTCTGATCCCGTTTCGCGATAAGGCCGAGTTGCTCGAACGCTGCGTCCGTTCGATCCGTGAGAAAACTTCGTACCGCAACTACGAGTTCATCCTGATCGACAACGGCAGCCAGACGGCGGAGATGAAGTCACTGCTCGAGCGCGAAGCGCGCCAGCCGAACACGCGCGTGCTGCGCATCGATGAGCCATTCAACTTTTCGCGGCTGAACAATCTCGCCGCGAAAGAAGCGAAGGGCGAGCACCTGCTGCTGTTGAACAACGACACGGAAGCGATCGATGGCGAGTGGCTCAGCGCTATGCTCGAACACAGCCAGCGGCCGGAGGTCGGCGCTGTTGGAGCGAAGCTTCTCTATCCTGACAACCGCGTCCAACATGCAGGAGTGATCATCGGCATCGGCGAAGTCGCGGGACATTCGCATCGGATGGTTCCTGCCGAAGATCCGGGATATTTCGGCATCCTGCAGATGATCCGGAATTATTCAGCCGTGACAGGCGCGTGCCTGATGACGAAAAAGAAGATCTACGAAGAGCTCGGCGGCCTGAATGAAACGGACCTCGCGGTCGCGTATAACGACGTGGATTACTGCCTGCGTCTGCGCCAGCGCGGGCTGCTCATCGTATACACACCGTACGCGAAGTTATATCACCACGAGTCGGTGAGCCGCGGGTTCACCAACAACCCGCGCGAATCCGGTTACATGTGCCGCCGCTGGGCGAAGTACTTCAACGATCCGTATTACAACCCGAATCTAAATCGCAACGCGGAAGATTTTTCGCTGGGGCAGTGAGTATGGCAAAGAAACCGACGGTGTACGTCGACACGAATGTGTTTAGCCTGGTCTTTTACGACGGAGTCGACCTGAGGACTCAAACGAAGAAAGTCGTAACCAAAGATTGGTGGATGCAGGAGTCGCGATTCTTCGACATCTTCACCTCGCGATTCGCGGAGTATGAACTCGAAGACGGCGCATGGCGTGGGCAGGAGGATTCTCCTGCAGCTCTGTCGGCGACAACGCTTTGTCCCACTCACAACTGCGGCCGAGACGTTAGCGCAATCGTTGATTGACGCTCATGTTGTGCCTGAGACGAAAAAGCTTGACGCATTTCACTTGGCGATTGCGATTGACTTCCAAGCAGACTATTTGCTGTCCTGGAATCAGTCACACTTGCTCGGACCCGAAGCCACGGAGCGGGTGATCCGGTTTTGCGACAGAAGGAAACTTCGGCGACCCTATCTTGTATCGCCCGATACGATTCCTAAGATACAACTTGGCGGAACGATCAGGAGACGAGACTAATGAAGCGTCCTCAGACCCTCGAAATGACCGACGATGAGGTCCAGAAAACCGGGCGTGAGGTCCGCCGGCGCATTCAGATGCGGTTTGAAAATGACTTGCACAAGATTGCTGAGTACATTCGAGAACGCGATCGTGCCGCGAATAGTGGCAAACGCAGAGCCTCTCGGACTGTTAAGCGCACACGAAGTACAAGACAAACTACTGACTCGCCTCCGCGCTCCCGCGCGAAGCGTTAACGCTTCGCGCTCCGCTTCTCCCCAACAATCCCCGCCTGCAGGAAAGCCTCCGCAATCGCCAGATCTTCTGGCCGTGTGACCTTGAAATTCGTCTCGCTCGATTCCACCAGCGCCACCGGTTGGTGGAACAACTCGCAGATCGACGCATCGTCGGTAACTTCCTGCCCCGGCCGTTCGCGAAAGAGCCGTTCGAAGAGCTCCAGAATCAAACGCCGCTGAAAGATCTGCGGCGTCTGTGCAAGCCACAGTCCCGCGCGCGGAACAGTCA
>Ga0196964_10001890_pt1 | contig 10210 bp, 10 predicted proteins | sample S1_10metaG_FD_148615 | JGI IMG/M metagenome (GOLD analysis project Ga0196964, IMG submission 148615) | Soil microbial communities from Anza Borrego desert, Southern California, United States - S1_10 | ecosystem: Environmental > Terrestrial > Soil > Desert | place: USA: California | collected... | reverse complement strand
TTCGTGCGGCGCGGCTACAGGGATTGGCGCATCAAGAACTTGCTGCCCCACCTGCAGCTGCACACCGTCGATCTGCTCGATGCGTCGTCCCTGAGTGACGCCGTCGCGGACGCGCGGCCCGCGTGGGTTTTCCACCTTGCGGCCTACGGCGCCTACTCCTGGCAGGACCGGCTCAACGAGGCGATCCAGACCAACTTCCTCGGCACGCTCAACCTGCTTGAAGCCTGTCGCGCCGCCGGGTTCGAGTCATTCATCCATGCCGGGTCGTCGTCGGAATACGGCCCGAAGGCGCATCCATCCACTGAGGACGATCTGCCGGAGCCGGACAGCGCCTATGCCCTGGCCAAAGTCTCGGCGACGTCCTTCTGCCGTTACACGGGATGGCGCTTCGGTCTGCCGGTGCACACCCTGCGGCTGTACTCCGTTTTCGGGCCGTACGAGGAACCTGGAAGGTTGATCCCGGCCCTGGTCGTGCACGGCCTGCGGGGGCAGCTCCCGCCCCTGGCGCACCCCGCCACTGCCCGCGACTTCATCTTCACCGAAGACGTGACCCGCATCTTTTTGCAAATCGCCGCTTCAGCGGCCTCCCTGCCCCCGGGCGAAATCTACAACCTCGGTAGCGGACGCCAGACCACGCTGCGCGAAGCTGTCGAGGTTGCGCGTGATGTCCTGGGGATCGCCGCCGAACCCACCTGGGAATCGATGTCGCCCCGTCCCTGGGACACCCCCACCTGGCTGGCCGACAACACCAAACTGCGCGCCACCGGCTGGGAACCGCAGTTCGACTTCCGGGCCGGATTTTTACGCACGGTGGAATGGTTCAGGGGGAATGGTGAGTTGGTGAGGGAAGTCTACGTTGCTATGTGAAGATTGGGTTTTGGGAATGGGGGATATGCTATACTTTTATACACAATTGAATACCTACAGGAGAAATGAACGATGGATCTTGATCAAGACCTCGAACGCCTGGACCTCCAGGAAGAGCGCCTGCAATTTGCCAACTTTGATGCTGAGACAGCCTGGACTGTTGGAACACATCTGCGGGAGGCGGCAGCGAAACGCCAGTGGGCTGTTGCGGTTGAGATACAACTCAACGGCCACACGGTATTCCTGACGACGATGTTGGGCACCGGCCCCGACAACCTGGACTGGATCCGGCGCAAGCGCAATGTGGTGCAGCGCTTCGAGCGCAGTTCATATGCTTTTGGACTGCAACTCAAAAAAGAGCAGAAGACGCTCCAAGAAAAGTTTGGGCTGGACGAGCGCGACTATGCTCCCTACGGAGGCTGCTTTCCGGTTCGCACAAGCGCGGGTTTGATCGGGACAATTGGGGTCTCGGGCTTGCCAGACCGTACCGATCACGAGTTGATCGTTGAAGTGTTGGCTGAGATGCTTGAGGTGCGGCTGGAGGAAGTGGCGCTAGCAGTTTACTGATACAGGCGAGTGTTCTTTGATCCCTCGTTCGTCATCCAGCACTTCGACCCGTCCCGGCCCATGGTGGTTGGTTAGGACGCCGCCACAGCCAATCTCTAGGCTACGGAACCGGACAGGAAAAATCTTTGAGTTTTCCCGACCTCCGTTCCACCGCAAGGTCCCGGCGCAGCAGCAGACTGGCCGGGCCTTCTTTCTTGATCTCGCGATAGTTCGCCTCTAGATATGCAACGACCATAGGCGCAGTGGCCGCCAGCCTGCGCTCCGGCATTCGATCAAAGGCGAAATCAGGCAGGGATACGATCAGCGGAATGTCCTGCGCCTGCATTTTGTGGATCATGCGCTGCTGATCGGCGGGGGTGGAAAAATAGCCCGGGGCCAGGCCAATCTGTCCGCCACCGAAGGACCGGTCGGTGAAGTAAGGGAAAGTTGTCAACGCAGGCAGCGCTACCAAATACTGGCTCGCGCTGGTGCAGCGGCGGATATACTGCATGGTTTCCACGTACCAATTATTCCCGCCTCTACTGGCGCGACCCAGCAGGGCTTCCTTTGGAAGTGTATAATCCTGGATTTTTTGAGGGATGTCTCGCAGGCTGATTGCCGGCCAACTGCTCTGCCTCTCCAGGTAAAGGAATACAGCAACCGACAGCCCCAGTCCCAACAAACAGCCCAGGTAGACGAGCTTGTCCCAGCTTTTGAAAGGCCAGAGACCCTCCTGGGATAATCTATTCGCCATCCAGGCAGCCAGCAGAAAAGCCAGCGGAATTGTCTGCACCACGTGTGGGTAATCGACACGGTTGGCAGCCTGGAGCAGCGAGAGCGCGTACAGCACCGTTGCCGCCAGCAGAAGCGCGCGTTCTTTGCTGTCTACGAACTTCCAACGTGCGAGCAGGAAGACTAGCGAGATGGACGGGAAGCAAAAAAAGAAAATCGTTGCAATCACGCGCAGGTTGTGCCTGGCAAAGATGGGCTGGTCCGGCTGGAAGGTTGGAAACGGCAGCGACATGCCGCTGGCGATGTTTGGGCCGCCCACGAGCATATCGCCAAAGTAGTTATCCAGCCCGCCCCTGAATGCCAGGAAGAGCAGCCAGGGCAGCGCCATCAGGAAGATAAGGCCCCAAAGTGTGAAGACGCGCCGCAGCCACCCTGTTGAAGCTGGCTGTAAGGCAAGGACTACCGTGGCGGCCAGCGTGCAGTAGACGCCAAAGTCCGAGCGGAAGAGACCAGCGAACAGCACCGCCAGCGCCAGCCAGAAGATATTGCGCAGCCGCGGCTTTTGGATATACTCCCAGGCAAACCAGACGGTCAGCACCGGGCCAAGCACGATGTAGTATTTATACAACCGCGGGAGGAGGAGCACGGCCAGGGCGCCAAAGAGCAGCGCCAGCCAGGCTTTGCCTGTTAGGCGGTAAATCAACACGGCCAAGAGTGCGTAGGCCAATGCGTATCCCATGACGTTCAGGATGATTTCCCCGATGAAACGCTGCCCAAACACAACTTGTGCCAAGGCGCTGGCGTAAAATGTCAGCGGGCCGTAAGTGGCTTCGAAATCGACAAAGGGATGCTCGCCATGCAGGATTTGCAGGGCCCCGGCGAGCTGGTGGCCGCCGTCAGTTTCGAGCAGGGCCTGGGCAGCGGTGGGTAGGCGCAGCGCAATCCATGCAGCGGTCAGGCAAGCGAGCGCCAGGGCGAGTATCCATGTGGGAGCGGGCAGGTTTTTCACGGACGGTCTCCCTCGCGGCAGGCTTCCATAACGATGAAATTTGCGCAGAGCGGCCAGGAAAAAGGCGTGGCTCCCACCGGGGCCACATGTGTGGAGCGGACTTCGATGTCGGGCGCGTGACGGACAAGGCCCTCGAGCGAAGTCACGGAGCGCAGATGACCTCCCTGTTTGAGCGTGTTGGCGTACCAGCGCACTAGCGGCGGGTCGCCGGTAAGCGTCTGGCGCGGCTCGATCAGCATCTGCCGTTCGCCTCGGTAGGTTGCCAGCACCAGGCGCTTTTTGTCGACGGTGCCGCCGAGCGCATATTGGAAGAGCGGCCACAGATGGGGGAATTTGGTTTGGTTGATGTATTGTCGCATATTGGCAAGCGCCGCCAAAAGTTTTTTTCGTAGAAAACTACCCTGCTGCGTTCCCCGTCAACGGAATCCTGGCCCCATTCACCTTGCCGGCTTCTTCTGAGCACAAATACAGGATGGCCGCCACGATCTCAGCAGGGGCTGTACCTTTCCCTTCATTCTTTACGTCAATCGAACGCACCTGCAAAATATTGGCTGTCACGCCCTTGTCTATGGCTTCCTGCGCCAGCGTCAGCAGCAGCGTTTCCTCAGCGGCTTTGCCGATGGCATAGGCTCCCATCTTGGCAGATGGGCGCGTGGCCAGCGGCGACGAGATGGCAATCACCCGTCCCCAGGTGTTTTGTGCGAGGAGCGGCAGGAAGGCCTGGGTCATGTGGAATGTCGTCCACAGGTGCTGGTCCAACATCTCCTGTAAATCTTCGGCGGGCGTTTCGAGCAGGGTTTTACCGCCCGTCCAGCCGCCGACCAGGTGCAGTAACATGTCGGCCCGGCCAAACTTGGCCTGCACGGCTCTCGCGGTCTGGAATACGGCGTCGCGCTGCCCCAAGTCCGCGGCGCGAGCCAGGATGCGCCCTTCGGGCAGACCCAACTCCGCAGCCAGGGCATCCAGCTTGGGCTGATCGCGACCCAACAGCACCAGCGATGCCCCCCGTTCGGCAAAGGCCTTGGCGGCCAACTGTCCGGTTGCGCCGCTTACGCCTGAAATAACGACAACACGATTTTCGAGGGTCATTTGATTCTCCTGATTAGTGGCAAAGAAAATGCGGATTCACACAGATTGTGCGAATTAAGGCGGATTTTTCCGGGGTTCCAGGCACGATGTCCGCTTTCTCAGGGTCATACCCTTGCCCATCCATAGGAGGCCAACTTTGGCTCCGGGCACTCGTCCGCGTTTTTATAAGGGCGGCTGGCTTGGATAATCGTTCTGCGCGCGAAAATGATTTTCAAGCGCGCCCATCACCGCCAGCACCACGTCCTCGCGCCACCAGGGGGCCGCCACCTGCACGCCCACCGGCAGCCCGGCGCTCCCCTTCTCCACCTGGGCAGCCATACGTTCCACCGGGTCTTTTGACTCCGGGCGATCGCTCTCTTCGCCGGTGCGCACCCGGCTGGCAGCCACGACGCCTGCGGGCATGCCCAGCACGTTGTATAGGCGGGCGTAGCTGTCGAAGTCGGGCAGGTGTTCGGTGCTGCCGTGCAGCAGCGCGGGTAGTGAGGTTGGCGGGCAGATGATCACGTCGAACGGCCCGGCGGCCAGGGCGGCCAGGAAGCGCCGCCGGTAGATGTTGCGGTCTTCCACCAGCTTCCAATACGATTCTACTGGTCGCATACCAATCTGCCGGACGATGCGCGCCAGGCGTGCCTGGCCCGAGCTGCCCATCATCGCCGCCACCAGCGGGCGGATCAATCCCGGTAAGGTCGCACCTTGCAGAAGCGGCCCAATCTGTTTTTCGGGCTTATCGGGGTCGACGGCGCGAATCAGCCCGCGCACGCCATCCGACGTGAAAATGCCGAAGAACAGGCGTAGGGACTCGGCTACGTCGGGCGGGGCCCACTCAACCACCTGTGCGCCCAGCGCTCGCAGGGCATCGCCCGCTTCGCGTACTGCGCGCCGGATGGCCGGCGAGGCCGGGAAGTAGCCGTCGTCGGTATACATCGCCACCCGCAAGCGCGGCACGAAAATGTCCGCCGGGTCGCGCCAGGGCATGGGCGGAACAGCCGGGTCGAAGGCTTCCTGTCCCGGTGCGGCCAGCACACCCATCGCCAGCGTCAGGTCTGCGACGCTGCGGGCCAGGGGTCCGGGCTGCGATGCCACACCCTCCAGCAGGCCCTCGGAAAAGAACCCGCGCGGGATGTCGAGGTTGGTCAGCCGCCCGGGCGTGGGCCGCAGGCCGTGGATGCCGCAGAAATGCGATGGCTCGCGGATGCTGCCGCCGACGTCCGCGCCCAGGCCGAGCGGCGACCCCCCGGCTGCAATGATCGCTGCTTCGCCGCCGGTACTGCCTCCAGGCGAACGGTCCAGGTTCCAAGGGTTGTTTGTGCGCCCATACAGGGCGTTGGACGTTTCGATGTAGACCGCCATCTGCGAAAGGTTGGTCTTCCCCAAAATGATCGCGCCCGCCCCACGCAGGCGTTTCACCAGTGGGCCGTCTTCAGCGGCGCGCTGGTCTTTGTGGTGGGGCAGCCCAAACGTGGAGGGTGTGTCCTTCAGCAGAAAGTTTTCCTTGATAGTGATCGGAACACCGTGCAGCGCGCCAGTCGGTTCGCCACGCTGGCGGCTGACATCTGCGGCGGCGGCTTCCTGGCGCGCTTGTTCGAAACGAGGCACGACCACGGCGTTCAGGCGCGGGTTGACTTCCTCAATGCGCGCAATATGTGCCTCCACGACCTCGCTGGCCGATAGCTCGCCCGCCTTAACTTTGTACGCGATCTCGCCTGCTGTAAGGGAAATGATTGCGTTCATAAGGACTCCGTTCGCAGTTCCAGAATAAGTTCATCATCTTGCGCGCCGCACAGCTTGAAGCCGCGTTTTGCCAGCACACGTTGCCAGGCCAGGTTATGCTGGGCCACGTGGGCGCAGAGTGGGCGCGTCTCGACCAACGCTACGAAGGCCGCCATGCGGGTCATCGGGGTCGAGCTGCTGCTCGAAAAGGACCGGCAGGTCGGCCTTGACCACGTCCCGGAGCAGGACGCTGCCGGTTGGAGGGTGCGGCGTCTGGGGGGACATGCGCTCCCTTTAGCTTATAGACAAAAGCCAAAGGGCGGTGTCCACCCTTTGGCTTTTTAGTGTGAGTATGCTGGCCGGTTAGACCAGTTTGGCGTTGACCTTGATTTCCACGCTGGCCAGGGCCTTCGAGACCGGGCAGTTCTGCTTGGCCGCGCTCACGTTTTCCTGGAAGACCTTATCGTCCACGTTGGGGACTTCGGCTTCGGTGTCCAACTCAATCAGGCTGATCGTGGGCCCGTCGGTCAGGTGCACCCTGGCGCTCGTGCGGATTTCGGTGGGAGTGTAACCCGCCTTGGTGAGCAGGGCCGAAAGGAACATCGAGAAGCAGCCAGCGTGGGCCGCGCCGATCAGTTCCTCAGGGTTGCTGCCAGTTCCTTCTGCGAAGCGCGAAGCGTGCGAAAAAGCGCCCTCGAAAGCGCCGCTGCCCAGCTTCATGGTGCCGCTGCCTTCTTTGAGCGTCCCGTTCCATACGGCGGATGCGTTGCGGATAGCCATTGCGTAATCTCCTTGTGTTATGAATGTTTGAATATGCTCCGATCGGTTTGCAGCTCAGCCGCAAACCGATCGGAATAAGGGCTTTAAGCCTGCACAGCGGCGCGCGCCGCCTTGACCTGCGCTTCGTCCCATGGATAGGTGAGCGCGATGCCATCTTTGAGGGGGTACTGCGAACGCCAGCCCAGCGACTCGATGCGCGCATTGCTAAAATTGCGCGACTGCACGCCCACAGGCCCGTCCACATGTTTGATATGGATACGCTTGCCCGCGATCCCGGCCACGACGGTCACCAGCTCATCGACTGTCACGTATTCCGGGCAGCCGATGTTGACCGCGCCCTGCAGGTCCGACTGCATCAGGCGGTAGATGCCATCGACCATATCGGCCACGTAGGTGTAGGAGCGCACCGCAGTGCCATCGCCCCAGACTTCCACCTCGCCGCCGTCTTGGGCCTCGGCCACTTTGCGGCACATTGCGGCGGGGGCTTTTTCACGTCCACCGCGCCAGGTGCCTTCAGGCCCATAGCAGTTCTGGAAGCGCGCAATACGCACTTGCATGCCGTGGTTGCGGGCGTAGGCCATCGCCACGCGTTCGGAATAGAGCTTTTCCCAGCCGTATTCGTTATCGGGGTGTGCGGGGATGGCTTCATCCTCGGTCATCTCTGCTTCGCCGGGCTGCATATCGCGGTAGACACAAGCTGAAGACGAGAAGAAATAACGCGGTACGCCCAGTTCGACCGCTGAGTGGGTCATGTGGATGTTGATCAGGGCGCTGTTGTGCATGATTTCGCATTCGGCAGAGTGGATGAAGCCCATCCCACCCATGTCGGCGGCCAGTTGGTAGACCTCATCAAAGGTTCCGCTGTTGAGCGTGAGCGCTTCGATGCAGTCTTGTTCCTTGCGCAGGTCGCGTACCAGGAACTCGTCGGCGGCGCTGGGGCTGAACTCGTGTTCCTTGATGTCGACCCCGCGCACCCAATAGCCTTCCTGTTTCAGCCGTTTGACCAGGTGTGCGGCAATAAAACCGCCTGCCCCACAAACCAATGCTTTTTTCATAAGTTCACTCTCCATAAAATTCAGAACTGATTTGGCAGGCGGATTTACCCGCCCGATGAAGGAAGTTGCCGCCCCAATTTTACGTCAAAATTCGCGAATCGGCGGTTGAAACCGGGAACTGTAGGAGCCAAATTTTATGGAATTCTAATGTGTCTCTACCATTTTTCTAACAATAGCATATTAAATTAAGGCTGTAACGTTATCGAAAGCGGTACGTTATAAAGATTGTGACCTTCAATCCATCCATTTTTTTCCTCAAGGAGGTTCGTATGGCTAATTTAAGTCGCTGGGAACCGGTACGCGAAATGATGACCCTGCGTGAGGCGATGGATCGGCTATTTGATGACGCCTTTACTCGCCCCATTGCTGGCAATGGAGGCTCGGTTGCGCCTGCCATTGACTTGTACCAGACCCCAAATGATATAGTTATAAAGGCCGCTCTGCCCGGTCTCAAACCGGAAGATGTGCAGCTCTCGGTATCCAACGATGTGCTCACAATCCGTGGCGAGTTCAAACAGGACGGCGAACAGAAAGAAACTACCTACTACATTCACGAACATCGATATGGGTCGTTCGAACGCTCAGTTGCGATCCCTCTCGCGGTTCAGACCGATAAAGCCAAGGCTGAATTCAAGAATGGCGTCCTGACCGTGACCCTGCCGAAAGCAGAAGCGGTCAAGCCCAAGACCATCAACATCGACGTTAAATAGTGTGCATAGCGGTGGACCTACCACCTAGACATTCCTCATCCCAATCGGATGGGGAATGTCTCTTTAAACGTTCGGTGTTGTAGTCGGATTCCATCCAGTCACATGTCAGAGATATAATAGGCTGGCCCAATTGACTTATGCCCAGGAACAGGAAGGCCGACCCACTCATGACATTTTTATCTCGCTACAATCCCAAATCCATGCTCGAAAAACTGACGGCCCTGCCCGGGCAAGGCCCGCAGCAACGAGTTTTTGGCCTGGACTTGATGCGCGCAGTCGCGATCCTGGCGGTCTTGCTGACCCATTCCCAGCTTCTCCTGCCTCCTCCGGCGCGCGCTGCCATCCGTGGTTTTGCCTCGATGGCAGGTTCTCTCGGTGTAGAACTGTTCTTTGTCTTGAGTGGGTTCTTGATTGGCTCGATCCTGCTCTCCCTGGCCCCGCGCTTCGGCAGCATCCGTGTGTTACCCTATTTCTGGCAGCGCCGCTGGTTCCGGACTCTCCCCAACTATTATCTTTTCCTGGTCCTGAACATTGCGGCGCTTTTGGTGACGTCAAAGGAGATCCCGAACCTTTTCCTGTACCTGACATTTACCCAAAACTGGCTCTGGCCGCACCCTTATCTTTTCAGTCCTGCCTGGAGCTTGGCGGTGGAGGAGTGGTTCTACCTGCTTTTCCCGGTCAGTCTGTTCGTGATCTATCGCGTTTCCAAATCCTTCCCAGCTGCCTTCCTGCTCTCCGCTGGGCTTTTTATCCTCGTGCCCACCCTGGTAAGGGTCAATTGGGCCTTGACGATGGGAACAGCGGATTGGGGTGAATTTTTCCGCAAGGTGATGTTCATCCGCCTGGATGCCATCATGTATGGTGTACTCGCCGCCTGGGTGAAGGCGCGCTTTCCAAAAGGCTGGAGCAAATGGCGTTTTGTGTTTTTTATTATTGGGTGCCTGATCTTGTATACCAGTTGGTCTTTTGCCGCCAGTCAAGGATTTGTCAGAAGTTTTTTTGCGAAGACCTTTTTGTTTTCGCTGATCTCGTTGGGTTTTGCCTGTATACTGCCGGTTTGTGACTGTTGGGAAATTTCGAAGGAAAACCTGCTAACACGTTCGTTCAGGCTGGTTGCCTTGTGGTCGTATTCACTCTATCTGTGCAACTTGCTTGTCGTGCAAGTTTTCCTTTTCATCCAAGGCAGGCTTGGTCAAACGCCCTTACTGCTGGACATCGGCTTCTTTATTCTTTTCTACGTGTTCTCCGTGGCGATTTCGGCGATCATTTATACCTATTTCGAGAAGCCTGTCACGGATTTGCGCGAGAATTTTGAGAAAATGGGCAGTCCTATACCGTCACACGCGCAGTAGGGCGACTTTTTCTTCGTATATCCACGATTGATGGTCCTCGAATAATCTTGCTGGCGCGCATACGTCCGGTCAACCGCCCGCTGCCTCGAACTCCGGCGCATATTTGACCAGGCCGCTGACGCCAGCCAGCGCGCCCGCTTTCAATTCCAGGGCCATGAAGGCCTCACCGGCGTTGTATTCGTTGTCCAGGTCAAAGTTGCTGGCGGGCACGAACCCAAAGCGCGGATAGTAGCCCGGATGCCCGAGCACGACGACAGCATCGTACCCGGCCTCACGACACGCCGCCAACCCCTGGCGGACCAGCCCGGAGCCGGCACCCCTCCTTTGGAAAGCGGGGAGGACACCGACTGGGGCCAACCC
>Ga0196964_10001889_pt1 | contig 10216 bp, 8 predicted proteins | sample S1_10metaG_FD_148615 | JGI IMG/M metagenome (GOLD analysis project Ga0196964, IMG submission 148615) | Soil microbial communities from Anza Borrego desert, Southern California, United States - S1_10 | ecosystem: Environmental > Terrestrial > Soil > Desert | place: USA: California | collected... | reverse complement strand
CGCGGGTAAAGGACGTGTTCGAGCGCATGCGCGAGGCGGTGGACGCCTGCATCGCCCGCTTCGAAGCCCATGCCGCCCGTCCGGATGCGGATCGCGCGCCCATCGACGTCGACGTGGAGATGACCCACTTCACCGCCGACGTCATCTTCCGCACCATCTACTCCGAGCCGATGACGGCGGAGACGGCGCGGCGGATCTTCGCCGCCTTCGAGATCTTTCAGGACGTGGCCTACGCCCACGGCATGCTGGGGCTGACGAAGTTCCCGGTGAACCTCCTGCCCGGCACCGGCCGGGCCAAGCGCGCGGCGGAGGAGATCCGCGCCATCCTGAAGGCGCCCATCGACAGGCGCGTCGCCCTGATCGCCCGCGGCGAGACCCCGCCGCAGGACATCCTGCAGACCCTGATGACCACCCCGGACCCGGCCAACGGGACCTGCTTCGACGAGGCCGAGCTGCTCGACCAGGTGTCGATGCTGTTCCTGGCCGGCCACGAGACCTCGGCCTCGGGCCTCGGCTGGACGCTCTACCTCCTGGCCAACTGCCCGCACATCCAGGAGCGCGTGCGAGCGGAGGCCGACCAGGTTCTGGGCGACCGGGAGCCGACCTTCGCCGACATCAAGCGGCTGGAGCTGACCCGCGACGCCTTCCGCGAGGGACTCAGGCTCTATCCGCCGGTCGCCTTCGTCGCCCGCGACGCCACCCGCGACGAGCGCATGAAGACGCGCCAGGTCACGGCAGGCTCGGTGATCTTCGTGGCGCCGTGGCTGATGCACCGGCACCAGCATCTGTGGCGCGACCCCGACCGTTTCGACCCCGACCGGTTCCAGACCGAGGAGGGCCGCGAGGCGGTCCGCTGCGCCTACTTTCCCTTCAGCATGGGCCCGAGGGTCTGCCCGGGCGCGGCCTTTGCGCTTCAGGAGGCGACCCTGTTCCTGGCCGAGTTCGCGCGGCGCTTCACCATCGCGCCCATGCCCGGGCACGCGCCCGACCCGATCGCGCGCCTGACCCTGCGCTCGGCCAACGGGGTGCCCCTGATCGTGCGGCGGCGCTGAGGCGCTATCCGGTTTCGGCGAACCCGCATAAGGTCCGCCCAAAGATCACGGGAGGGGAGTCCCACATGGCGTTCTGGAACCGCCGCAAACCGTTCGACAGCGAAGAGGCGCTGGAGGAGCAGAACCAGCTGAAGCGCACGCTGAGCTGGCCGCACCTCATCGCGCTCGGCGTCGGCGCGATCATCGGCACGGGCATCTTCGCCCTCATCGGCGTGGGGGCCGGCATGGCGGGTCCCGCCGTGGTCGTGTCCTTCGCAGTAGTGGGCGTGGTCTGCGCCTGCGCGGCCATGGCCTACGCCGAGATGGCGACCATGATCCCGGCGTCGGGCAGCGCTTACACCTACTCCTACGCCGTGCTTGGCGAGTTCCTGGCCTGGATCGTGGGCTGGTGCCTGATCCTCGAGTACTCGCTGGTGGTGGCGACCGTGGCCGTCGGCTGGTCCGGCTACGCCGTGGGCGGGCTCAAGTCGATCGGCGTCGACCTGCCGACCGCCCTGTCCGCGCCGCCGCACGTGGACGGCGGGATGATCAACCTGCCGGCCATCTTCATCACCCTGGCCGTCGCCGCCCTGCTGGCCGCCGGCACGCGCGAGAGCGCACGGGTGAACATGGTGCTGGTGCTGATCAAGCTGGCGGCCCTGGCCCTGTTCGTGGCGGTGGCCTTCCCGGCCTTCGACGCCGCGCACTTCGAGCCCTTCGCGCCGTTCGGCTACGGCAAGGACCGGGTCGGCGACGTGGACAAGGGCATGATCGCGGCGGCGGCGATCATCTTCTTCGCCTTCTACGGCTTCGACGCCATCTCCACCGCGGCCGAGGAGGCCAAGAACCCGGGCCGCGACCTGTCGATCGGCATCGTCGGCTCGATGATCCTGTGCACCATCATCTACATGCTGGTGGCCGCGGCCGCCGTCGGCGCCCTGCCGTTCGGTCAGTTCGCCGAAAGCGCGGAGCCCCTGGCCCTGATCCTGCGCGAGATCAACCAGCCCGAAGCCGCCAAGTGGATCGCCGGCGCGGCCATCGTGGCCATGCCCACGGTGCTGCTGGCCTTCCTCTATGGCCAGAGCCGCATCTTCTTCGTCATGGCCCGCGACGGCCTGCTGCCGCGGTTCCTGTCGAAGGTGAATCCGAAGACGGGAACGCCGGTGGTCATGACCTTCGTCGCCGCCGTCATCGTGGCGGCGCTCGCCGGCGTCGCGCGTCTGGACGAGATCGCGGCCCTGGCCAACGCCGGCACGCTGGCCGCCTTCATCGCCGTGGCGGTCTGCATGCTGGTCATGCGCGTGCGCGAGCCCAACCGTCCGCGGGTCTTCAAGGCGCCGTTCGGCTGGGTGGTGGGGATCGTCACCATCCTCGGCTGCGCCTACCTGTTCTGGGGTCTCCAGGACCGCACCCAGCACTTCTTCCTGATCTGGAGCGCGATCGGCCTGGTGGTCTACTTCGCCTACAGCATGCACGCGTCCAAGCTGAAGGGACGCTGACACGAGAACGGCCCCCGCATCGCTGCGGGGGCCGCTTTCGCAGACGGGCTGAGGCTTACTCGCCCTTGTGGCGGCCGAGCGTGCCGCGGCCCTTCGGCAGGGCCTTGTACTCTTCCTCGCTCAAGCGGCGCACGGTGCGCACCGGGCAACGGTCCGGGCCGATGCCGTCGCGCGGGACGATCAGGTCCACGTCCATGCCGGTGCAGACGAAGCTGGAGCCGGCGACGGTGCGCAGGCCGATCCGGGTGGCCCAGTCCAGGTCCGGGCAGTTGCCGAGAACCTCGAGCTCGAAAATCTTGCGGCCCGAGCGGACGTAGACGCGCTTCTCGTCGTTGGCGAGGAAACCCGACACCGAGTCGGCGTGGAAGCACTCGCGCTGTGGCTTCGGCGCCGGATCGACGCGGGCGGTGGCGGGAGCGATGGACATGAGGGCGGCGGCGCCGGCGGCCGCAGCGAACAGGGGAATACGGGCGGTAAGACCGCGCATGGGAGATCTCCGTGTCGTGGGCCCTGGTACGCCTAAGATAGGTCGGACCCGGACGCTTCGGAAGCGGTTTCGAAACGGCCGGGTTCCAGCGCCTGCGAAAGGTGAAGCGGCAGGGGCGACGGGCGGCCGAGCAGCCGCGCGGCCAGGTGCTCGCCCAGGAGCGGCGCGGTGGTGAAGCCGCGCGATCCGAGCCCTCCAAGCACCCAAAGCCCCGGCTCCAGCTCGCCGCACAAGGGCAGGTGGTCGGGCGTGGTGGCGCGGATGCGCGCGCGACCGTCCAGGGTGGCCGGATCGACCGATGCGGCGAGACCCGGCCGCGCCTCGGCCAGGGTCGAAAGGTTGCGCTGGTGGTCGGCCGACCGGAGGTCGCAGGCCGTGTCCCCGCGGTCGAAGGTTGCGCCGAACAGGAAGCCGTCGCGCGTCGGGATGACGTAGCCGCCCCAGGCGGCGGCGTGGGGGCGCTCGCCGGCGACGGTCCAGCTCGCTTGGCCCCGCGCCGGACGCAGGCCGATCCCGGGCCGGAGAGCCGCGAGCCCCCAGCCGGCGGCGATGACCACCGCCTCGGCCTCCAGGATCAGGGCGCCCGCCTCGTCCAGCAGCCGCCAGCCCGTTTCCCCGCGCTCGAGCCGGGCGACACTGGCGCGGACCGTGTTCACCTCCCTCAACAGGCAGGGCAGGGCCTCGCGCGGGGCGATCACGAGGCCTTCGCGGATCAGCATTCCGGCCCGGTTCGTCGGCTCCCCCAGCCGGGTAGAAACTCCCTCGCCGTCGAGCCGCTCCAGCGCGCCCACGTCCCACATGGGCTGGCCGACGATCTTGTCGAATCGGCCGGCGTCCCGCGCCGCCGTTTCCAGCTGCAGGGCGCCGGTCGTGAGGATCGCGCCCGGCGTTTCGCGGCGATAGACCGCCGCGGCCCGCTCGAAGGCGGCGGCGAAGAATTCCGCCGTCGCGCCGCCTCCGGCGTCGAACCGCGGCGTGACCAGGCCCGCCGGATTGCCCGAGGCGCCGGCGGCCGGCGCCTCCGCCTCGATCAGCACCGGGTCCGCGCCCGCCAGGCGAAGGGCGCGCACCACGCTGGCTCCGGCGACGCCGCCGCCGATGACGGCGATGCGCGACGGCGGTGTCCGTGTCTCCTCAGCACCATCGAGCCGCGCCTCCAGCCGCTCGCGCTTGCGGCCGAAGCCCGGGCGCTTCTCGACGGTGAACCCCTGAGCGGCCAGTGCCCGCCGTACGTGCCCGGCCACGGTGAAGGTGGCGGCGCGGGCGCCCGGCGCCGATTTCGCCCGCACCAGCCCCAGGACCTCCTCGGTCCACATCCCGGGATTGGCCGCGGGCGAAAAGCCGTCGAGGAACCACGCGTCGGCGCGGCCGTCCCAGGCTCTCAGCGCCTCGGCCGCGTCCATGACCGCCACATCCACCGTCGCGTCGAATCCCGGCAGGTCCAGGCGGTGGAACCCTGGGGCGGGCTTAGGCCATGCGGCCGTCAGCGCCGCAGCGGCCTCGCTCAATTGCGGCCAGCGCGACAGGGCGCGGGCGGCATCCTCGCGTCCCATGGGGTAGCCCTCGACGGTGAAGACGCTGAGCCGCGCGCCGGCCGGGCGCGTGCGCCTCCACAGGGTCAGGAGGGCGGCGATGTTGAGGCCCGTGCCGAAGCCGAGTTCGGCTACGGCGAAGTGGGCGCGCCCGGCCCAGGCTTCGGGCAGGCCGCAGCCCTGCAGGAACACGGCCTCGGTCTCGGCGAGCCCGTCCTCCGACGAGAAGTAGACGTCGCCGAAACGGTTCGAGACCGGCGCATCGTCGCCGGTCCAGGTCAGGTCGGGATCGTTGGGGCGAGGCGCCATGGGCGGCGTCTATGGGCGGGAAACGCGCAAAGCAAAAGGGCCGCCCGTGTGGGCGGCCCTTCGCATCCGATACCCCGTCAGGGGCGTCGGCTTACTTCTTCTCGGCGTCGGCGGCCGGGGCTTCAGCCGAAGCAGCGGCGTCGGCGGCCGGAGCGTCGGCGGCCGGAGCGGCAGCGGCGTCAGCGGCGCCGGCGGCGGCGTCGCCAGCGGCTTCCGTGGCGGTGGCGGCGGCGTCAGCGGCCGTGTCGGCGGCGGCGGCGGCGTCAGCAGCGGCGGCGTCGGCGGCCGGAGCTTCTTCCTTCTTCTGGCAGGCGGCGACCGAAAGGGCGGCGACGGCCACGGAGGCAACGAGGAGCTTGCGGATCATTTCTCAGGGTCCCTTCGAGAAAAGTTTTGAAGCCGTCGGACTGGAATCGTCTGGCTTCAGCGGGGGAGATAACGCGGTTTTCGATAGCCCGGCAAGCGATTGCTCACGCCGCCGTGATCACATTTGCAACCGTGGCCTTGGGAGACGGCCAAGCAAAAAGGGCCGCCCGTGAGGGCGGCCCTTCGCATCCGATACCCCGTAAGGGGCGTCAGATTAGTGCTTCTCGGCGCCTTCGGCGGCCGGAGCTTCCGCGGCGGCGGCGGCGTCGCCGGCCGGAGCGGCAGCGGCGTCAGCCGGAGCAGCAGCGGCGTCGGCGGCCGGAGCAGCGGCGGCGTCAGCGGCCGGAGCGGCAGCGGCGTCGGCGGCAGCGGCGTCAGCAGCGGCGGCGTCGGCGGCCGGAGCCTCTTCCTTCTTCTGGCAGGCGGCGACCGACAGGGCGGCCACGGCGACGGAGGCGATCAGGATCTTGCGGATCATTTCTCAGGGTCCCTTCGAGAAAAGTTTCGAAGCCCCGCGACGGATCACGCGGCTTCACGATCACATAACGCGCCCGTGACCGTTCTAGCAAGCGGATTATCACGGGTTCGTGATCACGATTTCAGGGCGTAGGCCCTTGGGCGCCGCCGTTCGGCGCAGCTTCTAGTGGATTGACATGGTGGGAGAAACGGCGAATACCTCGCCGCCCCGCCTGAAACATGCCGCGGCCGAAATGCGGCCGCTGCGCCGCAATCAGGCCGCAGCCTCCGCCGGCATGGCCGTGAGGGCCTCTTCCAGTTCGAGGAAGCTGGGCTGGGCCTGGCTCGGGACGTTGCCGCGGCCGATCTCGACCGAGATCTGGGCCGCGTTGCCGTGCAGGTGCGCGACCAGCACCGCCTGGATGATCTTGTAGAACTGGCCTTCCTCGTCGACGACCTCCTTGAGGCGCGCCGCCATCGGGCCGACCAGGCCATAGGCCAGGAACACGCCGAGGAAGGTCCCGACCAGGGCGCCGCCGATCATGCCGCCGAGGATTTCGGGCGGCTCGGTGATCGCGCCCATGGTCTTGATGACCCCCAGCACCGCCGCGACGATGCCCAGCGCGGGCAGGGCGTCGGCCATGTTCTGCAGGGCGTGGGCCGGCGTCTGGGCCTCGTGGTGGTGCTTCTCGAGCTGCTTCTCCATCGCATCCTCGACCTGGTGGGGATCCTCCAGGTTCATGGTCATCATCCGCAGGGTGTCGCAGATGAAATCGATCGCGAAGTGGTCCTTCATGATCTTGGGGAAGCGGTTGAAGATGTTGGAGTCGTGCGGCTTCTCGATGTGGCTCTCGAGGGCGATCACGCCCTTGGACTTCATCGTCTTGGTCAGCAGGAACAGCAGGGTCAGCAGGTCGCGGTAGTCCTGCGACTTGAACTTCGGCCCACCGAAGATCTTCCCGAAGCCGCCCAGCGTCCCCTTGATGGTCGACACCTTGTTGCCGATCAGGAAGGCCGCGATCGCCGCGCCGAAGATGCACATCAGCTCGTGCGGCAGGGCGTGCAGGATCACATCCATCTTGCCGCCGGCCATCAGGTAGCTGCCGAACACCATGGCGAACAGCAGTACGATGCCGATGATCTGGAACATGGAAAGCGCCCGCCCGGGAATGGTTAACCGGACGAACACCATGGGGCGGAATGCTTAAGGCCGGGTTGCCACGGGGGCTCGCGCCACGTGGATGCGTCAGGCGGCCGCGCCTACTTCCCCGCCCGCCGCTCCAGATAGCCTAGCGCCGTCAGCACGTGGGCGCGCACGCCGACCTCCATCGCCGGCTCCCACACGTCGAAGAAGGGCGAGTGGTTCGGCGGCGCCGTGGCCAGGTCCGCACCCGGCTTGCTCACGCCCAGGAAGTAGAACACCCCCGGAATCTTCTGCTGGAAGTAGGAGAAGTCCTCGCTCACCGTGGTCGGCAGGATGTCGTTCATGACCTTGTCGGCGCCCACGGCCGCCTGCAAGTCCGGCAGCATCTCGGCCGACAGCTTGGGATCGTTCAGCGTCACCGGCCCCGACTCGACGAAGGTCACCTCGGCGGTGGCGCCCCACATTGCGGCCACGGACTTGGCGGTCTGCTCGATACGCGCCTTCACGTCCACGCGCTGCTTCTCGTCGAAGGTGCGCAGCGTGCCGGACAGCATCGCCTCCTCGGGGATGATGTTGTAGCGCACGCCGGCGTTGAAGGTGGCGATTGTCAGCACCAGCGGAATGCGGGTGTCCATCTGCCGCGAGGCCACCCCGTTCAGCGCCACCACGATCTGCGAACCGACGGCGACGATGTCGATGCCCTGCCAGGGCCAGGCGCCGTGGGTCTGCTTGCCGCGCAGCTTGATGTGGATCTGGTCGGCGGCCGCCATCAGCGGACCGGGCCGGTACTGCAGGGTGCCGGCCTCGCCCTTCAGCGAATGGATGCCGAAGATGGCCGACGGGCGGTAGCGCTCCAGCACCCCCTGCTTGACCATCAGGCGCGCGCCGCCGTCCTCCTCGACCGGCGCGCCTTCCTCGGCGGGCTGGAAGATGAAGACGATCGTGCCTTCGATCTGGTCCTTCATGCCGGCCAGGATCTCGGCCGCGCCCATCAGCATGGCGACGTGGCTGTCGTGGCCGCAGGCGTGGGCGGTGAAGACGCGCTGGCCGTTGTAGTCGGTCTGGATCTTCGAGGCGAAGGGCAGGCCGGTCTGCTCCTGCACCGGCAGGCCGTCCATGTCCGCGCGCAGCGCCACCGTCGGGCCGGGCTTCGCCCCCTTCAGCACGCCGATGACGCCGGTGTAGGCGACGCCGGTCTCGACCTCGAGACCCAGCTTCTTCAGGTGGTCGGCGACGATCTTGGCCGTGCGCTTCTCGCGGTTGGCCAGTTCGGGGTTGGCGTGGAAGTCGCGCCGCCAGGCGACGACCTTCGGCTGCATCTTGGCCGCCGCCGCGCGAACGGCCTCGACCCGGCCCGGATCGAGGGCGTATGCGGAGGGTGCGAACGCCAGCGACGCGGCCATGCCGAGCCCAGCCAGCGTCGCGCCGATCGCCTTGGTGAGGGAGCGCCCCATCCCGTCCATCCCTGAATCCTCCCCGCCGGAAAGCGCGCACCATGCAGGCGCCGCCGCGCGCACTCAAGCACGCAAGGGCAAGACCGGTTCGGCCAGGGCGAGGAAGCCGTCGAACTTCGCCTTCGCCCTGGTGTTCGCCTGCCTGATGACCACCGCGGCCGGCGGCAACGCCCTGGTCACGGTCATGCCGGCGATCGGGCGCGAAATCGGCGTGTCGGACACCCTGATCGCCTCGGTGTTCTCGCTCTCGGCCCTGTTCTGGACCGCCACCTCGCCGTTCTGGGCCGAGCAGTCCGACCGTCGCGGGCGCAAGGCCATGATGCTCGTGGGGCTGGGCGGCTTCACCCTGTCGATGCTGCTGTTCGGACTCATAGTGCTGGCCGGCCTGGCCCACCTGGCCGTGCCCATGGCGATCTTCGCCGGCATGGCGGTGGCGCGCGGCATCTACGGCCTGATCGGGGCTGCGGCGAACCCCGCGGCCCAGGCCTACGTCGCCGACCGCACCAGCCGCGCCGAGCGGACCAATGCGCTGGCGCTGCTGGCATCGGCCTTCGGCCTCGGCACCCTGGTCGGTCCGGCCATCGCGCCCTTCTTCGTGCTGCCGGTCGTGGGGCTGGCGGGGCCGATGTTCGCCTTCACCATCCTGGGCTTGGCCATGATGTGGCTGATCTGGCGCAAGCTGCCGTCGGGCGACGCGCCGCTCACGGCCAAGGGCGAGCGCCCGACCCAGGCGTCCGCGCCGCCCAAGGGCCTGTGGCGCGACCCGCGGATCTTCCCCTTCATCGTCTACGGCTTCTTCGTCGGCAGCGCCCAGGCGGTGAACACCCAGGTGCTGGGCTTCCACGTCATCGACGTCGTCGGCGGCAGTCCCGCCGGCGCTCAGGCCTTCATCGGCATCGCCATGTTCGCCGGCGCCGCCGCGGCGCTGCTGGCCCAGTGGGGCCTGATCCGCATGCTCGACCTGGGTCCCAAGGAGCTCCTGCGCTGGGGCGCCGTCGTGGCGCTGGCGGGCCAGGTGCTGCTGATCTTCGCCCCCGGCTACTTCAGCGTCGTGATCGGCTTCGCCCTGGTCAGCCTCGGCTTCGGCTTCGCCCGTCCGGGCTTCACCGCCGGCGCCTCGCTGGCCGCGCGCGCGGACGAGCAGGGCGGTGTGGCCGGCGTCATCGCCGCGGTGAACGGCGCCTGCTGGCTCGGCGCGCCTGTCCTGGGCGTGGCGCTCTACGAATGGCTGGGACCCGCGCCGTTCGTGCTCAACGTGGTCGTGCTGGCGGCCCTGCTCGCCTACGCCTTCTGGGACCGCCAGCTGAAGAACGCCGGGGTGGTCGCCGTCGAGCCCGAGCGTCCGGCGCCGCCCGCGCCGGTTTAGCCGCCGCGCTGCTGGGCCGTGATGCGGGTGATCAGCGCCGCGGTCAGGTAGCCGTCCGGGATCAGGCCGTTGGCCTTCTGCCAGGCGCGCACCGCCGCGCGCGTGTCCGGGCCAATACGGCCGTCCGCGCCCTTGGTGTCGTAGCCCATGGCGGTGAGCGCCCGCTGGGCCGCCGCCACGTCATCGACCTTGAAGCGGCTCTCCGCAGGCCACGGCTTCGAGGGTCCCGGCCGCCCCATCAGCCGGTCGGCCAGCAGGCCCACGGTCATGGCGTAGTGGGGCGAGGTGACCGAGCCGTTGTACTTGCGGATCACGTAGTGGTTCGGCAGCGCCAGGTACGCCGGACCGTTCGCGCCGGCCGGCAGGATCAGCACCGCCGAGGCGGCCGCGTCCTTCTGCGACCAGGTCCCGCCGTCGACGCGGCGAACGCCCAGGCGCTCCCACTCGGCCGGGGTGCGGCCGGGGCCGTCCACCAGGTCGTAGTCGAAGCCGGCGGGCAGGGTCACCTCCTGGTGCCAGCCCTCGCCCGGGCGCCAGCCGTCGCGCTTCAGCAGCACGGCGGCGGAATGGAA
>Ga0196964_10001888_pt1 | contig 10217 bp, 6 predicted proteins | sample S1_10metaG_FD_148615 | JGI IMG/M metagenome (GOLD analysis project Ga0196964, IMG submission 148615) | Soil microbial communities from Anza Borrego desert, Southern California, United States - S1_10 | ecosystem: Environmental > Terrestrial > Soil > Desert | place: USA: California | collected... | reverse complement strand
GACGACGGTCGTGCCGTAGTCGTAATAGAGCGGTTCGTCCCACCAGTAGTCACGGCCGAAGAAGAATCCGAGGCTCACAAACGACACGGGCTCAAACCAATGATGGTGCCGCCAGCGATTCCAGCGTGGATAGCGGTCCCACCAGCCGTGCCTGTGCCAGCGGCCCCAGTCACGCCAGTAGCTGCGGCGGTAGTTGTCAGCGAAGCGATCGCGCCTCCACTGCCGCTCGCGGAATCGCGGATTGTCCGTGTATCCGCTGAGCGCTCGCGCGAAGCGGCGCGATTCTGCGCGATCCGCGCGGAACTGCTGCCTCGAAGCGCGTGCTGCAACACGGTCCTGCTGGCGTTGTGAGCGGACCGACTCTCTCGCCGCAAGGTTCGCGGCGCGCGTCTGCTGGCGCTGGGCCCGCAGCGCGGCTCGATCCTGCACACGATCCGCTCTCAACTGCTGCCGCGCTGCCTGATTGGCGGCGCGTGTCTCCTGCCGTTGAGCCGCAAGCCGGGAACGTTCCTGTGCGCGAGTGGATTGCGCCTGCTGCCTCGCTGCCTGGCTGGCGGCACGCGTTTCCATTCGTTGTGAGCGTAACGCCGCCCGTTCCTGGGCGCGAGATGCCTGGAGCTGCTGGCGAGCCGCCCGGTTAGCCGCCTGCGTCTGCTGGCGCTGTGACCTGAAGGCCTCCCGTTCCTGAGCGCGGGACGCCTGGGTCTGCATCCGCTGCGCCTGCATGGCCGAGCGCTGCTGCGCGCGAGCCGCCTGGCTTTCCATGCGCGACTGCTGCCGCTGAGCTTGCATCGCAGAACGCTGTTGCGCCCGCGAAGCCTGCAGTTGCTGGCGTGCCGCGCGGTTTTCCGTCATCGTCTGCTGTCGTTGGGCTCGCGCAGCCGAACGCGCTTCCATCCGTTGAGTACGGGCCTCCTGGCGCGATGCCTGCGCCGCGGAGCGCTGTGCCGCGCGCGCTTCTGCTCTGGCTCCGCCGCCTCCGCCGCGCTGCCGTTCAGCGCCGCTTGCCGGTACTCCCATCCATGCGGATAGGGCTACTGCACTCAACAGTGCAATGCATGTTCTTCTCATACGTCACTCCCTGCTAAGCATCTATGCAGACTCTCCGTCAGCCATCTCATGAGCCGCCCGCGAGAGCCGGTTGCTATCGAAAAATTGTGCAAGTTGAACACCGACCAAAGCCAAAGTGGCGACAGTCCGTAAAAACAATTCGCAGAACCGCAAGAAGCGCTGAAACGATATGATTTGAAGGAACTATTGTGATTTTGGACGCTAGCGTACCAACACACGATCGAGTCTAGAAAACGCGAGCGTAAGAGTGGGCGCTTATTTCTCGCAAGCTTCGCCCAGCGATTCCCTTAGAAGTCGTCGGGCAGTGTTTCAGAGGTGCTTTCGGTGGACACCGCGGGGTTTTTCCAAACGTTCCGGATCGGTTCCGCCCGAGCGCTGTTGGCAATCGGAGCCAGGCCGTACATCTCCTGCAATGTCCTCAGGACATTATAATGGTTGATGCGGATATCATATTGCCCCGGGACGACCATCTCCCCCACGAATATCGTCGGAATATGGTTGCCCTTCCCACCGCCGCGCCCGGCACCTTCGTCCCAAGTCAGAATGAGCAGGCTGTTGTGGGTCAATGCCCATTGAACGTAGGGCTCGATGTTCGCGGCAAGCCATGCGTCCGCGGCAGGCAGCGGCGCGTCATGGCCGTTGTGGATTTCGTTCGGGACGACAAACGCTACCGTCGGCAACTGCGTGAAGTCAGTGGGAAAGTCCGAGAACGGCCGGTTGCGGTCTTCTGGAATGTTATTGAAGCGCACCCACGGATTGTGTTTGCGAGCGTAGTTCCCCGTCGCGCAACCTTTGTAGCCAACAAACGGCAGCGACTCGGCGAAACCGGTGAACGACAATCCAGCTTCGAACATCTGGCTTCCGAGGTTCGGCTCATTGGCGAAGCGCGGCCCGTTCGAGCACTTGTTGTTACGGACGCGGTGTGTCGAACCGGAGAAAAATGCGATGTAGTTCGGAAGACTCGGGTGTGTCACGCCGTAGGACTGCGTGAAGAGGGCGCCGCGAGCCGCCAAACTGTTGATATACGGGACCTTCTCGTTGCCAATCACTTGCCGGAAAGATTTGTCTTCGAGGAAAACTACAACAACGTGGTCCGGACGCGGGATCTGTTCAGATTCAGATCGAACTGAGGCAGCGCAAAGACACGACAGTAGCAGAACGAATATACGGACGGGCATGTTCAGATTCTCGGAAGAACACACTTGCACGCACGAACTATCGTACGCCCATCAGGTGAAAGGAGCGGCCCAGCGTGAGTTCCTCCGGGATGCCGCGGGGATACTTTTCTGCGAGGAACTTCTCGATCTGCTGGATGCGCGCATCGGGGTGCGGATGGGTCGCGAGGAACTGCGGGCCGCCACGGCCCTTCGAGGCCTGCGCGAGCACCTTCATGACGCCAAGCATTGCGCTGGGGTCGTAGCCGGCTTGGATCATGTAGCGCAAACCGTAGTCGTCGGCCTCGAGCTCGTCCTTGCGGCCGTAACGAAGTTGGACCATCTGGTTGACGGCCTGCGCGAGCAGCGCCGTGCTCATCCCGCGGCCGCGTTCATCACTCCCGGCGACGCCCACTGCAACCGCAATGGTCTGCCCGAGCTGCCCCTTCGCCATGTGTTCGGCCGCATGACGGTTGATCACGTGCCCGATCTCATGACCGAGGACACCCGCGAGTTGCGCCTCGTTCTCGAGTTTGTCCAGCAATCCGCGCGTAATGAAGATCTGCCCGCCGGGCAAAGCGAAAGCGTTGATCGTGTTCGGGTCTTTCAAGAGGTGGAAATCGAAGCTGTACGGGCTGCACCGCGCATCGCTGGCCTGCCAGACTTTCTCACCGATGCGCTGGACCATCTGTGCCTGCGGATCGCTCGGATCGACGACGCCGCCCATCTGCGCGGCCATTTCAGGAGCCGCCTGGAGACCCAGTGAGATCTCCTGCTCCGTCGACATGGCGATGCGTTGTTTCTCGCCCGTGACGGGGTTCACCTCCGTCCGAAAGAAATAGGTAACCAGCGCGACCACGGCCATAACAAGGGCGATCAACACCCGGATACCCGCTCTTCCCGACGCTCGCCGCTTTGAAAACCAGAGATCCACGCGCAGCCTCCTTCACCTCAAACCCGCGGCGCGACGCGTGCAAATGAGACACCACGTTGAGCGAAGATTGGACGATGCGAATAGTTTTCTGTAACATCAAGCTCTCATCAGGACTCCAACCCAATGGCAAGCAACGCCGATGTGAAAACTGAAACGGTGTCGTACGCGAGCAGCGTGGACGGGACGCAACCACTTTACGCCGACATCGCCTTTGTCCCAACCAGGCAGAAAAAACCGTTGGTCGTCGTGATGCACGGCTACAACGGAAGCAAGGCCGACGTCGCTCACGATATCCGCGAGCTATCACAAAAGGGCGTCGTCGCCATCGCTCCGGACATGCGTGGCGCCGGCGCATCCGCGGGCAAGTTCGACAGCGGCGGTATCGAGGTTCACGACATCCTCGATGCGGTGCTCTTTGTTGTGAGAAGGTACCCAGCCGAAATCGATGCGCGCAATCTCAACGTCGTCGGTTACAGCGGCGGCGGCGGAAACGCGATCTCATGCGCGGTCCGCTTTCCGGACGTGTTCAGGACTTGCGTATCGTTCTTCGGCATCAGCGACTATGCCGCATGGAACAAATCAAAGGGCCGTCCGGACTGCAACGTCCGCATGGAAGCAGCCATCGGCACCATCGCAACTCAGCCGGACGCGTATGCTGCGCGAAACGCCAACGCTGCCGCGGGAAATGTCTGCGTCACGAAGATGCACTTTTTCTGGGATGAAAACGAAACCCAGTGCCCACCCAATATGATCCGGCAGTTCATCGAGGCCAACAAAGCCGCGGGACGCCAGAACTGCATTGCGCACGTCAGTACTGCAAAGGATACGCACCGGTGGCTCCACGGTTACCGTTCGGGGATTCCGTCGCTGAGCGACGCTGATGCAATGTTCCTGCGCGACATGCTTGCACCGGTGAACGCATCGCCGAGGCTGCCCCCGCGAGGCACGCTCGTCATCAATGGCTATCTCGTGACGCGGCACTTTTCAGTCTGGATGGGTGACGGCCAGAAGGGCAGCATCAAGGTCGCGTACGACATCTCAGATGCAAGCCCCGTGGTGACGGTCATCGAGAACCCTAAGAACTACGACGTACGGATCACTGCTTCCCCTCTCACGGACCTCCCATAGCCGTGGGCGGAATTGACAAGTTCGGACTCGTGTCGTATCTTTCTGAACCATGAACAACCGCGGCTACTGGTTTTACGCGTACTTTACCTTTCCCTGGCGCTGACCAGGGCTGAGGAAGTTTGCGTTTACCGGCAGTCGAAATAACGCGGATGACCAAGGCCCTGAGTGTGACTCAGGGCTTTTTTGTTTCAACGGACACGGCAGGAGCCCAAGACACCATGGCTGAGAAAGTCGAGAACCGCAACATCCTGGAGGCGTTGCCTTTGATCTCTCCTCGCACGGTCAAAGAAAAGCTGCCGTTGCCGGCGTCTGTGCGTGACCTCGTGCTCGATACGCGCCATGCCATCTGCGACATCATCCACGGCCGCGACAGGCATCGCGTGCTCGTCGTCGTGGGTCCGTGTTCGATTCACGATATCGATGCTGCCGTCGATTATGCCACGCGCCTGAAGAAGGTGGCCGACGCGACGCGCGAACATCTGGTCCTGGTCATGCGAACGTATTTTGAGAAGCCTCGCACAACCGTCGGCTGGAAGGGACTCATCAACGACCCGCGGCTGGATGGATCCTGCGACATCGGGACGGGACTCGAGATCGCGCGCAAGCTGATGCTGAAGATTAATGGCATGGGTGTGCCGTGCGCCAGTGAGCTGCTCGATCCGGTGACGCCGCAATATATCGCTGATCTCGTAAGCTGGGCCGCGATCGGCGCGCGTACGACCGAAAGCCAGACGCATCGTGAAATGGCCAGCGGACTATCGATGCCCGTCGGCTTCAAGAACGGCACCGACGGCAGTCTGGAAGTCGCACTGAACGCGATGATCTCCGCTCGCCATCCGCACAGTTTCCTCGGCATCAATGCTGAAGGCGTCACGTCCGTGATCAAGACGTGCGGCAACCCCGACCGCCACATCGTCCTCCGTGGCGGCGGCGGCAAAACCAACTACGGCCCGGAAGACATTCACCGCGCGGCGAAAGTCGTTGCGGACGAGGGCCTCGTCCGGCCGGTCATGGTGGACTGTTCTCACGGCAACGCCGACAAGGATCACAACAAGCAGGTGCTGGCCTGCCGCGCGGTCACGAAGGAACTCGAAAAGTGCCGCGACCACCTGATGGGGCTGATGATCGAGAGCAACCTGAAGCCGGGCAAGCAATCCTGGAAGCAGGGCGCCAAGCTTGAGTATGGCGTCTCGATTACGGATGCGTGCATCGGCTGGGAGGATACCGAGAAGCTGCTGACGGAACTGGCCGAGCAGATCGCGAAGAGCCCCGCGGCCGCTTAGAAAAGTCTACTCTTTCTTCAGTTCGTCAATGACTTCGAGCAGCTTGACGATCTTGCGCGTCAGCTCTTCCTGCTCTTCCTTGTGCGTCTCGATGCGCTGATACAGGCGCTGAATCTCGGCCTCCCACTCGGCAATCTTGTCTTCTCGCGAAACGACCGAGAGCTTCACATCCGCCGTGTTGGAATAAAGCTTCTCTTCCTGGCCCTTCATCATCACGGCTTCGGTGTCACCCGGCCGCCGGCGAGGCGTATTGTCATTGTTGGTGGTGCAGTCGTCATCCGCTTCGAGCCAGAAGACGACCTGATCGCCGACCTTCAAACCCAGATTAGACAGGTCCCAGATGAAATCCTTGTCAGTGAAGTCCTTTGCTCCCTTGTATGCCAATTCGTCACGCTTCACTTCTCCACCCGTCGCGGCGCCTTCGTTCTGGATCTTGTACGCGATCCAGACATTCCGAATATTGTAATCATCCCGGGCGGAGAACATCACCTTCACACGCTGGTTCGCAGTCACCGTGATGTCACGCGACGGACGCGTCAGCTTGATGCTCGGCTGGTGGTCCGCCCGGGCGTCGATCGGGTACTCCACGGGCGGCTGCGCGTTCGTCAGCTTGTCCGTGTCCAGCAGATCCATGTGAAAGCTGCCGCTCTTGTCGACAGGGATGGAGGGCAAATGCCAGACGAGACCGTTGGGATCGGCCTTCTTTAACTCAAAACTTTGACCGTCGCTACGCTTCAACGCTGCCGAGACCAGCGGTTTCGTTGCCGTGATACGGATCTCCGCGACCGACCCCTGCAGAATCGTCAGTCCGCCGAACTTCTCTGGAGCCGGCGCCGAAGCTTTCGTGTACGCAGGCAGCGTGTACTGGATCGTGCTGTTCGCTGAGTCGACCTCCGGCCGTGCGAGCACGCGAATCGACTTCTCGAAGCTGACGGCATCGCCGACCTTCGCAATGACGGTCATATCTTCGGTCGGCTTGGTCAGCGTGCCGACAAAGACCGCGGCCTCGCCTTTGCTCGTCAGTTCAACGCTGACACGGCCGCCGCCCTTGCCCGTGAACTGCGCAGAGCCCGGCTCGTCAGGCGGCGGAATGCGGCTGTCCGCCTCGAGAACTACCTTGACCGGAATGTCATCACCGCGAGCCACATAATCGGGAACCAGCACCTCTTTGATGCGCGTCTTCGTCGGGAAACGCGCTTCGGCGCTGATCAGGCGCCCGCCCAGCGCCTTGAAGTGCTCGGGAAACTCGATGATCAGGACGGCCTTGATGACGACGACGCCAAGCGCCGCCAGTCCGAACTTCTTCAGCATGTCCTTGTTGATGATGCGCGAGAAATCAAGCGGGTCTGACATTCGAACCGTTTCGACTTCGAGCGCCTTCAGCAACTCGGGCGAGCCGACGTATGCTCCGCGCTTGCCCTCTCGCGTGAGCTGCAGCGTGGAGATCAGGCGTCCGCGGAGATCCGGATTGCGGCTTTCGATGCGCAGTGCGATCTCATCGTCATCGCGGATCTTCTTGAGTTCTTTCAGCAGGTGCTTGTTGCAGACGTATCCCACGGTGCCCAGACCGAGTAGCGCACCCACGAGACGCGCCAGATACGGAAGATCAAAGAGCCAGTCCACCAGGAAGTAGGCAACAATCACGCTCACCAGCGCAACAACGGTTTTCGAGATGCCGATCAGCATGACGACCTTGCGCTCTTTCTCGCGCACGGTCTCGATACGCCGTTGCAGATCCGCCAGTGATGCCATGACAACCGCTCCGCTTACAGCAAGTCGCTGCGCTTACGAATGAACCACTCGAGCCCCATCAGGATCGTAAACAGGATCAACAGAATCGGCGCATCCCAGAGGGTATTCTCTTTGCGCTCATCGACCGGCCGCTGCGATTCATTCAGATCCTTAATCATCTCGCCGGCCTGGTTCGGGAAATACATCTTTGCCTTCGCGCCCTCTGTCGCGCGCACCGAGCTGCGAGCCACGTTATCGAGCAACTCCTTCTTCATGTCCGGGCTTTCCATTTCAACCTGCGGGATGACGACCTTGTAGTCCGCGTACGCTTTCTCGTCTTCCTCGTCCTTAAGTGTGACGCGGAAGGTACCGTCGGCTCCAGCGATCGCCTCGCCGCGGTACATGCCGCGCTGCCCCGGCTCCGGAGTGAGCTCCACCTTCACCTGATTGGCTTCGTTGTTCGTGTCGGTGATCAGCGCGGTCACTTGCTCGGCGGTCGAGTAGTCGAGATCCTTCTTTGTCAGCACACGCGCGTTGATTTTGACGCGATCGCCGACGCTATACTCTTCGCGATCCGTGGTGATCTCGATGCGCGCCGTGCGGCCGAGCAGCTTCGACAGCCCCAGGTACTGAATCGCGTGACCGTGGAAGCGCTCCAGCGCGTCGGGCCCGAGTTCCAGCGGATAACGCATGCGCCAGAGGTCCCGGAACGCCTGGTACAGCACGCGTCCGCGCCCGACCTGCGAGGTCACCATCAGCGGAATCGGTTCGTTGCGGCCGCCGCGGTTTTCGTCGATCGTGACCAGCAGCGTGGATGCGCCAAGCTTCGCGCGCGTCGCGCGATGGAACCAGTAGATCGGCGGCATTAAATCCCAATATTCCGCATTCTTGTCATCGCCGCTGTCCGCGCCGCCGACATCCAGGCGCGTGACGCTGTGCGTGCGGCCTTCGGGTGTCAGAACGACTTTGAACGGATCGACCAGCGGCGTCTGCTTTTCATCTTCAGCGGTGACTTCCGGGTTCCGTTCGAAGTCGATCGGGATGAGAATCTCGAGCTTCGAATCCTTGTAGCTGTCCGGGAAGTTGTTCTTGTCTGCGATGAACCAGATGCCCCCGCCCTCCTCCATGACGAAGCGGCGCAGATTCTCGATGTCGGACTCGGCGAACAGATCGTTCGACACGTTTCCAAAGATGATGACGTGGTACTTGAAGAGCTCCTCGCGCGTGGGGAATTCCTTCAGGAACACCTTGCTCTGCCGTGCCAGGTCCGCCTTGTCCGGCACATTCAAGAGAATGTTGCAGCTCACGCGTTTGTCGCGCAGCAGCGACGTGCGCAGGAAGCGGTACTCCCAGCGCGGTTCGTTCTCGAGCAGCAGCACGTTGATCTTCTGGTCGATGACCTCGACCTCGCGGAACTTATGATTGTTGTTCGGCTCCGCGTCTTCAGCGTCCAGGTTGGCCGGCTTCACTTCAATCTTATAGGTAAACTTGCCAGCCTTCTTCGGCTTCACCCGGACGATTTCGGTCTGCTCACTGGTGTCGCGCAGCGTGATCGTCTGGCGCGCGAGTTCCTCGCTGTCCGTGCTGACGATGATCTGGGCCTGCTCGCCGGAGAACCCGTGCTGCTTGATCCGCACGTAGATCGGAGCGAGGTCATCGACGAAGATCTTGCTCTCCATGAAGAGGTACGTCAGCGCGATGTCGTGGGACTCGGGAACGCCGATGCCGACGGGATAGATACGCACGGGCGAGTCCTGCGCCACGAGCGTCGGCTCTTCGCCCTTGTTCCAGCCGCCGTCGGTGACCATCACGATCGCGGAGAGCGGCTGCCCTTTCAGGCGCTTCAGCGTTTCTCGTACGGCTCCGCCGAGTTCCGTCACAGCGCCATCGGGGGTCAATTCGTCAAGCACCGCAGGGGTGACTTTGGCCTCCGTGGCACCGAGGCGTTTCATGTCGGCCGCACGCGCGAAGGACCACATCTCGACATCGTACTTTTCCTGAAGCTGGCCCAGCAGGTTGATGTCCGGATGGTTGAACATCGCCTTGACCATGTCGACGCGCGTCGACTCGTTCATCAGCTTCTCGGTATTGATGTCGATCTTGTTCGCGTCACTTTCCTTCAGTGGCATGCGGTTGAGCGTCTGCGCGGCGACGATTTTGTCTTCGGGCCGGCGGTACTTGTCCTCGCGCGTCATGGATTTGGACGAATCGAGCAGAATGACAACCTTGCCTTTCACATAGCCGCGCAGAACCAGTTCAAGGACCGGCCCCGACAGAATGAACATCAGAATCAGCAGGCCGGCGTAGCGCAGTCCGGCGAGCGTGCGGCGCCGCTTTAGCGAGCAGTAATCAGGTTCGCGCTTGTAGAACCACCACACCCCGTACGCGAGTGCCGCGGTCGCAATCAAAAACAGCAGAATCTGAAAGGGCGTCTTCAGATTGCTGAAGGTGATGCTCCAATGCTCGATGCTTCCGCCCTGCTGGGCCTTCACACCGAGAAGTTTTAACAGCCACTCTTGCATCACTTAACCTTCTGCACTCTCAATCCCGCGGCGCCCAGCGCCAGACCAGGAACGACTCCAGCGCCAGGCAGATGAAAACGATCGCCATCAGCCACGGCCACAATTCAGTTCCCTGGCGTTCGCTCACCAGCTTGCTCGCGAAGTCCTCTGCCCGGTCCACGTAGTTGAATTTGAAGTCCGGGTAGTCCTTGCGGATCTGCTCGGAGAGCACCGTGTTCAAGTTCGATTCCTGGTCCGCGGCCGGGTTGAGAGCATAGTTCAGCGTCAGCTTCGGCGCACGGTCGAGAACGATCTCATAGAACCCGGCCTTGTCCGTTTCGACATAGTCGATCACTGCAGCGCGGCCGTCCGAGGTGACTTCCGGCGTCGTGTCCTTGCGCGCACCCGGCGGCGG
>Ga0196964_10001887_pt1 | contig 10223 bp, 7 predicted proteins | sample S1_10metaG_FD_148615 | JGI IMG/M metagenome (GOLD analysis project Ga0196964, IMG submission 148615) | Soil microbial communities from Anza Borrego desert, Southern California, United States - S1_10 | ecosystem: Environmental > Terrestrial > Soil > Desert | place: USA: California | collected... | reverse complement strand
AAGTCGCCAAACTCGAAGTAGGCGTGCGTGAATGGCTGCGGCCGATTGTGATCACGCTGGCTTGGTCAGGAATGCGAATAGACGAGCTGATTCACTTGCGCTGGGCTGATATCGACCTGTGCAAGCGTGTCCTCCATGTTCGCGTCCAGGAGGAGTGGAAGCCGAAGGGGCGCCGGGATCGCGTGATCCCGCTGCATCCAAAGGTGGAAGCGGCCATCCGGCAACAAGCTGTTGGCGAGTACGTGTTCAGAGGGCCAAACGGCGGACAGATAAAAGAAACGTTCGCCTTGCGGTGCCTGAAGGAAGATCAGCGAAAGCTGGATCTGGCTGAAGGTGATCTGCATGGCCTGAGGCGATTTTTTGCCACGAGCATGTTACGCGCTGGCGTGGACACAGAAACAGTCCGGCAATGGGGCGGATGGAAATCGTTAGACACGATGCTCCGTTACCTGGCTGATGTGTCGGTTGAAGAATCCGTACAGGCCATGGACGCTGCCGCGCAACGGTTGGCGGCGTCCTAACGTCGGAAAAAATGACAAAGAAATGACAAAGTAGGGTTGTTTTATCGATCGAAAATCGTGTATGTCGGGACCGCTTAAGGGGATAGTTATTAGGAGCGGAGAGGGAGGGATTCGAACCCTCGAGACCCGCAAGGGCCTACTTGTTTTCGAGACAAGCCCAATCGACCACTCTGGCACCTCTCCGCAGAGGCGTGACGAGGACTCGCGCAGGGCTGCGCCACTCGCCGAAGCACACACATATAATCGTTGCTGGAGGTACTTGCAAGCAGGCTTCTTCTTCGCTCAACACGGGCTCGCCGCTCTCTTCTATTCACCCAGAACGCCTAGAGAATTTCATAGGTGTGGGCAAACGAGACCCGATACTCCTCGTACGTGATAGCTCACAGTCTTTTTCCGTTGAGCAGTAGACGATGGCGGCTTGACGGGTTATTCACTTCAGGCACATTGATAACGCGTTCCGGAGCTAACTCATGAAAAAAGCATGTCTCAACCTCACTCTGTTTCTCGCTGTTGCCTGCTGCGCATTTGCAGCGGACGATGCGCGCCTGGCTGCGCTCACTGCGGCAGACACCGAACGCGTTGCAGCTATCGTCGCAGGGGACAAAGATCGCCTCAATGCCATCTTCTCCGATGAGCTCCATTACGCGCATTCCAACGGCGTCGTCGATACGAAGTCCAGCTTCATGGATGCGCTCGTTTCAGGACGATCGAAATATCTGTCCTGTGACTATGTCGAACGGAAATTCACGTTTCCGGCCCCGACAGTCGCTCTGATGTCCGGTCGCGCACGCATCAAAGTCAAAACGGCTACAGCCGAAATGGACAGCATCCTCAGCTTCCTGGCTGTCTTCCGGGAAGAAAACGGGAAGTGGCGTTTCCTGGCCTGGCAATCCTGCAAAGTCCCGCCGCCGGATCAGAAGAAGTAGCACCCCGCTCCACCGGCAAAGGTCAGAGCACAGCCCGCCTGACTTGGCAGGAGCGGCTCGGCGTGATAAACAAGCTCACGCACCAGGCGTCTTCCCGTGTCCTGTGGTCATTTATCTGCCGTGAAGGTCTCAGTCATCATTCCCACGCTCAACGCGGCCGGGTATCTCCCGCGCCTGCTGCCTGCGCTTCGCGGGCAGACACTGCCGCCGGCTGAGATCATTCTCATGGATTCCTCGTCTGCGGACAAAACAGCCGAGCTCGGCCGTGAGGCGGGCTGCATCGTCGAAGTCATCGACCGCAGCGAATTCAACCATGGCGGCACACGCAACCGCGGCGCTGCCCGCGCCAGCGGCGAGGTGCTTGTGTTCATGACCCAGGATGTTTCGCCGGCCGACGAGCGCTTCATCGAAGAGCTGACGCGTCCGATTCGTGAAAAGAACGCCGCGGCCGCGTACGCGCGGCAGATCCCCTACCCCGACGCGCCGCCGCCGGAAGCCTTCGCGCGAAACTTCAATTACCCCGAAGGCTCGTTCAGCAAGCGTGCCGAAGACATCCCGCGCATGGGCATCAAAGCCTACTTTTTCTCGGATGCGGCTTCCGCCGTGAGCAAAGCGGACTTCGACGCAGTCGGCCGCTTTCCGGAACACGTCATCGTCAACGAGGACATGTGGCTATGCGCAAAGTTGCTGCAATCCGGCCGCACGGTTTCTTACGCCGCGGAAGCCCGCGCCATGCATTCGCATCACTACACGCTGCGCCAGCAGTTCACGCGCTACTTTGATATCGGCGTGTTCATGCGCCAGTCACGCGAGGTGCTGCAGAACGCCCGTTCGGGCGGCGAAGGCGTCCGCTTTCTGGGGAAGATGATTGGCTATCTGGCTCGCCGGGGGGCGTGGTTCTGGATTCCTTACTGTGTTATCGAATCGGGCGTAAAATTCACAGCCTTCCGCCTGGGAATTTGGGAACATCTGCTCCCGCTTGGCCTTAAGCGGCGTTTCAGCATGCATTCCAGATATTGGGCCCGCCAGCAGTAAGCTATTACCAAGCTAACAATGATATAAACGCCGCAAGCTGTAGAGGTTAAATATACTTGCCCTGCGCGGGTCTAAAGACGATAGTAGAAATCCAGTGTTAAACCAAACGGGCGGATTCTGCACAAAGCAAAGGTCATCCTTTGAAGAACCGCCACTTGGCGCCAACGGAAGCTATGGGTACTGACGCGACGCTACAACATGAGGGGGCGATTCTCAGCGACGGTTCGCGCGTGTTCGCGCGTACTTCCGATCTGGAATCTGTTCCCGCCATCACGGTAAAGGCCAGCCCGCCAATGACCATTGCGGCGCTGGTACTGGTCGACTTGTTGATTCTGACTTCCTCCATCTCCGGCGCCGTTTTCCTGCGCAAGATGCAATGGACTGACTTGAATCTGCAACTCTACACGACGTTGTGGCCGATGCTCGGCGTCTTTATCGCCACCTTTACAGCTTTGCGCCTTTACCCTGTCGTGGCTTTCAGCCCGGTTGAGGAGCTGCGCCGCACGAGCTGGGGCATCACGGGCGTCTACCTGGGCCTGGCGGCTATGACCTTCCTGTTTAAGGAAGGCGAAAACTACTCGCGCTCCATTTTTCTGATTGCCTGGGCCATCACGATCATCGGAATACCGGTTGGACGCGCGATCCTGCGCTGGATGTGTGCTTCACGGAGCTGGTGGGGCGTTCCGGTTATTGTGCTCGGTGCGGGAAAGACGGGGCACATGGTCGTCCGCGCTCTGCTGCACCGCCCCGAGCTGGGCCTTAAGCCTGTGGTGGTCCTGGATGATGACCCGCAGAAGCACAACAGCGTCTGCGGCGCCGACGGGGTGCTGAAAAGCGCCGACGTTCGCAGCGAGCAGGGTGTGCCGATTGTCGGAGACCTGGGGCTCGCGCCCGGACTGGCGAAACTCTACGACCTGAAATACGCGATCGTCGCCATGCCAGGTGTGCCGCACGAGCGGCTGCTGCAACTGGTGGAAGTATACGCGGACACGTTCACGCACCTGATTGTCGTACCGGATCTGTTTGGCTTTTCGAGCCTGCGCGTCCCCGCCAAAGACCTGGGCGGCATTCTTGGACTGGAGATGCAGCAGCAGCTGCTGCTCTCAGGCCCGCGGTTCGTGAAGCGCACCATCGACCTGGTACTGACAGTGGTTGGCGGAATCTGCGTGCTGCCGTTTATCGCGCTCGTGGCTCTGTGGATCCGCCTGGAGTCGCGCGGCCCGGCGTTCTACGGGCACACCCGCATTGGCCGCGGCAACACGCGATTCAAGGCCTGGAAATTCCGCTCGATGTACCTGGATGCAGACAAGATGCTGGCCGACTACTTGGAAAAGCATCCGGAGCTGCGCAAAGAATGGGAAGAAACACAGAAGCTTAAAGACGATCCGCGCGTCACGCGCGCCGGACGGTTCCTGCGCAAGACGAGCCTCGATGAGCTGCCGCAGATTTGGAACGTGCTCTGGGGCGAAATGAGCCTTGTCGGACCGCGCCCGATCGTGGAAGCCGAAATTCCGCGTTATGAAAATAAGTTCAAGCTCTACCTGAAAGTCCGCCCCGGTATCACCGGACTTTGGCAGGTGTCTGGGCGCAGCGACACCACGTACGCACAGCGCGTTGAGTTCGATACGTATTACGTACGCAACTGGTCGCCGTGGCTCGACGCGTATATCCTTGCGCGCACCGTTGGCGTGGTCATCAAAGGCAAGGGCGCGTACTGATCTACGTCTTCGGGCCTCGATAAACACTACGAAAGAGTAACCAGCTGATAGGCGGCGCTCTCACTTTCGCGCGGCGCCAGCGGAATAATCCGTTCCAGGATCACGTGCGCCGTCAGCGGTTTGCGAACCACGCAGAAGCGCTCATCGCATTCAATCCAGCGATCCCACTCCGGACCTGCGATGATGGCGACAGGCAGATTGGGCCGGCGCGCCTGAAGACGCGCGACGAAGTCCCGCAGGCGCAGCCCGAGCGCAGTATCTTCGATGACCAGCAACGCGGGAGGCGAATGGCGCACCGCCTCCAGGACCTGCTGAAGCGTCTCTACAAACTGGATGGCGTAATCTTCCGCCGCAAACGCCTGCAAAAGCAGGTCACTTTCTTCCGGGTCGCTGTCCAGCACCAGGACGGATCTGGAAATGAACGGATATAGCATAAGTTCAACTCCATCTTTCTGCGCACTAACACGATCATTTCCGGTGCCAATCGGCGTGCTTTCCGTGAAAAACGGTTCAGCTTTTGCGCGTTGCTGCGGAGGAGGTTCTTGCAGTGCTTTCGACTGTAGAAACGATGCCGCAGCAGATCGTTCCGATGATGGCAAGGTTGTCATCACTGCCGCGCGACGAAGATAAATATGCCTACGAGATCAAGTGGGACGGCATCCGCGCCATCGCTTTTCTGGACCGGGGCTCACTGCGTCTGCAGAGCCGCAATCTTCTCGATATCACGCGGCAATATCCCGAACTGCAGCCCCTCTCGCGCGCGTTTCCGGAGAGGCGCTTGATCCTGGACGGCGAAATCGTAGCACTCGACGAAAACGGAACGCCCAGTTTTCAGCGCCTGCAGAACCGCATGGGTTTGGCCGACGCGATCGCGCGCAAGCGCAGCGGCGCCATTCCGGCCACGTACATGATTTTCGATGTGCTGTACCTCGATGACCGTTCGCTCTTTCGAACGCCTTATTTGCAGCGCCAGAAACTTCTGCGCATGCTCAGCCTGAGCGGCGCGTCGTGGCAGACCTCCGGCTACCACATCGGCGATGCGCAGGCGCTGCTCGATGCCAGCCGCGTGATGTGCCTGGAAGGCATCGTCGCCAAACGCACCGACAGCGTGTACGAATGCGGCAAGCGTTCCGGCGCGTGGCTGAAAATCAAAAACACGCAGCGCCAGGAGTGCGTCATCGGCGGCTGGCTGCCGGGCGAAGGAAGCCGCTACGGACGCATCGGATCGCTGCTGGTGGGCTACTACGACAAAACGCCCGAGCAGGCCGCGCGTGAAAAGGCGCCGCAGAAGTTTGTCTACGCCGGAAAAGTGGGCACCGGGTTCAGCGACGCGATGCTTGACGATCTGCTGCGCCTGCTCAAACCCTATCAGCAGATCGACAACCCATTCGAGGTCAACCGGCCGCGCTTCAAACAGTGCGTTTATGTTCAGCCCAGATTCGTGTGCGAGATTGAATACACAGGCTGGACCGATGCGACGATCATGCGCCACCCGTCGTTCAAGGGGCTTCGCAACGACAAAGATCCACGCGAAGTCATTAAAGAAGTCGTGTCTGAAACCGAATGAGCGCGAAGTTTCCTTGTGCCACGGCTGAGGCCGGTTAAGTGTGTGAGTCATGGCCTATCCCGCAGCAGTCGCTCAGATTACCGTCGAAGCCGGCGACGTTGAAACCAACCGCCAGACTGTCGTGCGCTCAGTCGGTGAGGCCGCGGGAAAAGGCGCGCGGCTGATCGTTTTTCCCGAAGCCTGCATCAGCGATCTGTACCGCGACGCCGCAAAATTCGCGGAGGCCATTCCCGGGCCGACGACTGAAATGGTCGCGCGCGTGGCCGGCGAAGCGATTGCCGCCGTTCCACTGCTCGAGAAGGGAACAGATGGCAAAGTCTACAGCTCCTGCGCGCTTATCTCGGCGTCCGGCGTGCGCGGCGTTGCGCGCAAGACTCACCTCCACCGCGACTCCAGCGGACATGATTCGTTCCGTGATGCGGATGTTCTCAGCGCTGGCAGCGAGCTTTCGGTTTTCGATCTGGGAGAGCTGCGCGTCGGAATCTTGCTGGGATTTGATGCCGAGTTCCCTGAAGCCTTTCGCGCACTGATGCTGCGCGGCGCTGATCTGATCGTGGTCGCGCAGAATGTGCTCGAACCGGACCAGAAATTCCTGTCCGCGATGGCGCTGCGGAACCGCGTGCCTTTGCTGGTCGCCAACAGGCTGGGCTTTCGAAAGGTCTATCCAGCCGTACCTGAATTCAGCGCGGGCGTGATGTCACTGCTGCAGGACAAAGACGGCACCTTCCTGATGCGCAGCCGCGGTGGAAGCGCGATCTTCGATGCCGACGGACGAATCGCCGCGCAGCCGCGTCAGAATGTTGAAGCGGATCTCTCCGCCACGGCCGGCGCGCGCTTTAATCCAGTCCCGATCGCTCACTTTCAGGAAGACGAAATTCTCACCGCGTCGTTTCGCATCGACGATCTGCGCGTGCAGCGCCTGACCAGCCCGTTTATTTCGGAGCGCCGGGAGGAACTGTACCGGGTGCCTCAATCGAAAGCATGATCTGCCGCAGCTCGCACGTGCGCCGGCCATGCTCGTCGGGAAAATCCGCAATCTTTGGCGCGTGCCGGTTGAGCAGCCTGTCAAGCAAGCGGTACTGTTCGTGGCTGAGTTTCAAATACGCGGGGAAAACCTGCGGCGGCCACGCGCGGCCGTAATTGTAAAACTGCCGCTGATAAAGCAGCTGCCGCAGCGACTCGCGCGTGGGCCGGTCGAGCATCGGCGCGCGGGCCAGCTCGAACTTTTCATCCGCGCGCTGTAAGGAGTAGCTAGCGTCGAGCCGGAACCACTCGGGATAGTTAATATAGATGTGCGTAATCCCGCGCCCCGCGAGGAGCCGCGCGGCCTCCTGCGCATCATCGGCCTCAGCGAGAACTTCTTCGAGGAGGTGCGGATTGAACACCACCGAATACACGGGTGTTTTCTCCAGGTAAAACGTCTGCGCGTCGCCAATGAACAGCACACGCGAGCCCGACGGAAGCTCGTTTATTGCCGCCCATGCCGCGAACCAGTTTGCGTTTCCAAACAACGTATACTGCTCGCGCGCGGCTGTCTTCGCATCCTCGCGTCCGGCCAGATGGTCGATGCGCGTCAGGCTCCAGACATACAGTATCGAGAGCGGCCCCATCGACAGCGCGATTAACAGCGTCAGCGCTGCCGCGACTTTGCGCAGCGGCTGGAGCTTCCAGAGCTGCGCGATGCCCAGCGCCGAAATGACGATCAGCGGCCCCAGCAGCGGATAGAGAAAGCGGTTGAGCCGGTACGTGAAAATAAACCACGCCGCGCAGTCGATCAGGAAAAAAGCAATCAGAAAACCAGCTCCGCGCCACGCCGCCACGAAGCCCGGCAGAGCAAAACTGAGCGTCTGAGGTCCGCATTCGGCGTCGTGAACCCAGCGAAATGCCTTGCTTAGCCCGCTGTTTTCATCCTGCGATGGGGCAAGGCCGGGGAACACCTGGTACACCACATTTAGAAGCGCACTCAGCGAGCGTTCTCCGGCGCGTGTGGCAATGTCAAAATGATCGAGATGATCCGGCGTCGCGGCCGTTGCCGCCGCGCGGCGCTTCATGACCAGGCCCAGCGGATGCATGGGATCACCCGATGCGATCGTGTTGCGCAAGATCCACGGTGCGAGCACCGCCAGCGCAGACAGGCCGATCGTCGCCGCCGAACTGAGCGCCTCATAGACGGCGCCGCGCAGCACACTGATGAATGGAATCAAGATGAGCAGCGGCGCCAGCGTGAACAGCAGCGCCGGGTATTTCGCCGCGCAGCCGTAGCCGGCCAGAGCACCCGCCAGGATCAGCCATGCCGAACGCTGCCGCTGGCCACGGCGCTGCTCCTGCACGAACGCATAGCCGGCCAGCACCGCGGCAATATGAAAGAGCGCCTGAAAGTGCTCGATATAGAAGTCGGAGACGAGATGTGAGCCGAGCGGGATCAGCGCATATAGCAGCGCCGCAAGGGCCGGCGCGGGCGTCCCCTGTTCACCGCGCTCGCGAATGGCGCGTGCGGATAGCGCGTAAACACCGCAGATGCTCAGCACCCAGCTCGCGAACAGAACGAAATGAGCTGCCGGTAGACCCGAGAGTTTCTCGCGAGGAAGCGCGAGCGCGAGCAGGTACAGCATTTCGCCGTTCTGCCAGAACGTCGCGTAGACGTTCTCATGCAGAAAGGAAACGCGGCCCTCGCGCAAGTATTGTGCGGGTGCGGCGAGGTGGTATTCGAGCACGTCATAATCGAGCGGCGGCGACCAGAGCAGAAAAAGATGCGCTGCGCACCAGGCGAACGTGAATATTGCCGCGGCAATCGCCAGAGGATGAGCACTCGCGACAAAGCTTGCAACGCTTTCGCGCAGGTCCGCGGCAGTCGAATGAAGCAGGCTCGCTCCCTGGATCAGCAGCGCAAAAAGCAGGACCCACCACACGGCCGCGCTGAGCACTCCCGTGCTGCCTAGAACGAAAACGAGGAGAGCCAGTGCGCCCAGGCCCATCGATGTTGCCAGGAAAATGCGTTCGAGCGGCGAATCAAAGCGCTCGCGCAGCAGCAGCAGCGGCGGCGATGCAAGCAGCCGCAGCCCGAGAGAACACGCAGCCAGCACGATGGCTATTCCCGGGAGAATTGCAAGCGTCCCCGGGGCGAGCGTCAGTGTTGCGATCAGCAGCACGCCGGTGGCCGCGAGTCCTGCCACGCGCAGCCGCGACGCGTCCTGCAGGAAATTTGTGCCGCGCTTGGTGGCGAACATTCCCGCCAGCGCGCCGATGCAAACAAACATCAGCGGCACGCGCAGCGCCAGCGGCTGCTCCGACGAATACAGCGTCAGCAGGAACTCGAGCGGCGAGACGCCGCGGAACCACCACGCCGCGATCGCCAGGTTCGGCACGATCAGCGCCGCCGTCCAGCCAAGCACCTGCGCGCGCGACAGGCGCGGGGCTTCAGGCGGCGTGTTCTGTATCGGCGTGTCGATGGGCGCGGTCCTTTAGTGTTGAAAGCGAGCGGCCCGGAGAAAAAGTCCGGGCCGCCTGCGACTCCATAGTATATACGCGGCAACTCAGCCCGAGATCGATCCGGCTGAGAACTGAATGCCTTTCAAGTTCATCGCGAGCTGCTCCGCGTTCGGCGATGCTTCGAGCGCAGTCTGCTCGGCAACCAGGCCGCGTTTGACCAGGTCGCAAAGCGACTGGTTAAAGTCCTGCATGCCTTCCTGGCGGCTGGCGCGGATTACTTCCGGGATCTTTTTGTCTTCGTTTTCATAAATCAGTTTCTTGATCAGCGGATTGACGAGCATCAGCTCGATGGCCGGCACGCGCGGGATATCCGGGCGCAGGCCTTTCAGGAGCTTCTGCACCATTACGGCGCGGAGATTGAAGTACAGGAGCTGGCGGATCTGGTTGTGGCGCTCGACCGGGAAATAATCGAGCACGCGGCCGATCGTCTGCGCGGCGGAGCCGGAGTGAATCGTTCCGAAGACCAGATGTCCCGTTTCGGCCGACATCAGCGCCGATTCGAATGTCTCGGCATCGCGCATTTCGCCGACGAGGATGACGTCCGGATCCTGTCGCAGCACGTGGCGCAGGCCGTTGGCGAAGTCCGGCAGATCAATGCCGACTTCGCGCTGATTGATGATCGAAAGCTGATCGGTGTAGAGGTATTCGATCGGGTTTTCGATCGTGACGATATGCACGCGCTCGGTCGTATTGATCACCTGCAGAATCGCCGCTAGCGAGGTCGATTTACCCGAGCCGGTGACGCCCGCGACGAGCACCAGCCCGCTTTCGTACGTCGGAATCACCTTCACGCCCGGCGGCAGGTTGAGCTGCTCCATCGTGGGGATTTCTGTCTTCACCGCGCGCGCGGCCAACGAGAGCGATCCGCGCTGCTTAAAAATGTTCACGCGGAAGCGGCCCACGCCTTTGACTGAATAAGCGAAGTCCGCGCCGCCGAGTTCGGCGAGTTCTTTGCGCTCCTCTTCAG
>Ga0196964_10001886_pt1 | contig 10227 bp, 17 predicted proteins | sample S1_10metaG_FD_148615 | JGI IMG/M metagenome (GOLD analysis project Ga0196964, IMG submission 148615) | Soil microbial communities from Anza Borrego desert, Southern California, United States - S1_10 | ecosystem: Environmental > Terrestrial > Soil > Desert | place: USA: California | collected... | reverse complement strand
ACTTGGTCTTGCAATTCCCTAAGTTTCTCGGCGGAGGTATGTATGTACTGGCGCGTCATAGCGGGGTCCTCATGGCCCATATAAATCATAATCAAATACTGATTTATTCCAGCCTCGGCCCACAACCTCCCAGCCGTATGCCTTAGCGCGTGGCAGTTCACGCGATACCCAACGAGCTTCGAGATATCCGCAAAGCGGTATCCCAAGACGTTCGGATTTAACATCGTACCATCAGACGCAGGAAAAAGGTATTCGCTTTTTACTTTCCGCATGGAGCGATAGACTTCAAGCCAAAAGGCGGTGCGCTCGGAGTAAGGGACCGTTCTAAACTTGGCCCCCTTGGCGTCGGGAATGTGAATGGTCCTCTTTTCAAAATCAATGTCGCTCTCTTTGACTTTGCATAGCTCGCCGCGTCGGATGGCGGTATCAAGCATGAGGCGGACTAGCGTATGGTCCGAGACGCTTAGGCGATCATCATTAAGAAGGAAGTGGAGCTGCAAATCATCGAGCGAGTTCGCCTCTCGCTTCGGCGGCTTTCTAAAGGTGGGGTTGGGATAGGGGTTTCTTGCGATTAGAGCCTCGCGGTGGCAGAAGCGCAGGAAATGCGAGACGGTGATACTGATTCTGAATTTAAGATGTTGCCCGGCGTCTTGGTGGCCGCCGTTATTCTTCGTCTTTCGCTTGGCGACGGTTTTTATTATCGCCTCTTCAATCTCGGAGCCGCGCTCGACTTCGGTTATGGGCTTTCCAAGCTCAGCCTCAACCCTTGAGAGGTGAAGTGCGGCGCGTTTTAGCGTATTCGGTTTGTAGTCCCGTAGCTCTTTTAGGTGCTGTAGGTAAGACTGAATTGCGGACATATCTTTTCTTGTTACTTTTTTTAAATTACAAATAAGCGGAAAGGGGTATGGCTTACCAACTGTCCCGTTGGAATACACTAACTAGCCTGTTTCCCCGCCCCGATTTTTCATGCATGGCTGGAAGGGTATAGCAGCGGGGCTAAAACAAGTCAACTATTAATTTAAACCGACAACTTTAAGCTAATTTATTAAATTTTATTCGATGGGATCGTATGTGATGGGGGGTAAGTGGCAGGGGCAATCGCACTTTGGCACGTCGCAGATCGTATGATCTTTTTTCTCGCAAAGAATACTACGCATGACAGTAGCCGCGCTTTACGGCTTCATCCCATAGTGCATCAACGGCCTCATTAAACGTCGGAATTTCGCCGCGCTTAAAGACAAAGCCGTTCATCTCGTCTCCCAAGAAAACCGTCCAGCCAGAATCCCAAAATGATTCGATTCTGACGTTGATTTCCATGGAATAGAGCTTATTGAGTTTTTCGGATGGAGTCATGCCTTGGATTATACTTACCCGCTCAAGCATATGTCAAATAAAAAAGAGGGCCTTTTAAGCCCTCTTCCACCTTGCAAGCGCCCCTTGCCTAGCAATCGCCCGCCTCTGCTCTGCGGTTAAAGCGCGGGCTCTGGCCTTTCCGCCCTTCTTACCACCAAGGCTTCCAAGGGCGACGGCGGCTGGATTCTTTTGCTTATTTGAGCTTGAGCGCGTAGGCATGGGCTTATATTTGCATATTTAAATCGCGCTTTCAAGGCTATTTTTTCGGTAGCACAATCCCCCGGCACCAGGCCCTAAAACCCGTCGAGAAATCCCAATGCCCGCCGGTGTCGATGTCCTCGGGGTCAATAACGCGCTTACAGGTTTCGCAAACTTGTTTCGGAATATATCGCTTTGACCGTTTCAAGGCGGATCGTTTCAAGGTCATAGTCTCCGTTTTTGACGTTCCGTTTTACGATGAGGCCTCTCCACCAATCACGGTTCGACATCCCGGCGTAGGCTTCGTCGTGTTCAAAGTAACAACCCGCTTCGAGTGCGTGGATTCGCTTGCCGTCGCGCTTGGTTTGAAGGCCATAGCTTAGATAGTGGCCGTGGCCCACGGTGCTTGATTGGAAGTTGACTTGCATAAGCTTTCGCGCGATAGAGGCTCCGCCAATAGCCTTCCCCATCGCTCCCGATTGGAAATAGTGACAATAAAGGATACCGTCTATTTCAACCGGCGTTAGGAAGTCGTGGACTTCCCATCCGTAATCCTCGAATTTGATGTCTTTGGTCGATAAAAGGCCATGAAGCTCGCTTTGGTTCTCGCCTACCTTATTAATACGGTATTCGTGGTTTCCCATGAGGGCAACAAGACGGGGCTTGTATTGCTTGATTTTGAGGGCGGCTAAACGGTGATTTAGTTCTTTAATAGGCGCGTGGAAGCGCCTGAGAGCGTCGTTGGCAGCTTCGATGTCCTCAAGGTAGCGCCTGCCCTCGTAGGACCGCTTTCCTTTATCATAGAGGCAAAGCGAGGCCATGTCGGCCCAATCGCCCATATTGATAACCACATCGGGCCGCACCCTGATAACAAGTTTCCCAAGCCATTCAAAGCGGTCATTGGAGACGCCCGGTTTTGCGTGGGCGTCCCCAATAACGAGGTGCGTTTTGCCTAATCCTTCTTGGTCCAGATAGCGCATAGGTCGGAGACGGTTTTCCGTTTTGCCTCCTTGAAAAGCTTTTGAACCTTTCGACACGTCGCGCGGCTTGATAGTTCGTTAGATAAGGCGTCTAAGTTTTCGTCTAGGATCGTTTCGGCTTTGGCTCTAAAGACAGCCAGGTTTCTTTCAAACTGGATTTGTTTAGGCGTCATATTGGCTTCACAAATTCCCGTTAGAAGGCTAATAACGTAATCCTCTCTCATTAGTGCTTGGGGTCGATCTGTGCCACGGCGGTTTCAATGGCGATATTAATGGCGTATTCGGGAAGCTTATGGAAACGCTCGCGGAGGACCTTAAAGGCAGCTTCGTATTTGTCGATGCCCGACTTTCCAGATTGCTCGGCAGCCCGCACTTCAAGCATGGCGGCTTTTTGGAGGTCGTCGGCTACTCGGCCCACGAAAATAGACAGAATCTTACGAGCCAGGTTAAAAAGCGCCTTCGTTGAATCCTTACGGAAAAACGACGAGAGCCAAGACATTCGACACCTCCTTAAAGGTAGGGGTTAGACTTCGCTTCTACTTTCTTAATGCGTTCCACTTCTTTTAATAAAATCTCGATGAATTTCTTGCGGTCCTCTTTTAGAAGCTCTGCGGCGAGGGGTAGAAAGATGCTTTCAATGATTTGGGCTTGGATGCCTTCGGATTTCTTACCAAATTCGTGGTCTATTAAGGCGTCTAGTTTTTCGGCGTTTGTTTTGATGGCCTCGGCAACATTGTCGCTTTTTAGGATGCTGATAACGGCGAACGAAAGAAAGAATTTTGGGATCATTTAGAACCTCTTTAGGTAATGAAACCAAACCGCGACTTTGCCGCTTACCCTCGAAACGGAAACCTTAAAACCCTGCCGGTGCCTTTCGTAAAAGTTGCTGAAGTTCCGCCAAAGCGTGTTAATGGTCGATCCGTTATCGGGGCTCTCATGCGGTTCCATCGGGGGCTTTCTCCTGGGACTTCGAGTTTTGGCGAGAGCCGAGATAAAAAGAGACGGCCATCACGACGAGCGTATACATGGGTTCCTTCACGTCTATTTGGAGAACCGACATTCCGCAAACCGTGAGAACGAGAATAACGGCGATCCACCCACGAATCGAGACGCCTTGAATCCTTGATTCTTCAGCCATTTTTGCTTCCCTTTAAATCTCGAATCGCTCGAATGGATTCCCTTAAGGCTTCCACCTGTACCGCCGCAACCTTCTCTGATGTGTCCTGTCGGTTTTTCAAGTTGTGGGTTACTTCCACAAGCTGCTTTTGGGTTTCGCCCTGCTGCTTAACGATTTCCGTAAGGGTATCAACCTTGTTTTCTACCCGATCAATGTTCTGAGGCGAAGCGTAGACCTTTACAAGCTGGTCCCGGCAAGCCGAGAGCGCCCAAACCACAAAGACCGCCGAGAGAACACCACCGATGTACCGCTTCACCTTACAAACCCTCCAATATCTATTTGCTTGCTTTCGATTAACTGCGCTTAAATTGGCTAGGAGTTTACCTTTGATTACCCTAGCGACTTCTTGTATAATCTAGTTCTTATGCTTAAGACGACGGCCTCATTTCCGGGCCAAAAATTGAATACTTTTCAAGCTTCCGCCTTATCCACCCTCCCCATTTCACTACTTCCAATGACACCTTTAAATGCACAACCAAAACAGGATCGAAATTTTTTATAGGTTCGAGTCCAACGATTTCGTAATAAAAATAACGTTACCTCCAAATAGCTATTTGAAGGGCGCTCAGTTTGAGCTTGATCGACCCGAACTAGAAGCAATTCATAATGTGATCCGTCGGGCGCTGGAAGATCAAGAGGGGTTTTTAAAGAACCAATAACCGTTATTTCCCGATCTTCGTTATTAAAAAGTCGTACCCGTTTTACTGGTAGTTGGTTCATATAAACCCCCAACAAAGGAGCCATAACATGAAGCGTCTAATTGCCATTCTTTCCCTATTCGTTTGCACCATCGCGTTTGCCTCGGACGCCTCGGCTGCCATTAAAAGGATCAAAGGTTATACGCGCCGCGATGGAACGCGCGTCCAGAGCCACTACCGCGACACCTCGAACGATGGTAATAGGTACAACAACGCGAATTATCTTGGGTATAACGACTAATGAAATTTTTAGTCATACTCGCTACTTTGCTATTATTCGGATGCTCAAATGATGCCAATGAACAAAAAATCAAGTGGGCAATGGAGGAGCAAAGAATTTCAATTCAACAACAGATAGCAGATGCCGAGCTCTTAAAAGCACATGATGGCGATTGGGAAATAAGTGAAAGCCAATACGGGCCAACTGTGATGTATAACAGAAAAACGGGAGAGGCATGGCGATACTACAGAAATGAAGTGAGTGGAAAATTAGAAGATGAGGGTTTTGTTCAGTTGGCCTATAGAACAAATTATGGAAGATTTGATATGCCAAAGACATCAAGCGATTACACACACTTTGCCATGAGAGAGGAAGAAAAGAAAAAATCAAATAACGTGAAAGGTGGAGACAAATGAGCATTGGCGCATGGGTATTAATTGCTATAGCTGTCGGCTTCTTAATTTTCATCGTTTTAAAGTGCGTTATTGATGAGAAAATTCATCGCTAATCTTTCCGCATTTTCTCAAAGATAGGCCTAAGAACATTTTCCGCTAAAATATACCCACCACCGCCGAGCCCGGCGGCCATTGGTGCGTTTTTAAGAAATTTATTTGCCATTCTTGCCGCCGCCACTTCCTTTAAATTTTCTTTCGGAAGAAGGTTCCTAACCGCGTTCTCCGCCTCAATATCCCCACCGAATTTGTTATAAATATTCTTCTCTAAGCCGCCCTCTCGGATTTTTCCTCGAATTATCTTGTAGTCTCCGATCATGTCGCCGTATTCCTTGCGAGCTTTGCCGTACTCGGCAAACTGGCTATCAGGAAAGGCGCTTAATTGGGCATCTCGGATATCGTCTACCGTATTTAAAAGGTCCATGTCGTCCGGGCGAACACCGTTCCCGGCAAGCTTCGAGGCTGAAATCTTGCTCGAAAGCTCGTTTTTAATGTCCTGGGCCTCTTTGAGAGAGATTTTCCGAGTGCCTGGCTGCATTTGCATAAGACGCTTAAGCCTGGGCGTCCTATTCACGGCAGAGGCGAGCTTGGGATTATTCGTGATGTCGATTTCGAGTTGCTGTACCGCTCCGTCCAGATCTACAAGGTTATTTGGATTCTGCTTTGTGAGGCTATCAATCGTTGCCTCAAACTGCTGGCCTTTTTGAGCCTTTGTCGCTCTAAAAGCGTCCCGCGTCCTATTTACTAGTTCCGTACGGCCTTTTGGGGTTGCAACCATAGCCACGTTTTTAACCCCTCTTACGGCAAGCTCGCCGCCAGCACCGGCAGCAGCACCAACACCGGCGTTAATGGCCCTTTGTTTGGGGTTTAAGAAATCCTCTCGCTTTACAGGGGCAGCGGCAAATCCTGTTGCTGCGCCCTCCAAAGTGCCCCTTCCAATCGCCTTTGCAACACCACGGCCAGCAAGCGGCTTAATCATGCGGACACCCTTAACGGCAAGCTGTCCTGGGCCAGCCATAAGACCAAGCGCACCGCCCACATTTTCAGCAATGGGGCTTTTAGGTTCGGGGAGGTCAATTTCCATCCTTTTGGCGGCCTCAACAAGACCCATCTTTGGAATACCGAGAAGTCCTGAATTCACAGCACCCAAAGCACCCTCGCCAATGGCTTGATTCTTCTTAGAAATCTTCATCATTTCCGAGGGGCCGCCCTTAACGAAATCCATAAAGGCGTCGCCGGTCAGAGCTTTTCCAATAAAGTTTGTCGCCATGCCAGCGGCTTGATTAGCGGCAAGTTGGCGCTGAGGAATTCGCTTCGCGTTTGCGAATGGGTTATATGACGCAGCATTAACCCTTTTGACGTTCTTAAAAGGTTCGTATGCCATTAGGCCCGCCCCGCCTTCTTTTTCTTGAGTGCCCTATACATTTCGTTATAAAGCTTGATTCGATTTCGGAGGATTTGATTACTTGCTTCGCGGCTAGTTTGACGAGCTAATTTTGTATCATCGTTTGATGGGAAGCCTTTTAGGATTCGCTGCACGTCCCCCTCGCTCGCCGCGCCCTTGTCTCCAACCTGGGCTCTCAGAAGTGGAGCGTAAGGCTCTCGAAGCTTTTGAAACGCAAGAGCGCCATTGTCGCCTGCACCAAGCATCCGTCCAATTCCAGAAGTGCCAAAGCTTCTCTTCATGCCGTCAAAGATCGACTGTTGGGGATCTTCTGCCGCAGGGATCAGCTCGTCCGCCTTGTCATATATGTAATTAAGGGCAAAGATGGCGTTTTGTGTATCGGGGAGGCTCTTTGCACCCTCTTTTAAACCCTCAAAGGTGGGGTTTAAAACCTCGATTTGTGGCCCCTGACGATTGATCTTGGTCGTAGATGAAACCGTACCCGTTGGAATTTCCTCGGTGCCTGCACGTCTTGCCATGAGGCGCTTTAGAATGTCATTCTGATTTGGCATTTTAGACGCCTCCCGTTCTGCGTTTCTTGGCCGATCCAAGGGCTAAATCTACATCCTCGGGAGTATAGCCAAGAGAGATTAGGTATTCCCTGTCCGTCTCATCAATCTCGAATTCCGACAAATCACCCTCAAAATCATCATCCCTAACCGGCGTGGTTTCCGCTCCAGCCATTAACCTAGCGCGTTCTTCCTTATAAATGCGCTCTACATCTGCCCTATCTACGGTCGGGTCAGAGAGAGATGCTTTATAAGCTTCTTCGAGCTGTGCTAGGGCCGGATTTTCTTGAGAGCTTTCTACGGGTTCAGAGAGCGCGGCGGCTTCGTTTGCATCGGGCTCGTCACCAAATTGGTTTGGATCAAAACCAAAGAAAGACGGCTTTCCGTAAGTCGGGACATAGCGGCCTTTTCTTTGAGTAATTCCTTTTAACGGCAAACCGCCTAATTCTTGAGGAATTTGGTCGGGATTGTCATAGCCGTCTTTTGGCTCAAGATTTTCCGCCAACGCCTTATATTGAAGTTTCGCCATAAGGTCTTGGTTTGGGTCAGATGGGGCCTTTCCAGTAGCAAGAATCGTCCCAAACCGACCAGCCGCACCGGCCAGGCTTTGAATTGGTGATGACCTTTTAAGTAAACGATCTTCGATTGATGGCATTAGTAAGATCCTTTCAAAGCGGCATACCTATTTCGCCTGTTAATTCTCTCAGCATGAGATTGACCTGAGATTCCATAACCCAAATAGTTTCTTGGGTCTAATCGGTTAAATCTCGCTGGGCCACTCGCGCTATATCTCGAAACGGTGTTTGGGCCAGCAAAACCTAATAGCGTATCCGAAGCTGCCGCTAATAAATTTCTATTTCCAAAAGCCTCTCTCTGCCTCCGCGTATCCGCCTCGCTCACTTGCCTATTGTGGTCGGCATAATCAAAGCTAACGGCGCGGTCCCGAAGATCGGCTTCGTTATTGGCGTAGTCTCCAAGGCTGGTAAAGGCGTTATTTCTGTCGTCTCTTTTGGCTTCACGGTTTCTTTGGACAAGCCGGGCCAAGATATCGTTTTTGGCGAGAGTGTTTTCCTGATAAGCGCGTCGAATTTGGTCAAAGCCTCCCGAGCCTTCCCGGCGGCCTGTCAGCGTTAGCTCGCTTTTAAGCTCGGGGAGGTCGTAGCTCTTAAACTGGTTATCGAGATTGGCGATGATGGGGTTCGCCGTCGTCTCGTAATCGTCGCCATAGCCCGTTCCACGGTTAGCCAGGCGGTCCAGAATGTTTTGGTAATATTCTTTCCCGCCCTGGACTTCGGACAGGCTATAGGCCGGTCTTGCGCCGTGGTAGGTGGTATCTCGTTTGCTCGATCCGAATAGCTTACTTAGAAAGCTCATCGCGTCCCTCTTAAGTTAGGTTAGTGCCTGATATGACAAGGCCGGTATTGTTGGAAAACTTGATATAAATATTCGTTCCGAATTTCCCCCAGGTGTTCCCCTGCATCTGCTCTAATGTCGGGGCCGCGTCAAAGATGATCGGAACTCCCATTCCCTCGCTAAAGATATGCTCATAGAGCCGCGATTGATCGTCCGTAGACTTTGGGGGAATAATCGTCCGCTCCACTTACGGCTTCTCCTTCACCTTGATATAGGAATTCGCGTTTCCGCCGTAGCGACGAACGCCGCCGACACCGTTAAAGGTGGTCGTGGTGGCGCTTGAGCCGCCCGCGCGGAGTTTAATGGTCGTTAGCGAAGTCGTCGGGAGCCCTTGGAGGTCATATTTCACGCAAGCCGTCGTGGGCTGGCTTACGGTGTTGTCCTCCACGTCGCTTCCAATGGCAAACGCCGTTGAATCCGAGTCCCTAAAAAGACCAAGGATGATCTGAGAAGTCGAGGAGTTAGAGAAAAGGCCGCAAGCCTCAACTTCATAGGTGCTATTTACGTTCGTCGGCTTAAAGCGGACTTGCATGTACTGATTGCCTTCGGACGAGGTAAAGGTGGTATCGTCCGCGCCTACCGTAGTCGTACCCGTTGCTACAGCGCCCGTCTGATAAAAGACCTTGTTTTCAAAGCCCATATCCGGGAAGTTTGAGTATTCGTAGGTTTGGACCGCATCGCCCGAAGCGTAGGCCCATGCAACTGCGCGGTAAGTGACTCCGCCCGTCGTGTAATAGCGAAGCGTTCCGCCGGTGTTCGAGGAGGTGTCTGAGTAGACGGGATCAGCCGACGAATATTTAAAGTCGTAGCTTGTTCCCGACTCGTTATAGGCGTAAATGTAGAAAAGCTGCGCTGAGAGATTGGGGGCGCTGCCCTCAATCCAGTTAGCCGCCGTTGAAATCGTCTTGGAGGACGTGTCAGCGGTCCTCTGATAGATGCTTGTTCCAATGGCGAGATTACCGGGCTCCATGTGAAACGCCGTTGTGCTATCGCGCGACACAAAAGCGCCACTCCGATAATCCATCGGGAAAACGGTGCTGGACACAGTTAGTTGAATCGAGGTCGTGCGAAGGTCTGTGACACTCGTAATGGCCGATCCAGAAGTTACAACTTTCGCTAAAAGAAGGTGGTCTGCCGTAGGTGTCGGGGTGGAGGGGGCTGCGGCACCGTTGGCAACCTCGGAATAGACGTAATAGCCGCCCTTATTCAGATAAACATAGGTATCCTTGGACGCTGTATAGGTATGAGCTTCGGCGTTTTTAACAACGCGGTAGCCTGCGACATAGGACGTTCCAGCCGAGATTGTGGAGGTAAGGTCTGCCGACGTTGTAGGCAACATGCCCGTATAAGTGAAGTCTGAAAACGCCTCATCCCAACGAGTCACCGGCGAAACCGAGGCCGCCATGTCTTGTGAGACGATGGACCCGGCTTTAATGTTCACTCCGCCTTCCACGCCGCCATTGGCCCAATTCTCAATGGTCGTATTCGTGGTGTTCAGATTTGAAATCGTCACGTCGTTTCCAGATTGATAGCTCGGAAGGTCGATGGTGACGGCGTAAGCCGGAGATGAGAGAAACACAGAGAAAAGGAACAAAAGAAACTTCTTCATTTTTAAGCGGCTCCTGATAGGTATTTGGAAAACTTCTCCGAGGCGATGTTGTACGTTGCATAGATGCCGTACATTTCAAACTTACGATTTAAAATGGTTTCCTCGCACTCGAAGCGAATGGCGCGGCCTTTTGATTTATCGAGGAATGGGACAGCGCGATTTAGGAAGAAATCT
>Ga0196964_10001885_pt1 | contig 10229 bp, 26 predicted proteins | sample S1_10metaG_FD_148615 | JGI IMG/M metagenome (GOLD analysis project Ga0196964, IMG submission 148615) | Soil microbial communities from Anza Borrego desert, Southern California, United States - S1_10 | ecosystem: Environmental > Terrestrial > Soil > Desert | place: USA: California | collected... | reverse complement strand
GGGCACCTTGGACTTTCGCCGGTGCGGGCTGCACTGGGGGCAGGTGGTGTACACCTCTTTGCCGTATTTGGAACCCAGGTGGATTCCGTAATCTGCAAAGGTCTTCATCAGTACACCGGTATCCTGAGTTTCTGGGGTGGGACTTCCACGGTGGGAACATCGTTCCACCGCTCCTGGTTGAGGAATGTGGACGGGTTGGGAATAAATTTCCCGCCGTCTCTTGTCCACTGTTCCGTGGCTTTTTGAACCATCAACCCGGCCATGATTTCATCAAATCTGGGATCGAGCCTTCTTTTTCGCCAAAGTTCTTGGGTGGTCTTCTTATCCACCTTCTTTGGGTACTGTGTCCAAAATTCATCAAACAGCGGTAGTTCCCCTTGGGGGGTAGGGGGGGATTTCTGTTTTCTGTTATTACCTTTAGGTAATAATTCTGTATTCTTATTCGGGAGTAGCTCCCGAGTAACTCCCGAGTTTTTATTTTTACGGGATGTCCATTCGTCCCGGTATTCCTTCATTTTCGGGATGTTGATATCGCAGAATTTCTCAACTTTTTTGAACGAAAGTTTACCGAAAGTTGCACAAAAGTTTAGAAATTTCTCAACTTTCGTCCAACTTGCGTGCAATTTTCGGGTAAAAGTGTTCAACGGAATTTGATGAAATTCCCCTGGGGTATCCCCGCAATGTTTGGCATAAATCTCAAGCACCCCGCACCATAAACCATAGCCAGAGATGCCGTATTCTGGGATTAAACAGTCCTGAATCCATTCATCGTCCAGCATATCGGACATATGCTTAAACCAGCGCATTAGACCTCTTCCTTTACCGGGGGGTGATAAACGTTAATCCCGTTTTCACATAAGTCGCCCACTCCGTAAGATATGTTTGATAGATGGGTGCAAAATGCTTCTGCGGCTTTCCCATCCATCTCTGTGGTCGTATGTAAGTGCGGCCATTGATTAACGTAAACTTCATTCCAGACTTTTAATGGGTTATCACTAGTTGTTTCTATGCCAACACTAAGGGAACCGTTGATATCTAGCCCAACTGAAATACTATTTAAGGCTTCAGCAATCTTCTCAACGGCTTCAACTAAACGTTCTAACTGTTCTGGTGTCACTTCTATCTCTCCTTTTTAAAAACTCTCTCAATACCATTTGAAACAGCCGGGTCTCCCCCAGCCAGGTCTTATTTAGACGTCGCAGCATTGCATACCTCCATGCAATTGCAAACAAATTTCATTGCCATCCAGGTAGTGATGGATGATTTTCATCTTTCCACCCTCTCCATTTCGTCCAATAACTCTCTGGAAAACATCGGTAGGTCTTCAAGACGAAGCATGACCCACCAATCCCCACGGTTGCGCTTGTGGGCAATCACCGGGATCCGGTGAGCGCAATCAGATAACACTTGGCCGACCCACTTGAAGAAGTGGACCGCCTCAGTGCGTTTAACTTCAAAATGAGCCCTATCAAACCCCTTCACATCCGGGTTGCATTTTCCCCCACCGGCAAAACTTTGTGTCCAGTTCCGCTTCATCGGGATACCTGTCACGGATTCAAATGCCTGACAGAACTCTAATTCACCTCTTTTGCCTTTGTTTCGAGCGTTAACCACTTAACCTCAACCTCTACTCTCGATTGTTCATTCACTAAAAAAAGGGTGCAGACGGGAAGCCTCGAACGGGTCTAACCTTACTCCCCGCCTGCGGTCATTGGGGATCTAGAACGGAGTTTCCACCGGGTTCAACAGCCCTTGCTGTTGATCTGGCGTCTCCAAGTTCGGTCCCACATAGGTCCCGTTCTCGATGGCTGGCCATTCATTACACTTTTTAATCTTGTCCTGGACCCACTGGGGGAGCTTGTTGAACACTTCCGGGCTGTACTGATCCAGATTGAAGACAAAGGGCTCATTCACCGCTGGAGGAACATCCATCCCATCCGGCACCGGCATCAAGCTGGTGATATTGGCATAGGTCTTCCCGCTGTTTTCGTTTTCCTTGTGGCCTACGTTAATCAGTGCGGTATTACCGAGCAGCCAAGTGATATCAAAACTGTAGGTGTCTTCATCTTTTAAAGCCGTTCCCATCCACTGCTCAATATCTTTTCTCAGGTTGGCTTTATCGGATAAGGACAGGGTGTATTCCTTATGAATACTGAACGGCCGGCCATCATCCATTAACCGCTTGGGAAGTTCCCACATCAGCATGACTTTGGCTTTGTAGCTGACCTGCCCCTGCCAGGTGGTTTCCTGGGTCCCCAAATCAATAATCCGGTAGCACCGGGCTACGGTGGGGCCAGTAGGAATCAACTGGCGTTCTCTGTTCTGGTCTTCCTGTTGTCTGATAATAAGGCTCATTTCGTCTCCTGTATTTGGCTTTCTTTTAACTGAATTGCGTCTTCTATGGTTTGAAGTCTAAGTAAATTCTTCTGGGTAGGCTGCTCTGCATACCGAACCTGCCGAAAAGCTAAGGTCTGGTACATGGCAGTTAATATCTGGGAGTCGGTCCAGCTATCCAACATGGGCAGGCACCTCCTTGATAAATCTGCCTTTAGCATCACGAGGCATGCTTTTTGCATCCTGTCTTAAGATTTCTCTTATCCGGTCATCAATCGGATATTCACTGTAATAGTAAGGGGGTTTAGGTTCTCCCCCTATTTCATACCCACTCAACGGCACATATACAGGCTTTTGTGTGGGCCAGAATGCTACTAAGACACACTTGGTTGTGCTTTTGATTTGTAAATGCGGCGGGATTTCATATTTCCCAAATAAAGGGTCGTACAAGGATGCATCCTGGTATTCCCCATTCTGGACGGTGCGATATCCTACTATCCAGCCCGCTTTAGGTTTCTCCAGTTTCTTCTCAATCCATTGGACTTGGTTGGTTTCATAATCCCGGGATTTCTCAATCACGGTGTGGACCGTCACAACCTTGCCCATATCTTGGCATTTATAACGTCTACCCATCCGTCTCTTCTCCCATCAACTTGGTGGCCGAGATGATGTGTCTCATCCCTTTCAGGTCATCTAATACCCCCTTGGTATTTAAAGGGCCTTCCTGGGCCAGCCGTAGCTCTATGGAGTCGAGATAGACTCCCAGGCAATCCAGATCGCCTTCTGTTATAGTGTAGGTTTTCATTGGTCACACACTCCACAGTAAGGATTTTCTTCCTCGGTGATCATTTCTAACCCGCATTCTGGGCAGTCATAGCAATCACAGCGGGTTTTAAACTGAAACCAGCAGCCGTAGCATTCCCAGCGCAGGCGGTCAATAACTACTCCATTAACCATTACTGTCATCTAAGCCACCTCCATCATCACTGGAAACAAATACAACTGCTTGGGCGCTAAAGCCGGATCAACCTCCTGGGGGTTCCGGTCTTCCCAGATGGCATACGCCATCAACTCCACCTGTAACGCTTCAGGCATGGGCAGGGGGTCTTCATCATTCGGGAAGAATTCCCAGACTTGGTAGAGGTCTTCCATCATTTGATCGAAATCGTCAGGCATTACTGGCCTCCTTTCGGCAGGTCAAAAGCAATCTCTTGCAGCCTTGCATACAGTTCTTGAATCGCTGTGTTATCCAGATTGTCCAGACGGGCATCAAATGCCACCCGCACCATCTCCATCACCCGCTGTTCATACTTGCGGGCTTGGCGGAATAACTCCTGCTCCACCACCGTCAGGCCAGGGGTGGGGGCTGGCAAACGACTACCGCCCCCCACTGTGCCCTGTGTCCCTAATGAAGAGCTTGGGTTCTCCTTTCTATTGTCACTAACGATATAAAGTCTCATTACTCAATGCCCTCCTGGTTATCAGCTTTTAACAGCTCTTTAACCACTTTCAGGGCTTGATAAAATCCGTTCCAATACCCCATTTCTCCGGACTGGTTACCTTGGTCAGCAGTATGCCAGTGACCTTCTGCTTCTTGAATCATGGAATCCAATGTGTAACTCAGCATCTACATCCACCCCCGCACCATTGCCACTACATCCAGGTCCAGTGCAAAAGGCACCACGACTGCAGCCGCCACCATGACCACTCCCAGAAGGTCCACGGCAATCTCCAGATACTTGGGGTAATTGACAGCACGTTGATAATCCTTTATGTTTAAGATGCGTCTTGACGCAAAAGCGGTGTCTTCTTTCCGGGGGCCCGCTTTTCTAATGTTTCTTAACACTTGGTTTCTCCTTAAAAGTTTTTTGTGATAACTTAAGTCCTTGAGAGATAGAGTTGGCAGTTAACCCTGCTGGCTCTTTTTGTTGTGTGTTAGATGGAGAACTTATCCAATGACAAACGGCCAATCGGACGTTCACTTAGCCTGCCTACAAAGAATTGAAGATCGTTTAGAGACATTGAATGTTTTGCTGCAACGGATAGCAGATCAAATTGCACCTTTGCCTCAAGAGCCACCATATCGTCCTTATGTACGTCCTGAGTCTCAGGAAGAGAAGATAAGACGGACCGCCGTTTCACACGCTCTTGATTTGAAATAAGCGGGGAAGGCAGGATGTCCTGCAACTGATACTCTGTGGCAGTTAATTCGGATAGATTCATGGGTTACTTGCTCTCCTTTAAAACTTTGATGATTTCTGCGTTCTGGGATTTGATACGGTCCAAAGTGTTGCAGGAATCGCAGGAAGTCAGCATTGTGATAAACAGACAAAATGAGATAAAACTGACACCGCTAATCACACGGACTTCCATCTATGCACTCTCCTTGGCAGGGCGTTGCTTTACTGTATTCCAGGTATGCTTTACGCAATGTCTAAAAGCAGCGGATAGGTTATCAATACCTTGCTCATTGCTGACTTCTTCCAGTTGCTTCAAAGTCTCTGGGGTTAAAGAAAAAGTCTTATTAAAGAACTTGCTCATATATCTCCTTGAACTAGTAGTTCGTAACGAATTAGTAATTTTAACTATACCACTATTCACTAGTAAGTCAATAAGAACTACTAGTTATTTTTGGAGTACTAAACATTTCTTAACGAGTCCACTATGATGCAAGCTATGACTTACTTTTCGCAGGCTTTAAAAAAGCACTTGGATGATATAGGGCTAAAGCCATACGATGTTACAAAACTGACATCGTTGTCGGATCAATATGTTTACAAGTTATGTCGGGGGGAGGTCCCTCGGCCTACGGACGAAACCCTAATAAAACTTTCAGAAGCCCCTGAGTTGAGGCTAACAATGCAAGATTTGAAAACTTGGCGGCTTTTAGATGACTACTCTGAGAATGAGGTTGTTAAAGCATTCGGGACTATAGTAAAAGACAAAAAGCTAGTTGACATCTTGAAAGACGAATTATCAAAAGAACACCCTGACGTTATTTTCGGGGTTGAGCTTGTGGAGAAGCTGGAACAATTGATTAATTTGAAAAACAAATACCCTGCTGATGTGCTGGAGGCTGTTCTTGCTGATCCTGAAAAAGCCATAGAAATAGCTAAGGCTGTTAAAGCTAAAAAGATGAAAGAACAGGGAGAGAAAGAGTGAAGCGGTTTTTGGTGTTGCTTTGGATGTTGTGGGCTATCCCTGTTTCTGCCGCTGATTGCTCATCCTATGAGTACGAACTCCAAAGCTTAAACAATTTAGAAGCAGCAGCCTTAAGGACTGGTGTGGATAGTATTATTACCAGCCACTATATGAAGATGAGCCAGGCGCAATCTAATCTTAAAGAATGCCGGATCATGGAATATATTGATGACCTGGATTCCCGCATCAGCAACAATGCCAAGGTTGCCAATGAAAACAACCGGCAGATATGGGATGCCATTGAGTCTCTAGAAAAACAAGTTAAAGAGTTGAAAACTCCCTGATGCTTATCACCGCTTTTGAATACTGGCTATTCGGGAGGAAGTAGGGGTGACGGATGAGATGGCTCCAGACTTGGCTAAACCGGGCGGAACCCTGAGCCCTCAATTCCAAGTGCCAAAACATCAGCAGCGGTTACTGGATGCCCTGCTTAATAGAGACCCCTACACAGAATTAAAAGAGCGGGTTCAAAACCTGGAAGGGTATGTGCTGGAAGACTATAAAAGACGCCAACAGGAAAACCTGGTGCTGGAAGTTGTCCGAAAAAGCATTGCCTATCTATATACTCAGGTGGACACTTCTCAAGACCGTAAAAAAATGGAAGTGATGGAAAAGGAACTGACTTTCCTGTCCGGGCAAGTGGAAGCCCTTAAAGCTTTAAACAGTGACCGCAGTATTTCCATTATCAACAACGTTAACGCACAGGAAACCCAGCCGGCCCAGAAAGGGTTCTGGGGCAAAATAGCGGATATACTATCTAAAATCATTGAACATCCTCTTACGGGCGTTATAACGGCTGCTATCGCTGGGTATTTTGCGGGACAAATTCCCACTACGTAATATTCTATCAAAAGTATTTTCCAGAAAATCCGTACTAGCTCGTTAGTACTTATTCACTAGGTAATACGTCCCTATGATAAAGGGATGACTTACCTAGGAGATCGATTGCGTGGCATCCGGGAAGCCCAAGGCTTGACCCAGGAGGAGTTTGCCCAACTGTTGGGAATCGGACGCATCAATTACAACGCCATGGAACGGGGCAGGCAGGCCATCTCATTCCACACCCTGAAGCAGTATGCCCAGGTACTTAACACGGATTACACCCAGCTTGCCGCCTGTAAACTGGCTGATGAATTCCCTCTGGAAGTGCTTCAACAAGCCGTAGAAATTCATCAATCTGGTCAATAGTCATCCCCTCAAAAAATGCCCACAGCAAAGCCCCGGCGTCCATAACCACTTGTCCTTTCTCGTCCGTGGATCGATCTTATCGAACATACGTTCGATTGATCAAGCCCTAAAAATAATAACCACTTAAACTCCCTAGGCTGCTACAATATCAGAAGTGTAACAGCCGCTAATGATACTAGATCGGTCAATTAGCCTAGTCAACGGATAGATATTGTGATTACATGTGTTTTTTAAGGCCGGGACCTTGGGATGAATCCTCGGTTATTACTTTCCACGCCTGACAAGTTTTTCTATTCCGCTAATAGTTAGCACAAGAGCCAGCCTGCCAAACCAGGGGGTTCTAGCCATCACCTGGGCAATAGCCGGGTGTGGAGCGGGTTGTTAGACTGGTGGTAATGCCTTGATATAACAACATCCGTGTATTCTCGTAACAATGTGGTTTACTGGCCCCGTGACGACGGGGTTTTTATTTAGGGCTTTACAGGACCATGATCGAGATGTTATAAAAGATTTAACGACTACCGCCCCCTGCTGGGCACAGATTTTACAAAGTGAATACAGAACTGGGCTGCGAGCAGCACGGATTGACGTGTCTAAAAACCAAAAGGCTATCGGTTGGACTGAGTAGCTGTGATGCTAGTAGGTTGCGAAAGTGGAGCCAAAAGACCACCCCGGTAGAACCAGTAACGCAAGGCAGTCAGAGCAGGCCACAGGATCCCCTGTGAGAAGCAAAGCCTACCCCAAGGACCCTGGTCCGCAGCCCCTTTTGTTTTAGATTGAGGATAGATGGATATGAAAGACTTGAAGTCCATTGAAGGGCAATTCATGGAAGCCCTTGGCTGGGAGCCTGACGAGGTACAAGACGCAGATGGATCCTGGGAGCCCTGCTACACTCACCCCTCTCAGAAAGGATACACCCATTGCTGGGGGATAGCTGATATTATTCAAGCGGTGGAACGCCAGACAAAGCGGGTAAAAGAGCTGGAGCAGGCTTTAACGGCTTTGAGATATGCCGTTATTCACCAGGGGTCTATATATCACAACGGTTATCATAATTTGATTTTAGAGATAACAGATAAGGTATTTGGTCCTGTTGAATATAAATCTAAGAAAACGATCTCAGAATCAGAAGATGCAGCACCACCAGAAGCGGAGAGCCGCTTGTAGTGCTGAATATAAGCCATATTATATTCGACACCTAGAAAGGAAATTTGAATGAAAGTCCACGAATTAAAAACTTGGCCTGAGTATATGCCTAGAATTGCCAGCGGGATAAAGACTTTCGAGATGCGGAAGAATGACCGAGACTTTCAGCAGGGCGATTTACTTATATTGCGGTGCTGGTCTCCTGAGTTGAAGAAGTTTCTTTTAGGGACCATCGTCGCAAGAGTGACCTATGTGCTAAAGGATGAGCCACGTTTCGGACTTATGCAAGGCTATTGCGTAATGGGGATAAAGGTTTTAGATGCTGATTGTTACAACATCCCCACCGAATAGATGAGTTCTATAACGAGATTTACCAACTACTGAAAGGAGTTTACACCAGATGAACGACTGGCAACCAATGGATACAGCCCCAAAGGATGGGACACGGGTTTTACTGTTTCACCCATACGCCGGTGTTATGGCTGGCCAAGGGCTAATAATAACCGGCCACTATATGGAAACCTGGGATGACGACTATAAAACTTCCAGATGGGAATGGGTACAGGGTGACATGGTAATCAAACCCACCCATTGGATGTCACTTCCCGCACCGCCAACTACTACAACGTAGATTTGAATATAAGCGGATTTACAACAGTAATGAGCCAATGGAGGAATTCTCAAAGTGGAAACACCCTTAGTTCAAAATATGCGAGCCCGCATACATCAACTTGAACAGGAACTTAACACCACTCAAGAGCTTATTGAGCAACAAAGACAAAGGGTTATGTTCTGGCAAAGTGAAGTGGAATACTTGCGAAATGCTGTCGCTGAAGCCAGAAACAAGCGTGTTGATTACCTAATGGGGTTTGTAAAGTTGATACTGCATGGTGATGAAGAACACCGGAAATGGTTGCTAGATGCGGCTGACAGGTATTTGCAAGGCCATCCGGTGTATCCACCGCCAACTACTACCAATAGTTAGTTTGAATATAAGCGGATTTATAAGTGACAGAAAGGGTTTTAACGAATGAAGTATAGGAAAAAGCCAGTAGTAATTGAAGCGTTCCGAGTTGGGATTGATAGTTGGCCTGATTGGGCTTGGGAATTTGTCACCCAGAACATTATCATTCTTCACCATTTAGAAAATGATGATGGATACGTTGAGATTAAAACCCGAGAAGGCTGGTTAAAAGCCAACAAAGGTGAGTGGATTATCCAGGGCGTGAAAGGTGAGCCTTACCCCTGTGGAGAGGAAATCTTTGAGTTGACCTATGAGCCGGTGGAGACCAAACAATGAACGAGCAAGAACTGAATGCCTGGGCGGCTGAGTGGCTTGGGTGGACGCTAGCACCATACAATCCGCTTGATGGCCATGTTTATCTTAATGCAGATGGTGAGCCTGCGGGTTTTCAGGGTATCTGGAACCCCTGCCAAGACCGCAATCAAGCGCAGTTGGTGGTGGAGAAGATAAACCAAGAGCACTATCAAGACCGCTTCATGCTTGCGCTCTTTGATTTGATAGACCCGGATGAGGTATTAGGGTGGGAACCCCACGACGCAGTAGTAATTACAAGCGATAAATGCTTTAAGCTACTTACCCTGGAGCCTGTACGAATTATAGAAGCTGCACACAAGGCAGTTACTTCAACTTCTGGTTCGTTATAAGGGCTGTTCAACGTGTACAGAAAAATGCCATTTCTTGTACATATCCAGAAAACGTGTACAGAAAACCGTAGAAATCTATACAGAAAGGAGTTTTAAACGGATGAGTGAACTGGTAAAAGTTCCTATTGTGACAATTAACGACCTTGCACAAGTTAAAGAGTGGTTTTGTGACCCACGGGCAACAGCACCTGAGAGATACATGTATTTTGAAGCAATGTATGACTCGCTTGTATCGTTTATTAACCCCTGGCAACCGATATCAACAGCGCCGAAAGATGGGACTTGTATATTGGCTGCAAATAAAGATGTCTGGCAATGGTGTGCAGCCTGGAACCCAGTTAGAGAATCTTGGGGACAAAACTTTGATGACACTCAGACAGTTCCAACCCACTGGATGCCCCTGCCAGCCCCACCCGCCGCTGAAGACTAGAAAGGAGTTTTAAACGGATGAAATGCCGCAAATGTAGCAAAGAGATGACAGACTTGAACCCTCAGCACTCTTTTGGGCACTGCTGGAAATGCATTGAAGGCAAGCCAAGGTTTAACAATGCAGAAGAGTACAGAGAGCATTTTGGATATGACCCAGACGAGCCCGCCGCCGATGAGGTGAAGGGGGTATGTGAATCCTGCGGTGAGAATACCCAGGTACAAAAGCACTATTACGAGACTGTGGACCGTGAGATTACAGTTTG
>Ga0196964_10001884_pt1 | contig 10230 bp, 7 predicted proteins | sample S1_10metaG_FD_148615 | JGI IMG/M metagenome (GOLD analysis project Ga0196964, IMG submission 148615) | Soil microbial communities from Anza Borrego desert, Southern California, United States - S1_10 | ecosystem: Environmental > Terrestrial > Soil > Desert | place: USA: California | collected... | reverse complement strand
TGATGCAGGCGCGCCTTTCGGGACGACACCACCGCCATTTCGGACATGGAGAACAGTCCGTTGGCCACAATCAGAAGCAGTATCAGAACGAATTCGTAGAGGATGTCCACGGCCTGTCTCCGCGCACGAGATATACTTCAAAACGCAGTATGGCTGCGCGCACGCGGAGGTTCAAGCGTTCAGAAAATCAGCCCGGCTTCCAGCCTTTGGGCTTCTGCGGGAAGTAGCTGCAGTACGGTTCGCTCGCGAGAAAATCGCCGGTGACGCCAAAACTGCGGCTGCGGCTGCCGCCGCAGATGTCCCGGAAATCGCACCAGCTGCATTTGCCCTTCAGCGTAGGGTAATCCCGCAGCTGTTTCATGATCGGGCTCTCGCGGTAGATCTCGACGAGACTCTGTTTGCGCACATCGCCGACGACGAACGGCAGGAATCCGCTGGGATAAACCAGGCCGATGTGGTCGATGAACACAAAACCGTTTCCGTCATTCACGCCCTTGGCGGCTCGGCCGATGTCAAGCGCTGCGTCGGCACGCGCGGTGTCCTGGCGCGTGAGAAATTCAATCGGCGCGCTGCTTCCGTCGGCGCCTTTGCCCTGCGCGGCGTAGAGCTGCGCTTCGAGCTTGGCGATCACGAACTCCGGTGCGCCGCCCGCACGCATGCGGTCGATCTTCGCTTTGAGCGCCGCTGCATCTTCGCCGGTCGCGCGCGGCGGAGCGCCCTTTGCTTCAGAGCCCATCGCACTCGCGCCGGACTGTGGCCCCGGTGCTTCATCGCGCCGCCAGCCGCCCGGCTCGTAATTCGCGCCCGGGATTGCTTTCGGCACCGAGTTGAGCTGGACGATGCGCGCCGCTTCTTCAGGCGACTTGCCCTGCGCGACCAGTTCCGCAACTTCCTGGCGGCGGCGCTGCACGACCACCCGGCGGTAGTGCTGCGCTGCAGTGGTCTTGATGTCGTACGGCATTGTTTTGCTCAAATCGTAGAGCAGATGAAACACGTCCTCGTGCTCGCGCGCGGAGATGATGTCGCTGCGCAGTCCGCGTCCGGTCGGCACGAGAAAGAAAACGGACCAGAGGCAGATATCCAGCGTGGCGAGCAGCTCGCCGATCGCGCGGACGTCTTTCAGATTGTGTTTGCAGACTGTCGTGTTGATCTGAACGGGAATATCGTTGCGCCGCGCTTCTTTGATCGATTCAACCGTCCAGTCAAACGAGCCATCCACTTTGCGGAAGGTGTCGTGAATTTCCTTGCAGCTTCCATCGAGCGACACCGCCAGGCGCGACAGTCCGCTTGTCTTGAATTTCTTGATCACCGGCGGCTGCATGAGCTGCGTTCCCGAAGGCGTGAGTGCGACGCGCAGGCCTTTCTGATCGCCGTATTTAATCAGGTCGTAAATGTCGGGGCGCTTAAGCGGATCGCCGCCGGTAATGACGAACAGCGGCTTGCCGAATTCGCGGATCTGGTCGATCAGCTTGCAGCCTTCTTTAAAGGTGAGTTCCAGCGGATGGCGCTGCACAATCGCTTCGGCCCGGCAGTGAACGCAGCGCAGATCGCATGCGCGCGTGACTTCCCAGATGACGATGAATGGCGCCTGGTTGAAATCAACGCTGCCGAAGTCCGGCTTACCGGTGCGCTCACCCTGCAAAGCTGGAAGCGTAAGTGCCTCGGGAGTCGCGAGAGAAGGTGCCATGTCTGTCCGCCGGAGTTCTGCTGCCTGAACGAAACATTGAGCTTAATCCAAAAGCGTGTCGCGCTCAAGTTCCCTCTTTCCTCGGGGAGAGATGGGAACGCGGGGTGAGGGCTGCGCGCTGATTGCAGCCACAGCGCACCCCTGATCCCGGTTTCGCTGTCGCTCGCTCGGCCTTCTCCCAAAGGTGAGAAGGAAACGGCCGCGGTGCTAGAACTCGCCGCGAGCGCTGTCGGCGCCGTGGTTGGTGAGCCCGCCCAGCGCGGCCTGGATTTCGACGACGTGGAAGTGACGATTCGCCGAGCAGAACGTGCCGGTCAGGCGCAGCTGGCGAAGCGGCTGCTTCATAAATTGCACCAGCTGCCAGCTGCGGCAGCGTTCATCATCGCCGGAATGATCGGCGAGCAACGTCCACGTCTCCGCAAAATCAGAACGGCCTTCGAGTTTGTACCGGTAGAAACGGCCTGGCTCCTTGTCCCACAGCAGAAAGCGCACCCGATCTATCGTCACTTCCTCCTTAAAGGTGACGATGAACGATTGCTGCGCGTCCATGTCGGCGTACGCGTAGCCGGCCAGATCGCCATAGTCCCAGTCGTTGCCATCGATCAGCACATCTGGATTGATCCCGCCGCTGGCACGCGTTCCGCGCGCGGCGAGCGCCAGGTTCGTCCCCGGCTGCGGCGCCTGCGGGCCCGAGAAGGCCTGCAACTCGACGACCTGCACGGGTCCCTCGTCAGACGAGTACGCGGCGGTAACGCGAATCTGCTGAACGCTGCGCTGCTGAAAGAAGATTGTCTGCCAGCCGCGGCGCTGCTCTTCGGGATAGGTGTAATCGACAACCATCATCCAGGGCCCCTCGCACGCTGGACGCGTCTCAATCTTGTAGCGGCAAAAGCGCTCAGCAGTGTCATCCCCGAGCAGCATGCAGAGGCGCGTGAGTGGCACCGGATTGCGCAGCGTGATGATGAACGCATCCGACGGCGACTGCCGCCAGTCGAGCAGCGCCGCTCCGGCCCCTTGCGGAGAACTGACGAAATTTCCGTCGATCAGCCGGGCGGAAAATTTTCCACCGCTCGCGGTGGCGCCGTTCTCTGCCAGCGCGTGGTTGATCGCCGGATCAGGAAGCGCCGGAGCAGGAGGAGGAAGTTTCACGCGGACCGGCGGCACTTTAGTGGGCGGCTTACGGGCTGAGCTTCCAAGAAGAAAGCCGCACGCGAAAGCGCAGACGATCAGCACGCTTCCAACGATTCCGCCTCGCCGCATAGCTGAAGCTCCCACTCGGAGGCTCTGTAATAATAAAAACGGCCTGCGCTTTAAAGCGCAGGCCGCTTTTTAAGAGAGCATTTTGATTTACTTCTTGCGCCGCGCCGCCACCTTCTTGATGCCCTTAACGATTTTCTTCGCCTTGGCTTTCACTGCCCTGGCTTTCTTCTTCACCGCCTTGGGCGCAGGTTTCTTTCCTTTCGGAGCACTCTTTTTTGCAGGCTTGGCTTTCGCCTTTGCCTTTGTTTTCCGCGCGGACTTGGCCTTCGCCATCGCCTTCTTTTCAGATGTCACCAGCACCGGAGCTTCCATCTGCTTGAGCAGGTTCAGCGCGCTGCCGGCCTTGAACCAGAGGATCTGCTCGGCGTTGAAGCTGTGCTTGAGCGTGATCGTGTCCGAGCTGCCGTCGGCATGGCGCGCGACCATCGTCAACGGCTTGCCTGGTGCGAACGTGTTCAGGCCGGTGATGTCGATCAGGTCGTCTTCGCGAATCTTCGCGTAGTCGGCCGGATCTGCGAACGTGAGCGGCAGCATGCCCTGCTTCTTCAGGTTCGTTTCGTGAATGCGCGCGAAGCTCTTGGTGATAATCGCCACGCCCCCGAGGAAGCGCGGTTCGAGCGCAGCATGCTCGCGGCTGGAGCCTTCGCCGTAATTGTTGTCGCCCACGACGACCCACTTGATGCCGTTGGCCTTGTAATCGCGCGCGATCTCCGGGAAGGACTTTCCGGTTTCGCCCGTGCGCAGATTCTTACCCTTGCCGATTTCATTCGTGAACGCGTTGGTCGCGCCGATCAGCAGGTTGTTCGAAATGTTGTCGAGGTGGCCGCGGAACTTCAGCCACTTTCCAGCCGCCGAGATGTGGTCTGTGGTGCACTTGCCAAGCGCCTTGACGAGCACGCGCGCGCCGCTGATGTCCTGGCCATTCCACTTGTCGAACGGCGCCAGAAGCTGCAGGCGTTCGGAATTCGGCGCCACGACGACCTGGACCTTCTCGGCTTCCTTCTCGTTCGCAGGGGCCTGGAAACCCTTTTCGTCTTTCACGAAACCCTTCGCCGGAAGATCTGCCGAAACTGGCGGATCAAGCTTCACCGGGCCATTCGGCGTATCAATCGTGTCAGTCACCGGATTGAACGAGAGCGAGCCCGCAACAGTCTTAGCGACGACAACTTCCGGCGAGCCGATAAACGCGAGCGTATTATTGAAGCCGTCATTGCGGCCGCGGAAGTTGCGATTGAAGCTCGTGACAATCACGTTCGGCTTGGCCTGCTCGGCAGCGACTTCTTCCGGCCGCATGCCTTCGCGCTTCCACTGGCCGATGCACGGGCCGCAGGCGTTGGCAAGGATCGTGGCACCAAATTCCTTGAGCGTTTCAAGCTGGCCGTCGCGCGTGAGCGTCGCGTAGACCTGGTCTGAGCCGGGCGTCACCAGCAGCGGCGCCTTGGGCTTGATGCCCTTTGTCAGCGCCTGACGGGCGACGTGCGCCGCGCGGCCGATGTCCTCATACGAGCTGTTCGTGCACGAACCGATCAGGCCGACGCGGACTTCGTCCGGGTAATTCTCCTTCTGCTGGTGCTCCTTCATCTGGGACGCCGAGTGCGCGATGTCGGGGCTGTGCGGCCCGACGAGCATCGGTTCGAGCGTGTTCAGATCGATTTCGATCACCTGGTCATAGTACTTTTCCGGGTTGGCATGAGCGTCCGGATCAGCATTCAGCGAATTGGCGTACTTCTTCGCTTCGGCTGCGATGTCCGCGCGGAAGGTGCTGTTGAGGTAATCGACGGTGCGATCGTCGAAGGGGAAGACCGAGGTCGTCGCGCCCAGTTCGGCGCCCATGTTCGTGATCGTGCCGCGGCCGGTGAGGCTGATGCTCGCGACGCCTTCGCCGAAGTACTCGACGATCTTGTTCGTTCCGCCGGCGCAGGTGAGGATCTCGAGCATCTTCAGGATGACATCCTTCGGGCTGGTCCAGCCGTTGAGCTTGCCCTTCAGGCGCACGCCGATCAGCTTCGGATTGAGCAGTTCCCACGGCATTCCGGCCATCACGTCCACCGCGTCAGCGCCGCCGACGCCGATGGCGAGCATGCCCATGCCGCCTGCATTCGGTGTGTGGCTGTCGGTGCCGATCATCAGGCCGCCCGGGAAGGCGTAATTTTCAAGCACGACCTGGTGAATAATTCCCGCGCCAGGCTTCCAGAAACCCATGCCGTACTTCTTGGCCGACGTGGCGAGGAAGTCGAAGACTTCCTTGTTCTCTTTGAGCGCGACCGGCATATCGACTTCCGCACCGGCGCGGCCGATGATCAAGTGATCGCAGTGCACGGTGGTTGGAACCGCCACGCGCTTCTTGCCGCTGGAGATGAACTGCAGAATAGCCATCTGCGCCGTGGCGTCCTGCAGCGCGATGCGGTCCGGGCGCAGCATGAGGAAGCTCTCGCCACGCTTGAGTTCCTGCGACTCGGGCTGATCGAGATGTGCGAAGAGGATTTTTTCTGCCTGCGTGAGGTTCCGGCCCAGGCGCCGGCGCAGCAGATTGTGGCGCGCAGTCAGCGTCCCGTAGAGCTTCTTGATCATTTCGAGTTGTTCGGACATGGGTTTATCGGGGCTCCTTGTTTTGCCAAAATGGTACTTTCTTTATATCAAGAAACCTGTCCGGCTCAAATGCGAGATTTAGGGGGATGGCGTTACTTAGCTGGGTGGCCGCAGTTGTGCCACGCCACGTAGCGAAGCGAAGTGGTGTGCCGAGCCGCTATGCATCCACCCAGTCGTCCACTTTCAACGGTTCGCCGTCGCGCGATCCAAGTACCAGCCAGCGGAAGCTGGACCAGCGCCACTGCTCGATCGATTTCACGAGACGCCGTTTTACGGGGTTTTTATGGCAGTATTCAGCGCGGTGAATCACCGCCTCCCAGCTCGTCAGGTTACGATCATAGCCGCCCCCACCGAGCCAGAACTTGTACTTTCGCTCGCCTGATTCATTGACTTCAAGTTTGCTCAGCAAACCCGAACGCTCTGCCTTTAATCGCTCCAGAATTCTTAGGGCAACGGGCTTCTTAACCTGATAGAGAAAGCGTGAGATGTCATACGTTCCCATTCGAGGCCGTACAAGCAGATGGACGTGCTCAGGCATGAAAACGTAGGCCCATAACGCGTAGTTCAACTCGTTGCAAGCGTTCCGAACAGATTCTCCCAGCCACGTCTTCCACACTTCATTCGTGAGCAATGGGAGCCGGTCATTGCATGAAAAGGTGAGAAAATGAACGTGTCCAGGAACGTTCAAGCGCTTCACTTGCTTGTAATAAAAGCCAGCCTCTTCCATAAGAATTAGACTGTATGACTCTAATTAACGGTTTGAAGCGAAAGATAGAGGCTGCACTGAATGTGATGGGTCTTCGCACACCACTTCGCTCCGCTTCGTGGCGTGGCACAAACAGCAGCCACCCAGCATTCAATACCAACTTTACTGCCCGGCGCTCTGCAGTTTCTGGACCAGCTCGGCCTTCTCTTCATCGCTGAGCTTGCCGTCGCCATCTTTGTCGAAGGCGTTCATCATCTCTTTGAGCATCTCGCCGCGCTTGCCGCTCAGCGCGCCGATGCCCTCGCCACTGAGGCTCTGCAGGAGTTTCTTGAGCATACCCTGCCGCATCAGGCCGGCGTCTGAAGCGCGCTCGGGGACGAACTGCAGGAAGAGGATCGCCATCTCGTCTTCAGTCTGCTCACCCCAGGTCACGCGTTTGGGCGGGTTGCTGGGATTGCGGATGTTTTCAGCGCTGTTGTCGTAAGTAAATTCCATGCTCAGCTTTGTTCCTTTGGGCAGCTTGAGCGGCTTTTCATACAGGTACTGATCCTGCCAGTTAAAGTCCCAATCCTTGATCCAGATCAAAGGCTGAATTTTGCCATCCGGCAGCGTGGCCTCGGCTTTCATCTCGCGACAGATCAGATGCGCGTGCGGCGTAATGCCCAGCAGCTGCGTGTCGATCGGTGTCACGTACGTGTCGCTTACTTTGTAATTCTTCTCGCCCGGCGGAATGTCGATTTTGCGCGAGCGCAGCGCAAAGCCCTGCACGACTTTTTCCGGCGTCTTCTTTGTGAAGTAAATGCCGACCGAGGACTGCTCTTTCTCCGGCTTGCCGGATGGATGGAAATGAATCTGCAGCACGAAATCGGACCCTTTGTTCATCTTGCGTCCGGCGTCATCGGACAGGCGGCGCGCGAAAGCGCCTGGTGCCCAGCCGCCGAGTCCGCCCGTTGGAATGATTCCCGGACCGGCGAAACTCTTGTAGCCCGGCTCGGGATCCTGCGCATCTTTGCGCCGTGCGGCGCCGGTGGTGTCCAGGAAAAATAACGCGTGATGCACGACCTTGCGGTTGCTCGGACGGTATTCGACAGCAGCCACGTACTTGTCTTCGGGAATATCCATCGGCAGCACGAAGCAGCGGTACACGTCCTTGCCCTCGGCAGGTACCGTGTACGCCTCGGGCATCTTTAAAATTAGATCGGGCTCCCCGAGGCTCCAGCCATCTTTAAATTGCGGTGCCGGCGGCAGATCGGCCGCATTGCCCTCGATGCTCCCCTGCTCCACCCATTTCGTAATCGTGGCGATCTGCTGATCGCTGAGCCGGCGTGCGTCGTGGAAATCGCCGTAGCCGGGTTCAGCTTTCCACGGCGGCATGAAGCGCGACTTGGTCACGCGCGCGATCTGTTTGGCGTGGCTCTTCGCATCGGCATAGTTGTTCAGCGCGAATGGCGCGACTTCACCATCACGATGGCAGCCCGTGCAATTGGCAAAGATGATCGGCGCAACATGCTTGTTGAACGTGACCGGCTCGTCGGCCGCGCCTGCAGCGTGTAACGAACAGGACCTCAACGCAGAGGCACAGAGGACACAGAGTACGCGGAGAAATAAAAGTTTAAGGTTTGTGGTTTCTAGTTTCTGGTTAACGGCAACCAGAAACCGAAAACTAGAAACCAGAAACCGCAGTTTGCTCGCGTTCATTTTTCAGCTCCCATGTCGGAGATCAGGCATCCGACCGCCTGCGTGCGCGGATTCTTGATTTCTTTTCCAGCCAGCAGCGCCTCGAGCGCCTCGCGCAGATCGTGCTGCGAAGGGGCAAAGCGCGGCTTGCCGAGGTCTACGTAAAGATCGTTGATGCGCCCGCGGTACTGCAGTTTGCCATCCGCTGAAAACACGGCCGCTTCGGGCGTGACCGTGGCACCCGCGTGCTTGACCAGCTCGTGTTTGGGATCAAGCAGCACCGGGCAGTCATAACCGAATTCCGCCGCGTGCTTCCTGGCGGCCTCAGCCGTCAATTCGGCCTGCGCATGCACCAAGCAGATGCGCACGCCGCGCTTGCCGAAGTCGCCGCAGATGCGCTTTATCTCGGGAGCCATCTTGTTAGCGATAGGGCAATCGTGCGCGATGAAGATCAGAACCAGAGCTTTGTCGATTTTCTCAAACGGCCGCTGCGCCTGACCGTTCATGTCACGAAATTCCAGCTCGCCTGCGGCGGCCAGCGGAGAGATCAAAACAAGGAGCAATCCAAAAAGTTTCATGTGGCGAATTCCTGCATCCCGTGTGGGATTGTCGATCATCTCCGGTGCCAGGCGAGTCCAAAACCACGTTCGGCGATTGCTTGCGCAAACATCAGACCTCAATCGCAAAACTGTGCACTTCGAGCCGCAACGCTTCAGGTTTCAGTCCTGTAAGTGAGGGCCTGTATTTTTTTCCCGGTTTCGGCTATATTCGGCGCGGTCTACAGCAGAGGCAGGCTTTGGCAATGAAATCCAATCTTATTCTCGTAATGATCGGCGCCGCAGCCGCGGCATTATGCTTCGGTGCATGGATGTCTCTCAAAGGTGCACCGCCGCAGTCCGTGGCCGAAAAGCCGAACACGCAGGCGGCCATTCCACAGGTCGTCAGCGTCCTGACCAGCCCCGACCCGGCCGTGCGCAGCGCAGCCATTAAGACACTCGGCAGCCACATCGCCTCTGATCCGGCACTCGCCGCGGCGATCGATGAGGCGCTCGTCGAACGCGACAACGCCGTCGTCCGTGCCGCTCAGCGCACGCGCCAGCCACTGCCCATGATGCAGCATGATTTCCTTGCGGAGCGCCGCGTAGATGCGGAGCGCCGAGCAGACGGTGCGGTAAAAAAGGAGGTGCCGGAACTCCTGCGCAAGCGGCACCACAAATTGATGTTAGAGGCAGATGAGGCGCTCGCCAGGAATGATGTTGAAGGGGCCATTGTGAGCCTGGACCTGGCGAAATCGCTCGGACTGGGCGAATTCGATCCCAGAGCGCGTGAGACTGAGCGCGAATTAGAAACGCGAATTGCCCAGCGGCGCAGGGAAGGCGGCGAAGCCGGCCGCGGAATGCCCGGCAGGGCTCCGGCGCAGCCCCGCGCACCCGGCGAGTTCAAACCCGCCGAAGGCGAAATGGGCCGGCGCGAACAGGTCATGCTGTTCATCCGTGAAGCTGAAGAACTGGCCGAGAAAAAGAATTTCGACGCAGCGTTGCTGACGCTCGACCGCGCCCGTACCGCATTCCCCGACGACCGCCGGCTGGCCGACGTTCGCCAACGGGTGGAAATGGCGCGCGCCAATCCCGATCGCCAGAGGCTTGCCGGACGTGAAGAGCTCCGCCGCAGACGCGAGAACAATGTCGGCGAGCTCAATCCATTCGATAACAATGAAAAGGATCCGCAGGTTAAGAAAGAGGATCCAAATCTTCCGCCCAGGAATAAAAAAGCAGGCGAAATCAATCCCTTTGAATAGCACCAGGTAAGCACCCGCTGGAGAGTATTGCAATGATTGTAACGAGAGCACTTCTTGCGGCACTGGCCCTCTGCGCCGCCTGCGCCAGCCTGAGCGGTTCCGAGGAAGACGTCTGGTATTACAAAGGCAAGACGCAGGCTGAATGGGCCGAGGAGCTGAAGAAAAGCAAGAACGAGGAAGCGTGGAAAGCATTCGACCGTTTCGGCCGCCACGGCGCCTATGAGCTTTTGCAGCTTATTCAACAGGGCGATGCACAGTGCCGTGAGCGCGCGCTGTCGAAAATTCGGCCCGATTATCTTTCCGTTCCGAAGAACCAGGACCTGGTGAAATCATTCCTGCGCGATGAGAACCCGGCCGTGCGCAAAGCCGGCATTCAGCTGCTGGCGCCGCTGGTTGCAAAAGATGAACAGTGGATCATGCACCTGAACGATCTGCGCAAGGATGCCAACGGCGAGGTGGCTGCAGCCGCCGAGCAGGCGCTCAAGCCGGTCATGTCCAAGATCCTCTTCAATG
>Ga0196964_10001883_pt1 | contig 10231 bp, 11 predicted proteins | sample S1_10metaG_FD_148615 | JGI IMG/M metagenome (GOLD analysis project Ga0196964, IMG submission 148615) | Soil microbial communities from Anza Borrego desert, Southern California, United States - S1_10 | ecosystem: Environmental > Terrestrial > Soil > Desert | place: USA: California | collected... | reverse complement strand
TACAACAAGAACTGGAACGTTCCGCCCGAGGGCCGTACTGCGGCGCGATTGGATGGATCAGCCCGGATGGCGACATGGACCTGAGCATCGCCATTCGCACGGCTGTTTTTGATGGCAGCGCAAAGGTCGCGCATTATCATGCCGGCAGCGGCATCGTCGCCGACTCGGACCCGCAGAAGGAATACGAAGAAACGCTCCATAAGGCTGCCGCCTTTTTCCGCGCGACTCACACTACCTTTCATCCGGACGTTTAAGAACACACACACATGAGCGACACAGTTTTCAGCATCAATGGAAAGATCGTCCCGCCCGAGAACGCTGTTGTTCCGGTCACCGACCGCGGCTTTCTGTACGGCGACGGGCTTTTTGAAACGCTTCACGCGTACGGCCGCGCTGTCTTCCGGATGCAGCAGCACCTCGACCGCCTTCACGACGGCATGGGACGGCTGTTCTTCGATCCGCGCCCGCCCGCTCGGCTACTGGCGGAGTGGGTGCAGCAGGCCGTGGATGAAGCAGCTTTCAAAGAAGCGAACGTACGCCTGACAGTCACGCGCGGCAGCGGACCGCGCGGGCCGTCGGTGAAAGAGCGCATTGATCCGAACGTGATCATCACCGTCACCGATTTTCAGCGCCCTCCTGAATCGCGTATCCGCGAAGGCGTTTTTGCGATCGTCGCGAGCATCCGCCGCCAGGAGAGCGCCGCCACCGCGCGTCTGAAGACGCTCAATTACATCGATCAGATCATCGCCAGACGCGAAGCGGATCTCGCCGGAGCCGACGAGGCGCTGCTGCTGAACAACGCGGGGCTGCTGTGCGAAGGCTCGGCGTCCAACATTTCCCTGGTGCGCGAAGGCGTGCTGACCGTGCCCGATCCAGAGCGCGCCGGCGCGTTGCCGGGAATCTCGCAGCTGACGGCGCTTGAAGCCGCGCGCAATCTGAAGATACCTGTGCTCTCGACGGTCTTAAGTCCGTGGGATCCCGGCCGTTCCGACGAGGCGTTTCTCTCGGGCTCGATGCGTGAAATCACACCACTTGTACGCATCGACCAAACGCAGATCGGCAACGGCAAGCCGGGACCGATCACGCTCAAACTGGTAGCCGAATACCGCCGCATCGTCGAGAAGGAATGCAAGCCGTTCAGGTTTCCAGGCTGAATAATAAAAATCGGGGCGAAGAACAGCTAGTACCCATCTCCTTTAAAACGGAGTACTGCGACACCGCCGTAGAGAAGTCCAAAACTGACGATCAACACTGCAAAGAGTGCGAGAGGCGGTAAGATTACCGTGCCTGCACCGGACGGTGGGAATGCAACCAATAACAGTAAAAACGCGATGTCCATCAACCCGAAAGCAAAGGTACGTTCCGGAAATTGGTTTTTTCCTGCTACTTGCCACGCAAAGTGGGCGAACAAAAAACATCCCAGAACTAGCGGCAGAAATTGCATCCAGGAGTAATTTGGACTCCTCATCGCTTCATATACTCTCATCCGAGGAGTGGGTGGCTTCCCTCTTTCCTGATAAACAAACCCGAGGAATTCGAGCCTCGGCCTTATCTCGGACTTCCTAGGCCGACTTGAATACTGATTCGAAAACTCAGAACCTACGGGGTCTCGATAATGTCTGATCATCATCAGCGAGAGAATTAATCCCCATAACACCATAAAGGCGACTAAAAATTTGATCTCGATTTTGTAAAATATACTCATGGCACATTCCCCGAAATAATGTCTTTGTGAAATTCCGGAGTTGGAATTCCGGAAATGTCTAACCCACTCCCATACGGTCCGACATGCAAAAGCGCAGCGTCTTCCGTTATTAGCGAACTCCGTTGTCTATCCTGAGGTTGAGCTTGATTGTTGAATACGTGAATTCCGCTCGATTTTACTTCATGAATCGAGTTTTTGGCACAGATGTGATGCGAGTCGCTGAGGCTTGACTCGAGGCGGACTCAGGCCAAAAGCACAGGTGCGTGGCGGGGGGCAGCGAGTGGGTGGCACTCAATCGGCCAGCGTGCAGTCCGTGTCACTCAAAAAAAACGCGCGCCTGTAATCAGCCGCGCGTTTTAAGAACCTATGAAACAAACCTTACTTCTCCGGCGTGCCCAGATTCTTCAGCACTTCGGCAGGGTGTTCTTTCGGCACGGCCTTGGAATAAATCCGCTCGACTTTGCCGTCCTTGGAGATCACCACCGTCTGGCGCGAGCGCGGCGCGAAGCCGAACGTTCCAGCCAGAGTGCCCTTTGGATCTGAGAGCAGCGAATAACCCAGGTTATGCTTGTCTTTAAAAGCCTTCAGTGCTTCAGGCGAATCCACCGATGCACCGAAGAGCACGTAACCTTTTTCAGCGAACGCTTTGGCTTCATCACGGAAGCCGCAGGATTCAACTGTTCACCCCGGCGTATCCGCTTTGGGAAAGAAGAACAGGACGATGCCGTTCTTGTCCTTGAAGGACGAAAGCTTCACTTCCTTGCCGGTCTCATCGACAGCGCCGACATCCGGCACCGCATCGCCTGGCTTGGTAGCCGTTTCCGCAGCACATACTCCCAGCGCCAAAACGGATAGCGCCAGCAAAAGCACACTCCACACACTTCCCGACATGATCCCTCCCCCTCCCCATGAGTAAGTTACATCCAAAACGTTTCAGCTCGGCCCGTCCGCCGGCGACTGCACGCGCTCCAGAAAGCGTACCACGACACCGCGCTCATGCGCCAGGATCGTCACGCGCACGCGCCTGCGGCGGCCGCCGGAGGATATCGTCACCAGTCCGCTGCGCTTTTCCTGGGGCCAGTGCAGCACGCGCCGCAGGTAGCCTGCAACCGACGCCGTCAGCGCAACCGGCAGATGTCCGACGTACTCAATGTCGTCCTTGTCCTTCTTCTTTCCATTGTCGGCGCAACCCGTTTCACAGTGCTCCGACTTGGCCGGCGGCGTGTGCGGTTCCAGGTGCCGCAGGCTCAGGATCAGCCGTTCGCCGCTGCGCGCGCCGCGAAGCTCCGCCGGATACGTGCGCAGCGGCAGAGCGAAAATCAGCGGCACCATCGTCTCGACGATATGGCTGCGTTCTTCTTCAGTAAATTTTTCGCGAACGATCGCATTGACCTTCGCCGGGTCGTTAGCAACCGCCTCCGTCAAGCGGCTCCAGAGACTGTCGAGGCTGTCATCGCCGAGACCCCACGGGCGTTCCACGTCGCTCATCTGGCGCGCCTGGAGGTAGGCATTCAGGTACCGGGCGAGTAGATCAGGCCCCGGTGCAGGTGTTGGGCTCTGTCGCGCGTTCATGCCTTTTGTCTACCCCTAACTTCGCTGGCGGCAACAGTTTTCGAGAGTGCGTAAAAAATTAACTTGTCAGCGGGTGGCAAGATGATCCGCTAAAATATTGACGGCCTTCAGGAACCCGTTCAACAATTCGTAGTCGCTGTTAAGCACCGTAAGCTTTACAATCTCTCCGCCGCCAGGTCCGCCAGCGCGCTGCGCTCGGACTTGAAGAGGGTCATGTGGCCAAAGAGCGGTGAGTGCTTCAGGCGTTCAACGCAGTACGTCAAGCCGTTGGAGCTCGCGTCGAGGTACGGGTTGTCGATCTGCTGCGGATCGCCGGTCAGGATCAGCTTCGTGCCTTCGCCCACGCGGCTGATAATCGTCTTCACTTCATGCGGCGTTAAGTTCTGCGCCTCGTCGACGATGACAAGCATGTTTGCGATGCTGCGCCCGCGGATGTACGTGAGCGCTTCCAGTTCAAGCAGGTCCTGCTCGAAAAGCTGCTCGCGCGTGAGCGGGCTCGGCGAATAGCGGCCGTGCAGCAGGTATTTCAGGTTATCGAAGATCGGCCCCATCCAGGCCGTGAGCTTTTCATCTTTGCTGCCGGGCAGGTAGCCGATGTCGCGGCCCAGCGGCATGATCGGGCGCGAGACCAGGATCTTCTCGTAGCGCTTGTCCTTGATCACGCGCTGCAGGCCCGAGGCCATTGCCATCAGCGTCTTGCCTGTTCCCGCGCGGCCGACCAGCGTGACCAGCTGCACCGAATCGTCGAGCAGCAGTTCGAAAGCCATGCGCTGCGTCGCACTGCGCGGCGCGATATTCCACGTGCGGTCATATTCGGCGGTGAGCGGCACAAGTTCCTTGCCGATCAGGTCCACGCGCGTGAGCGCCGTGTGCTTGGGGTTGGTTTCGTTTTTCAGGAGCACGAATTCGTTCGGCGCGAGCGGGTTGCCGGGTACGTCGGGAAGCGGCACGCTCTTGTCGCCATAAAACATGTTCACGAGATCGGCGGGCGCAAGCAGCTCACGCCAGCCCTGGTAGAGGCTGTCGTAATCGACTTTCTGCTGCTCGAAGTCCATCACGCGCAGGCCCAGCGCATCGGCTTTGACACGCGCGTTGATGTCCTTCGAAACGAAGATGACGCGCTGGCCTTTGCGCTGCAGCCCGAGTGCGACGGAGATGATCTGGTTGTCGGCGTTCTCGGCTTTCAGGCCGGCCATCGTGAGGTGCTCGCGCACGTCCTGATGCAGAACAACCTGCAGAACGCCGCCGTTGGACATCGGCACGCCATCACCAAGGTTTCCCTCGACACGATGCTTATCAATGGAGCGGATCGCTTCGCGGGCGTTGCGGCCCAGTTCGTCATTGCTGCGCTTGAAACGGTCAAGTTCCTCGATGACTGCCAGCGCCAGGATGATGCGATTGTCTTTGAAGGCAAACAGTGCGCCCGGGTTGTGGAGCAGGACGTTGGTGTCCAGGACGAATGTTTTTACGCCGTCGCCTTGATCGGAAAGCTGAAAATCGTCTGCCGGTGAAATGTGTTTGCTGGATGGTGGCGTAACCTCAGCGGGCATTCATTCCTCCTTAGTTCCCCTCATCTGCTCCCCACAAGCAGCACTGCATTCACACCTTCAGGACCCGGTCACGTTTTCAGCGCCTTCAGCATTATCACGCCCAGCGTACCACTCGGTTCATATCCCGTTGCCACGGAATAACCAGCGTCGATCATGGCGCCGCTCTGCGCCGTGAGCGGCAGTGCGCCCGCGCCGCTCAGCGGAATTTTTTTCGCAAGCACGCCCGCGCCGAGCGCCGCGCCAAGCAGCGGCGAAACCGAGAGCATGTCTCCGGTGTACAGCTTCGATGCAAACGCGGGCATGTCGTTCCACAGCGGGCTGGCCCAGCCGCCACGCGGATGGACATTCGGCGTCGAGACAAATGCAATCGTCTGCTCGCGCGGCGTGGCCAGCTGGATCGGCGCCGACTTTGCCCTGGGATCGAGCGGGAAAAAGTTGACACCGTCCACTTCAGCCAGAATTTTCGCGCCACGCTTCTGCGCACTCTCCAGGCTTTCAACGATGAGCACCGCCGCGCCTTCGCCGGGGATTATGCCGTCGTCCCATCTGCCGCTGCGGCTCAGTTCGCCGCCGGCCTGCAGGTGATTAAACGCCGCCTGCGAGAGACTCTCGCTCGCACCCACGGCAATAACGTCGCCCGCGCCTGCGGCAATCTGATCAACGGCGAAGAGCAGCGCCTCGATGCCGGCAAGCCGCTCGCCGGAGAACGTTGCCGCCGGACCGCGCAGGCCGAATTCGATGCACATCAGCGAGGAGGGACTGTTGGCGTAGCCTTGGGTGAACGGAAGCGGCTGCGCGAACTTCGGATTCGATGTCTTGACTTTGTTCCAGAATATCCCCATCGCTTCCAGGCAGCCGAGCGTCGTGCCGTAGCCGCAGCCGATCTCCACGCCTTGAGGCCGTGATTCGGCTGCAAGCAGTCCAGCGTCGCTGAGTGCGCGCTTTGTCGCGCCGAGTGCCAGGGCACTGGTCCGGTCGATGAAGCTCTTGATGTTCGGAAGTTCCTGCTCGAGGGAAAAATCGAGCACTTCAAAGCCCCAGGCGGGGAGCCCTTCGGAAATTTCGAACGCCGTAATTTCGGGCGATGGATCCGGCGGCGCAGCGCTGCGGCCGGCGAGGACGTCCTGCAGCGGAGCCGGGCAGACGAATCCGGTTCCTGTGATCACGACACGCCGCGATGCTGGTGCGATGGTGCGTATCCTCAATCAAAAAACGGTGCCGCGGCTTAGCCTTCACGCTGCTGCTATTTTGAGTTTCGCCCGCTGGCTTGGTTTACAACGTTTTTCACGCCGCGCCAACACTGCTTGCAAAATCTTTAAACATCTTTCGCCGAAGCCGCTGGTCCGTCCACGGGTTTGACTTCCTTTCCGCAGCGCGGGCAGACAGTCGCTTTGTTCGATATGAACTCCATGCACCAGCGGCAGGGTCGGGTCGAACGCAGCGCGATGAAGCGGATGAGCACCGCCAGGATCAGCAGCGAAAAGATCAGGAACAGCAGCACGCCGGTAAAAATGGAGAGCCACAGTTCCACCCGGGCCTGCTCATCAGCAGGAAGATTCTGCGCAGCGAGAAGAAAGAACTGCAGCATGCCGATGTTCCTGTAGCGCAGGCTTCCAGCCTGCGAGTACCTGTTCAGTCTGTCCGGCCGAATTGAAGACCGTCCCCAACGACTGCAGGCAGGATGCCTGCGCTACGGTTTTACAGCTCGTGCCGATTATAAAAATGCGCCCAGACTTCATCGCGCGCGGCATGATCGGTTACGAAGTGTCCGCGTATCGCGCTGGTCACCATGACGCTGCCGGGTTTCTGAACGCCGCGCATCGTCATGCAGGTATGCGTGGCTTCCAGCAGTACCGCGACGCCGCGCGCATCGATCTTCTGCATCAGCGTGTCGGCGATCTGGCACGTGAGCCGCTCCTGCACCTGCAGCCGCCGCGCAAAGCCTTCCACCAGCCTCGCGAGCTTGCTCAAGCCGACGATCTTTCCATTCGGCAGGTAAGCGACGTGCGCCTTGCCCTGAAAGGGCATCATGTGATGCTCGCACATCGAATAGAAGGGAATCTCCTTGAGCACCACGATCTCGTTGTGATCCTCCTGGAACACCGTGGAGAGATGCTCGCCCGGGTCGTTGTGCATGCCGACGAGTATCTCTTCGTACATGCGTGCGACACGCGCGGGCGTATCCTTGAGGCCGTCGCGGTCCGGGTTCTCGCCCATGCCGAGCAGAATTTCGCGCACCGCTTTCTCTATTCGTACTTTGTCCACGTCTCTTCCCCACTCTCTTACGGCGAATTCCTTGGAACGGTTCGCCCAATTCGGCCCCCCTCCCCTTGCGGGAGGGGTTAGGGGGAGGGGTTAGCCGCTGGCGAACAAAACAGAATCTGTCATTTCTCATTTCTCATTTTTCATTTCTCATCTGAGCAGCCTCTGCATACGAACTCGTTCAAAATGACAAACGAGAATTGAGAAATGTGAAATGAAAAATTCTGTTTTCATGCACGCCAATTTCAGCAACAGCTAACCCCTCTCCCTACCCTCTCCCGCAAGGGGAGAGGAAACAACAGCTTCAGTTGTCCTTGATCACGTACCGCCCTGGCGGTTCCAGCTTGGCGGACTTCACCGAATTCACGTTCGCGTGGTCTTCGCCGAATGCCTTCGAGCGCACGTAGCCCTGCAGCGCCTCTTCGTTCTTCCACAGCGAAATCACCATGAACGAGCCCGGAACTTTGGTGTTCTCGGCCACAGCCAAGCCTAAAAAACCTTCCATCTTGTGGCTCGCTTTCGGGCCATCCTTGAAGGCTTTGACGAACGCGTCGGCTTCTTCTTTCGACGTCGTCACCGCGATCACGCTGAGCACCTGGCCTTTTTCGAAAACGCCCTTCTTCTCTTCCGCGCGCGCTGCACACAAACTTAGCATCAACAGACCAGCCACAATGATTTGCACTTTCATGACAATCCCCTTTCTTTTTTCTTGGCGTTCTTGGCGCCTTGGCGTCCTTGGCGAATTTTGTTATTCGACACTCACATTCCAGTCCAGCGGCCCGCCCGCGCCGCGCACAACCCTCCGGTACAAATGATCGCGCTCAACCGGCTCACCGCCCGCTTCGCGAATCAGGCGCTGCAGGTCGTTCACCGTCAGCGCCTGCGGCGTCTGCGCGCCGGCCATGTGGTAGATTTTTTCCTGCAGCACCGTGCCGTCGAAGTCGCTCGCGCCGTACGCCAGCGTGACCTGCGCAATCGGGATCGAGAGCATGATCCAGTACGCTTTGATGTGCGGAAAATTATCGAGCAGCAGGCGCGAAGCCGCGTACGTGCGGATCTCATCGAGGCCGCTCGGCCCATGTTCGACCTTCAGCACATTATTGTCCGGATGGTAGCTCAGTGGAATGAACGCGAGAAAGCCGCCGGTCTCGTCCTGTAGCGCGCGAAGCTGCAGCAGATGATCCACGCGCTGCGCGGCTGTTTCGAAGTGCCCGTAAAGCAGCGTCGCGTTGGACTTGATGCCCAGCCCATGCGCCGTGCGGTGCAGGTCCAGCCATTCGGCGCTCGTCTCTTTACCCGCGCAGATTTTCTTGCGCAGGCCGTCGTCGAGCACTTCCGCGCCGCCACCGGGAAGTGAATCCAGTCCAGCTTCCTTCAGCGCGAGCAGCGTTTCCTTTGCAGACAGCCCGGCAATGGTGCTGATGTGGTAAATCTCGATCGCCGTAAAAAACTTCAGGCCAACTTTCGGATGCCGCTTCTTAATGCCGCGGAGCATCTCGACATAGTAGCTGAAGGGAAAATCCGGGTGCAGACCGCCGACGGAATGAATCTCGGTCGCGCCGCCGGCAGCGATCTCGTCGGCGTGGCGGTAAACCTCGTCGAGCGACATCTCGTAGCCGCCTTCGCGGCGGTCTTTGCCTTTGCGGCGGTAGAACGAGCAGAATGCGCAGGAGAGTGTGCAGTAATTGGAATAATTGATGTGCCCGTTGACGACGTAGAACACGCGGTTCTGGTGCTTCACGCGTGCGGCATGTTGAGCCAGCTCGCCCAGGCCGAGGACGTCCGAGGTCTGAAAAAGAAGCAGGCCGTCTTCGCGCGAGAGCCGCTGCCCGCTGAGCACCTTATCGCGGACGCTTTCGAGCTCTTTGGATACACGCGGAATGGACAGCACATCGGCACAGATCGCGTTCACTGAATCACTTACCTCCAGGCCTGAATATTAGCTGAGAAAAGACGAAACGTGAAACGCATTTGCGGGGGCTTATGCCCTCTCTCCTCCACTGCGGAGAGGCGCCGCCCGTCTTCCCGAAACTTTCGCACGCCGTGCAGAACACGTGCTTGGCCGAGGCCTTTCCGTTTGCCTCACGTTTTTCCAAAAAGCCACCCAGCCGTACCACGATGTATGCAAATCGTGCTACGATCTCTCAATCACTTAAAGCCGTCAAACCACGTGTCTTATCTAATCACTGCCTCCTATGTCAGTTTCCCCTGCGGATAAATTCCTGCGTGAACACCAGCCAAGAGCCAACAGCCAAGAGCTAAGAGCCAGGACCCAAGAGCCCTTCACTCCAAACGCTCAGCCTGCTCATGCAAGTCCTCGGCGAGGCCGTAAACCTCCCGCTGGCGGTGCAGCCACTGGGGATCCTCGCGCAGCGCCTGCGCCCACAGGTCGTTGAAAGGCAGCTCGCCGTAAACACGCAGCCTCGGGTGACGCTCGGGCTCCGCGAGATACCGAACGCGATAGGCAAGCTCTTCGGCGTGCTCGTAATACTCGGCCATCTCGGCGCAGATGCTCAGCTCCAGTTCCTGCGGCGTCTTTCCGTAACGCAGCTGGCAGGCGCGGCGGTAACGCGCGAAATTGCGGAAGCCGCGGCGCGCGCTTTCCGCTTCCGGGGCCCAGAAAGGATCGCCCCGCTTGAGCGCCTGACGCCTCCGGTAGAACTCCCACTTCAGGCAGCGCGCCTTTTCCAGTGTCCAGCCCGGGCACGCGCCGGGCGCCCCGCGGATTTTTCGGGCATGCGCCTTCAGCTCTTCGCGGAGCTGCGCTTCGACTTTCTCGGCGCGCAGGCGATCGAGCACTTCATGCGCGGCCATGCCGGACAGTTCGCGGCAGAGTGCCGAGAGCTTTCTGCGCGCGATGCCCAGCTCGCCGCAGAGCATGTCGATGGGGTCCCACAAGTACGAGCGCTCGGCGCAGTCGGGATCGGCGTCGTGTTCGGCGAGCGCCTCGCGCAGCAGGCGCTGGAACTCGTTGAAGAGTTTTCTGATCGCCGCGCGCCGTTCCTTGCGCGACATCGCCTCTTCCGCGTCCGGCGTCAGCCCGCTGATCTGCTGCCAGCGCGGAATTTTTTTCTGGAGCGCGCGCGTCCCGCGCCCGCCCTTGTCGGCTGGGACCGCCGGCGTCCCGCCGGCCCTCGCTGGG
>Ga0196964_10001882_pt1 | contig 10238 bp, 10 predicted proteins | sample S1_10metaG_FD_148615 | JGI IMG/M metagenome (GOLD analysis project Ga0196964, IMG submission 148615) | Soil microbial communities from Anza Borrego desert, Southern California, United States - S1_10 | ecosystem: Environmental > Terrestrial > Soil > Desert | place: USA: California | collected... | reverse complement strand
GCGATGACGCGCCGGATGTAGGCGGCGTCCGCGGCGCCGAGGTCGGCGAGCGTCTCGTCATGGATGACGTCGAGCTCGCGCGCGATCGCGTCGAGCTCGCCGTCGCCGAGGAGCGTCAGGAGCAGGAGGACGAGGCACAGCACCATGCCGGCGCCCAGCACACGAGCCACCCACTGGTCCACGGGGGAGGGCGGCCGGCGCGCCACCGCCGTCTCTGGGATCACGTGCCGGACCCCCAGCGGCTGCTCGTCGCCGGGGGCCGGGAGCGGCACGGGCTCGGGCGCGGGCCGCCGGGGCTCGGCGCGCGCGGCATCGCGCTCGGCCAGCGCGCGCTCGAGCCGGACCGCGAGGGCGTCGCGCTGGGCGGCCGCCTCCCGCAGCGCCTCGACGGCGTCGTCCCGGGCAGCGACCGCCTCGAGGTGCGCCGCGGCGAGCTCCTCGCGTGCCGCCTGGGCCGCCTGCAGGTCCGCGGCGCTGCGGTCGCGCGCCTCGCGCAGCGCCTGCACGTCGGGGAGCTGGTCCCGCTCGCGCTCGGCGCGCTGCAGGGCGGCGGCCAGCGTGTCGCGGTCCTGCTCGGCGCGCTGCAGCGCCGTGCGGAGGGCGTCGCGGTCCTGCTCGGCGCGCGCGGCGGCGTCGCGGGCGGCCCGCAGCGCATCGTCGTGGCGCTCGCGACCGCCGAGCTCCTCGGTCACGGCCGAGAGGCGCTCGCGCAGGAACGCCACCTCGGTCTCCAGGCGCCGGGCGCGCCCCTGCTCGACGTCGAGCGCCTCGGCCAGCGCCCCGCCCGGGGCCTCGGGGGGCAGCTCACCGCCGGCCAGCGGGACGGTCACCCGGGGGGCGACCGACAGCGCGACCCGCTCGGTGTCCACCGGCCCGCCGTCCCAGGGGAAGGCGGCCGTCCACGGCGCGCCGTCCACCGGCGCCCACGGCTTGTGCTCCAGCGTCGCGAGGAGGTTGCGACCGTCGACGATCAGCGTGGGCCGCATGAAGCGCAGGCCGCGCACGCCGCTCCAGCGGCCGGTGACGATGAGGCGGCCGGCCTGCGGCTCGAGGCGGTCGAGCGCGAAGGCGACCTGCGCGGGGGAGGCCGCGGGCACCCCGACCCCTTACCCGCGCGCGTCAGGCGGCGAACGCCGCGAGGCGCTCGCCCTCCTCCTCGAGCGCCCGGCGGTCGGCGCCGTCGAGGCGCCCGAACGGCGAGAGGGTGACGCGCCCGCCGTCCAGGCGCCAGGTGCCGGCCACCACGCCGTCGACGAGGAAGGTGGGCTCCGAGTGCGGCTTGCGCGTGGAGAAGATCCGCGGGCGGTGCTCCTCCGGCAGCAGGCCGGTGCGCCGGGCGTGCACGAGCAGCGTGGCGTCGAACGTGGGCAGGAAGCGCACCGGCGCCGGCGTCGCGGGGTCGGGCAGCGGCGCGCGCGCCACGTCGAGCAGCTCGCCTCCGGCGCTGTCGGCGAACCGGCGGGTGGCGACGCGCTCGATCGCCGGCGCCAGCTCGCCGGCCCGCAGCCCGGTGAAGCTCGCGACGTCGCCGCGCGCCGCCGGCCCGAAGGCCGAGAGGTACCGGCGCACGAGCAGCTCGACGCCCTCCGCGGCCGTGGCGGCGGGCGGCCCGACCCAGTCCTCGGCCAAGGCGAAGAGGTCGGCGCGACGGCGCTCCCACGTGCCCGACGGCGGGGCGCGCACGAGGTCGACCCAGAGCCCGACGCCCGCGGCCCGCTCGCGGCCGACGAGGGCGTCCAGGTCGCGCCGGGCCACGATGCCCGCCGCGGCGAGCCGGGCGCGGACCGCCTCGGCGGCCTCGCGCATGGCCGGCTCGCCGACGCCGTGGGCCCGCAGCCACAGCTTGCGGCGCTCCTCGCGCACCGCGAGGCTCAGCGGCCACCAGTCGCGGCGCGACACGAGGTGGATCGTGCTGCGCATCAGCGTGCCCTGCACGACGGTCCGCCGCTCGAGCAGACGGGAGAGCGTCTCGCGCTCGAAGCCCGCCAGGCGCGACCACAGCCCGACGTAGGTCGAGGGCGCGTACTGGGCCTGGATCGCGCCGAAGCGCTCCAGGGCGCGCGGCAGCGCCAGGTCCCGTCGCTCCAGGAGCCCCTGGCGCGCGAGCAGCGCACGATGCAGCTGACGCTGTGTCAGGACGCGGGCGGCGGGCACGGCCGCCGCAACGCTAGCGCTGCCTCCCGATCGCTACCGTGCCGCTCTTGCCGCCCATCTCCGCCCTGCCGCACCTCGGCGACGGCGAGCTCGACGCGATCGCGCGCGAGCTCGACGTCATCCGTGACGAGACGCTCGCCGACCTCGGCGCCGCGGACGCCGCCTACATCCGGCGCGTCATCGCCGTGCAGCGCGCGCTCGAGGTCGGCGGCCGCGGGCTGCTGCTCGGGGCGCGCTTCGCGCCGGCGGCGGTGGCCGGCGGCGCGCTCCTGACCCTGGCCAAGGTGCTGGAGAACATGGAGATCGGCCACAACGTCATGCACGGCCAGTGGGACTGGATGAACGATCCGGCCATCCACTCGACGACGTGGGAGTGGGACCAGGCGTCGACCGCCCTGTCCTGGAAGCGCGCGCACAACGTCCAGCACCACACGTACACCAACGTCCTGGGCAAGGACCGCGACCTGGGCTACTCGGCGATGCGCGTGGAGCCCGAGCAGCCGTGGCATCCGGTGTACCTCAGCCAGCCCGTCTACTTCTTCCTCATGGCGCTGACGTTCGAGTGGGGCATCGCCCTGTACGACATGGAGCTCGACGCGGTGCGCCGCGGCGAGAAGTCGCGCGAGCAGGTGCGCGCGGAGCTGCTCGCGCTCGGCCGCAAGGCCGTCCGGCAGCTCGGCAAGGACTTCGTCGTGTTCCCCGCGCTGGCCGGCCGGCGCGGCGCCCGCCGCGCGCTGGCCGCCAACGTCGCCGCCAACGTGCTGCGCAACGTGTGGGTGCACACCATCGTCTTCCTCGGCCACATCCCTGAGGAGGCCGAGACGTTCACCGAGGACCAGCTCGACGGCGAGTCGCGTGGCGGCTGGTACGTCCGCCAGCTCCTGGGCTCGTGCAACCTCGACGGCAGCCGGCTGTTCCACGTGCTGACCGGCAACCTCTCCTTCCAGGTCGAGCACCATCTCTTCCCCGACGTCCCGAGCAACCGCTACGGGCAGATCGCGCCGCGGGTGCGTGCCGTCTGCGAGCGTCACGGCCTGCCGTACCACAGCGGCCCGCTGATCCGGCAGTACCGCTCGGTGTTCCGCAAGGTCCTCAAGCACGCGCTGCCCACCCGGCCGCAGCCCGCGCCGCCGCGGGGCGTCGCGACGTGGGAGCCGGCGGAGCCGCCGCTCGCCGCGCAGGCCGCCTGACGCCGCGGTGCGGCCGGCCCTGGGCACCGCGGTCTTCTTCCTGGTCGGGCCGGTCCTCGAGGCGGGGGTGGGCCCGTTCCTGCTGACGGGCTGGGAGACCGGCGACGGCGCCCTGGACGTCGGCGCGCTGCGGGTGCTCGGCGGCCTGCTGCTCGCCGCCGGGACGGTCGTGGTGGTGCACACGTCGGCGGGGTTCGCGCGGCTGGGGCAGGGGACGCCGTCGCCGGCGGCGCCCCCGCAGCGGCTGGTCGTGACGGGCGCCTACCGTCACGTGCGCCACCCGATGTACGTCGCGACGGCGGTGGTGATCGCGGCGCAGGGGCTGCTCCTGGCGCGACCGGTCCTGCTGGTCGCCGCCGCCGTCTACCTCGCGGCGATGGCGCTGCTGGCCACCCGCCTGGAGGAGCCGCGGCTGCTCGCGCGCTTCGGCGCCGGCTACGAGACCTACCGCCGCGCCGTCCCCGGCTGGCTGCCGCGACCGCTCAGCCGTCGAAGCCCCGGCGCGAGTCGGGGCCCTGCAGCTCCTCCGCCAGGGCCGTGATGGCCGCCACCGTGCGCTGCAGCTCGTCGACGAAGGGCTGGGCGGCGTCGCCCATGCGCCCGCGCTCGCGATCGAACGCGGCGGCCAGCTCGCGGTAGTAGATCCGCGTCGCGATGCCCTGGCCCTGGCGGAAGCGCGCCCACAGCGCATCGCCGTGGGTGCGGTAGTCGAGCAGGATCGCGCGAGCGTTGTGCAGCTTGTCGGCGAGGCAGACGCGCAGCGCCGCCGGCGACTTCTCGCCGAATGCGTCGACGTAGGCGCGCTTGCGCGCGTACCAGTCCTCCCCGCCGTCGCCGGCCTCGTCGACCTTGTCGCTGTTGTCGAGCACGATCGCCGCGACCGCCGGGCCGAAGGCGTCCTCGATCTCGGCCAGCGCGGCGCGGCCACCGCCGTCCTCCACGACGTCGTGCAGCAGGGCGCCGATCGCCTCGTCCTCGTCGCCGTGCATCTCGAGTGCGAGTGACGCCGCGGCCAGCAGGTGCGCCGCGTAGGGCACCGGCGTGCCCTTGCGCAGCTGGCGCGCGTGATGGCGCGTGGCGAAGTGCAGCGCGGCGTCGAAGCGCTCGGTCAGCAGCGGCGTGTCGGTGAAGGACTCGGCCATCGTCGCCGCCCAGCGTAGAGCCGGGGCCGATCCGCTAGACCTCCGGCGTGCCCGTCATCAGCGCCGGCGTCCTGCTGTTCCGCGGCGACGAGCCCGAGGTGCTGCTCGTCCATCCCGGCGGGCCGTTCTGGGCGCGCAAGGACCACGGGGCCTGGTCCATCCCCAAGGGCGAGGTCGAGGCCGGCGAAGACCCGCGGAGGCGGGCGGTGCTCGAGTTCGAGGAGGAGCTCGGGACGGCGCTCGCGCCCGGCACGACGCTCGTCGACCTGGGCGAGGTGCGCCAGCGCGGCGGCAAGGTGGTGGTCGGCTTCGCGGCGCGCGGGGACCTCGACGCGGACACGATCGTCTCGAACACCTTCGAGCTGGAGTGGCCGCCGCGGTCCGGGCGCCGCCAGGCGTTCCCCGAGGTCGACCGCGCCGCGTGGTTCGGCCTCGACGAGGCGCGACGGCGGATCAACCCGGCGCAGGCGGCGTTCCTGGACCGGCTGGCGGCGATCCGCTAGCCGCGGCGCCGGCGGTCGCGCTCGACGGGGCGGTCGGCGCGGCGCTCGTCCTCGCCGCTCATGAGCTTGATCGCCCGGCCGCGGCAGCGGACGACGCGCACGGGCAGGCCACCGGCGGCCTGCAGGCGGCGCGCGGCGCGCTCGGCCTGCGGGCGCTCCGAGAGGCGAAAGAAGCGCACGGTCCTCCAGGGCACGGGACGTGCATCGGCACCGTCGCGCCGCGGCGCGATCGGGCACTCGTCCAGCCACAGGTCACGCGGGCGGCGCGGGGACCAGCAGCACGGGCCGGTCGGCGCGGGTGGCCAGGCGGTCGGCCACGGTCCCCAGCGCGCGGTCGGTGCCCGACCAGCCGCGCGAGCCGGCGACGATCGCCCGGCAGCGCCGCTGCGCCGCGACGGCCAGCAGCGTCCGCCACAGCCCGTGCGCGATCGGGACGGCGCGCGGCTCGGCGTCGAATCCCGCGTCGCGCGCGACCACAGCCCCCTCCGCGGCCAGGCGCCCGGCCGCCTCGGTGCTCGTCTCGTCCAGCAGCCGCGCCGGCTCGGCCAGCGGACCCGGGCCGGGGATGAGCGGGTTGCGCAGCAGCGCGTGCGACGGCGCGAGGTAGGCGTGGACCACGACGGCGGGGCCCCCGCCGAGCAGCGCGCCGGCGGTCGCGATCGCGTGCCGTGCAGGGTCCGAGCCCTCGTAGCAGAGCAGGACGGGCCCGTCGCGCTCGTCGCTGCGGGCGAGGGCGTGCGTGAGCAGGACCGGGCGGTCGGCGTGATGGGCCAGCGGGCGGCTGACGCTGCCCTGCAGCCAGGGGTGGCGGACCGCCGCCGCGCGCCCGCCGAGCACGACGACCGCCGCGTCGACCTCGCGCGCGAGGTCGTGCAGCGCGGCGGCGGCGCTGGGGCCCGAGACGACGCGCGGCTCGGCGGTGAGGCCCGCCTCCGCGGCGTGCCGGCAGCCCTCGCCGGCGAGGGCCTGCGCGCGCTCGGCGAGGCAGCGGTCGAGCTCGAGGCACGCGGCGGCGCCGGCTGCGGACGGCTCCGGCCCGGGGACGACGTCGGTCACCAGCATCGGCTGCCAGGCCGCGCCGACGACGGCGTCCTGCGGCGCGAGCAGGCGAGCCGCGACGCGGATCGCCGCGGCGGCCTCGGGCGAGCCGTCGAAGCAGAGCAGCATGGGCCCCATCGCGCCAAGCATGACGCGCGCGGCGGATAGCGGGTTTGCGCCACGCCATGACGGACACCACCGCCTCATGCCGACGGCACAGGAGCACGGCTACCCGCGGGATGCGGGGACCATGGCGACGCTGAAGCGCACGCTGCGCGAGTTCAAGGAGGACAACCTCACCGACTGGGCGGCGGCGCTGACCTACTACGGCGTCCTCGCGCTGTTCCCCGCGCTGATCGCGCTCGTGTCGATCGTCGGGCTCGTCTTCAGCCCCCAGCAGATCACCAGCACGCTCACCGAGACGATCTCGCAGATCGGTCCGGCCTCCTCGGTCGAGACGCTGCAGGGGCCGATCCAGAGCGTCGCCGGCGACAAGGGCCGCTCCGGCGTGCTGCTCGTCGTCGGCATCGTCGGCGCGCTGTGGTCGGCGTCCGGCTACGTCGGCGCCTTCATGCGTGCGTCCAACGTCATGTACGAGGTCGACGAGGGCCGCCCGATCTGGAAGCTGCGCCCGCTGCAGATGCTCGTGACGCTCATCATGGTGCTGCTCCTGGCCGTCGCCGCCGTCGCGGTGGTCATCACGGGGCCGCTGGCCGAGGCGGTCGGCGGCGCCGTGGGCCTGGGCGACACCGCCGTGACGATCTGGGACATCGCCAAGTGGCCGGTCCTGCTCGCCGTCGTGATGCTCATGGTCGCGGTCCTCTACTACGCCTCGCCGAACGCCAAGCTGCGCGGCTTTCGCTGGATCACGCCCGGCAGCGTCGTCGCGGTGCTCGTCTGGATCGTCGCGTCGGTGGCGTTCGCGTTCTACGTGGCGAACTTCGGCTCCTACGACAAGACCTACGGCACGCTCGGCGGCGTGATCTCGTTCCTGGTCTGGCTGTGGATCACGAACGTGGCGATCCTCTTCGGCGCGCAGCTCAACGCCGAGCGCGAGCGCAGCGTGCAGTTCGAGGAGGGCACGGCCGGCGCGGAGCGCGAGCTGCGCCTCGGCGAGCGCGACGCACCCAAGGACAAGGCGCGACCCCGCAGCGCGTAAGGGCGCTTCCCCTACGCGCGCAGCGTCCGCAGCGCGCGGCGCCGGAGCGTCAGGCCCCGGCCTGCCCGCGCGAGGTGCTCGGCGCGCAGGCGCAGGAGCTCGACCGCGTGGGCGCTCGGGCGGAACGGGTCGGCGACCACGCGGCCGTCCTGCAGCGAGAGGGCGGCCCACGGGGCCCCGTCGACGAGCGCCACCAGGACGTCGCCGGCCAGCGGCCTGGCGGAGTCCAGGGCGGCCAGCCGCGCCAGCGCGGGCGCGTCGTCGGCCACCGCGCGCCGGATGGCGTAGGAGAAGTCGGAAGTTGTTGTGTGATCTCGGCGCATTGTGCGATCCTTCTCTGGCGGACAGGGCCCATGGTAAGCGCGCTGTACGACACACTCAATGTCATACAAGCCTGATTTGTCCCACCTCGACCGTGCCGGCATCGCGTCGCTCACGGCGCAGATCGCCGACCGCATCGCGGCTGACATCGACGCCGGCGTCCTGCAGCCCGGCGACAAGCTGCCCACCACCCGCGAGCTCGCGGTGCAGGCGTCGGTCAACCACCTCACCGCCGCGCGCATCTACCGCCGGCTGGCCGACCAGGGCTACGTCGCCGCGCAGGTCGGGCGCGGGACCTTCGTCCGCGCGCACCCGCCGCTGGAGGGCGGTCGCGAGGACGACGAGTGGCAGGCGAGCGTGCTGCGGCCGCGGCCGTCCACCTACGCCGAGCAGATGCTGGCCGAGTCGCTGGGCACCGGGCGCGACGTCCTGCCGCTGGCGACCGGCTTCCCCGCCGACGACCTGCTGCCCGCGGAGGAGATCGCCGCGCTGGCCCCCGAGGTCCTGGCCGCCTGCGGCTCCGGGCTGCAGTACCTGCCCGTCGAGGGCCTGCCGGAGCTGCGCGTCCGCCTCGCCGAGCTCGGGGCCGGCGCGGGGTGGGCGCAGGAGGCCGACGAGATCCTGGTGACGACGGGCGCCCGCCAGGCGATCGACCTCGTGGCCCGCGCCGTGCTCGGCCCGGGCGACGTCGTCGTCGTCGAGTCCCCGACGTTCACCGGCACGCTGACCTCGCTGCAGGCCACCGGCGCGCACGTCCTCGGGTTGCCGCTCGACGAGGACGGGGCGGACATCGGCGTCCTCGAGCGCCTGCTCGCCCGGCACGAGGTCAAGCTGGTGGTCCTGCAGCCGGCGTGCCAGAACCCGACGGGTGTCGACCTCTCCGCCGCCCGTCGCGAGCGCCTGGCCGCCCTCGCGCGCGAGCGCGGCTTCTTCATCCTCGAGGACGGGGTCTACGCCGAGATGGCGCTCGACGGGCGCGAGCGGCCGCGCCTGCGCGCGCTGGCCCCGGCGCACGTCATCTACGTCGACTCGCTCTCCAAGTCGGTCGGCGGCGGGCTGCGGCTCGGCTGGATCGCGTCGAGCGGCGCGGTCGGCGCGCGCCTCGTGCGCCTGAAGATGGACACCGACCTGCACTCGGCGGCGCTGCCCCAGCACCTCGCCGCGGCCTGGCTGGCCGGCGACCGCCACCAGGAGCACCTCCGTCGCGTGGTGCCGGAGTACCGGCGCCGGCGCGACGTCCTGCTGGCCGCGCTCGACCGCCACCTCGGCGCCGACGCGACGTGGCAGGTCCCGGCGGGAGGCCAGCACCTGTGGGTCACGCTGCGCCGGGCGGTCGACGAGCGCGCGCTCTACGGGGAGGCACTGCGGGCGGGGGTCAGCTTCCTGCCGGGCGGCGCGGCGCAGGCCGAGCCGTCCTCGCGCACGAGCCTGCGGCTGTCGTTCTCCTACGTCGCGCCCGACGAGCTGGAGGAGGGCGTGCGGCGGCTCGCGCGAGCCCTGGCGGCCGTCCGGCGGCGCGCGCCGGTCAGCGCCACGGCGCCGATGTCCTAGGCGGGCGGCCGGGCGACATGCGGGCTCTCGCGACGCCAGCCGCGGCGCCGTCAGGGCCGGGCGTCGGCCGACGCCGGTGCCGTGCGCCCGACGCGCCGCTCAGGCGGGGACGCGCAGGACGACCACGGCGATGTCGTCGGACACGGGGGCGTCCACGTGGCGCAGGGCGGCGGCGACCAGCGCGTCCGCGATCTCCTGCGGCGGGCGGTCCGCCAGCGCCGCCACGGCGTTGCGCAGCCGCTCGCTGCCGAACAGCGTGCCGGCGCGGCGCGCCTCGACAAGGCCGTCGGTGAAGAGCACGAGCGTGTCGCCCGGCTCGAGCACAAGCTGGGCGCCCGCCAGCGTGATCGGCTCGAACACGCCCAGCAGCGGGCCGCTCGTGGCCACGTCCCCCACGCGCCCGTCGGCCCGGCACAGGACGGCCGGCGGGTGGCCGCCGGACGCCAGCCCGACGTGCACCTGGCCCGACGGCTGCGGGGACAGGCAGGCGAAGACGGCGGTGGTGAAGCGGTCGGCCTCCGAGCGCAGCAACGCGGTGTTCAGGGTCTCGAGCACCGCGGCCGGCTCGGGGTCGAACATGGCGGCCGCGCGGACGGTGTGCCGGGACAGGGACGTCTGCGACGCCGCCTCGGGGCCGCTGCCGCAGACATCGCCCACGACGAGCCCCCAGCGACGGCCGCTGAGCGCGAAGACGTCGTAGAAGTCGCCGCCCACCAACTCGGTGCCCGCGTGGTAGTGGGCGCCCAGTTCGAGGCCCGGGATCGCCGGCAGGGCGGGCGGCAGCAGGCTCTGCTGCAGCACGCGGGCGACGTGGTCGCGCTCGGCCAGGGCCGCCTCGCGCGCCGCCGTCTCGCGGCGGGCGTCCTCCAGCAGCCGCGCGTTGGCGATGGCGACGGCGGCGCTGGCGGCGATGCTGACCGCGGCCTCCTCGTCCTCGGGTCCGAAGACCCCGGGATCGCCGTGGCCGAAGAACATGCCGCCTGCGACCTCGCCGTCGACCGTGATGACCGGCACGGCGAGATGGCTGCGCACCGGCGGGTGGCCGGCGGGCAGCCCGAACCAGGGCCGGTTGTGCCCGTAGCGCGGGTCCTGCGTGATGTCGTCGCTGCGGATGATCTCCTCGCCGGAGAACGTGGGCGCGAAGACGGCGGTGTTGCGGGGCACGCCGAAGCCGCTGAAC
>Ga0196964_10001881_pt1 | contig 10238 bp, 5 predicted proteins | sample S1_10metaG_FD_148615 | JGI IMG/M metagenome (GOLD analysis project Ga0196964, IMG submission 148615) | Soil microbial communities from Anza Borrego desert, Southern California, United States - S1_10 | ecosystem: Environmental > Terrestrial > Soil > Desert | place: USA: California | collected... | reverse complement strand
TTGCGATCGAACAGCAGCGGCTTGTACGACAGCAGGTTGCGCTCGCGCATGGCTTCTCGCATGGCCGGCGCGACGTTGCCCAGGTCCTCGCCGATCACCAGGCACTGGTGCCGGTGGCTTTCCAGGGCGAGGATGCCCAGCAGGTCCTCGAGCGGGTAGGCGACGTAGGTCCCGCCTTCGGGGCTGGTCCAGAACAGCCGCATCAGGCTCATCACGTGGTCCAGCCGCAGGGCGCCGTTGTGGCGCATGTTGGCCCGCAGGGTGTCGATGAAGGGCTGGTACCTGGCGGCCTTGAGCTGCGCGGGATTCAGGGGCGGCAGGCCCCAGTCCTGGCCCAGCGCGTTCAGCGGGTCCGGCGGGGCGCCCACGTGCATGCCCAGCGCGTACAGCGTCGGCTCCATCCAGGTCTCGGCGCCGCCTTCGTTGACGCCCACCGCCAGGTCGCAGTACAGGCCCAGGCCCATGCCGCGGCTCCTGGCGTAGCGCTGCACCGCTTCCAGCTGCAGCTCGACCAGCCATTGCAGCCAGAACCGGTACCGGATCTGCGATGCATGGTCGCGGGCGAACGCCTGCACGGCGGCCCCGGCGGGATCGCGGTAAGCCTCGGGCCAGGCCGGCCAGCCCCAGACGGCCGGATCCGCGGCGAAGAGGTGCGCCTGCAAGGCCTCGAACAGGGCATGCGGGCCCAGCGACGCGGAACGCTCGCGCATGTAGCGCGCGAAGTGCGCCCCGCGCGAGCTGTCGGGCCCCAGTTCGTGCTGCTCGAAATGCCGCCACAGGATCTGCAGCACTTCCTCCTTGGCGGTCGCGACGCCGGCGTAGTCCACCAGCTCCGCTTCGCGCAGCCGCCGCAGGCGGTCCTGGAACTCCTCGGCGTGGAGCTTGCGCATCGCCTCTTCGCAGCCGCTCAGCTCCACGAGCGCCTGAACGTCCAGGTAGAGCGGATTGAGCGCCTTGCGGCTCGACGGGCTGTAGGGGCTGGCCGCCTCCGGCCGGTTCGGGAAAAGGGCGTGCAGCGGGCTCAGGCCGATGAAGGAAGCACCCTGCCGGGCCGCCACGTCGGCCAGCCGGCGCAAGTCGCCGAAGTCGCCGATGCCCCAGTTGCGCGTGGACCGCAGCGCATACAGCTGGATGGTGCAGCCCCACCAGCGCTCGCCGGCCTCCAGTGCGGGCGGTGACCAGCAGCGCCGCGGGCAGATCGCCAGGCGGCATTCGGCGCCGGCGGCCGTCAGGGTGTAGTAGCCGATGGCAAGGTCGGAGGGCAGTTCCAGGACCCAGGACGACCCCTCAGGGCGCACTGCCAACGCGACTTCGGCGCCGTCGTCACCGCGAAGGCGGGGACCCAGTGCCTCCGCATCCTGGATTCCCGCCTGCGCGGGAATGACGAATTTGACGGGCTCCCCTTCCGTGGCCACACGCACTGGCGGAAGGGGAGCGTCGTGGACCGGGGGATCGCCCATCGCCTCGAGCGCCTGCCGCAGCACCGCCTCGGGCACCTCCTTGTCCTCGCCCCAGAAGGTGTGGTAGCGGCGGGCCACGCCGAGGCGGGCCGCCCGCTCAGCCAGGTCTTCTTGCCTCATAGCGTGATTTCGGGTCCCAGGCGCCAGCGCGCGGACCAGGCCGGCCAGGACTCGGCCGCCGTCGAGTCCGGCCAGTTGTGGCGGAACAGGTCCCGGGCTTCCACGGGGCCGGTGCGTTGTTCCGTCACCTGCAGCGCACGCGGGCCGAGGTTGATGTCCAGCGCCAGCACCTGCCCGTCGGCGTAGCGCCATTGCACGCTCAGGCCCGTCTCGCCCACGCGCTGGGCGGTGTGCTGGCCCGTCAGCAACTGGGCCTGGCGTGGGGTGATCCACTGGCGGCGCGCGGCCAGGGCGGCCGCCACCATGGCCAGCCAGCGCTGGCCCTGGCCGCTGCTGCGCTGCGCTTCGGACGGGCGGCTGGCTTCGAAGGTCGCGGCACTGCAAGGGTCCGGGAGTTCCACGGCAGTCCCGTCAGGCCGCTGGGCCGCGTGGCCGAACTCGCGCTTGCGTCCCTCGCGCACCGCTTCTCGCAAGTCACCCTCCCAATCGGCGAAGTAGAGGAAAGGTGTGGCTGCCCCGAACTCTTCGCCCTGGAACAGCATGGGCGTGGCGGGCGTGAGCAGCGCCAGCAGGGTCGCCAGCGGCGCGGCCTCCGGCGCAACCAACTGGCACAGGCGCTCGCCGAAGGCCCGGTTGCCGACCTGGTCGTGGTTGTGGGCGTAATTGACCAGGGCCGGCAGCGGCTGGGGCGGGGCGGCCCGCACCTGTTCGCGCGCACCGCCCGCCCGCCGCGGCGAGTCCTCGAACAGCATGCCGTGCGCCAGCGAGCGGGCCAGCAGGTCCAGCGCGGGCTCGAGGCCATAGTCGTGGTAGTAACCGCTGGTCTCGCCGGTCAGCGCCACGTGCAGCGCATGGTGGAAGTCGTCGTTCCACTGCGCGTCGTAGGCGCCGGGCCGGGGCGACGGCGCCAGGCGCTCATGGTTGTTGTTCTCGTTTTCCAGCACCAGGTGCACATGGCGCCCCGCGGTTGCGGCCCGCACGCGCGACGAGAGTTCCTCCAGCACGTGCGGCCGGCTGTCGTCGCGGATCGCATGCACGGCGTCCAGCCGCAGGCCGTCGACCCGGTACTCGTTGACCCAGTACAGGGCGTTGTCGATGAAGAAGTCGCGCACCGCGCGGCTGTGAGGCCCGTCGAAGTCGATGGCGGCGCCCCACGGGCTCTTGCGCGTGGCGGAGAAGAACTGCGGCGCGTACCGGTGCAGGTAGTTGCCTTCGGGGCCGAAGTGGTTGTAGACCACGTCCACGAACACCATGAGCCCCAGGCGGTGGGCCTGCTGGATGAAGTTCTTCAGGTCCGCAGGCGTCCCGTATGCGGCGTGCGGGGCGTAGTGCAGCACGCCGTCATAACCCCAGCCGAACCGCCCGGGGAACCCGGACAGCGGCATGAGTTCCACGGCGGTCACGCCCAGCTGGGCCAGCGCCGGCAGGCGCTGCGCGGCCGCGTCGAACGTGCCTTCGGCGGTGAACGTGCCCACGTGCAGCTCGTACAGCACCACCTCGTGCCAAGGCCGGCCTTCCCAGCCTTCGTCCCACTCGAAAGCGAGCGGGTCCACCAGGCAGCTGGGCTGGTGCACGCCATGGGGGTTCTGGCGCGAAGCGGGGTCGGGCACCATCAGTTCGCCATCGATGCGCCAGTGGTAGAGCGTTCCCGGGCGGGCTTCTTGCGCGTGGCACTCCCACCATCCCTGGTCGTCGCGGGTCGCGGGGAGCAGCCGGGGTTCATCGCCGAAGCGCGCATACAGGGCGAGCTCGGCCTTCTGCGCCGCAGGAGCCCAGAGCCGGAAATCGGCGCCGCCGCCCTGCGGGCGCGGCAAGGCGCCGAAGCGCATGCTGTGCACGTGCTGCATGGGGTTCAGCCTTCCTGCACTTCCACCAGGATCGCCATGGAATGCCCGTTGAGTTCCAGCATGGCCTGCGGTCCAAGCCGCATCGCGGTGCCGGCATCGAAGACGCCTTCGCCGGTGTGCACTCGCAGCTGCCATTCACCCACGCCCGGCAATTGCTGGGGCAGCGTGAACGTCACTTCGTCCATCGAGGCGTTGAACAGCAGCAGCACGCTGGGGCTGGGCTTGCCCCCCACGGGCGCGAAGCGGCCGTCCAGCAGGGCCGCCACGGTGCGCACTGCGGGGGTGGTCCACTCCTCTTCGGTCATGGGCAGGCCCCAGACGCTGTACCAGGCCAGGTCGCTGCGGCCCTCCTGGTCGGGGATGCCGGTGGGCCAGGTCATCGCCCGCAGCACCGGGAGTTCGCGGCGCAAGGCGATCATCGAGCGGGTGAAGTCGACCAGCGGGTCGGCACGGCGCTCCGGGCTCCAGTCGAACCAGCTGACGCCGTTGTCCTGGCAATAGGCGTTGTTGTTGCCGCCCTGGGTGCGGCTCATCTCGTCGCCGCCCAGCAGCAGCGGCACCCCACGGGAGACGAAGAGGGTGGCCAGCAGGTTGCGCTTCTGGCGCTCGCGCAGCGCGATCACCTCCCGGTCCTCGGTCGGGCCCTCCACGCCGCAGTTCCAGCTGCGGTTGTGGCTCTCGCCGTCGCGGTTTTCTTCCGCGTTGGCCTCGTTGTGCTTCTCGTTGTAGCTCACCAGGTCGTGCAGGGTGAAGCCGTCGTGCACCGTGACCAGGTTGACGCTGGCCGAGGGCAGCCGCCGCGAGCCGGCGTAGATGTCGGCCGAGCCGGACAGGCGGCCGGCGAACTCCTGCAGGCTGCCGTCGGCGCCGCGCCAGAAGTCGCGCACGGCGTCACGGTAGCGCCCGTTCCATTCGGACCACCCGGGCGGGAAGCCCCCGACCTGGTAGCCGAAGTGCCCGATGTCCCAGGGCTCGGCAATCAGCTTGACCTGGCGCAGCACCGGGTCTTGGGCCACGGCAGCCAGGAATGGCGAGCGGTGCTCGAACGCGCCCGCGCCGTTGCGCGCGATGGCCGGCGCCAGGTCGAACCGGAAGCCGTCCACGTGCATTTCCTCGACCCAGTAGCGCAGGCTGTCCATCACCAGCCGCAGCGTGGCCGGGTGGCTCGCATCCAGCGTGTTGCCGGTGCCGGTGACGTCCCAGCAGTAGCGCGGGTTCTCGTCCAGCCGGTAGTAGGCCGGGTTGTCCAGGCCCTTGAAGGAGAGGGTGGGGCCCAGGTGGTTGCCCTCGCAGGTGTGGTTGTAGACCACGTCCAGGATGACCTCGAGCCCGGCCGCGTGCAGCGCCTTGACCATGCGCTTGAAATCATCCGGGTCGCCGCCCGCGCAGTAGCGCGGCTCCGGCGCGAAGAAGGCGATGGTGTTGTAGCCCCAGTAGTTGGCCAGGCCCAGGTCGATCAGCCGGCGCTCGTCGTTGAACGCATGCACAGGCAGCAGTTCGACGCTGGTGACGCCCAGCCGCTTCAGGTGGGCGATGGCCGGCTCGCTGGCCAGGCCCGCGAACGTGCCGCGCAAACCTTCGGGCACCTCCGGCATTTGCTTGGTGAACCCGCGCACGTGCACCTCGTAGAAGACGGTGTCTTCCCACGGGATCGCCGGGCGGCGGTCGCCTTCCCAGTCGAAGTGCGGGTCCAGGACGACCGCCTTGGCGGCGCCCGCTGCGTTGTCGGCCGTGTCCATCACCAGGTCGCGCTCGGTGCTGCCCAGGGTGTAGGCGTACTGCCAGGCTCCGCCGCGCAACGGCCGGTCGAGCGCGCGCGTGTACGGGTCCAGCAGCAGCTTGTGGGGGTTGCAGCGCAGCCCCTGGGCGGGCTCATAGGGGCCGTGCACGCGCAGCCCGTAGAGCAGCCCCGGGGCGGCGCCCGGCAGGAAGCCGTGCCACACGTCGTCGGTGCGGCAGGGCAGCGCCAGGCGCCGCAGTTCGCGCGTCCCGGTGCGGTCGAACAGGCACACCTCGACCTTCTCCGCGATGCTGGAGTAGACGGCGAAGTTGACCCCGCCATCCCGCGGGTGGGCCCCAAGCGGCCACGGAAGGCCTGCTTCGCAGTGTTGCGGCAAGGTGGCCTCCGGAGCCGGAGGCGGGCGGACGGGGCGGTGGGATCGGGCGACGGCCCTTGCCGTCATACGGTCTCCAGCCAGGGCTTGGCCATGGCTTGCGTGGCCGGCACCAGGGCGCGTTCCTTGCGCCGCGGAAAGTACCCGGCGGGAACCACCACGATGCCGCTGTCGGTCACGTGGAAGCGCTTGCGGTCCTGGTCGAGGTCGAAGCCGATGCGCTCGTTGGGCGGCACGTCGTTGTCCTGGTCGATGATGGCGCGGCGCACCTGGCTGCCGCGGCCCAGGCGCGAACGCTCCATGATGATGCAGTGCTCGAGCCGGGCGCCGCGTTCGACCATCACCGAACGGCGCAGCATGGCGTGGTCCAGCTCGGCGCCGTCGACGATGCTGCCCGAGCCGACGACGGACCGGTTGATGACGCCGTTCTCGATCTGGGCGGACTCGGCCTGGTCGGGGCTGGCGTAGATCGGCCACTCGCTGTTGGTCATGCGGAACTTGGGCTGGGCGCCCAGCGTGTCGAAGTGCGCGTCGAAGTACGCGTCGATGGTGCCAACGTCGCGCCAGTAGCCGTGCTCCTCGTAATGCTCGGTGCCCGGGATGATGTTGCGGTTGAAATCGTAGGCCATCAGCTTGTGCGACTTCACCATGGACGGCAGGATGTGCTTGCCGAAATCGCTGGTGCCGTTCTCGTGCATCTTCTTGAGCGCCGCGAGCAGCACGTCGGCGTTGAAGATGTAGTTGCCCATGGACGCCAGCGCGTGCGTGCTGCTGCCCGGCATGGGCTCGCAGCTGGCCGGCTTTTCCTGGAACTCCGTGATGCGGTGGTTGGCGTCGGTGGCCACGATGCCGAACTGGTTGCACTGGTCCAGCCGAACCGGCAGCGTCGCGACGCTGGCGTGGGCGTTGGACTGGATGTGGAAGTTGATCATCTGCCGCACGTCCATGCGGTAGATGTGGTCGGCGCCGAACACCGCCACGATGTCGGGCTTGAAGCTCTCGATCAGGTGGATGTTCTGGTAGACCGCATCCGCCGTGCCCTGGAACCACTCGGGGCCGTTGCGCATCTGGGGCGGCACCACGGTGATGAAGTGCTGGGGGATGAAGCGGGCCATGGTCCAGGACTGCCGCACGTGCTCGATCAGCGACTGCGACTTGTACTGCACCAGCAGGTAGGTCGAGTAGATCTCGGAGTTCACCAGGTTCGACAGCACGAAGTCGACGATGCGGTGCTTGCCGTTGAAGGGGACGGCCGGCTTGCAGCGGTTGGCGGTGAGCGGGTGCAGGCGCGAGCCTTCGCCTCCGGCCATCACGAAGGCCAGGACATTGTTACGGGCGGGCATTTTGGGGAACTCCGGGAAGGGATGCGTTGAAGTCGATCGGCCGGTCGGACAGGACCAGGGTGGCCAGTGGTGGCAAGAGCAGTGCCGCACTGGCGGGGCAGCCGTCCAGCGCTGTCTCGTCCGCGTCGACACGGCCGAGGTTCCCCATGCCGCTGCCACCGTAGTGCGAGGCGTCGCTGTTGAGCACCTCGTACCAGGGGCCCGCATGGGGCAGTCCCAGCCGCAGCCCGTGGCGCGGCTCGGGGGTCAGGTTGCACAGCGCGACCACCAGGCCATCGCCCGGGGCGCCGCGGCGCAGGAAGGCCAGCACGGTGGAGGGCTCGCCGGTGTGCGCCGGCAGCCATTCGAACCCCTGGCTGTGGAAATCGTTGACGTGCAGCGCCGGAAGCTTCCGGTAGGCGTTGTTGAGGTCGGCCACCCAGCGCGCGACCCCGGCATGCAGCGGCCGCGCCCAGAGGTGCCAGTCCAGCGTGCGCTCGTGGTGCCATTCCTGCGGCACGGCGAACTCGCCGCCCATGAACAGCAGCTTCTTGCCGGGGTGCGTCCACATGTAGCCGTACAGCGAGCGCAGGCCAGCAAAGCGCTGCCACTCGTCTCCGGGTTGCTTGCCCAGCAGGCTGCCCTTGCCGTAGACCACCTCGTCGTGCGACAGCGGCAGGACGAAGTTCTCGTTGAAGGCGTAAACCGACGAGAACCGGATGTCGTCGCCGTGCCAGCGGCGGAAGAAGTGCGGCCGCGCCGTGTAGCGCAGCGTGTCGTTCATCCACCCCATGTTCCACTTCATCCCGAACCCCAGGCCGCCGTGGTGCACCGGGCGCGAGACCCCGGCCCAGGCCGTGGATTCCTCGGCAATGATGTGCACGTCGGGGAAGGCGGCATAGACCGAGCTGTTGAGGTCCTGCAGGAAGCGCACGGCTTCCAGGTTCTGGTTGCCGCCGTGCTGGTTGGGGATCCACTGGCCGGGCTCGCGCGCGAAGTCCAGGTACAGCATGGAGGCCACGGCGTCCACGCGCAGCCCGTCGAAGTGGTACTTCTCGAGCCAGAACAGGGCGTTGCTGATCAGGAAGTCGCGGACCTCGTAGCGGCCGTAATTGAAGATCAGGCTGTTCCATTGCGGGTGGTAGCCCAGCCGCGGGTCAGCGTGCTCGTACAGCTCGGTGCCGTCGAATTGCGCCAGCGCATGCGGATCGGCTGGGAAGTGCGAACCCACCCAATCCAGGATCACGCCAATGCCGCGCTGGTGGAGCGTGTCCACCAGCACCATCAGGTCCTGCGGCGTGCCGTAGCGCGCTGTCGGCGCGAAATAGCCGGTGGTCTGGTAGCCCCAGGAGCCGTAGAAGGGATGCTCGGCGATGGGCAGCAGTTCCACGTGCGTGAAGCCCAGGGCCTCGCAGTGCGCGGCCAGCCGCAACGCGATGTCACGGTAGTTGAGCATGCGCCCGTCTTCCTCGCGCTGCCACGAGCCCAGGTGCACTTCGTAGATGGACATGGGCTTGCGGTGCGACTGCAGCTCGCCGCGCCTGGCCATCCACTCGCGGTCGCCCCAGGTGTGGCTGAGGTCCCAGATCTGCGAAGCCGTGCCCGGCGGGTGCTCGCAGCGAAAGGCGTACGGATCGGCCTTGTCCATCCACCCGCCGTGATGGCCCTGGATGCGGTACTTGTAGAAGTCGCCGGGCCGTGCACCGTCGACCTTGCCGTGCCACAGGCCGCTGCCGTCATGGAGCCGGTCGAGCGGATGGCAGTGCCAGCCATTGAAGGAACCAACCACGCCGACGCTGCGCGCGTTCGGTGCCCACACGGTGAAGCGGGTCGCGCCCGCCTCCCACTGCGCGCCCATCACGTCGAACTGGCGATGGTGATGGGAAGGCCGGGCTGCTGCGCGCTCGTGCCACTGCGGTGAATGGCTGGTCTGGGGCGTGGCGCCCGGCGGGGTGGAGGTCGGCGTCATGCGCGTAAGAATTTGTGAAGAAATTCTGGCGCGCGGCAACGCAGCGGCGTGCAGGAAGCTCAGGCAAATCGCCGTAGTCCGAAACCTACAACTTCGAGGTGGGTCCGCTGACGAACGGGCAGGTGGCTCCGCTGACGGAGCCGCAAGCGTTTGCGGAATTTTTGTGCGGCAAAGCTTGCCGCAAGGAAGAGCTACACGCCCAGGTACTGCTCGAGCAGCTCCGGCCTGGCGCGCAGCTCATCCGAACTGCCCGCAAACACCACCTCGCCCTTCACAAGGATGAGGTTGCGATTGGTGAGCTGTGTGACGTGCTTCCAGTTCTTGTCGACGATCACGCTCGAGATGCCGGATTCGCGGATGAGTCCGCAGATGCGCCAGATCTCCCGGGCAATGAGGGGCGCGAGCCCTTCCGTGGCCTCGTCCAGGATGAGCACGTCCGGATTGGTCATCAGTGCGCGGCCGATGGTCAGCATCTGCTGCTCGCCGCCGGACAGCTGCTGGCCGCCGTGCGACAGCCGCTCCTTGAGCCTCGGGAAAGTCTCGAGCACGCGCTCGTAGGTCCAGTCGCGCTGGCCGCGGGTGCCCGCGCGAGCGGCCATCTGCAGGTTCTCGACAACGCTCAGGTTGCCGAAGATGCCGCGGCCTTCAGGGACGTAGGCGATGCCGGCCTGAGCGATCTCGTAGGGCGCGCAGGCCGTCATGTCGCGGCCCATCACGTGCACGGTGCCGCCGCGCGGCTTGACCAGGCCCATGAGGGTCTTGAGCAGCGTGCTCTTGCCCATGCCGTTGCGGCCCATGAGGCCGATGGTCTCGGCGCGGCCGACCTGGAAGTCGACGCCGCGCAGGATGTGGCTCTGGCCGTAGTAGGTGTGCAGGCCGCGCGCGTCGATCAGGAGGTCGCCGGCCATCAGTGCTCCTCGCCGAGGTAGGCGGCCTGCACACCGGCATCGGCTCGGATCGCGGCCGGCGTGCCGCTGGCGATCACCTGGCCGTTGACCATGACCGTCAGGTGGTCGGCCAGAGCGAACACCGCGTCCATGTCGTGCTCCACGAGCATGATGGCGTGGCCTTCCTTCAGGCGCAGCAGCAGCTGCACCATGCGCTCGGCTTCCGCGGTGCCCATGCCGGCCAGGGGTTCGTCCAGCAGCAGCACCTGGGGCTCGGTGGCCAGCGTCATCGCGATCTCCAGCTGGCGCTGCTCGCCGTGGCTGATGGTGCCGGCCACCGCGTTGCGGCGGTTCTCCAGGCCGGACAGGGCCAGAGCCCGCGCGGCACGGTCATTCGTTGCTACAAAAGATGTAGCGTTTCGCAGGAGCCGCGAGGCGTTCGGCTCGCGCGACTGCGCGGCCAGGCGCACGTTGTCCCACACCGTGAAGGGCAGGAAGATGTTCGTCTTTTGGTAGCTG
>Ga0196964_10001880_pt1 | contig 10243 bp, 8 predicted proteins | sample S1_10metaG_FD_148615 | JGI IMG/M metagenome (GOLD analysis project Ga0196964, IMG submission 148615) | Soil microbial communities from Anza Borrego desert, Southern California, United States - S1_10 | ecosystem: Environmental > Terrestrial > Soil > Desert | place: USA: California | collected... | reverse complement strand
ATAGTATCTACCCTAAGAAGAAGGAGATTTGACAGGTTATTCAACGCCTGTCAAATTTTTATTTAACGATGGACGAAAACGCTTTCCGCAAACTGCTCTCAGACCTGCCGCTTGGTGGCTTGCGTTATTTCGGGCAGGTCGGTTCCACGAACGACGAAGCCCTGGCGTGGGCCACCAAACATGCCCCGGACCTATCGCTCGTCTACGCTGAGCAGCAGACCAGCGGGCGCGGGCGCATGGGGCGGCGCTGGTTCACACCGCCCGGTGCGGCCCTGGCCCTCAGCCTGCTCCTGCGCCCAAGCGGGACCGAGCGCGAGCACATTGCCCTGTTCTCCGGGCTGGGCGCGCTGGCCTTGGTGACTGCCTTGAAAAAATATGGCATCACCGCCCAAATCAAATGGCCAAACGATGTATTGATCGACCGGCGCAAGGTGGCGGGCATCCTTGTGGAAACGGTCTGGATGGGGGCGCGGGCGGAGAGCGTGGTGCTGGGGATCGGCATCAACGTCACCCCCGAGTCTCTGCCGCCGCCTGAAGCGCTCACCTTCCCCGCCACCTGTGTCCTGTCTGAGGCGCCGGGGCCTGTAGAACGCTTTGACCTGCTCCACATCCTGCTGGAGGCGATCATCGCGTGGCGGCCAAAGCTGGCGTCTGACGCGTTCCTGGGCGCCTGGGACGCATCCCTGGCGTTCCGCGGCGAAACGGTGCAGGTCTGGGTCGGCGAAGCTGAACCAACGCTCGGGCAGGTGGCAGGCATCGAAGCGGAGGGCAACCTGCGGCTGAGTCTGAGCACGGGGGAGACCAGCGTGGTACGTTTCGGTGATGTCCACCTGCGCCCGTTGTGATATACTTTAAATAATAGTCCGTAGAACAGTGATTTAAAGAGGTGAATTATGTTTGAAGACCTTCGAAATGAGGGCAATGCCTCCCCCCTCTTCCAACAGGAAGAAGAACTCGACCCCATCCTGGATGCGCCACTTAAAAAGAAGGGTGGCAGTGGTTTCAAGCTCAATTTCAAATTCAACCGCAAATTTCTGGGGATGACCGCTTCACAACGTTTCATCGTCTCTGCCGCGATCCTGTTTATGGTGTCGCTGCTCGGGTTTACGCTTTTGATGGCCGCTGGCAAGGTCGTGGTGTTCTGAGCCTGAAGCCTGAGTATAAAAAAGACTTCGAAGACCGCCTGGTCTCCGAAGTCTTTTTTGTTGGGGACGTTATAATACTGGCATGCAAAATTCAAACCGTCAGGGAATAGCATTTCTTCTTGTTGCGTGGGCGCTGGTTTTTGGCGCATACATCCGCATTTTGCCTGTTTCACAAGCCGGCTTCCCGCTCAACGATGGCGGCTTGTTCTATACAATGACTGCCGATCTGCAGCGCAGCGGCTATACCCTGCCCGCCGAAACCAGTTACAACGGCCTGGACATCCCGTTTGCTTATCCGCCGTTGCCATTTTACTTGGCTGGTCTGGCCCAGTCCCTGAGCGCAGCGCCGCTGGATGAGGTCGTCCGCTGGCTGCCGGTCTTTTTCAGCCTCCTCACGCTGCCTGCCTTTTACCTGCTTGCGCGTGCACTGCTGGCTGATCCGCTTGCTGCGGCCCTGGCAAGCGCCATTTTTGCCACACTACCGCGCGCGTACGAGTGGCTCATCATGGGGGGCGGGGTGACGCGCGCCCCGGCGGCCTTGTTCTTGATTTTGATGGTCTGGAGTGCGTACCGTCTCTTGACTGCCGGTGGGTGGAAATATGTGCTGGTGACGGCCATCAGCGGATCTCTGGTGATCCTGACCCACCCCGAACGGGCCCTGCATGCTGCTGTAGCGGGTGCGCTGCTGTGGCTTTTCTTTGGTCGCACGCGGGCTCGCATCTGGCAGGCGCTGCTGGTTGCCGGGGCCGTTGTTCTTCTAACGGCTCCCTGGTGGGTGTTGGTGCTGGCCCGTGAAGGGACGGCGCCTTTCCAACTGGCGCTACAAGCCGGCAGCCAGCGCTGGCTCTTCTGGGCACCGCTCCTGCAGCTCAACTTCACCGACGAGCCAATCCCGTTGGCGGCGGTGCTGGCTGTATTCGGTTTTTTTGCCTGCCTGCTGAAAAAGGATATCTTCCTGCCCGTCTGGCTGGTGCTGGCTTTCCTAAGCGATCCACGCAGCGCGCCGCACGTTGTCCCCGTACAGGTCTCACTGCTGGCAGCGCTGGGCCTGGTGGACGTGGTTTTCCCCGCGCTCGCAAGACTCGCGCCTGCCAATGCACAGCCCAAAAACACAAGCGCCTTCCTTGCCAGGAGCGCGGGCCGTTGGATGATGGGTTATATCCTGCTGGTCCTGCTGGCCGGCGCAATCATCAACACCCAAACGCTGGCAACCTACCGGCTTTCAGAAGAGGACCGTTCTGCCCTGGCCTGGGTCCGCACACACACGCCTCCCGGAAGTCGCTTCCTGGTGCTGGCCTGGCAAAACGACGCCATGCTCTCGCCGATCCTCGAATGGTTCCCGGCCTTGGGCGAACGTACGAGCATTTCCACCGTCCAGGGGCGCGAATGGTTACCGGGTGCGCAGCATTACACGGCCCGTATGGAGACTTTTGCGCCTTTGCAGACCTGCCTTTACCGGGATCTAACCTGTTTGGATGAATGGGCCGAAAAACAGGCTGAGCGTTTTGACCACGTCTACCTCTCTCTCGGTTCCCCGGCGCGATCAAGTGTGCTGGCATTATCGCTGCGTGAGTCTGACCGTTATATGCTTGTGCACGAAACCCCCGCTGTTTTAATCTTTTCCCGGCGCTAACAGGGACTTTTATCGCACCGGTAGCGGGATGCCGATCCCGTTAAGTTTCACCGACCCTGGGTCTTTGGGCCACACTCCGGGAATTTTTGTCCCGCACGAGGGGCATGTGCCCTGCCCGGTAATGTGGTACTCGCCGACGACGTACCCGGTCCGGCGCACCAACATCCTGCCGCAGGTGGGGCAAAGCGTCGATTCGTATTCGTCCACCGTCCCAGGCAGATTCCCGGCGTAGACGTAGTTCAGTCCAGCCTCGCGCCCGATCTCTGCTGCCCGTATCAAGGTCGCCGCGGATGTGTTTTCCGGGTCGGTCATTTTATAATCCTTGTGGAAAGCAGTAACATGCCAGGGGATATCCCGAGAAACACCATGGATGAAGCGTGCGGCCTCCCAAAGTTCCTCATTGCTGTCGTTGAAACCGGGGATGACCAGCGTCACCACTTCCACCCACAGCCCCAGGTCGTGTGCGCGCTGGATGCCGTCCAGTGTGTTTTGCAGCACCCCGCCCAGGGTGCGGTAATTCCTGTCGTTCATCGATTTAAGGTCGACCTTGTAAGCGTCGATATATGGGCGCACATACTCCATCACTTCCGGCGTATTGTTGCCATTCGAGACGTAAGCGCACATCAGCCCGGCGGCCCTGGCCTCTTTAAAGATTGCCACGGCCCACTCGCTGGTAATCAGTGGTTCATTGTAGGATGAGACAATCACATCTGCATGTGCACGCTGGGCCGCAACCACCATTTTCTCTGGGCTCGTCTCTCTCACCAGGCTGATGGCCGCGTTAGAGGCCGGGTCGCGCGTGGCTTGCGAGGTCAGCCAGTTTTGGCAATACCCACAGTGGAAATCGCATCCCAGCATGCCAAACGTCAGCGCTGTTGCGCCGGGCATGACGTGCGAAAAGGGTTTTTTCTCGATTGGGTCGGCTTGCAGGGCCGCAACATATCCCCAAGGCACGCGCAGTTCGCCATCGTCATTGAAACGCACCTGGCAGATACCCCGCTTCCCAGGGCGGATCAGGCAGCGGTGGCCGCAAGCGGTGCAGCGCAGGGCTTTGTCGGGTAATGTTTCATACAAATCGCCCTTATGCGTCAATCGGTCAAGGACATCGGTTAGAACAGTCATTTTTCACCTCGCCGAGAAACCGTTTTGTATCGTCATCTTATGATACACCCATCCGGGCGGTTCTGTTACGGGCAAATGGGAGAAATCGACCGTGGACCGTGATGGTAACGAAGCTCTTACGGTCCACCGTCATCATCTCAATACCGAAACGATCTGTAAAACGTCATGCTTGATCATGTCGATATACGTTGGCGCGGGGCCGTCCGGGCCTGATATGCCTTCCACGTAGATGTCGTTGATGAGCCGGACCCCCGTCTCTGCGGCAATTTGCTCGGCCACTATTGAATTCTCCTTGATATCCATAAAGATGGCAGGTGCGCCGCTGCTCTTGATTGTATCGATCAGGGCTGCCATTTCCTGGGCCGAGGGGGAAGCCTGGTCGGTTACGCTCGGGATGACTGCTCCGACGATTTTGAAGCCATATGTATTCGCAAAATAGCCCAAGGCATCGTGGTTCGTGACGAGCAGGCGTTTCTCCTGGGGGATTTGGCTTACTTCATTTTTGACCCATTGGTCGAGGTCTTTCAACTTTGTGATGTAATCCTGCGCGTTTTGTGCGTAGACTTTCGTACCCTCGGGGTCGGCTTCCGTCAGCCCATCGCGGATGTTCTCCACATAGCGAATGACGTTCAGTGGATTCATCCACATGTGCGGGTCACCATCGGGGTTTTCACCGCTTATATCAGTGCTTGGAGTCAACCCTTCGCTGGCGATAATGACAAGTTGCTGGCTATCCATATTTTCCAGGGTCTTTGACAGCCAGGCTTCGTATCCCAGGCCATTGGCAATCAACACCTGGCTCTTGGTAATGGCAACAACATCGGCGGGGGCAGGTTCGAACTCGTGAGGGTCCGCGCCTGCAGGGATCAAGGTTTCCACCCGCAGCCGTGTCCCGGCCACGTTCTGGGCGATGTCTCCCAGGAACGATTCAGTTGCCAAAACTTTCACCCCTTCGGTTTCTACCCCAGCGTTGGCGCAGCTGCTCATCATTGTGCAGAACAAGATCAAGAATACCAGCGTAATTCTGTTTCCCATATCGAGTCTCCTTTATTGATATTGAAAATCATTTTCAATTATAGGGGAATTTCTTGAAATTACAAGAGTGGAAAACAGATTTGTGTGCAAGACCTTAGCCAATAACGTTGAGTGTGTCTGGCTCTGCGGGGGAGTATTTGGCGATCTTTGGACTTGCGTCCGCACCGAAAAGCGACCGCCAGACCATAATGGATATTTTTGCCAACCGTTATAGTAGTTAAATATTTTTCACCAATGAAAAAAATGCATCAGATCGTTCCGCGCACTCTCATAATCGTCGCCGTAGGCCTAGCAGTGCTGGTGGCATGCCTGATCCATCCCGCGCGCGCGAACGGGCAAACGCTGTGCGGCAATGGCTCCTCGCCTGATTACGGTTTCACCGACAGCCTGCGCCAGCCACATTGGACGGTAGGCTGGCAGGGTTACGCTTCGGAAGAAGCCGTCAACTCGGTGGACCGCATCCTCGACCGTCTGAACAATGCTTCCATTGCCCAGACGATGATCCTGATCAAGCCCCAGGATGAGGTCGGTAACCGGGTCAACTGCGCCGTACACTTTCTCCGTTATATGAAACTTGGCCTGCCGAGCGGCGCGCGCAAGGACAACGGTTTCGTTTTCCTGATCGTAGTCGAACCGGATGGCATCGATGTGCATTACGGCGTGGGCCTTGGCCTGCCAGCTCTGACCGCCTCCGAGTTGACGAATCTCAACCGCGTCGCCGAGGCAGCCTACGAATCCACCGGAAGTATGGACGAGGCCCTGCTGACCCTCGTCCGCGAGTTCGATAGTGTTGCGCGTAGCAACTATGAGCCGTTCTCGCCCCCAACTCCGTCTGTGCCCCGCGAGCGCGATAACCTGCCCGCGGAACCCATGGATCTTCTCTCGCTGTGCTGCCAAATGTGTCTCGGTTTTTTCTTCCTGATGTTCGTGCTCTGGTGGCTCAGCCAGGCCGGGAGCAGCGGAGGCCGCTTTGGCGGTGGTCCGACGGGCTGGGGAGGCTGGAGCGGGCCCCGGCGTTGGGGAGGCGGCTTCAGGGGCTTCCCCGGCGGCGGAGGCTGGCGCGGCCCCTCGATGCGCGGTGGCAGCGGCAGCGGGCGCTCCGGGCGAGGGAATTGAAAAAACTATGAAGAGTCCGCAGATTACGCCGATTTTCGCAGATTTTTTTACTTTTCTTTCTGCGTAATCTGCGAAATATGCGGATAACCCGAAGACAAGGAGAATCTCATGAAACAATTCGTTACCCAAATCTTTTCCATTTCACTTGTTTTGGCGCTTGTGCTCTCAGGCTGTGGCGTCGTTGACGCGGGCACGACTGAATACAACGAGCTGGTCGCATTGGTGCAGGGCGTGCAGGCCGCGGCCTCCAACTTCCAACTCGTGACCGATACCCAGTACGCGAAGATCCAGGCCAAGACACAGATCACCAAGGATTATTACGACTCCGTCAGCAACAGCGGCGAAGTCTGGACGGGCAACTTCCGTTCGGAAGCCCAGGCCTTGAGCGACCTGCTCCAAAACTATCGCGACGAGAACGGCCAGCCCCTCGACCCAACCCAATTGAACCTGGATGCCCTGCAAGACAGGGGCGCGCTCCCCAATAACGTGGGAGAAGGTTTTACGTTGTACGTCAACGCCATCACCCAGGCGCCTCCCCCCGTCCCGGCCCCCGAGGTGACTCTGGCGCTTGGTGACACCATCGATGAAGGCATGAATACCATTCAACTCGCCGGCACCGACTGGAACGACGCTGTCCGGGCCTATAACACCCGCCGGGCGCAGATCCGCGGCGAAATCGTGGCGCGCGTCTCGTCCTACTTTGGCTTCGACCTGCCCGTCACCTTCCCGTATTACCAGGGCAGCACCCCTGGCCAGCCGGTGCAAAACCCGCTGGCGACGCGGGAGCCATAGAAAAAAATAAAAACCACCTGAATTCAGGTGTTTTTTGTCCCGCTGACGACCAAATATCCCGGCACAGATGAGCAGGGCGGGCGTCTCCATAGCCTGCTCTCCGGCGCCGCCGCAGACCCCGACGCGCTGCAAGCGCTTGAAGAAGTGTGTTACAACTTCCAGGGACGGCGATTTGGCAATAGGGAGTCAGACAATAAAATTTGCTAACCAACATCTAATTCCCTTGCTGACAAAGCCTGTGAGCTTCCCTATACTGTCTGTATGGCAGATAAGAAGCAAAAGCTACCGCGAACCAAAGAGTCTCAAATCCCCCGCCTATGCGGCTTACAGAGCGCGACAAGCGCATTCTGGAAGCCATCCATGCTATGATGGCATTTTGAGCTTTGCCCAAATCCGGCGTTTATTCTTTACCAGCAAGAGTCAGGCTGAGCAACGCCTCAAGTTTCTGTACCAATACCGCTATCTTGCCTGTCCAAATCAGGAGCACAAACGACTTTCGGAGATGGTCTATTGGCTGGACAAAAAAGGGCGCGGATTAGCTGCTTCAAATGCATAAAGTCCAGCTAAGCCCTTCTAACCAATTACGAAAACACTCAGATTCAACTCGAAAACGCCATTGTGCGGCAGGTTTTCGAATAGACATTCTATAGGCGCGGAAAAGTGTCAGGAGCTTTTCACCTCTCTATAGTGTGGGAACGGGTCTTGTCAAAATTCAAAGGCACTTTTTTTAATTGCTTACTCTCAGGGTATGTAATAAGTAATTACCAACTGCGGGCGGTTTGGCACCGTCGCGTTACCACTGTAGACCTTGAGATAATTGGCAAGCATGTTGTTATTATCATCCAGCTTGAAGCGCAAACGGATTTGCGTCAGGCCCGAACTTGAAGCTAATTTATTAATATAAATTGCTGCGTCGGTTAGGTTAATGCTGTACCAGTTACTAACCAGGGCAGGCTTGAAGGGTCCGTACGATTTGTCGGCTATGGTCTGAAAATCGCTCGGTTGCAAGGTGGTCGTGCCAAAGATGCCCTTCCTGATATCAATCATAAACTCCTGAAAGGTCGTTACGGGATTGCCTCCGCCAGTTACACCTTGCTTTTTGATTTTGAGTGTCACTGCGGTGATGATCGCATTATCTGGCATGACCCCGGTTTTGAACGACAAAATGCTGCGATATTGTTTCTTCGCAGCGTCATCACCCAAATAGAAAGTCGTGCCATTGGCGTTCAGCGTACCACCCTTGCCGCTGGTTTCAGTGGATTCCAGAATCCAACCATCTTGTACGCCGGTGGATTTGATAATCAATGTGACTGGTTTGATGATCGAGTAGACCTCACCACCGCTGAAATTACCGTTACCTGCGCCTGTTCCACCCAGGAGATGTGGGATCAAGTCCCCAATGGAATCATCATCGACCACATCCAGCCGGATGGTGCCGTTGCCCGAACCTGTGTTGACGCTGACGGTGTACGTTGCACCCGATCCGGTTATGCTGGTGATGGATGCGCCTGTCACGCCGGTAGTGGTTAAACTGAAGTCGGTTATATCCACCCCTGTGACTGATTCAGAGAAGGTGACGGTGAAAACCACACTTGTTGCGCCGATCGTATTGGGATTAGCGCGCATGATGGAGATGACTGTTGGCGCGTTGGTATCTATCGTCCAAGTGTAGGAAGATGGTGTTCCGAGATTCGATGCATTATCAATGGCGTAAACGTAGAAGGTGTGCGAACCATCTGCCAATGTCGGTAAAGTCACGGGGCTTGTACAAGCCGTATAACTGCCGCTATCCCATTTGCACATGAAGGAGCCCACGCCGCTGCCTGCCCCATCGTTACCAGTGAAAGCGAAGGTTGGCGTGGTGTCGTCATCCGGGTTGGACGGTTGCGTGTTAATACTGGTGGATGGTGCAGTACCATCGTACGTGCGGCTGAACTGGCTCGCGGCGGCGTTGCCATTGAACGCTGGATCTTGTGCCGCGCCTGCGGCGATATTGGCCGTGACCGAACCATCTGCAGAAGGTGTGAGATCAAAAGTATAGACGGCGTCGCTGCCTGCAAAGTTGCTTTTTGTGCCGTTGGCGACGGTAATGTCGCCAACGGCAAAGCCTGTCACGTTTTCATTGAATGTCACAGTAACCTCAATCATGCCATTGATCAGGCTGGCTGATGTGGAACTCATCGATACGCTTGGCGGGGTCTGGTCAACATAGGTTACGCTATTATCGGTGCTTGTGCTGGCATTGTTGCCATTGCCTGCCAGGTCGCTAACTTTGGTTGCATCCAGCTCAGCCGTGAGGTTTCCATTGCCGCTCATCCCGCTGACCGCGATATTGAATGTTGTGCCGTTGTTGGGCGCAATCTCGCTCACCACGGCGGAGAGTATGCCGTCTGTTCCACCCAGCGTTAGATCTGCACCGACGAATGTGGTGGGCTTGATTTGTTCGTCAAAGACTGCTGTGAAATTAATCGCGGTGGCGCTAGTTTGGGTGCTCGGGTCGGCCTGGCCGCTGGCTTGCTCAATGGTCACGTTTGGCCCGGTCGTATCGGCGTCGAACCTCTGATCGTGGATGAAGATATCAGAAACCGCATTGGTATCGCTGCTTGCTATGTTGGTCGCGTCGGAGTTGAACACCACGTAGTAACCCCCTGATCCATCCAAAGCAATGGATGGATTGTATGAGTCGTTATCCGTTTGCGCCAAGCTGGTATTCAGCGAGACGCGTGTGGTGGTGTTTGCCAGGGTATTATGCACAAATATATCAGTTTTGGCATTGGTATCCGCGCTGACCAAATTGCTGGCGGCAGATGCAAATGCCACAAACGCCCCATCGCTGGAAATGGATAGGGGGGAGTAGGATGCGTTATTACCTTCCGCGTTGCTCGTGCTAACCGAGATGCGCTCGGTAGTACCTGCTAGCGTATCGCGCACAAAGACGTCCGGCACGCCATTTGTATCTGCATCAGCCAAGTTGGTGGCCTTGGATAGAAATGCCACGTAGCGTCCATCTGCAGAGATGGATGGAAAGTCTGAGCTATTATTGCCTTCTGTGTTGCTCGAGCTAACCGAGATGCGCTCGGTAGTGCCTGCTAGCGTATCGCGCACGAAGACGTCAGCTTTTCCATTTGTATCCCCGACTACCAGGTCGCTGGCGAAAGAATAAAACGCTACATAGCGTCCATCCGAGGAGATCGACGGAGCATGGGATGTATTGCTACCTTGTGTCTCGTCCGAGCTGACCGAAATGCGCTCGGTGGTGCCTGCTACCGTATCACGCTTGAAGATATCAGCTTTTCCATTTGTATCCCCGACTACCAGGTCGCTGGCGAAAGAATAAAACGCTACATAGCGTCCATCCGAGGAGATAGCCGGGTTGAACGAACCTTCATTGGCCTGCCCA
>Ga0196964_10001879_pt1 | contig 10244 bp, 6 predicted proteins | sample S1_10metaG_FD_148615 | JGI IMG/M metagenome (GOLD analysis project Ga0196964, IMG submission 148615) | Soil microbial communities from Anza Borrego desert, Southern California, United States - S1_10 | ecosystem: Environmental > Terrestrial > Soil > Desert | place: USA: California | collected... | reverse complement strand
CTCACGGAGCCTTCCGACGGCCACATGCCCTCAGGGGCAACGCCGAAGAGCTGCCGATGGTAATCGACGGCGCGCTTGATCTGCATCTCGGCGTCGTCCGCCAAGGATACGTGACCATTCGGAAGCGGCGTTCCGGGCATGGCGACTTGCGCCGAACGCATGTCGCACAGCAGCGGAAGAATAGGATGGTAAAACGGCGTCGTGGTGAGCTCGACCTGGTGCCGCGCCGCGAGTTCCTTGTGGAGCGGGATCACGCGGGCCAGGACGTTGCGCTGCTCCTGCAGCATCAGCGCCTTGTCGCGCTCGTCGAAATTGCGTTCCTTGCGCCGCAGCTCGCGCAACACTTCAGATTCTTCGAAACTCACCGGATGGAACCAGGTGAGATTGAACCACATCTGCAGGTCGCGCAGGTCCTGCACTTTAAAATCGTCCAGCGCGCGAAGGGCCGTCGCGCGCCCCATGCGGCGCAGCTCCAGCAGTTCCTTGTAGCGCGGGTAGACGCGGATCATGCGGTCCCACTGCGCCATGAAGAAGTGATCGAGAATGAAGCAGGCGTCTTCGCGGCTCAGCGTATCAGCAGGAATGATCGTGCGGCGCAGGAACGGATCGCTCGCGTCCTTTTCGACATAATCCAGGAGCTGAGCGAGCATCGATGGGACGAGATTGATGGTGCATTTTACGCCGGGGAACTCGCTGAGCAGGCGTGCCATGCCGTAATAATCTTTGATGCCGTGCAGGCGCACCCATGGCAGAACGAGCTCGCCTGACGAGAGGTCCTTGTAATAGGGCTGATGCTGATGCCAGATGATCGCCAGCGGAATCGGCATGACTGCGCTCCAGCTCCCGGTGCCGCTCCTGAGGAAATTACAGCCGGCCCAGCGACGACGAGGTGATGCCCGGCGATGAGCTGACTTGCTGCTCGTCGAGCGGCGGCGCCAGCCACTGATCGATGACAAACGAGAGCGCCTGGACGAGAATGATGCTCAGGAAGATTCCTTCCGTCAGCGGCGTAAAAATGCGCAGGATAATTTCAATCACACCCAGCGCGACGCCGGCGTACACCTTGCCCATCACCGATCGAGGCGCAGTCGTGGGATCGGCGGCCAGGTAGAAAATACCGAGGATCGTGCTGCCGCTGAGCAGATGAATGGGGATGTTGGCAGCGATGATCGGCGCATCCGCCGAATTTCCGTATATCCACGATAGGAAATGCAGCCCGGCAAAAAGAGTCATGTAAGCAAACAGCGGCACCAGCGGCGAGACGGCTCCGGTAAAGAGCAGCAGCAGAATTCCGAAAGCGAGCGCCAGCCCGCTTGATGCGCCGATCTGCGCCGGCACATAACCGAGGAACATGTCGACCCAGTCATACCGCTCGGCGCCGTCACCCGAGGCTTTGCCCACTGACTTCGATGGATTGGCCTTCACTGCATCCATGGGCCGGGAGCCATACACTGCTTCGGCTTCGATGATGACCTCTTTGCCATCCTTGTTTTTTACCGCCTGAAAAACCGGCTGCTTGCTGTCGAAAACGGCCTCGCGATACTCCTTTCGCGTGATTGCTTTTCGCACGTCGCCGCCAAGGAAGTCCAGCCACAGTTTTCCGACTGCGTTGGGAGCGGACTTGGCGTCACCCGACGAGGGTTCAATTCCGCGCGCGAGCACCGGCCAGACCGGCTTGCCGGCGCGGGACGGTTGCATCGGGTTGGTGTGCATGAACGGCAGGGAAATCACACCGAGAAGTTGAAGGGTGAGCAGCCCGACGGCGGCAGGCTGCAGCAGCGGCATGCCGTCCACACTGAGGTAATGCTTGCCCAGGAAGACCGCGACGCTCGAACCGATCACTGGAAAAAACCATGGCACGTCCGGAGGCATCAGCAGGCCCAGAAGAAGTCCCGTGAGCATCCACGTGCCGTCGCGCGTGCCCGGCGAATCCTTATAGATGAAGCGATGCGTCAGCAGATCCGTCGCAAACGCGGTGAGAACAGAGAGGAACAGAATCCAGCTCGCCCACCAGCCAAACACAAAAATGCCGACCATCGTGGCCGGAAGCAGCGATACCGTGGCTGTGTAACGCCGCGAAGCCAGCGACTGCGGATCCGGGGTAACCGTCGAGCGCCAGAGAAGGTAACTGTGCAACTGCGTGGGGTACATGAAGTCGTCGCGTTTCCGTTTCCTGCGGCTTGCGTCCCACTGCTCAGGCCGCTTCAGAGCGGCTTAAAGAGCCCGGAGACTACAAACCAGTACTATTGAATAGCCCTTGTTCGATGTTTTTCAAGCCAGTTGTATTCGGCTGCGGCCCGTAAACACCCGGCACATCGGGCGAAAGCCGCCACCAGGCCTCATCCAGGAAGTCTCCTGCATCCAGCGCCCCCGCGCCGAATGTTGCCGCCGCAGCGCTGACTTCCTTCCACAGAACCTGCATGAACTTCGCTTTCGCACCGTATTTGAACGGGGGCACGAGCACCACTTTCTTCACGTTCAGCTTCGTTACTCGCGCCAGGAATGTATCGAGCAGCATGCGGTACAACCGCGAATCGGTCGCCACTTCAAGATCCTCCGCCGGCAGGCAGATCACCAGCCGCGGCGCAACTGGGCGAGCCGCATCCACAGCAAGGCTGGCTGTCAACGCAATGATCTGATCGGCTGCGGCCAGCAGCGGCGGCCCGCCCGTTAGCGCAATGGGACCGTACTGAAGGAGGTCCGCACGCGCAGCGCCGGCATTCATCTGCCAGGCAGCCGGAACGATCACGATCGAGGGCGGCTTCTTCTCCGGTTCGTTGCCGAGCATCCATTTTACCGGCACGAATGCGCGCTCCGGAACTTTCGAGCGCTTCGACGTTGCCGGAATCAGCACCTCGCCGCTCTCCTTTATAAGGAGCCGGCTGCCACTCCAGCGCGTCGCTGGCCACGGTTCATGATCGCGCAGGATCCGCACGGTAACCGAACCGATGGCGTCGGCACCGCGCTTGACGGCAAAATTCATCCGTGCGGCGTTCCTGGAATCCAGGCTCGCCTCAAGCGAAGTAAAGCCGCGAGCCTTCAGTGTCACATTCTGGCTGTTTTCTTTAATGCTTTCACCGGCATCGTTGAATGACGAGCAGACAAAATCGGCTTTGATCTCTGCCGCCGACGTATTCTCGATGCGCAGGCAGGCCGTGACGGAATCGCGGTCATAGATCGCGGGCGGAAGAAAATCGATGATGAAGTAGAGGTCTTTGGCGGGGCCTGCAGCCGGAGTGTCTGCGGAAAACAGGCGCGCGGCGCTCAGGACTGCCCACACGAGTATGGCGCATCGCGTCATGCCGCTTACCTGCAAAAGAACGCAGCGGCACAGGCGCGCTGTGCCGCTGCCGGGAATGATCGTTACTTCTTAGCGGCCTCGGCCGGACCGGCCGGCCCTGGCTTGGCTTCTTCTTCGACAACCTTGATCGAAAGATCCTTCAACTGGCGGTCGCTGACGGGCACCGGCGCGTTGGTCATCATGTCGATGCCCTTCTGGTTCTTCGGAAACGCGCACACGTCGCGCATCGCTTCGGTCTCGCTCAGCAGCCACACAAAGCGGTCGTAGCCGAGGGCGATTCCGCCGTGCGGCGGCGCGCCGTACTGGAACGCTTCGAGCAGGAAGCCGAACTTCTCCTTCGCTTCTTCGTCGCCGATGCCGAGAACCTTGAACACGCGGCTCTGGATTTCCGGGCTGTGGATTCGCACCGAACCGCCGCCGAGTTCGTAGCCGTTGAGCACCAAGTCATAGCGCCAGCATTTTACGCGCTCCGGATCGGTCTCAAGATACTGCATGTCCTCGTCGCGCGGATGCGTGAAGGCGTGATGCGCCGCGGCCCACTTCTTTTCTTCCTCGTCGTACTCAAACAGCGGCGGATCGACAACCCAGAAGCAATCCCACTTTCCACCCGAACCGTACTCGGGAATCAGGTTGAACTTCTTGGCCAGATGCACGCGCAAGTTCGCCATGACGGTGTGAACCATCGCGGGCTTGCCGAACTGGAAGAACAGCGTGTCGCCATCCTGCGCGCCGAGCGCCTTGTTCAGATCATCGCGCATCGCCGGCGTGATGTTCTTCGCCAGAGGGCTCTGCGCCCAGTTGCCGCTGGCGTCGATTTTCGCCCAGGCCAGTCCCTTCGCGCCCATGCCTTTGCAGAACTCTTCGAGCTTGTCGATCTGCGAGCGCGGCAGCTCGTGTTCTTTCGGAACGCGGATGCCCTTCACGATGCCCTTGCTATCCACGGTCATCTTCATGAGCTTCAAGCCACCGCCGTCGTGCTTCTTGACGATCTCGGTGAGCTCCACGTGTTCGAGGCCGAAACGGCGATCCGGCTTGTCGTTGCCGTAGCGGCGCATCGATTCATCGTACGGCATGCGCTCGAGCGGCAGCTTCAGCTCAATGCCCTTGGTCTCTTTGAGCACCGCGGCGACGAGTCCTTCAACCGCCGTAAAAATGTCGTCCTGTTCGACGAATGACATCTCGATGTCGACCTGCGTGAACTCGGGCTGGCGGTCGATGCGCAGATCTTCGTCGCGGAAGCAGCGCACGATCTGGAAATAGCGGTCGGTGCCCGAGACCATCAGGAGCTGCTTGAAAAGCTGCGGACTTTCGGCCAGCGCATAGAACTTGCCTTTGTTCAGGCGCGAGGGCACCAGGAAGTTGCGCGCGCCGCCGGGCGTGTACTTCACCAGAAACGGCGTCTCGACTTCGGTGAAGCCGTTCGCCGACAGGTATTTTCGAATGGACTGCGCGGCGGTGTGACGCAGCGTCAGGAGCTTCTGCATCGCGTTGCGGCGCAGGTCCAGGTAACGGTACGTCAACCGAATGTCGTCGTTGGCCGTGAGCTCGTCTTTAATTTCAATCGGCGGCGTCTTGGCGCGGTTCTGAACTTTCAGCACCTTGGCTTCGAGCTCGACGGCGCCGGTCGGAATCTTATCGTTAAGCGTGCCTTCGGGGCGCTTTCTGACTGTGCCTTCGACCGAGATGACCCACTCGCCGCGCAGCTTGGAAGCTTCGGCGTGCAGCTCGGCGCTGTTCTTGGGATCGAAGACGACCTGGGTAACGCCGTACTTATCGCGCAGGTCGACGAAGATGATGCCGCCCATGTCGCGGTTGGTCTGAACCCAGCCGGAAAGTTTGACCGTCTTGCCCACGTCGCTTTCGCGCAGCTCGCCGCAGGTATGCGAGCGGTACTTGTTCGCCGACAGAAATGACACGTTCCAGAGCTCCTTTTTCTATCCGACAGCTTCTTTCACCACAGAGACCACAGAGGACACTGAGGACACTGAGGAGAGCTGAAAGATACTCCATGGCGGGGTAACTTTTCAAATTTTGGCGCCAACTTTTAACAACGAAGGCCCGGAAACCGGGCCCAGCGCGCAGGACAACTATGCACGGAAGATGAGGGAGTTGCAAACGGCAAAACGTTTACGGAGCGCGGGCGTCCCGCGCCCGCACCTTCCGATGCGTACTGCGGTTCACTTTATCGCCAAGGACGCCAAGGCGCCAAGAGCGCCAAGAAAAGCGAGTGAGGCACACTTCGCAAACTTGCGCTACCGCGCAGAGGTGGCGGGGACACTCCTGTCCCCGGGAGGGTTGCACCCAATCGCAGAAAAACTCCGCCGTCTATGGAGCGCGGGCGTCCCGCGCCCGCACTATGGCGCTGCGAACAATATCCATTCTGCGCAGAAAGTGTCGGGGCTACCAGCCGGCGGGGCTTCTTTACACCAGCCCAACAATCTCTTCCTTCGTCGTGGCATCGAAGGCGTCTCTCACGTGTTCGGCATGCTCGCGGCCGATGTGTTCGAATTTTGACACAAGCAGTACCTGATCTTTTTGGCTGTAGGTACATGCGAGAAGGATACCATACACCTCCTCTTTTTCTTCCAGGGTGTAACTCCTCTGCGAGGTCAGACGCCGGTACGTTGCGGCCAGCTTCAGCATGATGGCGATCTCGCGGTCCATATTGTTGTCGCGACGGAATCCGTCCTCCCACTCCTCGATGCTGATGGGATACACTTCATGGAGGATCTCATGCAGCTTCGCCATGACTTTGCGCTGTTCATCCGTAAACGGCGGATGGCGGTACTCGCCCCTGGTCAACTGATTGGGATCGACCCAGCAATCATCACACACACCAATGATGTTGGTGCGGACCATGCCGGGCGCCAGCTCGCGTGCGGGCATCTGGTGCATGGTTTTTGATTGGAAATCGTAGACGCGTACCCAGTCCAGTGCGTCTTTATTCGCGGGCGGTGATGAGCGCCTGTACATTCGGATCAAGATGCCACCCAATGCAGTAACAATCAACGCACCCGCAACACGTGCGGGCAGATGCGGCATTAATTTCTCAATGTCAATCGTCAGATTGAGGCCTTTGGCGGCAAGCCAGACAGTACTTCGAGCGCAAGCAAACAAAGTAGCATAGAGAAAGTAAGGATAGATGAATAGAAGGATCAGACGAAATGTCCCTAGAGGCACTGCATTCCTGTTCAAGAACTCAATCAAGAGCAGGTGGGCGATTGGAAATGTGCAGACCCCGATGACGATAGATTGAATGCCAAGAGACTGCATGTAAAGAATGTCGAGCGCAAAGGGCGATGCAGCGATAGACAGAATCATTACAATCATTTCCGCAAGTGAGAATGTTGGCAGGAATGGCCTCGCGGGGATGGACTGAGGCGTAGCATTGGATCTGGTCTCATGGGTCAATTGCGGTTGCGTCTTCCCCTCGGACTTAAGTGTGCTTTCTGCGAACTGCCAACCCTTGAGAAACAAGTGGCCGCAGGCCGCGAACAACTTTTCAGCGAAGGAATCGAACCAATCCTTATCGATCACGGTTTTTGGCGTGGGAATGCGTAGCGGCTTAATCAGGAAGCCCACTAGCGCAATACCAATTCCGAGACCCAGCAGATATGCAATCAAGAGAACGAATGCGCTGATACCACCGCTCATTGAATCCATCTCGCGCTCTCGTTGCCCCACGGAATAAACGGCAAGGCAAATCGTGAGGGAACCCCTGCTATTCCGCAATCCCAGAAAGGTTTGATCCACTTTGTGGCAAGCTTCTACGTCAACCTTGGGCGTACCGACCTGCCCTAAAGCTACCCAAGCCACGCACACATGTGCAAAACGCCTATTGCACGTGTGCAAACGCTCCCAATTTTCCTAATTTCCAAACACCCTCAAACTTTCTCCTCTCATAAGTACTTTGTCGAAAAGCTATTGCAGAGCCCGCAAAGTTTTTGGAAGAAATTCGGTAAAAATCGTAGATCTCAATCGTCTTAGTAAGGGTAGAGAGACACCTCGAAGCCTCCGCAGTCGCCCTTGAACAATGCAGCCTGATACAGCCATGTTTGCGACTGGCAGGAACTCTCGCGGCGTTTGTTTGTAAATCGCTGCTGCTTGCATTAGAAGACAGGCATGAGCGAAACGAAGAAACGTGCGAAGGAGTTTCCGGAGTGGCTGAAGAAGCCCTGGCCGGCGCAGTATGACCTGCGCACTCACCGCATTCTCGAAGACCTGAAGCTGAACACCGTCTGCCAGTCGGCCGAATGCCCCAACCTGGGTGAGTGCTGGTCGCGCGGCGCGGCGACGTTCATGATCCTCGGTGAAAGCTGCACGCGATCCTGCAACTTCTGCGCGGTGACCACCGGCCGCGGCGAATCGCTGGAGTCGCTCGCCGATGAGCCGGCCCGCGTGGCGCAGGCGACCAAACAGTTGGGGCTCAAGCATGTCGTCGTCACCAGCGTCGCGCGCGACGATCTGAAAGACGAAGGCGCCGAGCATTTCGCAAAGGTGATCCGCACGCTGAAGAATTACTGCGGCCCGGAGCTGATCGTGGAAGTGCTCGTGCCGGACTTCCACGCGCGCGAAGACTGCATCCGCACCGTGGTCGAAGCGCGTCCGCAGGTGTTCAACCACAACACGGAAACTGTGGAGCGCCTTCAGAAATCCGTCCGGCCGCAGGGCAGTTACCGCCGCACGATGAAAGTTCTCGAGACAGCCAAGCGCCTCGACGCCACAATTACGACGAAGAGCGGGCTGATGGTGGGCCTCGGCGAAACGCAGGACGAAGTGAAACAGACGATTCGCGATCTGCGCGCCAGCGGCTGCGACATCCTGACGATCGGGCAGTATCTGCAGCCTTCGAAGACGCATCTGCCCGTGAGCGAATATGTTCATCCGGATGTGTTCAAGATGTACGAAGAGTTCGCGCTATCCGTCGGCTTCAGCAACGCCGCCTGCGGACCATTCGTGCGCTCCAGCTACCAGGCCGAGAAGGTGCTCGAACACGCAAGGCACTAATCTATTTCCGATTGCGGATTTCGGATTGCGGATTGCGGATTGGGTTGGCGGCGCTGTCACAGAAAGTAAAACTTCAGCTCTTCCTCTGTGCTCTCTGTGTCCTCTGTGGTGGATTTTAGAAACCTCCCGCGCAGCCATCCTTGCGCGGATCGCTGGCCGCCTCGTAGACGCTGTCCTTCAGCACGCGAATGGCCTGCGCTCCGCCGAACGGACCGTGGTCGTTCTCAACGATGCTGTGGCCCTTGGCGGCAAGCGCGGCGGCAACCTCGCCGGGATAATCAGCTTCGAGCGCGATGAAATTCTCGAGGCGGAAATCAAAACGCGGCGCGCTGACGGCTTCCTGCAAGCCCATTTCGTGCAGCAGAAGATTGACGAGTAACTGAACATGTCCCTGCGCCTGATGCTGACCGCCCATCACGCCGAACGCCATGCTCGGAACGCCGTTCTTCATCGCAAATCCGGGCATGAGCGTGTGCAACGGCCGCTTTCGGCCGAGCATCTGATTGGGATGACCATCCTGAAGCGTGAAGGCCGAGGCGCGGTTGTGAAAATGAATGCCGGTGCCTTCCGCGACGACGCCCGAGCCCTGGAACAGGCTGCTGATCAGTGAGACCACGTTGCCCTCGCCGTCAGCGGTGCAGAGATAAACGGTATCGCCGGCGTTCTTGACGACCGATTCGTTGCGCGGAATCGCACGCTCCGGATCGATGCTCATGCCGATATGTGTTGCGAACGTGAGCGTCAGCAGTTCTTCCAGCGGTCCCTTGCTGCCCGGGTCAGCGACGTGCGCATTGCGCTCGGCCAGGGCAAGCTTGATCGCTTCGATCGTGGCATGCGTGAGACCGATCCAGTCATCGCGCAATTTGTCGAGATCGAGGCTGCTTAGAATATTCAGCGCCAGCAACGCCGTGATGCCCTGCGAGTTTGGCGGCAATTCATAAATGTCCACGCCGCGAAAGGTTGCTTTCACCGGCGTCTGCCATAGCGATGTGTGCTCCGCCAGATCTTCTTTGATGAAAAAACCGGCCGAGCTTTCACTGCTGCGCAGAATTTTTTCGGCGATCTCGCCGCGGTAGAAGGCATCCACGCCGTCGGCGGCGATCAGCTCGAATGTGCGAGCCAAATCCTGCTGCCGAAAGACTTGTGCGTACGAAACAGGATAGCCCTCAGGCAGAAAAATCTGGCGCGCAGCCTCGTTCTGCAAGCGCGGTCCAATGTTTTCCATGTCGGCGGCGACCACCTCGGAGAGCGGAACGCCTTCGCGGCAGTACTCGGTAGCGGCAGAAAAAAGATCTTTCCACGCGAGCTTTCCGTCGGCCTGGTGCATCTGCCACCAGCCGTCAACGCAGCCGGGAACGGTTACTGACGCCCAGCCGAACTGCGGGATCATCTGAACGCCTTTGCGGGCAAAGGTGCGCCAGGAAAGATTCTGCGGGCAGCGTCCGGAACCGTTCAGGCCCTTGAGCGATTTGTCTTTTGCGGAGTAGTACAGCGCAAACATATCGCCGCCAACGCCCGTGCTGAGGGGCTCGACGGCAGCGAGCGTCGCACTTGCCGCAATGGCCGCATCGATTGCGTTGCCTCCGCGGTGAAAAACATCGAGAGCAGCTGCTGTCGCGAGCGGCTGGCTGGTACTGGCGATTCCGCGGCGGGCGATAACGGTGGAGCGGCCCGGCCAGAGTCCCGGGCGGTAAAGTCGGCGTGCTGGCATTCTGCTTACGTTAAACAGATGCTTGGGAAGAGCAAGTTTCGTGACGTTCCTTGGCGTTAGCGGTACAAGAATGCCGTGAGTACTGAGCCTGCGGCAGAGAATTTCTTCAGCCTGAAGCTGCGCCCCTGGGGCATGCTGAACGTGCTGATGACGATGGCCTGCATCGGCACGCTGCTGGGCTATCTCGGATTTGTCTGGTGGCCGTTTGAAAACTGCGGCTGCTTC
>Ga0196964_10001878_pt1 | contig 10251 bp, 10 predicted proteins | sample S1_10metaG_FD_148615 | JGI IMG/M metagenome (GOLD analysis project Ga0196964, IMG submission 148615) | Soil microbial communities from Anza Borrego desert, Southern California, United States - S1_10 | ecosystem: Environmental > Terrestrial > Soil > Desert | place: USA: California | collected... | reverse complement strand
CTGGCTCCGGTTCCCGGCGGATCCTTCCAGGTCCACAAGCCCGGTGAAGGCTATGCCACGCGCCTGGGAATGATGGTGATCGTGATGGCGTATACTGCCTTCGCCTGCCATCACTTCTACTACAACTGGGTATGGCTGCGTAATTTCGTCGACGGCATCCTCAGCTCTATCTGGCTGGGCTGGATGGTCTCGTGGACCTACGATCTGACCGCGGCAAAGATCGTCGCCATGGGCGGCACGCTGCTTATCGCCGCCGTAGGCTTCTTCGTGGGCTACTACTTCATTTACCTGAAGCGCTCGACGGCCGAGTTCCTGATCAAGACGGATGTGGAACTTTCGAAGGTGACGTGGCCCAAGATTTCGCCCTGGTTCAAAATGGATACGCAGGTATGGGGCGCCACCTACGTCGTGCTCATTGTGGTTGCGGCGCTGACCTTATATGTGTTCGGCGTGGATCTGATTTTGAATCAACTGGCGCAATGGTTGTTCTACAGTTCCGGTAGCCGGGCTTAATCGACTTTTTGAGTGAGTTAGAAGAAGGACACACAGGTAATGGCCAATACGGCATGGTATGCGCTCCGAGTGCAGTCTGAGCGCGAAGAAAAGATTAAAGAAAGCCTGGTGGCGCGCATCAAGGCCAAGGGGCTGGACCAGTACGTGAATCAGATCGTGGTTCCGGCTGAAACCGTCTCCGAGATCAAAGAAGGCAAGAAGCGCGTCACGCAGCAGAAGATGTTTCCAGGCTATATCCTGATCGAAGTCCAGACCAAGGGCGAGAGCGGTGAAGTGCCCGACGGGATCTGGTTCGCCATCATGGAAACTCCCGGCATCAGCGGCTTCGTCGGCGGAAACCGCACAAAGCCCGAGCCGGTGGACGAACAGGACGTGCGGCGCATCCTCAACGACATCGAGTCGCGCAAGGAGAAGCCGAAGCCGAAAGTCGAATTCGAATCGGGCAACAAAGTCCGCATCAAGGAAGGCCCCTTCGAGAACTTCGACGGCGTGGTCGAGTCGGTCGATGCGAGCAAGTGGATGCTGAAGGTCAAGGTCTCCATCTTCGGACGCGATACGTCTGTTGAGATGGAGTACGGCAAGGTCGAGAAGATCTAACTGATGGTTTCTGGTTTATAGTTACTGGTTTCTGGTTAACAGCCCGGAATACAGAAAACCAGAAACCGGAAACCAGAAACAAGAAACCAAGTTGTGGCCGGCATCTGGCGAATAGCCCAGGGACAACCGACCAGAGGAGAGAGACGTGGCAAAGAAGGAAATCAAGGCGAAAGTCAAGCTGCAGTGCCCGGGCGGCGGAGCCAACCCGGCGCCCCCGGTCGGTCCGGCGCTGTCGCAGCATGGCGTGAACATCGGCGAATTCGTCAAACGCTTTAACGCGGAAACGGCCAAGCAGAAGGGCACGATTATCCCCGTTATTGTCACAGTTTATATGGACAAGAGCTTCGATCTCTTGTACAAGACTCCGCCCGCCAGCGCGCTGCTGTGCAAGGCCGCGGGGATTGAAAAGGGATCGGGCGAGCCGAACAAGAACAAGGTCGGCAAGGTGACCAAGGCGCAGATCGCCGAGATCGCCAAGATCAAGATCAAGGATTTGAACGCCGGCTCCGCCGAAGCCGCGGCCCGCGTGATCGAAGGCACGGCGCGCAGCATGGGGATTGAAGTGGTTTAAAGACAGTTTCTGGTTTGAGGTTTCTGGTTTCTGGTTAATCGCCCGAGTCAGTAAACGCCAACTAGAAACTCGAAACGAGAAACAGGAAACCGTTGTTAACGGAGGAGAGCGGCCTGACCGCCGTTCGCTTGAACTCCAGAAAGAGCAGCTCATCAATGCCGCGTAAAACCGGCGTCTACAAGCCGTCCCGTCGTTTCCGTGAACTGGCAGGCAAGGTCGATCCCGTCAAGACCTACTCCATCGCCGATGCGGTAAACATCCTCAAATCCGGCACCAAGAAGTGCAAGTTCGACGAAACCGTCGACCTCGCCATCAAGCTGGACATCGACACCAAGCAGGCCGATCAGCTCGTGCGCGGTTCCTTTTCGCTGCCCAAGGGCACGGGAAAGACCATGCGCGTGATCTGCTTTGCCGACGGCGCGATGGCCGAAGCGGCGCGCAAAGCCGGCGCGATCGAAGCGGGCGGTGAAGACCTCGCGAAGAAAGTCGAAGGCGGATGGCTCGACTTCGACGTCGCGGTCGCTCACCCCGCCACGATGCGCTACGTCGGACGTCTGGGTAAGGTGCTCGGCCCGAAGGGCTTGATGCCCAGCCCGAAGTCCGGGACGGTGACGACCGATGTCGCCAAGGCCGTGACCGAATTCAAGGCCGGCAAGATTGAATTCCGCAACGATTCGTTCGGCAACATCCACGTCGCTGTCGGCAAGCTCAGCTTTGCCAACGCCGATCTGGAAGCCAACGTTCGCGCGATGATCGATCACGTGCTGTCGCTGCGCCCTCAGACGGTGAAGGGCAATTACTTCCGCAAAGCGACGCTGACCAGCACCATGGGACCCGGACTGCGCCTGGCGGTCTAAAACATCTACCACAGAGGACACAGAGGCCACAGAGTAAAGGGGATTGACCAGAACAGAACAAGAGAGTTTTTCCTCTGTGTTCTCTGTGTCCTCTGTGGTGAAAAGGAGTTTTAAAAATGGCCGACAAGAGACCTGCCGACAAGAAGCCCAAGGGCTCGGGAAACCCGAATCGCATCAACCGCTTGCTTGTCAAGAAAACGCAGACCGAATACAGCAAGCTGACCAACATGATCGTGCTCCAGAATCTGAACGTGAACAGCGAGCAGAACCTGGAAATCCGCACGAGCCTGCGCGAGAAAAAGACCAAGCTGCGCATGGTCCGCAACCGGCTGACGATGAAGGCATTCCACGAGCTGGGCCTGAAGGACGCCCAGAAGCTGTTCGTGGGACCGACCTGCATCGTCGACGCCGACGACCCGGTCACCGCCGCGAAAGTGGCGATGGAGCTCGTTGAGAAGTTCGGCAAATCGCTCAAGCTCACCGGCGGCGTGCTCGAAGGCAAGCTGCTCAATGCCGACGAAGTCAAGGCGCTGGCCAAGTCCAAGACCAAGCCGGAACTCATCGGCGACGTGGTGTTGCTCTCCAAGAGCCCCGGCTCGCGCGTCGCAGCGCAGCTCAAGGGACCTGGCGGCCGCATCGCAGGTGCGATCAAGGCGCTGGTCGAAAAGTTGGAGAAGGCTGGAGCTGCCGCTCCGGCCGAAGCCAAGCCGGCCTGAACGGCGGTTTAAGGTTTCTGGTTTTTAGTTTCTAGTTGTTGAAGTGTTGGAGTTGGAAGAATTGGTTTTTGGAAAACGGGTGCTGGCTGGGATGAACCAGAAACCAGAAACCCTGAACCAGAAACCGCAGTAAAAGCCTTGCCGGGTGTTCCGGCGGGGCCGGGGGATTGACCGGAGCCAGTGGCGCAAGCCACTCTGACCGGAACGACCCGAAGTTAAAATGGCGCAAGCTTTTCGCTTGCGGTGCATGGGAAATGACAGGCCTGTGCGCCAGGATAAATAGGGAGGTTACAGTCATGGCGGAATTCGCCCCCGAGATCAAGGAATTGGGTGACAAGATTGTGGGCTTGAGCCTGCTGCAGGCCAAGGCCCTGGGTGATTACTTGAAGGAAGTGCACGGCATCGAAGCGGCTGCCGGCGGAGCGGTGATGGTTGCCGGTCCTGCGGCTGCTGGCGGTGGCGGCGGTGCTGCTCCGGCTGCTGAAGCCAAGGCGACGCTGGACGTCATCCTGGCCAAGGTTGCCGACACGACCAAGAAGATCGCGGTCATCAAGGTTGTGCGCGAGCTGACCGGCCTGGGCCTGAAGGAAGCCAAGGACGTGGTCGACCAGGCGCCGAAGCCGGTCAAAGCCGGCGTTCCGCGCGAAGAAGCCGAGCAGATGAAGGCCAAGCTGGAAAAAGAAGGCGCGACGGTCGAGCTGAAGTAAGTTCGCAGCAAGAGAGTCCGGAGTAATAATGCTGAAGAGCATCGCTGCGCAATGCGCGGCGATGCTCTTCGCACATATAGACAAATCATCACGTTGCTGCGTTCGGCGAATTGCTCTCGCTCAGAATGCCAGCCCAGATTATAAGCGCACCTACCTTTTCATAAGCTTTTGGTGTGTATCTCACTGGGAGGAGCGTTATGCCTCGCGCGTTTGGTCTCATGTTTTTTGTTTTCTGTGCCGGCTTTTGCGCGGCGGCTGATTCCTCCGTGACTACCGTGCAAGGTCTTCCGGCGGTCTTTGGTGGGAACACGTACGGGCAATGCAACGTTCCCGTCGGCATATACGGTGTCAAATCGATTGCCGTCGGAAACCATACGTTGGCGGTGAAGGACGACGGTACAGTGCTGGCGTGGGGACGCAATGTGGCTGGTGAATGCAACGTGCCCCCAGGACTGACGAACGTGATTGCCGTTGCAACGGGTGCGGAGCATAGCTTGGCGCTCAAGAGCGACGGGACGGTAGTGGCTTGGGGCGGCAATGGGTCCGGCGAGTGCAACGTGCCGACAGATCTAAACGGCGTCACAGCGATCGCCGCGGGATACTCGTATTATTACGGTGGAGATGTGCTGTCTCATGGCTATTCAGTCGCACTGAAAAGTGATGGAACGGTTGCGGCTTGGGGAAGCAACGTTACTGGGCAGTGCGATATCCCACTCGGTCTAAACGGGGTGATTGCGATTGCGACGTCGGGGCCCATCGTGGCGGCGTTAAAGTCTGATGGAACGGTGGTGCAATGGGGATTTCCCGGCGATAATTATTATTGGGTTCCACGGCCCTCGGAAATAAATGGAGTGATCGGGATCGCTGTTGGCAATTTGCATGTTGTTGCGTTGAAATCCGATGGCACTGTTGTGGCGTGGGGTCGAAACGAGGACGGACAGTGCAATGTACCTCCTGACTTAAATGGAGTCGTACAGGTTGCCGCAGGTGGGAAGTACACACTGGCATTAAAGAACGATGGGAGCATCGTCTCTTGGGGCATCAACGACATGGGCCAGTTGAATGTGCCGTCGGGGCTGCAAGGTATTTCCTCGATCGCTGCAGGCTTTCACGTTAGCGCTGTGCTTCACTCTGGAACTCTGCCGACGGCACGCTTTATCTGCAGCGAGGTGGTGGGCTTTGTCGGACTGCCGCTGGCGTTTGACGCGACCTTCAGCACCGATCCGGAAAACCAGATTGTATCGTACCAGTGGGATTTTGGTGATGGGTCGCCCGCGGGAACTGAGAAGATCATGTCGAAGATCTACAACGCGGAAGGAACGTATTCTGTTACCTTGACTGTGCGTGACGCGGACGGATTAACGCACAGCCTCACGCGAGAAATTGTTGTCCTTCCAAAAACCGACGTCGGCCTGTTCAACGGCTTCATCGTCTACAAAGTGCGATGGGATCGTACCTCTGAAAACAAGGATACGTTGAGTCTGACCGCCAACGTCAATGTTGGCGACTCAACTGTCGGGAGTGGCACTCCGGTCGCGCTTGAAATTGCCGGCGAGCGTTTTGAAGGCGTACTCAACAGTAAGCTGCAGTTTTCCAACGCCCAGAGCAAATGGCAGGTGAAAGCCAACTCGCGTGGGCAGAGTTTCGGCGAGACGCGCGTGAAGCTGACCATCAAGAAGGCCAGCCTCGGGCTTGGTTTCAATATTGCCGGCGCGGTTGTCGGCCCCGACCCGCACGACATCGTTTCGCTCGATATTCCAGTGCATCTCGAGATTGCCGGCAAAATTTTCGAAGTTCCCATCGCTTCGGACTTCAAATTCTCCGATAGCGGGAAAAAAGCCAACGGGACGGGCGAAGGTCCATAACTTCGCTCAAGAGTCAAGCGCGGCAGGGACGAGCGAAAGTTGCCACGAAAGTTCAGGCAGCGGGAGTGCAGGAGACTGCGCTCCCGCGGTTTTTTTGTCACGTTATCCCTGTTTAGGCCTGGGTGGCGTGTATACGGCGAAAACGGAGAGCACGCGAATGCGCGACAGAAGAGTGTGGCAGCTGACGACGTTCACGATCCTTCTTTCTCTAACGATCTCATCCGCTCTCCTGGCGGCTGAAGAATCCGACGCACGCTTGCATTCCGACGGGCCGGGCTGGCGACTTGACCGTGCCAAAATCGTCGACGCTAAACGGCCGCGCGTGCTGCTCATCGGCGACTCAATCCTGAATGGTTACTTAAAGCAGACGACTGCCGCTCTGGATGGTAAAGCCTACGTGGATGCGTGGGTGAATCCGTATTGCCAATCCTCCCATAAGCTCGCTGAGATGACAGCCGACGTGCTCACACAGGGGCCGTATGACGTGATCCATTTCAACATGGGCCTGCATGGGTGGCAGAAAGGGCGCATCCCCGAAGGCCAGTTCGAGTCGCTTACGGGCAAATGGGTTGAATGCATCCGCAAGGGCGCGCCGAACGCGGTACTGATCTGGGCCAGCAGCACGCCGGTGACGGTAAAAGGAAAACCAGGCGAGCTCGATACTGAGATCAATCCAGTGATCGTCGAGCACAATCGCATGGCAGCCGGCGTGATGAAAGAGATGAAGGTAACAGTGAACGATTTCTATACGCTGCTGGCGCCAAAGCTGGAACTGGCACGCGGCGATCAGTTCCATTGGACCGCTCCGGCTTACGCCATGATGACAAAGGCTGCAGTCGCTGAAATTGAAAAGGCGCTCGCGGAAAAGAAATAGGTCTCGAGTCGCGCGTAGCACGGATGATTGGTTTATCTGGACCAAGAACGATGACAGAATGGACTACGCGGAAAGCAAATCTCCTTTGGCCGGAGAACTTGGAAAAGGTACGCCTTGCGCTCAAAGCAGGGCCGGTCTTTGGACTGCATTGCCATTTTTGTGCGGGGTGCGGCCCTGATGGGCGTGTTTTTCAGAGTTATGATGCGTACGTTGAGTATTTCAAACGTCCAGCAGCGCCAATGATCGAGAGCCCTGGTCGGTTGCGTGATCTCGAACTCCCGTATCCGGGTGATCTCTTTGTACTTTGGTCGGCGGCGGCTTTACACGAGCAAGGGTTAAGCTTGGTACATTTGCCTTCCCGCAACGCAATGGACAAAGGGAAAGTTGATGATGCTGCAGCTCAGACGAAAAGATTTCTGAAGGCAGAGAAATACAATGAGGTGATCTGTGCCTTCACGAGCCAATTCGAATCCAAGTGCTGCTTTAACGACATCGATGGTTTCGATCAGATCGAAGCTGACTTGCGGCGATATGCACAGCTCGGCGGCGAAGTCTTTGTGTTTTCATTGACAGAGATCGACAAAGAGAATTCGCCATACTATCTGTTGCAGGCCAAGTATCCCAACGAAAAGGGTGAAGTCCCGATTGGCGGCGCTTACTAGCTGTAATCAGAACTGTGCGCGTTAGTTCGGGCTTTCAGCCCTTCGATTCGGCGGGAGCATTCGGTTCCTGGGGCTGCGCCCCAGGCTGATATAGTTCGCGCCTTCGGCGCTTGGAGGAGCGTGGCCTCTTAGGATGAATTATATTCTTCCCCCGTGCCAACTGCCCACTGCCCACTGCCCACCATTTTTGTCTTGTAGCAGCCTCAGCCGTGCTTAAGATTTCTAGTGAAGCTGCGCGCTGAATTACCTATAACCCGACTCGGTTCAGCAGAAATCGGCGGGGCAAACCAGATGCGCGGCGGATGGTATAGGCCGCGAAATCTTCCGCACACAGTTAAAAATATAAACGCACCGGGTTGAGCCGTTTGAGGGGCTCACGTCCGCTCTGACGTGAACGCACGCATACGCTCATTCGTGTGCCGGAAAGATCCTCCGCGGCCTGGGAGGATCGGTATGGAGGAGAAGAGTTGTTCACTTCAGGAGGCGGCGGATTATCTGAAGGTCAGCACGCAGACTGTGCGGAACATGCTGAAGAACGGGTGGCTCGCTTCGCCCGTCGGGCGCCCCGCAAAAGGCCAAAGTGTCCGAATTTCCGAAAAATCGCTTTATCAGTTGATTGTTTATGATCGTGTAATTTCTTTGCCGCCAAGAACTTTGAGGAAACTGAAGAATGGGCGGAAGAGTTTTCAACGATTCTTGTCAAAAATTGAGGAGGCAAATCGTCTTAGTAAGGTTGAGGGGAGAAGTAAAGCGCCCGATCCGTCGGCACCTGCCAGTCGAACCGCACGCGAAGCGACTAAACAGCGTCTGCACGATGATTTCGCCGTGCGGCGCCAGTTCAGCTTCGGGTGGCAGGCGCGACAACTGGCGCCCGACGATCCGGCTCTGCAGGACGACCTCGTTCAAGAGATGTCGCTGGCAGTCATCGAGTACGACCAGCCGGCAAGTGCTGAATTCCTATACGAGCTTGCCACAAATCGCGCAAAGGATTATTTGAAGTACGAAGCCGTGCGCGGCATGCTGCCACTTAGCGCGGCGCGGCACACGAGCGATAAGCTTGCCGAGCAGATGAAAAGCCTGACGACGCTTATCGATGACCTGCTGAGAAGCGGCGTGCCGTCCGGCTGGATCGAAGAGGTGCTTGGCCGCAGGCTGGACGTAGCCTGAGCACGAAAACTGACGCTCAAAAAGGAGCACTCATGAGACTGCTGTGGCTGATCCCCTTTGTCGCCAGCGCCGCCTGCGCTGGCGAGGCCGACGTGGCGAAGGTCATGAGCGAGGCGCAGACCGCCTTTCGGTCAGGTCAGCGTGACGAAGCCATCGCGCTCGCCACGAAGGCGATTGAAGCTGACAAGAAAAACCCGCAAGCCTGGTGGCTGCGCGCGCAGTTTCATGATGCGATGCGGCAGTTTGAGAAAGCCGCTGCCGATGCGGATGAAATTCTGAAGCTGGAGCCCAAAGCGGCCAAGATCTTGCAGTTCCGCGGCTGCGCGCGCTTCAGGCTGGCACAGCTCAAGGAATCCATCGCCGACTTTGATGCCTACATCGCGCTGGTGCCGGATGCTGAACCGCATCACTGGCAGCGCGGAATTTCATACTATTACGCCGGTGAATTCGAGAAGGGGCGCAAGCAGTTTGAGCTGCATCAAACGGTGAACGCGAGCGACGTTGAAAACGCGGTGTTTCATTTCATCTGCGTCGCGCGCAAAGACGGCATCGAAAAAGCACGCGCCTCGCTGATCCAGATCGATCATGACTCTCGCGTGCCGATGATGGAGATTTTCGCGCTGTACGCAGGGAAGGGCACCGCCGAGCAGGTGCTGGCGGCGACTCAGAAGGGCAACGTGAATCCGGAAATATTGAAGGACCGCTTGTTTTACGCGCACCTGTATCTGGGACTTTATTTCGAAGCGGCCGGTGATGCTGCGAAGGCGAAAGAACACATCCTGAAAGCCGCCGGTGAATACGCGCAGGATCATTACATGGGCGACGTCGCGCGCGTGCACGCCAAACTGCTGAAATAGCGCCTCAGCCTTCCATCCAGACGATCATCGCCATGCGCCCCGTCTGCTTTTCGCCGGCGCGGATCGCGCGGCGGTGGGAGAAGAAACTCTCTTCGCGGCAGCAGGTGCAGGTGGAATCAATGCGAATCTGCGCCTCAGCGACGCCGCATCCGCTCAGGCGCTCACGCGCGGCAGCGCGCAGATCGTAGTGAAACTTCCCGTCCCGCTCGCGCACGACATGCTGAACGCCAAGCTTTGAAGTCACATCGGCTCCCACTTCGAAACAGCACGGACCGATCGACGGGCTCGATGCAACGATCAGGCGTTCGGCGCGTGCGCCGGCCTCGACCATGGCGGCGATAGTATTCTGAATTACGCCGTCAGCCATGCCGCGCCAGCCGGCATGCAGCAGACCGAGAACGCCAGCCTCTTTGTCCGCCAGCGCCAGCAGAAGGCAATCGGCGCTGAAACACATCAAGGGAAGATGCCGCGTGCGCGTGACCAGAGCGTCGACGCCGGGAATGGCGTCCGCGTGTGAGATGCAGCCGCAGCCGGCATAGTCCTGATCCACCAGCGCCACGTTGGCGCCGTGAACCTGCTGCGCGACCACCGCTTCTTCGCTGTTGATCTTGTGCGAGGTAAACACCAGGCGTCGGTTTTCGCGCACGCGGCGCGGGTCGTCTCCGACGTGAAGCGCCATGTTGAGGCTGCTGTACGATCCGGACGATGTGCCGGCCACTCGCGAGGTAACAATGCTCCGGAACGGCGTGGGAAGTTGATCGATCGACCAGAAGGGCCCGCTGAGAACGGCGGTCATTCCCGCCGGCGGTGTACCAAGTGATGTCTGCACTCTCATGCTCCGGATTGCTGAAATCTCAGCACCAGC
>Ga0196964_10001877_pt1 | contig 10251 bp, 10 predicted proteins | sample S1_10metaG_FD_148615 | JGI IMG/M metagenome (GOLD analysis project Ga0196964, IMG submission 148615) | Soil microbial communities from Anza Borrego desert, Southern California, United States - S1_10 | ecosystem: Environmental > Terrestrial > Soil > Desert | place: USA: California | collected... | reverse complement strand
CGATCCATGGCGCGCCCGGCCTCGCCGAGGGTGTGAAAAATCTCACGCTCTGAGAGCGAATAGTCCTACCGGACTAGGGGTGTAGTCCGGCTGTGTGATTGTTCGTCGAGGGGAAACGACGGAGGATGGTGACCTGTGTAGGGCACGCTCTACACAGCGACCAGGCAAGTGGCCGTCACGCTGTTATCAGCCCCAGTCCGATAGACCGACTCGCAAGTGGAGCCGGACACCGGCAGGGCCAAACAAAGTGTAGTCGCCGTCTGATCGTCCGCAGAGAGAGGCAGTACCGGAGGGCACGGCTAGCGGTCGTGCCCTCTTTTTTTCGTCGTCCGCAAACGCATCTTGCACTTCCTTGCGATCGGCGCCTATCGCCGGCCACCGCGCCGTCGTGTCGATTCCTGCAGGAATTTCCGATGCGTATTCAGCGACGTCGCGCCGCGACGTCACTCGCGGCGTGAACAAGCGCACGCAAGTCGCTTAGTCCCACAGGACTAGGTCGCCGAAAAGCTACGTGATGGAAAGCGGACGCGAAGGGTCGGAAGATACTGACCCATGTAGGGCACGCTCTACATGCGATGAGACAAGTGGCCGTCGCGCTGTTAGCAGCCCCGGACCGATAGACCGGCGCTCAGGATGAGCCGGACACCGGCAGGGCCAAACAAAGCGTAGTCGCCGTCTGATCGTCCGCTGACAGAGAGTGACTGGTAATACCGGAGGGCACGGCTAGCGGTCGTGCCCTCTTTTTTTGTCGTCCGCAGGTGAAATGGTGCGCGCGTGCGCGGACGATGGATATCGCTGCGCGCAGCGCCGTCGTGTCGAAAAAAATGGAATTTCGCGTTGAAGGATTTCGACGTCGCGACGCGGCGTCAGCGCGTGCTAGCGGATCGCCGCCTGCGTCTGCGCCTGCTTCTGCACGTCGAACCCCTCGCAGCTGAAGACGCCGCTGCCGCACGCGTGGCTCTTGCCCGCCTCGACCGCGCGCTTGTAATAGGTCGCCGCCGCGTCGTCGAGGCCCAGGCCGCGCGCCGCCTCGCCGAGCATGAAGTACGAGAGGTCGCTGAGATAGCCCACCTGCATGACCGAGATGGCGAGGTCGCGCCAGTTCTGCCGCTCGTGGAGCTTCTTCCAGTCCCCTTTCTTCCGGCCGTAGCTGAAGGCGCACTGCGCGGTGCAGTCGAACACCGCGCTCCCGCGCTTGAAGCGCTCGAACGGCTCGGACAGGAAGATCATCGTGTCGGCCTGCCGTGTGGCCTGGGCGGCGTATTCCTCGCGCGTGAGCTCGCCGGGCTTCGACACGACGCGCTCGTTGGCGCCGGCGCCGGGGGCGGCGAGGAACTTCGGCGCATCGAGCGGCTTGCCCGCCTTGGCGGCCTGGTAGAGCGGATCGACCTTGACCGCGAGCTCCTTCAGGCGCGCGGCGCGGTTTTCGGGCGAGGGGTGCGTGGACAGGAACTCGGGCGGGTTCTTGCCCTCCTTGCCCATCTTCTCCCACAGCGTGACGGCGGCCTTCGGGTCGTAGCCCGCGCGCGCGGCGAGCTCGATGCCGATCTGGTCGGCCTCCAGCTCGCCTTCGCGGCTGTTGGGCAGCTCGATGGCGAGCGCCGCCGCGGTGGTGGTGGCCGCCATCGCCGCGTCGGTATTGCGGCCATCGCGCGAGGAGATGGCGACCGCGCCGACCGCGGCGAGGACCTGCGAGCCCATCGCCACCGACATGCGCTCGCGCGTGTGGCTCGCGAGCGCGTGGCCGATCTCGTGCCCCATGACCGCCGCGATCTCGTCGTCGGTGGCCTTCAGCTTCTCCCAGAAGCCCGTGTAGATGGCCATCTTGCCGCCGGCCATGCAGAAGGCGTTCACGACCTTCGGGTCGTTGATCAGCTTCACGTCCCACTTCCACCGCGCCGAGTCGGGACGGAAGCGCACCGCCTGCGCGATCAGCCTGTCGGTGATCTCGCGCACCTTCTCCGCGCGCGGCGTGCCGGTCTCGATCTGCTTCTTCTTCTCGAGGCCGCTCACCATGCTGGCGTAGGCGCTCGCGGAGCTGCCGATCGCCATTTCCTCCGACACCAGCAGGAACTGGTTGCGGCCGGTGATGGGGTTGGACGAGCAGCTCGCCAGGAGGGCAAAAGCCGACACGGCTACAAGGGATTTAAACGGGCGTTTCACGGCCGTGATTTTAGGGCGTTTCGGCCCTACGGTTGTAACCGTATGTTACTGATCCGGCTGCCTTTGCGCAGTGCGGAATGACCGCCGCCGCGCGATCGCGTACGCTGATCCCGCGTCATATGCAAAAGCCAGTCAAGCAGGACCCCGCCTTTCGCAGCCCCCCGTTGTGGATGCACGTCTCCGAAGCCGGAAAGTGGCTCTTCGCCTCGCGCGAGGCGAAGAAGCGCGCCGTCATCCGGATGATCGACCGCCTCCCGGCGCCGCTGCGCAAGAAGCCCCAGCCCTGAAGCGTTAAGGGCGAGGGCATGCGCCTTGCTGCTTGCGCAGCATGGCAAGGAAATCCAAGCGTAATAAACCACGCGGGAAGAGCCTCGTCGTCGCCGTCATCGACGACAAGCTCGGACCGCGCAAGCCGCCGCGCCGCATCGACGGCACGCCCGGCAACGTCAGGGTCACGGTGCCCGCCAACAGCTCGCCGTACCGCCCGACGGGCACGCCGGTGGGCGCCGCGCGCAAAGGCTCCGCCCTGGCGCGAAACCGCAACTCCTAGCGAGCCGAGGCCGTTTAAGTAGAAGCCTGCGCCGTGACGACCCGGTCGCGGCCTTCGCGCTTCGCCCGGTACAGCGCCGCGTCGGCGCGCGCAATCAAGCTCTCCACCGATTCTCCCGGCTGGAGGATGGCGACGCCCAGCGAGATGCTCAGCGGCACCGCTGCGCCGGAGGGCGCGATGAATTCCACCGCGCGCACGGCGCGGCGCACGCGCTCGGCAATCTGCGCGGCGGTCTCGAGGCTCGCCAGTTCCGGGATCACGGCCGCGATCTCCTCCCCGCCGTAGCGCGCGGCGAAGTCCGTCGGGCGCAGCGACAGGCGGACCGCCTCGCTCACCTTCTGCAGCACGCGGTCGCCGACGAGGTGACCGTGTTCATCGTTCACCCGCTTGAAATGGTCCACGTCGGCGAGCAGGAAGCCGAAGAAGGCGGACTTCGCGCCGCCGGCATGCTCGGCGCGCGTGGTCATGCGGCCGAGAGTTTCGTCGAGCCAGCGCCGGTTATAGAGGCCGGTCAGGGCGTCCATCGTGGAGCGCGCGCGCAACGTCTCGGACTCGATTGCGCGCTCGCGCACGAGGTGGTTCGCGCCGCGGATGCGGCGCGAGAGCAGCCGAAGGAGGTTCATGGCGACCGCGTGCGAGTGCTCGGCGAGACGCGTCACCTCCTCGCCGCTCAAGAGGAGGAGCTCGCAGGTGTCCACCGCCCGTACGCGGGCGGAGGTGGTGGCGCCATCGATCACGGACAGCTCGCCCACGCACTCGCCGCGCCCGATGTGGGTGGAGGCGACGCCGTCCCGCGATTCGGCCAGGTCGACCCGGAGGGTGCCGCTGAGGAGAACGTAGACCCGGCTGTTCGGCTGGTCCGCCTCGAGGACCGTCTCGCCGGCCTCGGCACGCAGCACGCGCGCCTGGCCGAGCACGCCAGCCACCGCCTCCGGCGCGGCGCCGTGCAGGAGGAGCAGATCGCCGTAGCGCTCGCGCGCGGCGTCGAAGGTGCGTAGCACAATCACGCGCTGATTATCCCGGCCGGCGGCCGGGCGCCGGCTAAAACTCTGTCAAGGGTCGCGGATGGCTCAGGCGGCCTTGCGCTCGCCCGGCTGCGGCAGCTCGCCGATGGCGGTGCGGATCGCGTCCTCGACCTTGTCGAGGAAGACGAACTGCAGCTTGTCGCGCGCCTCGGCGGGTACGTCCTCGAGGTCCTTCTCGTTGCGCTTGGGGACCATGACGGTCTTGATCCCGGCGCGCAGCGCCGCGAGCGTCTTCTCCTTCACGCCGCCGATGGGCAGCACCAGGCCGCGGAGCGAGATTTCGCCGGTCATGGCGACATCAGCTCTGACAGGTTTGTTTGCCAACAGAGAAACCAAAGACAAGAACATGGCCACCCCGGCGCTCGGGCCGTCCTTGGGCGTCGCGCCTGCCGGGACGTGGATGTGGATGTCGGTCTTCTCCAGCGACTCGCGCAGGAGCATCTTGGCGAGCGTGAGCGCGGCCTGCGCCGACTCCTTCATCACGTCGCCGAGCTGGCCGGTGAGGACGAGCTTGCCCGTGCCCGGCACCTTGGAGGCTTCGATGAACAGGATATCGCCGCCGACCGGCGTCCACGCGAGCCCGGTCGCCACGCCCGGCACCGCGGTGCGCTCGGCCACCTCGTTCTCGAACCGCCGGGGGCCGAGGATGGCATGCAGATCGCCTGCACTGATTTCAATTTTTTGTGACACCCCTTCGGCGATCTTCATCGCGCAGTGGCGCAGCACCGCGCCGATCTCGCGCTCGAGGTTGCGCACGCCCGCCTCGCGCGTGTACTCGCGGATGATGGCGCGCAGCGCGTCGTCGGTGATGCGCACGTCGTCGATCGTCTTGTCGGCGGTCTTGAGGCCGTTCGCCTCGAGCTGGCGCTTGACGAGGTAGCGGCGAGCGATCTCGAGCTTCTCCTCCTCGGTGTAGCCGGGAAGCTGGATCACCTCCATCCGGTCGCGCAGCGGCCCGGGGATCGTCTCGAGCATGTTCGCCGTGGTGATGAACATCACGCGCGAGAGGTCGAAGTCGACGCCCAGGTAGTTGTCGCGGAATTTCGCGTTCTGCTCCGGATCGAGCACCTCGAGCAGCGCGGACGAAGGATCGCCGTGGAAGCCACCCACGCCGAGCTTGTCGATCTCGTCGAACATCACCACCGCGTTCTTGGACTCGGCGCGGCGGATCGCCTGGATCACGTTGCCGGGCAGCGCGCCGATGTAGGTGCGCCGGTGGCCGCGGATCTCCGCCTCGTCGTGCACGCCGCCGAGCGCGATCCGCTGGAACTTGCGCCCGGTCGCGCGCGCGATCGACTGGCCGAGCGAGGTCTTGCCCACGCCCGGCGGCCCGACGAAGCACAGGATCGGGCTCTTGCCCTCGGGATTGAGCTTGCGCACCGCGAGGTGCTCGAGGATGCGCCGCTTGATCTTGTCGAGGCCGTAGTGGTCCTCGTCGAGGATCTTGCGCGCCTCGGCAATATCAATCGGTTTTGAAGGTTCAATCTTCCAGGGAAGCTCCGACAGCCATTCAAGGTACGTCCTGAGCATCGAGCCCTCGGCGCTGCCCTCGCCCATGCGCTCCAGGCGCTTCAGTTCCTTGATGGCGTGCTTGTGCACGTCCTCGGGCATGCCGGCCTCGTCGATGGCCTTCTTCAGCTCCGCGATCTCGGCCGCCGTGTCGTCGTCCTCGCCCAGCTCCTTCTGGATCTGGCGCATCTGCTCGCGCAGCACATGCTCGCGCTGGCGCTCGTCGAACTGCTTCTTCGTCTTCTCGCCGATCTCCTTCGAGATGCGCAGCACGCCCACCCGCTCGGAGAGGAGCTCGAGCACCTTGTCGAGCCGCCGCTTGAGGTCGAAGGTCTCGAGGAGGTCCTGCTTGTCCTCGTTCTTCACGTCGAGGAAGTTCGCCACCATGTCGGCGAGCAGCGAGGGCGAGCTCACCTGCTCGACCACCGCGGCGAGCTCGTCGGGCGCGTTGGGGAGGAGCTGGATCGCCTCCACCGCCTGCTGCTTGAGCTGCAGGAAGCGCGCTTCGATGTCGGGCGATTCCTTGGGCTCCTCGGCCGCGACCATGGAGACCTTGGCCACCAGGAAAGGCCAGCCCTCCAGGAACTCGAGCACGCGGAAGCGGCTCTGCCCCTGCACCACGAGGTGGTGCGTGCCCTCGTTGCCGGTGATGTAGCGCACCACCTGCGCCGCGGTGCCCACCCAGTAGAGATCCTCGGGCTTCACCTCGTTCTTCTGCGGGTCGCGCTGCAGGAGGAAGCCGAGCTTGCGCTCGCTCCTCACCGCTTCCTGCGCGGCCGCGACCGAGGCCGGGCGGCCGACCGTGATCGGCGAGATCACGCCCGGGAAGAGCACGGTGTTGCGCATCGGCACGACGATGATCGCGTCGTCCGGCAGAGGCTTCAGTTTGTCGGTCATTGACCTTCTTTCTTGCGGAAGGTGAGGGTCAGGATGCCGTTCGCGAGCGAGTTGCCCGCGAGCTCGAGCGGCTGGTAGGGATCGTCGAGCGCAAGCTGGATGCGCCGCTCGAAGCGCCCGTAGGGAATCTCGATGCGGTGGATGTGCGTGCCGCTCTCGCGGCAGGGAAAGGCGCGCAGCGCCGAGATCGTCAGCCCGCCGGCGTCCTGGGAGAGCGTGATCGACTCGGGGTCGACGCCGGGAAGCGCGACGTGCATGCGCAGCTCGTCGGGCAGCTCGATGACGTCGACCGGCGGCTCCCACGCATGCTGCGCGTGGGTGAAGAACTGGCGGTGCAGACGGTCGGCCTGGTCAAGGAGCGACAGGGCCTCGTTCCACATCCAGTGGGAAAAATCGCGCGATCTCACAGGCGGTACATGGCGGCGGTTTGGACGGGTTCAAGCCCGCCGCAAGAATTACGCCTGTAACAACAGGGGTATCGGTAAGGCAAAGTGCTGTCGTTCCCGCGAAGGCGGGAACCTATTTCTGGCTTTTTACCTGATCGAGAAGCCACCGTCGGAAAGCCGCCACCGCCGGGCGCTCGGCGATCACTTCCGGGCATACGAGGTAATACGCCGATCGCGGCTTCCAGCGCACGTCGAAGGGCTCGCACAGGCGCCCCGACTTGAGGTCGGCGTCGACGAGCGGCACCAGCGCGAGCGCGACGCCGAGCTTCTGCGACGCCGCCTCGAGCGAGAGCATGTTGGTGGAGAAGTGCGGCCCGCGCGTCGCGTCGACGCGGTCGGCGACGCCGGCGGAATCGAGCCAGCGCTGCCACGCGTTGCCGCCGGCGACGATGTCCATCGCGTCGTCGTGCAGCAGGACATGGTTTGCGAGGTCTTCGACCTGGGTTAGATCTTTTGCGAGCTCAGGGCTCGCCACCGCCGCCATCGAGACGCCGAACAGCCGGTCCGAGCGGTAGCCCGGATACTCGCCGCCGCCGAGGTGGATTTCCACCTCGGAGGATTCGCGGCGAAGATCGAGGTCGCCGACGAGCTCGGGGTCGAGCGCGCCGGCGTCGACCATCTTGCTCGAGCCGAACACGCGCAGCTCGATCTTCGGCTCGCGCTTGGCGAAGTCGGCGAGGCGCGGCATCAGCCAGCGCGCGGTGAACACCGGCGGCGCGGTGATGATGAGCTCCGACTCCGCGGCGCGCTCGCGCAGCGCCTCCATCGCCTCGGCGAGCGAGTCGAATCCTTCGCGCAGGCGCGGCAGCGCCGCCCTCGCCGCCTCGGTGAGCGCGACGCCGCGGCCTGCGCGTCGAAAAAGCTCTACACCGAGGTACTCCTCCAGGCTCTTGATCTGGTGGCTCACCGCGGTCTGCGTGATGTTGAGCTCCGCCGCGGCTTCCTTGAACGACAGGTGGCGCGCGGCCGCTTCGAATACGCGTAGTGCATTCAGCGGAGGGAGGCGGTAGATCACGTAATCAATGAGTTTTGCTCATGCGAGACGTGAAAAAGCATCGTTTGTTGTTGCTTCCCCGCGCCCTTATTGTTCAAGGCATGAAAAAGTCATTCTACGAAATCGAGCAGGAAGCCCGCCGCATGCGGGCCGAGGAAGTCGCGCGCCTCCTTGGCGTCGGTGCCGACGGTGTCGTGGCGCTCTACAAGCGCGCGCTGAATCTCTTCAGCGGCAAGGAGGTTCGCCATGCGTAACCAATTCGTCACGGGCTTCTGGCAAAGTGCGTATGTGTCGCTTCCGGAGTCGGTACGCGGCCGCTACGCCGCAGATCTGCAGGCGGCGGAACGCTGGGAACTCCGGGTAGAAGCGGTCATCGAAGCCTGGGAGCGCGCGAAGCAACTCTTCGCGAAACCCGCGGCGGCGCACTAAGCGCCAGAAGAATTTGACGGCTTGCCTCGCCGTCCGAGCATCCGAAGCCTCCTCCTCCTCCTCTGGCCTAGGGCACGCTCGGGCGGCGAGCATTCACCGGCAGCAGGCAGCACCCGCAAATAAAAACGGGACCCTCGGGTCCCGTTTTTTTTCGCTTGAAACCGGCTGTTCTTAGTTCGAACCCGAGGTGACAGAATCGCGCGTCAAGGGAGCGGGCTTGCGCTGGCCGGCCTTCATCAGGCTGTCGGCGGACGGGGCCGCAGGCGCGGGCTTCGGCATCACCGCGTGCACCACGCCCGCCGCGGGCGCGAGCTCCGCGAACGGCACGCCGTACTTGCCGAGGAAGCGCTCGACCGCGGGCAGCCAGTAACGCACGCCGCGCGAGTCGCTGAAGATATAGTGGCCGTCCGTGCCGAACGCGGGCTGCAGGACGTACTCGGCGCGGCCGCCGCCCGCGGTGAAGCGCTCGAACCACAGCCTGGAGGTTTCGGCATTGAAGAAGCGGTCGTTCTCGGCGTAATGGAACAGCACCGGCACGCGGATGGACTTGCCCATCTCGTCGAACACGCGCGCGAGCGGCTCGACCGCGCACGGCACGCCCGGGTTGCGGCGCGGGTTGCCCCCGCGGCCCGCGGCGAACGCGAGCACGGCGACGAGGCCCTGCGGGTTCTTCGCGGCGGCCGTGTACATCGACGCGACGCCGCCCGCGGACTGGCCGGCGAGCATCATGCGCGAGCCGTCCACGTAGGGCAGCGTGCGCGCGTACTCGTAGGCCGCCATCACGTCGTCGGCGGCGTTGCTCTCGCCGCGCCGGAAATCCGGGTTGGCGCAGGAGCCGGCGTCCTCGGCGAACTCGCCGCCCGTCAGCCCGAAGCCGCGGCGCAGCGGAAGCACCACCACGTAACCGCGGCGCGCGAAGATGGCCGCCGTGTCCATGAGGAGCTCGGTCGACTCCTTGGCGCGCTCGAGCGCCGAGACCGGCGTGCCGTGATTCAGCACGATCGCGCCATACGGGCCGCTGCCCTCGGGCCGCACGATGGTGGCGGCAATGGTGTAGTTGCCGGCACGACTCGGGATGCGGACGTGCTCTTCTACGATGTTGATGGAGCTTTGTGCGGCAGCGTCTTGACCGTACACGATTGTTGCGCTGCCCCAGCTCAAGGCGGCCACCAAGGCCACCAGTATGGCTATCCCCCGCACTGCACTACCCTCCCGTTGCAAGACTCACGACGGAGTGTAGCGGCGATCGCGACAACGCGGAAGACTGAAATTGACGCCCAATTTACAAAGCGACGCTGTCGGGTAAGGGCGACAGGAGAATACGTTTAGTGAGCGAGCGCTTTCAATCTCTGGCCGACGAAGTGTTGCGCGGCATGAAGCGCGGCATCGAGAAGGAAAGCCTGCGTGCGCGCGCCGACGGCTCGCTCGCCACCACGCCGCATCCGCGCGCGCTCGGCTCCGCGCTCACCCACCCGCACATCACGACCGATTTCAGCGAGAGCCAGCTCGAGCTCATCACTGCCGCGCACGCGACGGTCGAGGATTGCCTGCAGGAGCTCACCGAGATCCACCAAATCGTCCTCAGGAACATCGAGGACGAGATCCTCTGGTGCTCGAGCATGCCGTGCGCGCTGCCGCCGGACGAAGAGATCCCGCTCGGGCGCTACGGCACCTCCAACATCGGCCGCGCCAAGACGATCTACCGCTCGGGGCTTTCGTACCGCTACGGGCGGCGCATGCAGACGATCTCCGGCATCCATTACAACTGGTCGGTGCCCGGGCGCTCGAACGAGGATTACTTCGCGCTCCTGCGCAACTTCCGCCGCCACGCGTGGCTGCTCTTCTACCTCTTCGGCGCCTCGCCCGCGGTGAGCGCGTCGTTCGTTTCCTCGCAGAAGCACAATCTGGAGAACCTCGGCGAGGACACGCTGCATCTGCCGCACGCGACATCGCTCCGCATGGGGCGCCTCGGCTACCAGAGCGACGCGCAGTCGAGCCTGTCGGTGAGCTTCAACAGCCTGCGCGACTACGGCGCCACGCTGTTCGACGCGCTCACCGCGCCGTACGCGCCGTACGAGAAGATCGGCATCCGCGACGGCGACGGCTACAAGCAGCTCTCAACGACCCTGCTGCAGATCGAGAACGAGTTCTACGGCAAGATCCGCCCGAAGCGGCGCATCAAGACGGGCGAGCGCCCGCTCCACGCGCTGCGCGAGCGCGGCGTCGAATACGTGGAAG
>Ga0196964_10001876_pt1 | contig 10263 bp, 5 predicted proteins | sample S1_10metaG_FD_148615 | JGI IMG/M metagenome (GOLD analysis project Ga0196964, IMG submission 148615) | Soil microbial communities from Anza Borrego desert, Southern California, United States - S1_10 | ecosystem: Environmental > Terrestrial > Soil > Desert | place: USA: California | collected... | reverse complement strand
GGCGGCTGCGGGCAGGAGCTCGAGGCCCATGCCCTCGGCGCGCGCCAGCAGCTTCTCGTTCGGCGAGCCGGCGACGGCGATGCCCGACAGATCGCCCTTCACGTCGGCGGCGAAGACCGGCACGCCCGCGTCGGAGAAGGCCTGGGCCATGATCTGGAGGGTGACGGTCTTGCCGGTGCCGGTGGCGCCCGCCACCACCCCATGGCGATTGGCGCGGTCGAGCCGCAGCAGTTCCGGGCCGGCGTTCTCCGGCGCCTTGCCCAGCACGATCCCGCCGGCTTCGATCGACTTCATGGGGTTCTCCTGCTCGCGCCGGAAGCTAGTCGAACCGAGCGCCGTTACGCCAGCCGGTTGACGCGGCACGGCTGGGCTCCGACAAAACCGCATGGAATCCGCCACGACCCGCAACTCGCTCGTGTTCATCGCCGTCGTGGCGGTGGGCTTCGCCCTCCACTGGCTGCAGCCGATCTTCACGCCGCTGGTGCTGGCGATCTTCCTGACGTTCCTGATCGACGGGCTCGCCCGGCAGATCGATACGAGGCTCAAGTTCCTTCCAAGCTGGGCGCCCCTGCCGATCGCCCTGGTCCTCATCATACTGGCCTTCCTCGGATCGGTCTGGCTCATCGCCGACGGGATCCAGGGGTTCACCGATCAGATCGTTCAGTTCGGCAGGCGCATCGACGGCGTGATCGCGCGGCTCGCCACCGTCCTGAACTTCGAGCCGGTCACCGTCACGGAGCTTCTCCGGAAGCTCGACATCGAGAAGATCACCTCGGCGGCCCCGACCCTGATGCGCAGCGTGACCGGCGCGCTGTCGGGACTCGGGTTCACCTTCTTCGTGCTGGTCTACCTCGGTTTCCTGATCGCCTCCCGCGACAGCTTCCGGCGCAAGATCGTGGTGCTCTTTCCGGAACGCGAGGATCGCAAGGAAGCCGTCCACGTGTTCGACCGCGTGCGCGCGGGTGTCGAGGGCTACATCTGGGTCCAGACGGTCACCGGCCTGATGATCGCGGCCGGCTGCTGGGCGGTGATGGCGGCGGTAGGCCTGGAGAACGCGCTGTTCTGGGCGTTCCTGATTTTCCTGCTCAGCTACATCCCGATCATCGGCGGAGCCGTGGCCGGCCTCGCCCCGCCGCTGTTCGCCCTGGTGCAGTTCGACACCTACTGGCAGGCGCTGGTGCTGTTCGGCGTGATCCAGGCCTGGCTGTTCATCATCGGCAATCTGGTGCTGCCGAAGATGCAGGCCGACGACCAGAACATCGACCCGGTGGTGGTGCTGCTGTCCCTGGCCTTCTGGGGAGCCATCTGGGGCGTGACCGGGGCCTTCCTGTCGACGCCGCTGACGGTCATGGCCATGGCGATCATGGCCGAGTTCAAGGGCTCGCGCTGGATCGCGGTCCTGCTGTCGGGCGACGGCGATCCCTATCCGGAGGACGACCCGCCGTTCGAGGACAATCCGCCCAAGCCCAGCCCCAAGGCGCCCGGCGGGCGACGGCCTACGGCCAAGGCGTGAGCAAAAGCAAAGGTTTGCGGAAAATCGTGCTCTCAGTCACCAAAGCGTGATCGCGGGCACTTTAAATCCGTTTCGGTGTTCCTACATAGCAATCGTCAGGGACGCTCCTCCCCCTCGAAAGTCCCTGACGCGACGCCCGCCCCCGTCCCCCCAGCACAGCGGGCGTCAAGACAAGTCCGGCCGCCCTCCCCCCCATTGGCCGGACAGCGAGCCGCCGGTTGCGAAAGCATCCGGCGGCTTTCGCTTTTCTGGGCTGTGCTTGGGAGAGCTCAAGCGTTTACTGTCGCGCCTCCCCCACACCTTGTCATCCCGGCCGAAGAGCCGGGAGCTCCCGAGCGATGTCGTAAAGCGCCGCGCCGCTCACCTCGCTCCGGAGGTCCCGGCTCTTCGCTGCGCTACGGCCGGGATGACAAGCGAAGGGGTGATGTCTGAAGAGGGGAGCATCGCTCACCCCGCGCCTTGAGCTCTTGCCGAGATCGCCGCGCCCTTGGGGAAGGCAGTCAAGGATTTACCGCTCCGCGGCGCCCCTTCGGGGCGTCCTTGACAGCCTTCCCCAAGGGCGCACCCTCGCCACCAAGAGCCTAAGGCGAAGTCCGCCTGCGGCTTCTTTTTCACTTCGGACAATCTCCCCACCGTCATTCCGGAAGCCCGGAGGGCTATCCGGAACCCAGCAACTGCCGGCGGCGAAGCTGGGTTGTTCTGCGGCCGGCCCCCATAAACGGTGGCGCTTGCTGGGTTCTCGGGTCTCCGCTCCGCTCCGCCCGGAATGACGGTCGATCAGGGCTGCCGCCGGCCGCCAGGCTCCAGCGTGGTTAAACCCGTGCGCCGCCCTTTCCCTTGCCGTCCAATTCCCCTACCAGACGCGGCACAGTTGATCGGCGTCGCGGGGCCGTTAGGCTCGCCGCCGCAGACCCTAGGGAATTTCCGTTCATGGACGGCGCCGGCGCCCCCCCGCTCACTATCGAGACCCTCAAGAAGGCCTTCGCGCGGGAGCTGGGACGCCCCGGCCCGGCGGAGCTGGACCGGCTCGAGACCGCCTTCCTCGAGCAGGCGCTGGAGGACTACGTCTCCGACGAGGCGCCAGAGCTCAGCCCGGAGGACTTCGCCGCCATCCTCGCCGACTTCTGGAAGTTCGGTGAAGTTCGCGAGGGCGGGGCGGGCCCGCTGATCCGCCTGCGACCGGCCACGGGCGCCGGGGGCCGCAGCCTGCCCTACGACGTGCTGGAGATCGTGCAGGACGACGGGCCGTTCCTGGTCGACACGGTGATGGGCGAGCTTTCGGACCAGGCTGCCTCGGTACGGGCCATGTTCCACCCGGTGCTGGCGCTGGAGCGCTTCGGCCAGGGCCTGCGCCGTCCGCAGGGGGTGACCGAGCGGGAATCCACCATCCTGGTGCTGCTCGACCCGATGGAGGACAAGCGCGACCAGGTGGTCGATGGGCTGAAGGTCTCGCTCGCCGACGCCCGCATGGCCGTGGCCGACTTCGACGCCATGGAACAGATGATGAGCGACGCCATCGCCGGCATCGAATCCGGCGTGCCCGGGGTCGATCCGGGGCTGGTGGCCGAGAGCGTCGCCTTCCTGCGCTGGCTGACCGGCGGACACTTCGTGTTCCTGGGGGCGCGTGACTACGACTATCCGGTGAGCGAGGCGGGGGCCTACGAGGCCGACGCCCTGCTGAACCAGAAGGGCGAGGGGCTCGGCGTGCTGGCGGACCCGGAGCGTCCGGTGCTGCGCCGCGCCAGCGAGGCGGCGCGCCTGACCAAGCAGATGCGCGCCCAGCTCGACCTGACCGAGCCGGTGACCGTGGCCAAGGCCAACCTGCGCTCGCGCGTCCACCGCCGCGCCTACATGGACTACATCGGGGTGAAGCGCTTCGGCGCCGACGGCCGGCCCACCGGCGAGGTGCGCTTCGTCGGCCTGTTCACCGCCGAGGCCTACGACCAGACCGCGTCCTCGGTGCCGCTGATCCGGCGCAAGGTGGCCAACGTGCTCGCGCGCGCCGGCAAGGCCGAGGGCAGCCACAACGAGAAGCGCCTGCGCAACATCGTCGAGAACTACCCGCGCGACGAGCTCTTCCAGATGACCGAGGACGATCTGCTGAAGATCTCGCTCGGCATCCTGCACCTGTTCGACCGCCCGCGGGTGAAGCTGTTCACCCGGCGAGACCCGTTCGACCGCTTCATCTCCATCCTGATGTTCGTGCCGCGCGAGCGCTACGACGCCTCGCTGCGCCAGCGCGCCGGGCAGATCCTGGCCGAGGCCTGGGGCGGCCGGCTGTCGGCCTGGTACCCGCAGCTGTCGGACGCGCCGCTCGTGCGCATCCACTACATCATCGGCGTCACCCCCGGCGAACACCTGGAGCCGGACGAGGCGGCGCTCGAGCGGCTGATCGCCGACGCCAGCCGGACCTGGGCCGAACGGTTCAGCCAGGCCGCGCGCGACCAGGGCCTGGCCGACGCCCAGCTCTCGGCGCTGACCGGCGCCTGGGCGGAGGCGTTCCCGGTCACCTACCGCGAGCGCTACCCGGTCGCCGAGAGCCTGGTGGACCTGGGCGAGCTGGACGTGCTGACCCCCGGCGCCGCCAAGGTGCGCGCCTATCGCACGGCCATCGACACCCCGCTGCAGTTCCGCTTCAAGCTCTACAGGCACGGCGAGAAGGTCGCGCTCGCCGACGTGGTGCCGGTGCTCGAGAACATGGGGCTGAAGGCGCTGGGCGAATACAGCTACCAGATCAGCCGCGCCGGCAGCGATGCGCCGCTGTTCATCCACGAGTTCAAGATCGAGGACCCGCGCGGCGCAGACCTCAGCTTCGATGCGGTGAAGGGCCCGTTCGAGCACGCCTTCGAGGCGGTTTGGAACGGCCAGACCGAGAGCGACGGCTTCAACCGCCTGGTGCTGGAGCTGGGCATCGAATGGCGCGAGGCCGCCCTGATCCGGGCGCTGTGCCGCTACCGGCTGCAGTCGGGCCTGGATCCCTCGCAGGCGATCCAGGAAGAGGCGCTGCGGGACTATCCGGACGTCGCCCGCAACCTGCTCGAGCTGTTCGCGGTGAAGTTCGACCCGGCCCGCGGCGGCGACGCCGAGAGCCGCCGGGGCGAGGCGGAGGCGGTCTTCGCGCGCATCACCGACAGCCTGCAGAAGGTCGCCAGCCTCGACCACGACCGGGCGCTGCGCCGGCTGGCGCTGCTGATCCAGGCGATCAAGCGGACCAACTACTACCAGGCCGGCCCCGATGGGAAACCGAAGCCCTACATGAGCTTCAAGATCGCCAGCCGCGAACTGGCCGATCTGCCGCTGCCCAAGCCCTACCGCGAGATCTTCGTCTGGGCGCCCCACGTCGAGGGCGTGCACCTGCGCTTCGGCCCCGTCGCCCGCGGCGGCCTGCGCTGGTCCGACCGCCGCGACGATTTCAGGACCGAGGTGCTGGGCCTGGTGAAGGCGCAGCAGGTGAAGAACTCGGTCATCGTGCCGGTGGGTTCGAAGGGCGGCTTCTATCCCAAGCAGCTGCCGCGCGGCGGCGACCGCGAGGCCTGGCTGGCTGAGGGCGTGCGCTCGTACAAGACGTTCCTGTCGGGCCTCCTGGACATCACCGACAACCTCGACGCGGCCGGCAAGGTCGTGCCGCCGCAGGACGTGGTGCGCTGGGAGGGTGACGACCCCTACCTGGTCGTCGCCGCCGACAAGGGCACGGCGACCTTCTCCGACATCGCCAACTCCGTGTCGGCCGAATACGGCTTCTGGCTGGGCGACGCCTTCGCCTCGGGCGGCTCGGTCGGCTACGACCACAAGGCCATGGGCATCACCGCCCGCGGCGCCTGGGAGGCGGTGAAGCGGCACTTCCGGGAGATGGGCAAGGACATCCAGTCCGAGCCCTTCACCGTGGCCGGCGTCGGCGACATGTCGGGCGACGTGTTCGGCAACGGCATGCTGCTGTCGAAGGCGATCAAGCTGGTCGCCGCCTTCGACCACCGTGACATCTTCCTCGATCCGAACCCGGATCCGGAGACCTCCTGGAACGAGCGCAAGCGCATGTTCGACCTGCCGCGCTCGTCCTGGCAGGACTACGACAAGAGCCTGATCTCGCCGGGCGGCGGCGTCTACCCGCGGACGTCGAAGGAGATCCCGATCTCGCCGGAAGTGCAGGCGGTGCTGGGGATCACCGAGAGCGTCATGGCCCCGGCCGACCTGATGCGCGCGATCCTCAAGGCGCCGGTCGAGCTGCTCTACTTCGGCGGCATCGGGACCTACATCAAGGCGCCGAACGAGACCGACCTGCAGGTGGGCGACAAGGCCAACGACGCGATCCGCATCGACGGCCCTGACTTGCGCGCCAAGGTCATCGGCGAGGGCGCGAACCTCGGCCTGACCCAGGCCGGGCGCATCGCCTATGCGCGGACCGGCGGGCGGCTGAACACCGACGCCATCGACAACTCCGCCGGCGTGGACACCTCCGACCACGAGGTGAACATCAAGATCCTCACCGGCCTGCTCGAAGGCCAGGGCAAGCTCGACCGCGCGAGCCGCAACACCCTGCTCGCGTCGATGACCGACGAGGTTGCGGCCCACGTGCTGGCGCACAACTACGACCAGACCCTGGCGCTCAGCCTGCAGGAGCAGACCGCGGCCTTCGACGTGGAGCCCCACGACCGCTTCATGACCCGGTTGGAGAAGGCCGGGAAGCTCGACCGCCGTGTCGAGGGCCTGCCGAACACGGCGGCCATGCAGGCGCTGAAGGCGGCCAACATGGGCCTGACCCGGCCCGAACTCGCGGTGCTGACGGCCTATTCCAAGCTCGAGCTGTCGGACGACATCGTCGACTCCAAGGCGCCGGACGATCCGTTCCACGAGCAGACCCTGGTCCGCTACTTCCCCGAGGCCATGGCCCGCTACGGCGAGGACATGAAGCGCCACCGGCTGCGGCGCGAGATCATCGCCACGGTACTGGCCAACGAGATCGTCAACATCGCCGGCGCGACCTTCCCCGAGCGGCTGAAGGCCAACGCCGAATGCGACACCGAGGCGCTGGTCACGGCTTTCGAGGCGGCGCGGCGCGTGTTCCGCCTCGACGAGGCCTGGGACGCGGTCTCGGCGCTCGACCTGAAGATCCCGGCCGAGGCGCAGCTCGCGCTCTATCAGGAGATCGCGCGCGTGGTGCGCCGCCAGACCTACTGGCTGGCGCGGCGGGCGACGCGCGGCGACACCACCGTCGGCGGGCTGATCGACGCCTACCGCCCGGCGGCCGACGCCCTGCGCTCCGAGGGGGGCTCGATCCTGTCGCCCTTCGAGCAGGAGGTCGTCGCTCGGCGCTTCCAGTCATTCCTCGACAAGGGCGCGCCGGAGGAGCTGGCGCGGGCCGTGTCGGTGCTGCGTCCGCTGACCGCCACGAGCGACGTGGCCGACCTGGCCAAGCTGGTGAACTGGCCGGTGCTGGCGGTGGCGCGGGTCTACAACCAGGTGGGCGCGGCCTTCGGCTTCGACCGCCTGCGCCAGGCGGCGGGCCTCCTGCCGGCGGCGGACCACTACGAGCGCATGGCCCAGCGGCGCCTGATCGAGGACATGCTGTCGGAGCAGGTGGCGATCACCCGCGCCGTCACGCGCAAGGCCTCGCCGGGCGCCGGCGCCAGCACGGACTCCGCGGCCCTGGCCGTCTCCGACTGGATCGGCGAGCGCAAGTCGACCGTCGAAGGCGCCCTGCGCAACATCGAGGAGATCGAGCAGGGCGGCGCCTGGACCTTCGCCAAGCTCACCATCGTCAACTCGACGCTTCGAGACCTCGCCGCCTCCGCCGGAGGCTGAAACGGAGCCTGACCGCCCATGTCGGTGCGCAAGTTCCTGATCGTCGTCGATGACAGCCCGGAGTTCCAGGCGGCGCTGCGCTACGCCTGCCGCCGCGCCGCCTCCACCGGCGGCCTCGTGGCCATGCTGCGCGTGCTGCCCAAGCCGGAGTTCGAGCACTGGTCCGGCGTGCGCGAAGAGATCGAGCGCGAGCAGCGCGCCGAGGCCGAGGCCCTGCTGCAGAAGCTGGGCGTCGAGGTCGAGGCCAGGACCGGCAAGCCCGGCGAGTTCCTCATCGAGGCGGGCGACACCGTCGGCGCGATCAAGACGATCGTGGCCGCCGACCCGGAGATCAAGATCCTGGTCCTCGCCGCCGCCACCGGCGGCCGCGGGCCGGGGCCGCTGGTCAGCTCCATCGCCAAGGAGGGTGTCGGCTTCGGGCGGAAACTGCCGGTGACGGTGGTCCCGGGTGACCTGACCGACGAAGAGATCGAGATGCTGGCGTAGGTGACGGCGCCGTTCGCCCGACCCTCCAGCCGCCGTCATTCCGGAAGCGGCGCAGCCGCTATCCGGAACCCAGCAACCGCGACGGCGCCGCTTGGGGTCGCTGTCCGCCTTCATCGAGGGTGAGGGTGCTGGGTTCCGGCTCTCCGCTGCGCTTCGGCCGGAATGACGAGAGGGAGAGGTAGCTGGTCGAGGGATGAGCGCTGCTCACCCTGAGCCATTCATCTCGTGCCGAGATCGCAGCGCCCTTGGGAGAGGCAGTCAAGGATTTACCGCTCCGCGGCGCGCCTGCGGCGCGTCCTTGACAGCCTCTCCCAAGGGCGCAGGCTTGCCTCCAAGAGATCAATGCCTCTCTCCCCTGCCGCGCAGGGAGAACTCACGTGAGGGCCCGCCCCGCTGCGGCCCCGCGCCCGACTTGCCTTCGCCACGCCCGCGCGCCATCTGAGCGCCGAAAACAAAGTCGCCCTGATGTTCATCCAGACCGAAGTTACCCCCAACCCCAACACCCTGAAGTTCATCCCCGGCCGCGAGGTCTCGCCGGCCGGCGCGATGGAGTTCGCCACGCCGGACGAGGCTGTGGCCTCGCCGCTGGCCGAGGCTCTGTTCGTGGTCGAGGGGGTGGACCGGGTGTTCTTCGGGCCCGACTTCATCGCCGTGTCGCGCAAGGAGAACGGCCGTGACTGGGGGCAGATGAAGGCGCCGATCCTGGCCGCCATCATGGACCACTACGTCGCCGGCTTGCCGCTGCTGGCGGGCGAGGGCGGCGGGGCCGGCGCCTCGAACGAGCACAACGCCCAGGTCTACGAGGGCGAGGCCGCCCAGATCGTGGCCGAGATCAAGGACCTGCTCGACACCCGCATCCGGCCCGCCGTGGCCCAGGACGGCGGGGACATCATCTTCGATCGCTTCGAGCCGGACACCGGCATCGTGTTCCTGCACATGCGGGGCGCCTGCGCTGGCTGCCCCTCCTCCTCGGCGACCCTGAAGGCCGGCGTGGAGAACATGCTGCGCCACTACGTGCCCGAGGTGACCCGGGTCGAGCAGTCGATTTGACCCGCGCTACGCGCCTGAGCGATTAGCTTGGCGTAAGGGAGCGGGCTGAAATGAAGCATATTATCGCCGCAGCATCGGGCGCTTGGATGCTTGCCATCCTGCCGTTTCAGGTCCAGGCCGAACCCGGGACACCGCACTCTCTTCCCGTCATCCGTGGCGTGCCCCCCGAGAGCTACTTGTGCCAGCCGGTCTCGTGCATCTTTTGGCTTGAGGCGCTCAGCCGGGACGAAGAGCGAGACTGGCTCGACATCGAGACGAAGATTCTCATTCGTTGGAGTGGGTCCGACGGGAACCGAGGATCGTTCGGGGGTGTCCTCTATCTGGATGCGAGCGGTCGATGGGAGGCGCGCCGCATCACACGCAGAGACGATGAGATATTCCGAGTATGGGTGGCGTCCATAGCGGCACAGGACCTCGTTGAAGCGTTCGAGCGTTCCGGCTTGACCATTGAGAGCGAAGTTTGGGAGGCCGAACTCCGCAAGCGGGCGCCGTCATACAGGGCCGCGTTCGAGAGGCTCAAACACCATCAAGAAGTGGCGACGGAAGGATCTTGTGAAGGCTTCCGCGAAGCCGTCCTCGCTGTCGATGCGATCGCTCGAACGCCTCAGTATCCCGCCTATTTTAGCGCGCCTGAGAGGCCTGCTACGGGCGTTACCACCGTGGACGCGGGATCAGTGGCCCTCCGCTCCTATGGGGCAGAGGTCACGCTTCGTCGGCTGGGCAATCCGGCCCTCGAGATAGATTTGACTCTGAGTGATGGGAGCACCGCTGCAACGCCGGTTTGGGATTGGGCAAATCGTCTGGAGGAAGCCCTAGCTCCGTGTTGGCGTCGTACCGGGGAGCCATGGATTACTGGCCCTCTCTAGCGCTGCTTGTTGAGGCGGCGGCTGGCTTGTCCTACGTGGGCTCATGATCGTCCTCGCCCTCGACACTGCGCTCGAGACCTGTTCGGCCGCCGTCGTGGACGGCGGGCGGGTGCTGGCTGCGCGGTCGGAGCCGATGGCGCGCGGGCACCAGGAACGGCTGGCGCCGCTGGTGGCTGAGGTCGTGGCCGAGGCGGGGGTCGGGTTCGAACGGCTGGACCGCATCGCCGTCACCGTCGGGCCGGGCTCCTTCACGGGGCTGCGCGTGGGGCTCGCCTTCGCCAAGGGGCTGGGGCTGGCGCTGGGCCGGCCGGTGATCGGTGTCGGCACGCTCGAGGCCATGGCGGCGGGCAGCGACGGCGCGGTCGCCGTCGTGCTCGATGCGCGGCGCGAGCAGGTCTACGTCCAGGCCTTCCGCGACGGCCGTCCGCTGGGCGGGGCAGAGGCGCTGTCGGCCGAGGACGCGGCGGCGCTGGCGAAGTCGGCCGCCGCAGGCGCGCCGCTGCAGCTCATCGGATCTGGCGGGCCGCTGCTGGCGCCGTACCTTCCGGA
>Ga0196964_10001875_pt1 | contig 10267 bp, 14 predicted proteins | sample S1_10metaG_FD_148615 | JGI IMG/M metagenome (GOLD analysis project Ga0196964, IMG submission 148615) | Soil microbial communities from Anza Borrego desert, Southern California, United States - S1_10 | ecosystem: Environmental > Terrestrial > Soil > Desert | place: USA: California | collected... | reverse complement strand
CATTCGATCACCAGCACGACTTTGCCGGTGGCCTTGCGGTCGGCCAACGCACGAATGGCTTGGCCGCCGTCGCGCAGTGAGTAGCGCGCGGAGATGCGCGGCTTCACTTTGCCTTCGCTGTAGAGCTTGAAGAGATCGCGCACATTGCCCTTATGCAGTTCAGGCTCGCGCGCGGTCGAAGCGCCCCAGAAAACGCCGACGATAGAGGACGATTTCAGCAGCGTGAGATTGAGCGGCGGCGTGGGGATGCCGGCGGGAAAGCCGACAACGAGATAGCGCCCGTTCCAGTTCATCGCGCGCAGCGCCGGTTCGCAGTACGGGCCGCCGACCGCGTCGTACACAACATCGGCGCCGCCGCCGCAGACGCGCTTGAAATCTTCCGCCAGCGCTTTGCTTTGATCCTTCGAGAGCGTGCCCGACGGGTAGATGACCGCATCGTCCGCGCCGCATTCCCGCGCGAAAGCGGCTTTCTCTTCCGACGACACGCCGGCGATCACGCGCGCGCCCATGGCCTTGCCGAGCTCGATCGCGGCGACGCCCACGCCGCCCGCGGCGCCGAGGATCAGCAGCACTTCGCCCGGCTTCACCAGGCCGCGGTCTTTCAAGGCGTAGTACGAGGTGCCGTAGGTGAGGATGAAGGCGCTGGCTTCGTCGAACGGCATCGAGTCAGGAATCGGCAGAACGCGCGCGGCTTGCGCTTTCACTTTTTCGGCGAAGCCGCCCCAGCCGAGCGAGCCGATGACGCGCTGGCCCACCTTTACATTGGCGACGCCGGCGCCGACGCTTTCTACAACGCCAGCGATCTCGCCGCCCGGCGCGAATGGCCGTTCAGGCCTGAACTGGTACTTGTCCTCGATGATCAGCACGTCGGGGAAATTGACGCCCGCGGCCTTCACCGCGATCACCACCTCCCCTTCGCCGGCGACGGGATCGGGCGCGTCGGCGTATTCCAGGCTTTCCGGCGGCCCGGGCCGCATGCTGAGCAGCGCTTTCATCGTGTTCTCCGCACCAACTGGCGCTAATGTTGGCCAACCATTGTGCGGTAGCAACGGAATAGTTGATGACGCGGCGCGGCTACTTCCTGCGGCTGGCTTTTTCCATCGTGATCGACCTGTTCGACTTCACTTTGGGGCGGCTGCCGATTTTCGGGGCGGTGACGGAGGGCGTTGGCACGATCGTGCTGATGGCGCTTTGGGGACCGGCGGGGCTCGTGAACATTCTGGAACTTTTTGACTTCACCGAGCAGGTGGACGCCTTCATCCCGACGGCGACTCTAGTTGCGTTGTTTATCGGCTGGCGCGAGGGTTTCCTCTCAGGCAAGGGTACGCCCAGTTCGTCGCGCGACCTTCAAGAAACCGGGCAATAGAGACGGCATGACCACCACTTGGGCCCTCGCGTTGCATGGCGGCGCCGGCGCAATTCTGCAGCGTGTCTATCAGCGCGAAGAAGAGCACATGGCGGGGCTGCTCGATCAAGGCGCGGCGATGCTCGCGCGCGGCGAAAGCGCGCTCGATGTGGTGACGGTTATGGCCGAGGCGCTGGAGGCGTGCGGGCTGCACTTGGCCGGCAAAGGCGCGTCGCCGAACTCGGCTGGCGTGGTGGAGCTCGATGCCTCGATCATGGACGGGCCGACGCGCAAGGCAGGCGCCGTCGCGGCGCTGGCGGGCTTCATCTCGCCTGTGCGCGTGGCGCGCGGCGTGATGGAGAAGACGCCGCACATTCTGCTCGTGGGCGATGGCGCCGCGGAGTTCGCCGGCACGAACGAGTTCGAGCGCGTCGAAGACCCGGCCACTTATTACGTGCCCGCGGCTAGCGGGCTCGCGTCGGTACAGAACATGGGCACGATCGGTGCTGTGGCGCGCGATACGAGCGGCAGGCTCGCGGCGGCCACGTCCACGGCCGGCATTCGCGGTAAGATGTATGGGCGCGTCGGTGATGCGCCGATCATTGGCGCGGGCTGCTGGGCCGATGCGCGCGCGGCTGTATCGTGCACGGGCGTGGGCGAGTACTTCATGCGCGTGAACGCAGCGGCGGATGTCTCGGCGCGGATCGCCTATGCGGGACAGTCGCTGGCGGACGCGGCGGGTGCGGTGATCGAACAAGTTGGCGCGCTGGGCGGCCCAGGCGGGCTGATCGCGGTGGACGCGGAGGGCAACATTGCCGCGCCCTTCAACACGCAGGGCATGAAACGTGGATTGGCCTCATCGTCGGGGCTGCGCGAAGTGAAGACATTCAGGTGAACACGATGAAGACAATTCTGGCGCTGACTGCCCTCTCCCTCCTCGCTGCGTGTACTACAACGCAAGGCGGCGCGACGGGACCGAACGTGCAGTGGCGCTGCGATGGCGGCGCAGCGTTCTCGATGCGCTTGGACGGGCAAGGCAACGCCAACGTGTTCGCCGGCGGGCAACTCTACACCCTGCCCGGCGTCGTCGCAGGCTCGGGCACGCGTTACACAAACGGCGCCGTGGAATATTGGGAGCACGGCGGCGAAGCCACGCTCAACGGCGCGCATGGCGGGCCGTACACGAACTGCCGGCGGAGCTAACTCAGAATGAGGTGGGCGGGAATGAAGAAGCTTGTTGTTGTGGCCGCACTCGCGGCGCTCGGCGCGTGCGTGAGCGGCGCGGGAAACGCCGAAGGTCAGCGGACGAATTGGCAGTGTGCCGGCGACAAGGAATTCAGCCTGCGCCATGTCGGCAACGGCATCGAAGTGTTCGCGGCCGGGCAGACGACGCGGCTAGACCTGGTCGCAGGCGCCGATGGGCAATACTCCAACGGAACGGTGACCTACGCCGAAGACGGCGGACGCGCGACGCTGACAGGCGTCTATGGCGGGCCCTACGAGAACTGCTCGCGCAAGCGCGGCGATTGGTGGTTCGATATTTGGTGATGCGCGGTTATTTCGGGATTGGCGCAGAGGAAATTTCCAAGCCGATGAATCTCGGCGCGCTGATGCGTACGTCGCATGCGTTTGGCGCGAGCTTTTTCTTCACGATCAACGCGCACCCAAAAGTGCGCGAAGCGTATAATAGCGATACCTCGCGCAGCTTCGATCATGTGCCGTACTATGCGTGGGAGAATATGGACGCGCTGCGGTTGCCGCGCGGCTGCGCGCTTGTTGGCGTTGAGTTGACGGACGATGCGGTGGAGCTGCCGCGGTTTCAGCATCCGCAGGCGGCGGCTTATGTGCTGGGGCGCGAACGCGGCTCGCTCTCGCCGGAGCTGCTGGCGCGGTGCGCGCATGTGGTGAAGATCCCGACCAAGTTCTGCGTCAATGTCGGGCTCGCGGGCGCGATCGTGATGTACGACCGAATGCTGGCGCACGGCGGCTATCCGGCGCGGCCGATCATGCCAGGCGGGCCGGCGCCCAAAATGGAAGAAGCGCCGCGCGTGCGGCGCGGCGCTTCCGATTAATCGATTTGGCGCTCCTAGGCGACGCCTTGCGCCTTCTTCTGCACGGGCCATTCCGCGAACGCGAACCAGATCCAGATGATGAAAATGGCCAAGCCAGCCAGGAGATTGAGGATCGGAATGCCGAGCGCGATCCAAACCAATCCCAGCGCGCCCGGAAAACCGGCCTTAGAGAAAATGCGCCAGTTCAAGAAAGCGAAGAAGCAGCAGAGCAAAAACCAAACGCCGTAGATGGCGAAGATCATCGGCCCCATGGCCGCCATCATGGCATCCGGGTCGCCGCCGTACGCGCCGTAATCAGTCATGTGAGTTCCCCTCTCCCGTTGGGCGGCGCGAGCCTAGCTGCAAAAAGACGGGCGGCAAGCGCTGACGCAAAGCGCCTCGGCGTCGTTGGGGATTGCGGCGCCTGCGAAGCGTCCCCATAACCCGGCGCATGACTTCCGCCCCGCCCTCTCTGGTCGGCCTGACGCGCCAGGAATTGGCCGAGAAGCTTGTGGCCATTGGGGTCGAGCCGGGCAAATCGCGCATGCGCGCCGAGCAGCTGTGGCGATGGATCTACCACTACGGCGTGACGGACTTTGCGGCGATGACCAACGTCGCCAAGGAGCTGCGCGCGACTTTGGCGGAGCACTACACGCTGGCGCGGCCGGAGATCGTGACCGCGCAAGTCTCGAGCGACGGCACGCGCAAATGGCTGATCCGGTTCGGGCCAGGCGTCGAAGGCGAGTGCGTTTTCATTCCTGACGTCGGGCGCTCGGGCGCGCTCTGCGTGTCGAGCCAGGTGGGTTGCACGCTGAACTGCACGTTTTGCCACACCGGCACACAGAAGCTGGTGCGCAATCTTTCGGCGGCGGAGATTGTCGCCCAGGTGATGATCGCGCGCGACGCGCTGGGCGAATGGCCGACGGCCGAGCGCCCGCTCAATGACGGCGAGCGCCAGCTCACGAACATCGTGTTCATGGGCATGGGAGAGCCGCTCTATAATCTGGACAATGTCGATGCGGCGATCGGCGTCGTGTCGGATGGCGACGGAATTTCCATTTCGCGCCGGCGCATCACTGTATCGACGGCGGGCGTCGCGCCGAAGATCGCGGAGCTCGGCGAGCGCACTGGCGCCATGCTGGCGATCTCGCTGCATGCGACCAATGACGAATTGCGCAACCAGCTCGTTCCGCTGAACAAGAAATACAATCTGGAGGAATTGTTCGCGGCGATCCGCGCTTATCCCTCGCTCGGCAACGCCAAGCGCGTCACATTCGAATACGTGATGCTGAAGGGGGTGAACGACACGATCCCGGAGGCGAAGGCGCTGGTGAACCTGCTGGCGGGTATTCCGGCGAAGATCAACCTCATCCCGTTCAATCCCTGGCCCGGCACGAACTATGAGTGCTCGGACTGGGAGACGATCGAGAAATTCGCCGAGGTGCTGAACCGCGCCGGCTATTCGTCGCCGATCCGCACCCCGCGCGGGCGCGATATTCTGGCGGCGTGCGGGCAGCTGCGCAGTGAAAGCGTCAAACAACGCGCGAGCGAGCGGGCCAAGCAGGAAGCGTGATGCGCGAAACGCCTGTTCTGAAAGCCGCGGGCTTGCATCTGCGGCCGCTCGATGTGGCCGACGCGAAGGCGCTTTTCGAGGCGCACCGCGATCCCGAAACGCATCGCTACTGGTCGAGCCCGGCGCATCAGAGTCTTGAGCAGACGGCGCGCTACATCAAGGACACGCTTGAGATGAAAGGCGCGACCTGCTGGGCCATCACGGAAAATGGCGGCGAGGCGCTGGGCCGGGTGGCGCTGTTCGAGCTGCGGCAGGGCGTCGGCGAGCTTGGCATCGTGATGCGGCGCGACGCGACGGGGCGCGGCCTCGCGTCAAAAGCGCTGCAGCTGGTGGGCGACTATGCCTTCGGCGAAATGGGCATGCACCGGCTGATGGCCGACATCGATCCGGAGAACAGCGCGTCGATCTCGCTCTTCCTGCGTGCGGGCTATCAGCGCGAGGGGCTCTTGCGCGGCAATTGGAAGACGCACCTGGGCGTGCGCGACAGCGTGATCATGGCGAAGCTTAAGGCCTAGCGCGCGCCAAGCTGGAGCGCGCGGCCTCCGGCCGCGCATGCGTGGCCGGGAACTACGCGCTCCACGCTCCGGTGCGTGTTGCCCCTGGGTTCCGGGTTCGTCGCTACGCGACGCCCCGGAATGACGAGGTTAGTCTTCCTCGTCTTCCTCATCCATCGGGAAGAAGGAGAAATTGTCGTCGATATCGATCGGTTCGGCGGCCTGTTCGACCTCCTCGAACACGATGCGCGGCTGGATGTCCTCGTAGCCGGGCGGCGGCTGCAGATCTTCGTCGTCGAACAGGAGCTCGGATGCGATGGCTTCGGCCTCGCCTTGCGTTTCGGCTTCCACGTAGCGCGTCGTGTAGAAGCCAACGATCTCGACATTGCCGTCGAGGATGACGGGAAAATCCTCGCCGCAGGCGAAGAGACGAAACCACGCCATCAGCCCCACTCCTCCGCGACGACGCGCGCGATTTCCGCGTGTGCGGCGTTGCGGGCGTTGGCGTCAACAGTGCTGGCGGAGAGATAACAGGCGATGAGGATCGGTGCGCGACCGGGCGGCCAAGCGATGGCGACGTCGTTGGCGGCGTTGGTGGCGCCGTTCCACGTGCCGGTCTTGTCGCCGACGCGCCAATCGGCGGGAAGGCCGGCGCGCAGGCGCGCGCGGCCCGTCGTGCTGGCGACCATCCAGCCGATCAGGCGCTCGCGCGATGCCGCGTTGAGTACTTCATCTGTGAGCAGAAAGCGCTGAAGCGTGCGCGTCATGGCGTCGGGCGTCGTCGTGTCGCGTTCCTCGCCGGGCGGGACTTCGTTGAGCTCCGGCTCCTTGCGGTCGAGCCGCGTCACGCCGTCGCCGTTGGCACGGAGAAAATGTGTGAGTCCCTCCGGCCCCATCGCGCCATCGAGCAGCACGTTCGCGCAGGTGTTGTCGCTGACGACGACGATGGCCTCGCACATTTCTTCAACGGTCATCCAGCCGCGCGCGAGATTGGCGCGGGCGGCGGGCGCGTATTCGAGCAGATCGCGCTCAGCAAAGCGCACCTGCTGGGCGAGGAATCCAGGCATGCGCATGTCCATGCTCAGCATTTGCGCGGCGAGCAGCCACTTGAAGGTGGAGCACATGGCGAAGCGTTCCTGGGCGCGGTGCACCAGCCAGGCATTGGTCGCAGTGTTCCAGGCCACGACGCCGATGCGGCCGCCTATGCGCTGCTCGATGGCGGCGAGACGTGAGTCGTTCGTCGGCAATGGCGAAATCGGACTAACGATGCGGGGCGGCGCACAGGCAACGAGCGCGAGGCCGCTGAGCAGCGTTGCGCGGCGGGTAAGTCTGGTCATTCGCCCTGCCTTCTGACGGGAATGTCGTAGTGCATCACGTCCTCGCGCGCGCCGAGCTTGGTGTAGAGCGCAATGGCGGGGTCGTCGCCGTAATCGGCCTGCACATAGATCACCCAGGCGCCGCGTTCGGCGGCAATGTCCTGCAGACGCTGGATGAGCGCGGTGCCGATTCCTTGGCGGCGATGCGGCTCGGCGACCGCGAGATCGTAAATGTAGATCTCGCTGCGCGCTTGCTCGAACTTGTCGAGCTGGTAGGCGACGAGACCCCCGACGACTTCCCCTTCAGCGATCGCTGCGATCGGGATGATGTGCGGCTTCGCGAGTAGCGACTCGAGATACGCATCGCTGGGCGCTGCCGCTGCGTAGCTCTCCGGATCGTCGAACGCTTTGCCGAACATGGCGTTCAGGCTGTGAAACAGCGATGCGTCGCCAAGTTCGAGTGTGCGTATGGCGAAGGCCATCGCCGATGCCGATCAGTCCTTCGCACGCTCCACATACGAACCGTCTTCCGTGGACACAACGATGCGCGTGCCAGCTTCGATGTGCGGCGGCACCATGGTGCGCACGCCGATGTCAAGCATGGCGGGCTTGTAGGAGGAAGATGCGGTCTGGCCCTTTACCACCGGCTCGGTGCTTTCGATGGTCGCCGTGATGCGCGGCGGCAGTTCGATCGAGAGCGCCTGGCCTTCGTACATGGTGAGATCGACGACCATTTCCGGCTGCAGGTATGCGACCTGGTCGCCCACCATGTCCTTGGTGATGTGCACCTGGTCGTAGGTGGTCGGGTTCATGAAGACGAGGCCGGCATCGCCGTCATCGAAGAGATAGGTGTGCTTCACCTGCTCGACGAAGGCCTTCTCCAGCGCGTCCGTGGTCTTGAACACGGCGGTCGTCTTCACCCCATCAACGATGCGGCGCATGACGATCGTGGTGGTCGGCGTGCCCTTGCCTGGACGGAAGGTCTCATGGCTCATGACCACGTAGAGCTTGCCGTCCTCGTGCTCCAAAACGTTGCCTTTGCGCACGTCGCTGGCGATGACCTTGACCACGTAAACCTCTAAACCCGCGCCGCTGGGCCCACCCGGGCGCGCTTTCTGCTGAAAGGGATGGAATTTGGCCGCTCTCTTAGCCGCGTTCGTTCTGCGGGGAAAGCGCGACACTGAAGCCTCCCCCCTTGTGGGGGAGGCGCCCGCGCAGCGGGCGGTGGGGGGACGCGCCGACGCACTGCATTCGGCAAACAGGAGCGCGTCTGATCGCCCCCCACCCCTTGCGCCCGCCCCACAAGGGGGCGGGGGATGACTTCGCCCTTCTGGGACAAGGCACGGCACGCGGACCGCAAACCGTTCTTGGAAGGACGGGCCGCGATCTTGCGCGCGGTGCGGGAGTGGTTTGCGCGCGAGGGGTTCACGGAAGTGGAGCCCAGTATGCTCGTGGCGTCGCCGGGGGCGGAGACGCATACCGATGCCTTCGAGAGCGACGGCCGCTATCTGCACACGAGCCCCGAGTTCGCGATGAAGAAGCTGCTCGCGGCGGGTGAGGAGAAGATCGTCTTCATCGGCAAGACGTGGCGGCGCGGTGAAACGGGGCCGCTGCATGCGCCGGAATTTACGATGCTGGAATGGTACCGCTCGGGCGCGCCGTATCAGCACGTGATGGATGATTGCGTGGAATTGGCGCGCGTTGCGGCGCGGGAGACGGGCGCTGCCTTCAGGTGGAAGGAGCGCGCGTGCGATCCGTTCGCGGCGCCGCGGCGGCTTACTGTGCGCGAAGCGATGGTGCGCTACGCAGCCTCCCCCCTTGCGGGGGAGGCGCCGCCGCAGGCGGCGGAGGGGGGGCGAACGACTGGGCGCGGTGGTGCGAGTTCTGATGAAGATGCGAAGGCTCTCCGCCCCCCATCCCCTGCCCCCGCCCCGCAAGGGGGCTGGGGTTCAGAGGCGCATGACGCCTTCAGCAGAGCGATCGTGCAGATCGAACCGCGTCTCGGCTCACCCGCGCTCACGCTGCTGACGGAATATCCGATCGGCGAAGCCGCGCTGGCGCAGCGCTGTGCGCATGATGCGAGCGTGGCGGAGCGGTTCGAGATGTATGCGTGCGGCGTGGAGCTGGCGAACGGGTTTGGAGAGCTGACCGATCCGGCGGAGCAGCGCGCGCGGTTGATCGAAGCGATGGATGAGAAAGAGGGGCGCTATGGCGCACGCTGGCCCATTGACGAGGATTTCCTGGCGGCGCTGGCGCACATGCCGCCGACGAGCGGCGTGGCGCTTGGGTTCGATCGGCTTGTGATGCTGGCGACGGGTGCGCGGCACATCAATGACGTGCTGTGGACGCCTCAATGATCCGCGACGTTGCGCCTTCCGACTACGCCGCTATTCGCGCGGTGCTGCGGCATGCGTTTCCGGCGGACGAGGAGGCCGATCTGGTCGAGGTGCTTCGCGCCGATGGTGACGTGCTGGTGGAGCTGGTCGCGGCCAGCGAAGCGGCGATTCACGGCCACATCCTCTATTCGCCGCTGGCGATCGAGCGGGACAGCGTGACGCTGAAGGCCGCGGCGCTTGCGCCGGTGGCGGTGTTGCCGGCGTTTCAGGGCCAGGGGATCGGCGGCGATCTGATCCGGGCGGGGAATGCGCGGTGTGCGGCGCTGGGACTGGAGGCCATCGTTGTGCTCGGGCACGCGGACTATTATCCCCGCTTCGGTTTTTCGGCGCGGACGGCGGAATCGCTGCAAGCACCCTTTTCGGGTCCGCACTTCATGGCGCTGGAGCTGACGCCGGGCGCGCTGAAGGATGGCGGTAAGGTGCGCTACGCGGCGGCGTTTGGAGTTTGAGGTGAGCGCGAAGGCAAAGCCCGATCCCCTGGCCGAAGTCGCCGCGCGCTACGCGGTGGCGATCACGCCGGCCATGGACGCGCTGATTGATGCGAACGATCCGTCCGATCCGATCGCGGCGCAGTTCCGGCCGGATGCGCGCGAGCTGGAGATTGCACCGGATGAACTGGGCGATCCGATTGGGGACGAGGCGCACACGTCGGTTAAAGGCGTGGTGCATCGCTATCGAGACCGGTGCTTGCTGAAGCTGGTGCATGTTTGCCCGGTCTATTGCCGCTTCTGTTTCCGGCGCGAGATGGTGGGGCCGCAGGGTGACGGCACGCTGACGAGCGCGGAGCTGGATGACGCGCTGGCGTATATCAGCGCACATCCGGAAATCTGGGAAGTCATTCTGACGGGCGGCGATCCGTTCCTGATCTCCGCGCGGCGGGCGCGCGAGATCACGGCGCGCTTGGCGGCGATCCCGCATGTGAAGATCATTCGCTGGCACACGCGTGTGCCTGTGGTGGATCCGTTGCGGGTGACGCCGGATTTGGTGGACGCGCTGCGCGCGGATGGCGCGACGACCTATGTGGTGCTGCACACGAACCATCCGCGTGAACTCACCGAGCACGCGCGTGCGGCGATTGCACGGATCGTTGAT
>Ga0196964_10001874_pt1 | contig 10271 bp, 6 predicted proteins | sample S1_10metaG_FD_148615 | JGI IMG/M metagenome (GOLD analysis project Ga0196964, IMG submission 148615) | Soil microbial communities from Anza Borrego desert, Southern California, United States - S1_10 | ecosystem: Environmental > Terrestrial > Soil > Desert | place: USA: California | collected... | reverse complement strand
CACAAAAAAGTGTTCGACATCATCTTCAAAAATATACGTTGACCTACCCATTGCCGCGTTTTCAAGGCTGACTTTGTTGCGCACGCGGTTGAGCCACTCGGCCGCTGCAATACCCACTTCCTCTTTGGGGTACTTGCTGGCTGTTTCGCTCAATGCCGATTCAAACTCGGGCATTTTTTGCATTTCACCATAGGTCATTGCACGCAGGTAATAATACTTCGGAAGCATGCTGTTTTTTGGGTCTTTGCTTATCACATCGTTGCAGGCCACCAGCACATTTTCGTAATCCTTGCGCTTATAACTGTAGAATGTTTCTTCGTATTTTTTCAAATCGTTTTCACGGGCAAGCGCTTCATCCTTTTTATAATTCGGGTTTTTGATGATTTTTGCATACTCACTTTCGGGGTGTTTGGCCAGTATCCACGTGGCGTGCGGACCTGTTTGGTCTTCTTTGTTGATTACGTAAAGCTGGAAATGGGCCGGTAAGCCGTTTTTGCTTTCCTCGTAGTCCCTGATCAAACGGTTAAAACATTCCACGGCCAGTTTTTCCTCGCGCAAACGCTCATTGTATATGCTGCCGGCATTGTAAAGCGCTTCAATGAGCCTGCCTTTTGCAGCGTCAAGGTCCCTTTCAGAACGCGATAGCTTTGCAATACGGTCATCAATGCGTTTGCGTAAGTCGGCTGACTCAGGAACCGTTGAGCTGTTGGTGGTGTCCTCTGAAAATTCACCGGAACTTGATTTATCGCTCCTGCGCCAGTTGTCTTCAAGTTTGCGCGGACCCCATGCTTTTTTAAAGGCCGAAAATCCTTGCGCCATAATGGTGGGGTTGTAAAAATACCAACCGTTGCCGCCCGTTGTGGCTATCGTGTTCTGCGGGTCTTTTGCTGCCGCATTCTCTTCGGCCTGACGCTTGCGTTCTTTTTCGGCATCTTCGGCCAGTATTACTTTTTCAACGTATTTTTCAAGGTCGGCCAATGGCATGTTTCGCATGCGCTGCAAACTGTCTTCGTTTTGGATCACCAGCAGGTTGGTCACAAGGTCTTTGAGGCTTTCCGATTTTTCTTTTACCTTGGTATAACCCTCGTATTCCTGCGGAAGGTTGGCCATGGTACTATCATAATACATTTTTGCATTGATGAATTTCTTGTGCTCGTAATAGTAGTCACCCATGCGTTTGTACGAAAGCCCTTTTTGCCGGTTATTGTTGGTGCTGTAATAGACCGATTTTTTCAGGTAACCGATAGCATCAGGGTCATCGTTTTCTTTGAACTCAATTTCTGCAAGCGCATAATAAATCTGGTCAAGGTAATCTTTGTTCTTATCGTCCCTGGCCATTTTCAGCAATTGCCTTTTAAGTGCCGAACTGCTGCCGCCTTCATAATTGAGGGCCCTGAATATGCGCGAATAAAATTCCATCTCGTATTCGGGGTTTAATTTATCAACCCTGTAATACATCAGGTTAGCAGCCGAACGATCGCCTTTTTGCTGGCAAATCTGACCGAGAATAAAATAAAGGCGCGCTTTTTGTTTCTTGCTTTTGGTAATGGCAATGGCTTTTTTCAAATGTTCTTCGGCCTTGGTCCATTCTTTTTTTCGCAGATAAAAATCAACCCATGTTTGCTGTATATCGTCATACATTTTGGGATCCATGTCGGGATTCAGGTTAGGCTGTGCATTTTTTTTGCCCTTGCTTTTGCTTTTTGATTTTTTTGCTTTCGCTTCCTTTGCCTTTTTTGCCGCTATTTTCTGTTTATCGGTTTGTTCTTCGAATTTTTCCTGTAATTTGTCAAGGTACGATTGTGCATTTACAAAATCACCCAATTCCAAAAAGGTTTTGGCTTCCCAAAGCCAGGCTTCGTATTTAATAGGCTCAGCCTGGTATTGCTTGAACACATACTCAAAACGTGTGCGCGCTTCCGGGAAATCACGTTTATAAAAATAGCCAATGCCCATTACCATCCAGTTGTTGTCAATCCATTTGCACCATTCTTCTTTTTTGTTGGGGTGCTTTTCAGGATTGGGCATTGAATGTTTTTTAATCACCACACCGGTTTTCCCAATGGCCTTGTCCATGGGTGCGTAAAGTGATTTTGATTTACCATCGTCAGGAATAATAAAAACAGGAAGTATTTTGGTATAATCGTCTTTGTTCTGCATGTGGAAATCAATCAGGGCCTCCCTGATCACCTCGTTGGCGTTGAAATAGCCGTTGTACTTGGCAGTAGTGTTGTGAAAACTGCGATTAAAAAATTTGTTTTTTTCAGTTGAACACGAAAAGGTTCCCAGGAGGAAAACAAGCGCGCAAAAACTTCCGAACCGTATATTTACCAATGATTTCAAGCTTTTAATAAACTCCAAAAAAACGAATTTATTTTCTTATACCGTAAAAATACGCATTCCCAAGGGAAAAACAAGGTGTATCATTGGAAAGGAAAACACTTGTGGATTTGTACTGTATTGTTTTTCAGTATCTTATGTTTGCGCAATGGCTGCCCTTTATTTCTTTTACGAGAGTGGTTTAACAACAAAAAACTGTTTTTTTTACCATTTTTAACACGGTCAAACAAGGTGTTTCATTGGGGCTTATAAAAGAATTAAAGTACTTTTGGGCTCCCTCATGGAGAATAAAACCAAAGGAAAAAGCCGTTTTCGCAGGTGGCTCAGCAGGCTTCGCATACGTTACCGTTTCGTGGTGGTTGACGATGCCACGTTTGACGAAAAATGGTCGGTGCGTTTGTCTCCTTTATTCTTTATCCTGTTTTTTGGGCTTGGCGCCATTGTAATTGTTTTGGTAACTACTTTTATTATTGCCTGGACCCCGTTGCGTGAGTATATACCGGGTTATCCTGACGGAACCGAACGCCAATCAGTTATTGAAAACAAGGTAAAACTTGATGCGCTGGAAGCCAAATTAAATGAGCAAGCGTTTTACATTGAACGCGTAAAAACCATTATAAACGGGGGTGTAATACCTGACAGTTCAAGGGCGGCCGATTCATTGGTTATGCCCCTAAATCCAGCCGAATTAAAAAAGGCCGGCAAAGAAGAAAAAGCTTTCCGCAAAAAGGTGGAAAACAAAGAGCGCAGGTATGCAGCCGTGCGCGACCCTGCCGAGGATGCTAATTCAGGCGGGCCTACTTATTTTTACATACCGGCAAACGGGGTGATTTCCCAATCATTCAACCCTAAAAAAAACCACAACGGGGTTGACATCAGTACGGCCAGGGACGAACCTGTAAAAGCTACGCTTGACGGCACCGTTGTTTTTGCCGGGTACACCACTGAAGGCGGTTATGAAATCCATCTCCAGCATAGCAGCGACATTGTTACGCTTTACAAACACAATTCGTATTTATTCGCATCAACAGGCCAACATGTGCGCGCTGGCGAAATCATTGCGCTGAGCGGAAACACCGGTGAGCAATCAAACGGAAACCACGTACATTTTGAAATATGGGACAATGGTATGGCTGTTGACCCGGAGGAATACGTTGGCTTTTAATGCACCTGTTTGAATGACTATGCATACGGGACTGTATGCAGGCAGTACGAAACCGTTGTAAAAGTGAACAAGACGCAACGGGTCCAACGTATTTTTCACAATATAAATGGCTCACAAAAACACGAAGGGATTATTCCTGCAGATAAATAATTTTCACGTTTTACATTCTTTAACTGCTTCCATCCGCAAGTAACCGCATTGGTTTATATTTTTAACCATGATTTTTCTTTACGTAGCAGCATTGCTTTTCTATATTTTGTTTACCTGGTATGGCATCAAATACCGTTTGAACCGTGTGTTTGCCATAAGCGCATGCATGCTTGTTCTCACAGGTATGTTGTATTGCATCAAAGTTGTGGAACTTGATCCCGTTTTTAAAGAAGCAAAAGAGTACAAAGGTTTTTTTACAGAAGAAAGTACATCCCAAACCGAAACGTCCCCTGGTACAGGAACGTTTTCCGATAAGGATACAGGGCCCTTTCTTCTCCTGCCTTTCCTTTTACCTTTTATTTTTGTTGACCTTTTGTTCAACCTGCTCATTTTAATATCCATCCTGTTTTGGCTGGCCATGTGTACAGTGTATTTTATGCTGGCCACTTCTTCCATTCTGGGTTTTCTTTGCCACTCCGTAAAGGTGGCAGTACTTTCTTTCCTTACGCAATGTTTTTTTGTTGGGGGCTACCTGCTAAGCATTCGCATAAGCATTGAAATTTTTTCGGACCTTGAAATAAATTATCATTTGCTCATTGGTTTCATTGGCGCCTTTGGCGCTGCTCCTGTTCCGGTAGCCACGTATTTTTTATGGCCGCATTTTAGGAAATATATTTTGCGAAGGAAAGAATCGGTTTGAGGTAAAGGGATCCGAACAACTGCGTTTTTGTTGTGTTGCGCACGGAATAAAACAGCTCCTGCCTGTCGCTAAATAACAATTAACCAATAACTACACCTTAATCCCAATCACTAAAATATCATCCAGCTGTTCCAAATTTCCTTTCCATTTTTCAATGACCGATTCAAATTTTGCCTTTTGTTCATTCATGGATAAAAAGCGGTTGGCAAAAATCATTTCCTTGAATTGTTTGTACTTGAATTTTTTCTCCGACTCACCGCCAAACTGGTCGGCATACCCATCGGTAAAGGTATACACTTGGTCACCTTTTTGCAGGGGAATTTTATGCAATGTATAATCATAACCCGTTTGCTCATTTTTACCAATCGGGTTTTTATCGGGCTTGATTTCTATGACTTCATGATTGCGCACAATCAGGACCGGGTTATTGGCACAGGCCATTTCCAATTGCAGGTTGTTGAAATCAAACCGGCAAAGCACGGCATCCATCCCGTCACGCGTATGAACGGCCCCATCGGGATTAAGCGATAAAACAATCTCACGTTTAAGGCGTGTGAACACTTCATTGGGACGAATTACATTACTATTGCGCGTAATTTCGTTCAGGAACGAAATGCACAATAAACTCATGAAGGCACCGGGCACGCCATGCCCGGTACAATCGGCCGTGCAAATCATGAAATTTTTTTGGCCTTTTTCATCAACCACCTCGCTGGCCCAATAAAAATCACCGCTTACAATATCTTTTGGTTTATACAGGATGAAATGGTCATTCAGTTGTTTTTTTAAAAACGCGTCAGAAGCCAGCAGCGTACGCTGGATGCGTCTAGCGTATTCAATGCTGTCCAGTATTTCGGTGTTCTTTTGTTCAATAATGGATTTCTGGGAGGATACTTCCTTATAGGCTTTTTTCTTCTGAATATTGCTCCGGTAAACGAATACAAGGAAACCCACTGTTAATACCAATACAATAATAAGACCGTTCCTGAACAACGCGTTCTTTGCCTCCTTTGCATCGCGCAACTTTATTTGAGAAAGCTGGTCCTTTATAGCAGCGTCTTTTTTCTGGGTCTGGTATTTTACCTCAAGTTCGTTGATCTGTTGTTGGTTCTCAATCTTGAACAACGAATCGTTCAAGGCCACGTATTTATTTAAAAAATAATAGGCGCTGTCAGAACGGTTCAATGAACTGTGCGCTGCCGACATGCTTTTAAAAATTAATTTCAGATCGTGCGGTGCGTTTAATGAACGGTTAACTTCTTTGGCTTTATGCAGGTATGCCAGCGCTTCCTTCCCTTTATTCAAGCTTATAAGCGTGGAGCCAATGCCCAGGTAGTTGGTTGACAGAAAATATTTATCACCCATCTTCTCAACATCGGGCAGGCATGCCATGAATGTTTTCAAGGCTTCATCATGCCGTTTTAATTCGTTAAGGATGCCGGCTTTGTTAATGACCGAAGCCAGGTATTCAAATTCGTGATTGGATTCCTTAAACCCTGCAGCGCACTTGTCACTGTACGTAAGCGCATTTTTAAGGTCACCCATTTGCATATAGGCGTTGCTGTATCCCATATAACCCAGGCTGCGCGCATAGGGATCTTTCAATAGATTGGCATAATGTACAACAATGGAATAGTACTCTTTTGCTTTTTTATTGTTGCCCTGCCCCAGGTACATGTTACCAATGGCATTGGCCGCACGCGATGCGCCTTTGTGCATTTTGTTGCGTTCATAAATACCAAAACCTTTAATAAGGTAAGAAATAGCATTGGAATAATCGCCCATGCTGTTGTAATTGTTTCCGACCAATACGTTGGCCTGGGCAATGAATTTTTGATTGCCGCTGGCTTTGGCCGATTCCAAAGCGCGCAATGAATATTCCAGGGCCTTGCCGTTGTCTTTGTTATTGTAGTGCAACGAAATGGCCAAAAGCGTTTGTACACGAGCGGTGTCCTTGGTATTGGGAAGTACTTTTAAAAGACTGTCTATGTTTTGTGCATGCAGGTTTATACTGACACATGCCAATATACAAACCAGGATGTTTTTTACCGCGACCATACAAACTAAATGCAGCGGCTAATTTAATCAAATATGGCTTGGTAGTGTTATCCCCTACAATATTTTAGTTAATGACTGTATTGATGATCAAAGATTAAGCTTATAAAAATACATTTCGCTAAAATTATTTTTTGCGAAATGCATTTATCTTCCATTGCAACGGTTGCAGTGTATATACCGGGACCAAAATAACTTAAATGGATTGCTTTACCTTGCAACTCCTGCGCGTGCAGTTTTTTGCCATCCGTTGAAAAAACGTCAACTCGCCCGCATATCCGGGTTTTTAAATAAAACATCCCGCTTCGTTTCCGTGTGCCTGGACATCCGCAACACCATTTTCCGACCCATTGGTAATATACCCGTCATGCCCGAAAGCAAAAAACCCGGCCGGGGTCATGTTTCCACCGTAAAATCCAATACATTGTACGAGTTAAATTGCATCGTCCAGGTATTTCCTCCATCCAATGTTTTATAAATATTCTGATCACTCCCTACTGCATAGCCCCACTATTGACGTAAAGAAATAAACATCAACAAAATTAGTTAAAGAGAGCATACTCAACGTGCTCCCTGGCATCGGTAGTTTTAAACAAGCTTCCTGAATATTGTTGCAAAACCGGTTAAAGCATCAGGAAAATAAAAATTACTGAAATAGCATCCATAACATGGAACAAGTGTTTTTGTATTTCCGATTACCTGGTCAGCATTACCCAACCCTCCTCTTGTTTATACCCATTCACTTGTTCGATCAGGGCCCTGTAAACATATACACCGCTTCCTGCCGGTTGACCATTATTACCCGTTCCATCCCAGGCGCCATCAGGTTTGGTGGTTTCAAATACAACATGACCCCAACGATCAAAGATTTTCAAATTCACATTGATTACACCGTCACCAAACAATTTAAACTCATCGTTTATTCCATCCCCGTCAGGCGTAAATGCATTTGGAAAAAAAGTATTGCATTCTTCAAATTCTACCCATATGCTATCCGTTACACTACAAATTCCAAGTGTGGCTGTAACCCAGGTCCATCCAGCGGAATTTATTGTATAGGTTGTGTACGTACTTCCATCACTCCACAGGTAACTGGCATCACCGCTAAAACTATAATTTAATTCCGTTTCATTGCAAAGAACGGTATCAGGCCCAAGGGTTATTACCGGGTATGCTGGCCGTTGTCAATGTTGTTGAACCAAACGCAACCGATTGTGTGAAATAGCCGGTCACAATGTGGTTACCTGCAAGGTCGTTTGTAATGTCAAGCGCCTCATCATTTCCCGCACCACCATGGTTCATAAACCAAAAGGCTGGCTGTAAGCATCCAATGCAAACAGGCAGACCATTATAATTATTAATCTTTTCATAACACTCTTTTACAGGTATTGAATAACTGACACTGAATTTATTTTTTTATTTAATAAGGTCCTATTTAAGTTAAGTTATTTCTTACTTGTTTAAAATTTTTTATTCTTTTAATAATCTGATTATTACAAGAATAAATTGATAAAATTTTACATAAATAATGCCTAAAAATTGCGGTGAATGCGTTGGTTTAATTTTGTGTGCATATACAACCGTTTCACGAAATTGTTTAATTCATGGCTGATTTTTTTTCGATAGTACCGGGAGCTTTTTTTAAGACGAACGGCAAGCTTTAGGTTGTTTATTCATGATAAAAAAATTGTGCTGAAGAAAAAATAATGCCGATTGTTACACCGTATAACCGATTGTTACACGAATAAATCATATCACCTCATCTGTTTCAATTAACCCGGCCTGGGTTTTACCAATAGTACAGGACAATAATGTATAAAAGTCAACTAATGGGTAGTTTGCAAATAGAAAAATGTTTCTTGATTTTTTAAAAGTGCTTGATTTTTTTAAAACCGGATTAGTTCTAGCCCTTGCTTTCGTTTCTTAACTTTTTCAGAATGCTTTGAATATAAGAACCACTGGGAAGCAAAGATTGCTGTATGCGGCTGGCGTAGTTCATACTATCAATAATTTCGCTTTGTTTCACCTCAAGCATCACTTTTTGTGATTCCACTTCGGTTTTTTGCGATTCAATGAGTAGTTTCTGCTTTTTGGTGATGCGCAGGTTTCGCCATGCAAACAAACCAAAACCAACCACAATAACCAACAACCCTGACACAAGGAGTAAAACAATAAACTGGCGTTTTTTTTCAGCATTGGCAAGGGCTTTGTCTTTTTCACGTTTGGCTTCTGCCAACGCCTCCTTGCGCGCAAAATCATCCTGCATTTCAACCTGTGTTTGCTTACGGGCGGTTTCCTGGCTGTACATACTGTCCTTATAAACCATGTACAACTTATGGTTTTCAAATGCACCGCGAAAATTCCCGCGCGAACTGTCAAGCACCGTCAGCCGCATATAATTGTTGGCAATGCTTTCAATGTGCCCGATTTCTCTTGCAATGTTCATTGATGTATCAAGGTATTTCAGGGCAAGGTCATATTTTTTTTTGGTGGTTAACATTTCCCCAATGTTGCCGTACTGTACTGCAAGGCCATGTTTGTTTCCAACCCTTGCATTTATAACCACTGCCCTGAAAAAATAAGCCAGGGCCGTATCAGTTTGCCCGGTAAGGGCATAAATATTGCCCATGTTGCCAAGGCATACAGCGGCAAGATAATTGTCATGCAAAGTGCGGCTTGCTTCATATGCCTGCCGGTAATGGTCCAATGCTGTTTTATATACGCGTATGCTTTGGTAAGCAACACCCACGTTTACCAGATTGTAAGCCATATGCCTTTTGCCTCCTGATTTTTTATTGATGGCAAGCGCTTTTGAGTAATAATAAATCGCCTTTTTGAAATTTCGCTGGTCAATGTAAACATTACCCAGGTTACCATAATCAGAGGCCATGTCGCTTTCATTCCCCAATTTTTCGTCAATGGCAAGAGCCTTGAGTAAAAAATCAATGGCCCGTGGATGGTTTCCCAGGTCAAGGTAAACGTTACCCATATTCCCAAATACATAACCTTTTCCCCGTTCGTCTTTTAATTTGGTGTACAAAGCCAGGGCTTTATTGTAATAATCCAACGCTATGCCCGTTTCACTTTTGTCGTGATAAAATGAACCGATTTTATAAAGGGCATGTGCCTCGCCTTTTTTCCAGTTGAGTTTACGTGCAAGATCCAACGATTTTTTTCCGAGATAAATGGCACTGTCGGGGTTGGTATAAGACAATTCCCAGGCCAGGTTTGTGAGCAGGTTTACTTTGCCGGTGTCTTCCTTTGTTTTTTTAAGAAGACCGGCAAGCGAATCAATTGTGCCGGTCTGGGAAAAAGACGGGAAATAAAAAACCAGGCCAAGTATAAACGCACATATGTATTTCCCAAAAGCCATAGGACAAACGTATGCAATTTAAATCAAACCTTTAAAGGTCTTCGCCCATTTCAATCAATTCCGCCTCAAATTCGCTCAGGCTGTCGTATCCTTTTGGCGTATACTTAATGTTTTGTTCCCGTATTTCATTGATGATTTCAAGGGCCAGCGAAATGGGATGCGATTCAATCCCCTCAAGATCGGTATTCCAGTTAGCGCCCGCAGCAATGCCTTCTTCATACATACCCGGCAACCAGTTTTCCAGGAATTCAGGGGTTTCCATACTTTCGGGTTTATAATCATGCCAATCATCGGTGGCGCATGCTTCGGCAAGGGCCTTGTCAGACCAGAAAAGCAATACTTCTGCATCTTCAAACTCGGCACTTTTTGAAACGGCCCAGTTTTCATCAAGCTTGAGCCCCCATACTTTTTTAAAGCGCACAATGTCCTGGATGAATTTATCGTGTGATTTTTGCGGATCGGCCATCGGGAATATTTTTTGGTAAAAG
>Ga0196964_10001873_pt1 | contig 10278 bp, 7 predicted proteins | sample S1_10metaG_FD_148615 | JGI IMG/M metagenome (GOLD analysis project Ga0196964, IMG submission 148615) | Soil microbial communities from Anza Borrego desert, Southern California, United States - S1_10 | ecosystem: Environmental > Terrestrial > Soil > Desert | place: USA: California | collected... | reverse complement strand
TTGGCCTGTGCGGGAGCTTTGATGTAGCCGCCGCTGTCACGCGTATGGGGCGCGGAATGCGCTGAGGCGCTGCGCGCGTAGACGGCTTTCTTCCGCTGCGCCGCAACCGTCTGCGTTGCTGGGGTTGCTACCGCTACAGCCTGGCCACCATGTGGAGTGGTCTTACGTGCAGCCGCCTGCTTTTGATGCTGCGGATGAGCCCACGAGTCGAGTACTTCGACGCCTTCTGCGCAACCTTTGCAGTAGACGCCGTTGAACTTTTTATCGACAGCGAGACCTTTTGCGACATCGTCGTCGGTGAGACGCTTGCGACAACGTTCGCAGAAGAAGATCCGCATGCTGAAAGTCCGATCCGTGTTGCCCCCGGAAAATCGGCAGCAATCCACGCGCCATGAGCACAGGCTCACATAAGAGAACGTAAGACGAGTATCGATAATTCGCAAGAAACTGCGCACATAGAATCGATGCACGAGTGCGGCACTAAAGGCTCAAATCGTGAGCGATGGCAATGCGTTCACGATCGCGCGTTCGACAGGCGAGATGGCATTCGCCTCCGGGCGATCGAATCGCATTTCTTCCTTCAGCGCGAAACACGGATTACAGATGAAGCGCACGCTCGAACCGGTGTTGGGGCTTCTGGCGTGCAGCAGAAAGGGATGAATCAGCACCACGTCGCCGGCTTCGCCAGTCGCTTCGATGACTCTCGACCTGGACCGGGGATGCGCAACGACGCGGCGCGTGAGTTCATCCATGCTCAAGCCATGCGGTTCGGCTTCCGCCAATACATTCGCCGTAATAGTATGCGACCCGATGCTCAGGGCCGTGCCGCCGCCGCCGGCTTCGATGTCCGAGAAGATGAAGATCGGTAACAAGCCTTGCTCGCGTGAAGCGAGCCGGTGATGGAAGTGATACCCATCGATATGCCAGCCGCTTTGCGGCGCACGCCACGGTTTGCTGTCGAAGCCGGGAAACGCGATCGGCCACCAGCCAAGGTGAAACTGCTGCTCCCAGCGCCCTTCGCCCATCACGTCGTCGAAAGCCCCGATGACACGCGGCGTAAATGCCTGAGTGAACGGGTCCCCGCCGAAGTTCTTGTTGAGGTATACTGCTGGCTTCGTCCAGTTCTCCGGCTGTTCTGGATGTAGGCCAATGGCCTTCCAGATCCGCGCGCGGATCTCGTCGGCGACTGAGCGCGGAAATGCATGGCGAAGAACAACAAACCCGTCCGCGATGAACTGCTCGACTTGCGCCGCACTCAACACCGAACGTTTCAAGACAGTGCTCCCGCGGTTTCCCCGTGGGTTAGATCACTGCCGATTTGGCGATCCTACAGAGCGGCTTGCAACAGGCGCTTAATGCATATTATGCGCGGGCAAGTGCCTCAAGGACGTACTCCTCGAGTTCCTCCGCACGGTGCGCGGCGGTATGTTCCTTGAGCACGCGTTCACGCGCACTGCGGCCGATTTCGTGCCGTTCACGTTCGTCGATGGACTGAAGGAATTCCAGCGACTCCCCCGCGGTGCGTGCGATCAGGATTTCCTTACCGGGAAGGAGTAACGTATCGAGTCCCGGCCAGTCATCGCTGATGATCGGCGTTGCGCACGCCGCGGCTTCAAACAACCGCACACTCGGCGCGTATCCGGCCTGAATCATTGCAGCGCGCGTGACGTTCAAGGTGAAGCACTGATCATTGTAGAAGGCGCGGTGCAGCGGCGGTGGAAGGTGCTCCACGCGTTCGACGTTCTGGGGCCATACAATCGCGTCCGGATACTGCGGCCCCGCTACGATCATGCGTCCGCTGGACCAACGGCGCGCAGGCTCGATCAACAGGCACTCGAGTGTTGGCTGCCGATCCGGACTGTACGTTCCAAGGTATCCAAGATGCCACTTCGGCGGCGTATTGCCTCCTTCGGGAAAATACATCTCAGGGTCGACGGAGCAGTACAGTGGGCGAGCACGCGGGGACCTGAGATCTGTTTCCAGCTTCGTCAGGGTCGGACCGCCGGTGAATGATAGATAGAGCTGATACTGTCGGATGAGATCTCGCGACAGGTACTCGCATTGGCGCTGCTCGAGTTGGCTGAGCGTGACAGGTGTGTCGATGTCATAAAAAGCAGTCAGCCCGCTGGCAGTCGCCTGCACCCACTCGCCGACGACGATGCCGTCGGGAACGTACGACCCCACGATGACGACATCCGCATCGCGAACATCGCCTTCGAAGCGGCGCTTCAGATCTTCAAGGGAGTCATACAATTCGGTCCGGCCGTATGGAGGGTTGGGCAGGTCGCGGTTATCCGCGTACCATTTGACATCCCGTTCAAGAAACAGCACGTCATGTCCGCGCGCATCTAGTTCGCGAATCAGACCGCGGTACGTCGTTGCATGCCCATTGCCCCAGGATGAAGTCACCGAGAGTCCAAGAATGACGAACTTCAGTTTGTGCGCCGTGGTATTCGGCCTGGAGGGAGCCGGCGCAACAACACGAGATGCAGACGCGCAACGACTCACTCCAAGAACACGCTCCAGTTCTTCAATGCGATGCGCGTATGTGTGCTCGGACATCACGCGCCGGTAGGCGGCATCACCAATATCTCTCGCGCGCGCCGGCGTGAGCGACTGGACGTGAGCCGCGACCTCTTCGCCATCCCGTGCGATGAACACTTCTCTTCCAGGCTCGAGGAACATCTCGATGCCTTCCCAGAAATCCGTGATCATGCACGCGCCAGCGCCGGCGGCTTCGAACACACGAGTCGCGGGGGAAAAGCCATAGTTCGCCATGCTTTGCCGGCTGATGTTCAGCACCGCGCGCGGCGTACAGTTGAAGGCGTTGTGATCCTTCGTGTAGACGTGGCCGACGTAGTTCACATTCGCGGGCATGCTCTTATCAGCCCAGCCGCTGCCACCCAGCAAAAGGCGGTGCTGCGGGAGCTTCGCTGCCGGGCGAAGGAAGAACTCTTCGACACGGTCCTCGCGGTCCGGCAGGCGATTTCCCAAGAATGCTAAATCCGCCTGAAAGCGTGCATCGGCCGGCACAGGGTGATGGGTCGATGGATCAAGCGCATTGTAAATTGGCACGCATTTCCGCGCACCGAGCGTCTCGTACGTGGAGACGACCGGATCGCCGCCCCCGTAAGTGAGCACCAAGTCGTACTGCGCGATCAGCGGACGGAATGCATCGGTGCTGTTCTTGTGAACGCGGTCAAGCGTCGCGGGTGCGTCGACATCCCAGAATGCCACGATCGCACCCGGCTTGCGGATCTCGAGCACTGCCGCTTCGAGCAATTCATCAAAGACGCCCACGCCGCTGGCCTTCACAATCAGGTCTGCACTCCGGGCTTCGTCCAGCGCGCGGCGTACACCATCCTCGCCTTTCCCGGGATAGACTACAACTCTCGCCCAATCAGGGTCAGGAATGTCGCGATGCTGCTGGCGCTCGTACGCATCTGGTTCATAGAAGGTGACGCGGTGTCCACGCTCATGCAGTGCGCGAACGATGCCGCGATAGTAGGTTGCAGCGCCGTTCCAATACGCCGACACGAGACTCGAACCGAAGAACGCGACGTTCAACCCGCTCATACCCCCACCGCCTTTCTGCTCCCGAGCGCGCGCCTGCGAACGATGCGTTTGGCCTGTGCGCGTCGGAGCCGGGGTCGTGACACTTCAATCTCGTCGAGAATCTTCAAGAGTTCGTCGACGCGGTGCGCGCAGGTATGCCGCTGCTGAATCGTGCGCAGGCCGTGCAAAGCCAACTGGCGCGCCACGCCTCCGTCTCTGAGCACCGTGGCGAGCTTCAAATCCATATCGCGGCCGTTCTGTGCGATCAGGAAGTCCTTTCCGGGTTCGAACAGGTTCTCGCTGTCCTGCCACGGCGCCGAGATGAGCGGGATGCCGCACGCAAGCGCCTCAAACGGCCGGATTGTGGGGATTCCTGGAAGTGCCTGCATGTACGGGCGCCGGGGAACATGCACGGTCACGCGATAGCGCGCGAATGCTTCAGGCGCTTTGAAATTCGGGAGCCAGCCGCCGTACTCGATGCCGGCATCACGAAGCGCTTGCTTCGCATGTTCAGGGTAACGAACGCCATAGATGCGCGCCTTAAGTCCAAGCCGTTTGACCGGGCCAAGCAGGAATTCGTGGAGTTCGGCAGTTCGTTCGTCATCGCCCCAGTTTCCGATCCAGACGAGATCGCCGTCGAAGTGCTCGGTCCAGCGTGGACGGAAGATGCGCGTGTCGGCGGCCTCGTGCCACGTCCACGCGCGGCGGGCCCACTTCTCCGACAGATAGAGGTCGCGAATCACGCCGCCGAACGCCAGCACGCCGTCATAGTGCTTCAGATCGTACGCAGCCATGCTCTCTCGCTGCGTCACCGAGCGATGGTGCGTGTCGTGAAAGAGGAGCTTAAACCTGGGATTCTTCGCCCGCACCTCTCCAAGCCGCCTGACCACATCGTGGTCGTTCCACTCGTGGACGATCACGACATCTGCCGCTTCCGAAATGGCGTGAAGATCCAGCTCGGCGGCATCGTATGGCGTGCTCTTCAGATGCGGATAGGCAGACTGGAAGTCCTGGATCGCTTCTTCACCGTGATTCAGAAGAAGATTTTTCAGGCTCCAGTTGTGACGCGGCTCGTATACAGACACTTCGTGGCCGCGCGCGAGCAGTTCAGTCACGACGCCGCGCAAAAAGTGCGCGTTACCATGATTCCAGTCAGAGATAAGAGAATGATAGAACATCACGAATCGCACGGTTGCACCTCTGAAGAGTGTTGATGGGCTGGACGTGTGTCGTTTGCCATCTGCTGATACAGCGAGAAGTATGCCTTTCCCATGCACTCAGGCGCGAAGCTTCGTCCGCGATGCAGCGCTGCGGCGCCGAGGTCCTCGCGACGGCGCCGTTGGTGAATCAGCTTGGTCGCCGCACCGACGAGCGCTTCTGAGTCCTCCGGATCGACGAACACGGCCGCGCCGTCCCAGTTCTCACGCAGACTGTCGATGTCGCCAAGAATCAGCGCGCAGCCCGAGAGCGCGGCTTCGAGTACAGACAATCCGAAGGGCTCGTAGCGCGCAGGAAGCGCGTAGATCGATGCCGCGCCGAGTCTCAAGGCCATTTCGCCGGAAGACAGGTAGCCCAGGGGAACGACTGTGCGGATGTTCGCGCTCGATCGACCGTTCGGGTGATGCTCCTCGCCGGCCACGAGTACCGGCCACGGCAGGCGCATTGCCACGCTCTCGAGGCCAGAAATATTTTTTGCTGCGTCCCACAATCGCCCCGCGGTAAGGATGAACGGTTCCTTCACGACCGGCGCAAATGCGCGTGGATCGCGCGCGTTGGGGATGACACGTCCGTTTGGCACCAGCCCGTAATGTTCAATCAACGCCGCGAGCATCGCGTGCGACGGTGCCACGACACAATCCGCTGCCGCAAGTCCGAGCCGGACTGCATTCCTGTACGTGATCCAGCTTTCCGGGAGCGGCCCGCCCTTCACCGCCTTCCACCACGAAGCGACACATGAATGTCCAACAACGAGGACCGGCGCCTTCCACGGAAGCGCTCCGTGCGCGTAGCCGTTCAGGTGTACGATGTCCGGCTCGAGACGGGACTCGAGCGACCGCAGCCAGTCCCCAGCGGCATCGACATCAGCCCACGGATCCTCCATCCATTCCAGCTTGTAAGAGCTTTCGAAGATCTGCAGATTTCGCAGCGCTTCCGCTTCAGCACGCTGGCTTGCGTTAAGCGGCCGTCCCATCGTGGCGAGCGCAACCTCGACATCGAACGCAGCGAGAGCAGCGGAGAGTTCCAGCGCATATGTCCAGACGCCGCCAATGGTGTCGGCGGTCATGAGCACTCGCCTTGGCACCCGTACCATTTACGCGCTCAACTCCAGTTCTCGCAGCCTGCGGGGACGTTCTTCCTGGATATCGCTGAACTCGTTAAAGAGACTGAGATAGAAGTCGTGCGCGCGCTCCCAGGCCTCGTCATCAGGCGCGCCCCAGCGTTGGGTGTAATCCGGCGAACCGGGGTACGGGAACAAGGGGACCGGCTTGTTTGCCCAGACGCCATGCTTGAGCAGATATTGCCGCCAGCGTTCGACTTCGTTCTGGTCGTCGAGCTTTGATTCGAGCAGGTTTGCCTGCACAAACGGTACGGACTTTTTCGTGTAGATCAGCCGCTCGGCGAGCTCCTCCGTCGACATGCGGCACTTCTTATCGAGGACCTGACGTCCTTCCGGCGTGATGCTTTCCACACCGGCCTCGATCGAAACGCATCCGGCGCGCCCGAGGAGATCGAGCATGTCGCACGACCATAAATCGATGCGCATCTGCACCCCGAACTTGACGGGCCGCTCGACCAGCGCTTCGAGCAGCTTGCGCTCAGGCATAAAGATCTCGTCAATGAAGTAAACGTACTCAATGCCGTTCTCGATCAGGCCATCGAGCTCAGCGAGAACCGTCTCGAGCGGGCGTTTGCGGTAGAGATTCCGGAAGTTGTCCTTCGCGCAAAAGGTGCAGTGATACGGACAGCCGCGGGAGACTTCCATCTCAGCGCCCGGCGCCTTCGGCTGTGCATCGAAACGGTGATGGTGGTGGGCGTGCCGCTGCACTGTTTCGCGAGGCCACGAGAGCGCCGGCAGTGCCGTCATGTTCGACGCGTAAGGGCCGCCCTGCACGCGAATATCGCCTTCGTCCGCGTAACACAGCGACGGGATCGTCTTCCATTGCTCACGATCCGTGCCGAGGACCTTCGGCAGCACCTCTTCGCATTCACCCATGATCACGAGATCAACGGCGAGCTTTCGCAACGTTGCGCGCGGCGTGGTCGAACCGTGCGGCCCGACGGCGACGCGCATTCCGCCACACTCCGCAATCGCGCGCAGCGTCTGCTGAGGAACGCGGAGTTCAGGCGGAGCGCAGCGCCAGAAGAGATAACTCGGCGCGGTTGTCACAACACTCGCGCCGGGTTTAAATGCATCCACTCGGGCGCGGATCTGCTCGAACGAGAGGCCTTCGAGCTGCCCGTCCACGAGCAGAACCTCGTGACCGGCTCGCTCGAGCAGCACCTTCGAATATTGGAACTCGAGCGGCAGGTGCGGCTCGCGGCAGCCGAAGTAGATGCTGCCATCGAAACTCCAGGGCGGATTGATCAGCGCTACTCTCATGCGCGCTCCTCCGCAACCGCTGTCAACCGCTTGCGCCGATGGCCGTTGCGACGCGCGCGAGGCGCGTTGTCCACGGAGCTGCGCGCCTCCAACAGCCATCGGTACAGCCGTTCAACACCCTCGTGAACGTCAACCTGGGGCGCCCATCCGGTCGCGGCAGCGAACTTCCGCGTATCCGACACGTAGTAGCGTTGGTCGCCGGTCCGCCAGGCATCAAAGCTGACGTCTGGTTTGCGGCCGTTGAGCTCTTCGATGAACGAGAGCAGTTCCAGCAGACTTACCGTCTGCCCTGGACCGCCGCCGATGTTAAAGGCGCTGCCGGCGATCTCTTCAATGTTGTCGTGCGCGAGTACGAACGCGTTCACAAGGTCTTCGACGAAAAGGATGTCCCGCACCTGCTTGCCGTCGCCGCAAAGCGTGATTCGCTCGTTCTGCATGGCGCGGATCAGGAAGTGCGCAACCCATCCCTGGTCTTCCGTCCCGAATTGATGCGGGCCGTAGATGCAGCTCATGCGGAAGACCGCAGCCGGCAGATCATATGTTCGCGCATAGTCGATCACGTACTGATCGGCGCAACCCTTTGAACAGCCATAAGGACTGTGGAAGTCGAGCACGCGCCTTTCGCTGATGCCGCTTGAGAGCAGCTTCAGATCGACAGGCTCGTAGCGAGTCTCCTTTTCGAGCATCGCGAGGTCGTCGAGTCCGCCATACACCTTGTTTGTAGAAGTGAAGATCAACGGCACGGGCTCCGGGACGGAGCGCAGCGCTTCGAGTAGATTCAGCGTGCCCGTTGCGTTCACTTCGAAGTCCTGGACGGGATCGAGCAAGCTCGTCGTCACTGCGACTTGCGCGGCGAAATGAAAGACTTTGGTCGCGCCGCGTACTGCCGAGCGCAACGCTGCCGGATCTCGAGTATCTGCATGAACCAGGCCGACCAAATCGCCGTGCTCCTGCCGCAGCCACTCGAGGTTCTTTTCGACGCCCGCACGAGACAGATTGTCGTACAGCAGGACCTCTTCACCCTGCGAAAGCAGTCGGTCGGCGAGGTTCGTGCCGATAAAACCGCAACCTCCCGTGATCAAGGCATACTGGCCCTTGCGGGCCGCCCGTCTGGTCCGCTTCAGCTTCGGTCTCATACGGTCAGTCCTCTTGCAGCGAGTTCAGCGCTGGCCTGCCCCACCCTGTCCTCGGCGGCCTGGCCTTCGAGCCACTCCGCCAATTCAGCCAGACCCGCTTCAAACGTCACGTGAGGGTGGTAGCCGAGAATCTCTCGCGCGCGTGAGATATCCGCGAAGCAGTGGCGGATGTCTCCCATCCGATATTTTCCCGTGATTTCAGCCGCGATGTGCTGCCTGCCGAGCGCTCGCGCCATCCGCTCCGCGACCTCACGAATCGTAAAGTGATGGCCGCTGCCCACGTTGAACACGAGCCCTGCGGCCTGCGGCTTCTCGAGCGCGAGCCGGCACGCGAGCGCGACATCATGCACGCTCACGAAATCGCGCTTCTGCAAACCGTCTTCGTTGATCAGCGGAGGATTGTTGTTGAGCAGGCGCGATGCGAAGATCGCCAGCACGCCGGTGTAAGGATTGGAAAGCGCCTGATAAGGTCCATAGATGTTAAAGAAACGCAGCGCGATCGTCGGGATCTTGTACGCGCGGCCGATCAACAGGCACATGCGCTCTTGATCAAACTTGGAGAGCGCATAAACGCTGGCCAATGATGGAGTCTTCGTCTCCGGCGTCGGAACCGGCGTCAGAATATCGCCGTTGGCGTCCCTTACTTCCCAGTCACGGCTCTTGAGCTGTTCTAATGTGCGTTCGCTCCCGGCACACAGGTTTCCATTCGCATCGCGATACAGTCCTTCGCCGTACAAACTCATGCTCGAGGCGACGACGAGGCTCTCAACCGGATGCTCGATCAACACTTCCAGCAGCACGGCCGTGCCGAGATTGTTGGCCGTCGTATACTTCGCAATTTCGTACATGCTCTGCCCAACGCCAACCATGGCGGCGAGGTGAACAACGCCATGAACACCTTTGAGCGCCTTCTGCACAGCCTCGCGGTCGCACAGGTCGGCCTGGACCATCTCTACCTCTGGCGAGAGATAACTCGGTCGAAGAGCATTCTGTCCGTGAACCTGCGGCGAGAGATTATCCAGCGCGCGAACATGGTAGCCTTTTCTCAACAGCTCCTCAGCTAGATGCGCTCCGACGAATCCAGCGCCGCCGGTAACGAGAACTTTTTTTGACGCCATGAACTCCTCCTGGCTGCCAATGCGAGAAATCAGATGCACCGAATATTTACGGTCGCATCGGCGATGCCGAGGCGCAAAATGCCCGCCGATGTGATAAGTAACTGCGGGAATTCCGCGTTCACTCTTCGAAGACTTTCTCTTCTTAAAGGGTTAGAAGCGCGCGCGTTCCTTCGTCGTTCATCACGCTGAGAATTGTTCAGGTGGACATCGAGATGAAAGCGGTCGCGGAAACTGAAATTGCAAGCCTTCCACGTGTTCAATTGTTGCGGCGAATCTCGGCTCAGGAACATTCCACGCGTGCAAATGCCGCGAGCGTCAATAAAAAAAGAACCGGCCCGCACAGCAGGGCCGGTTCGTTTCGGAAATTGTCTGTGTCACACTACCGGTTCGTGCCAGGGCTCGGCGGATCTTTGAGCCGGATGAGAAGCCAGTTTTCACTCTTCTCGCGTCCGAAGTGGATCTGGGCAGGGGCGCTATCCTGCGTCAGATTGTACATCCCGGTCTCCACGACCGTGGTCTTGTCGTCGCCAACGTGGAAGGCGACACGCTGATTGCGCGCATCGACCCGGCCGGCGACCGGCAATGTCGAGCCTTTCGCATCATTGTGATACGTTCCGCCGATCTCCCCATTCTTGCTCACCGCGAGCTGCAGATAAAGGGGCGTCGAGGCTCGTGCCTCATCGTCACGGACCAGCATGAAGAGACCCAGAGGTTTCCAGTTTTCTGCCAGGTCGTTTTCAAAATCGCTGTCGACGGGTGTCAGATCTTCGTACTCGATATCGGCGAGACGATATGCGTCATCGACCCAGACTTCGCGCGTTGCTACGCGCTCACCACCCAGATACACGTACGGCCCTTCATAGACGAC
>Ga0196964_10001872_pt1 | contig 10283 bp, 8 predicted proteins | sample S1_10metaG_FD_148615 | JGI IMG/M metagenome (GOLD analysis project Ga0196964, IMG submission 148615) | Soil microbial communities from Anza Borrego desert, Southern California, United States - S1_10 | ecosystem: Environmental > Terrestrial > Soil > Desert | place: USA: California | collected... | reverse complement strand
CGTCGCGGCGGCGCAGCGCCTTCATCGTCTCGATGGCGGCTTCGAGCTCCTCGACGTAGCCCATCTTGCGCGCCACCTCGGTCGTGATGCCGTACTCGCCGGCGTGGTAGCAGGTGTTGATCAGCCAGGCGAGGCCGGGCGCGATGAAGTGCTGCCGCTTGGTCTGCTCCAGCAGGTCGAGCGCCTCTTCGTCCGCGAAGCTGGCGTGGTAGATGTGGTCCACGCCCAGCCGCACGCACTGCTTGATGGAGTGGGTCGAGCGTGCATGGGCCGCCACCCGCTTGCCCCACACCTTGGCCTCCTCGATGCAGGTGCGGACCTCTTCCTCGGTGAACTGCGACATCGAGCTCGGCATACCCGTGATCGATTCGCCCGACAGGTTGATCTTGACGGTGTCGACGCCGTACTTGGCGAACATGCGCACGCAGCGGCGCATCTCCTCGGCGCCGCTGACCACCGCGCCGAAGGCGAACTCGGGCTGCGGCAGGTGCGGCTGCGTGGTGTCGCCCAGGCCGCCCGGCACCGTGATCTCCTGGCTGGCGGCCAGGTAGCGCGGGCCGATGATGGTGCCGTCGTTGATGGCGTTGCGGATCACCACATCCAGCCGCGGCTTGGCCGTGGCGGCGCCGACGCAGGACGTCCAGCCCATGTCGAGGTAGGTCCTGGCGACGCCGGCGCACCACAGGATGTGCTCCTCCGGCGGCATGCGCTGGATGGAATCAAGGGTGGGCTGGTCGTTCCAGGAGAAATGCGTGTGCGCCTCCACCATGCCGGGCATGAGGAAGGCGCCGGCGGCGTCCACGACCGGCACGCCGATGGTGGGCATGGAGCGCGCGCCCCAGCCCGTGCGCTGCACTCGGGCGATGCGGTTGCCCTGCACCAGCACGTCGCCGGTGAAAGGCTGTTCGCCGGAACCGTCGAAGATGCGCGCGTTGGTGAACAGCACGTCGGCCATGGGGAACTCCTAGCGTTGGGAGGGCAGGAAGGACGCGAGCTCACGCGAGCAGTCCTGCGGGCGTTCGATGGGCGTCCAGTGGCCGCAGCGGCTGAACACCACGACGCGGGCGCCGGCCCGGCTGCCGGTGAACTTCTCGGCCATCGAGCGCACGGACTGGGGCGGGGCGACCACGTCTTCGTCGCCGGTGACGAGCAGGGTGGGCACCTGGATGTTCGCGACGGCGGCCGGCTTGGCATCGGCGAGGGCCTCGCAGTTGCGGGCATAGCCTTCCGGGTCCTGCCGCATCAGGCTCTCGCGCACGAAGGCCGCGGCGGCCGGGGAGCGTTCGCGCGAATCCGCAGAAGTGGAGGCCTTGACCAAGGTCTCGGCGATCTCCTGCATGCCGGCCAGGCCTTCGGCACGCGCTTTGGCGCCGCGCGCGCGGATGTTCGTGCGCGCGGCATCGGGCGGGGCGAGCAGCGGCCCGAACAGGGCCAGGCTGCGCACCAGGCCGGCGTGGTCGACGGCCAGGTGCTGCGCGACGATGGTGCCCATCGAGTGCGCCACCACGTGCGCGCGTCCGACGTTCAGGCGGTGGCACACCGTGCGCACGCAGTCCACCAGCTTCGTGATGCTCAGGGCCGCGCTGCCGGCGGGAGACCGGCCGCTGCCCGGCAGGTCGATACGGATCACGCGATAGCGGGCCAGCGCAGGCATCACAGCGGTCCAGGTGTTGGAACTGCCGCCCAGGCCGTGCAGGCACACGACCGGGTCGCCTTGTCCCTCGTCCTCCACCGCCACGCGTTCGACCAGGTGCAGGGCCATGGGCTATCCCAGCTCGAAGCGGTTCTCGATGGCGCCGACGCCCTCGATCTCGACGCGGAACACGTCGCCGTCGGCCAGCCACTTCGGCGGCTGGAAGCCCATGCCCACGCCCGAGGGAGTGCCGGTGGCGATCACGTCGCCCGGCACCAGCGTGATGCCGCGCGAGCAGGTTTCGATGAGCGTCGGAATGTCGAAGATCATGTCCCGCGTGCGGCCGTCCTGCCGCAGCTCGGACGTGCCGCCGCGGGGCGTCACCCAGCCGCGCACGCGCAGGTCTCGCCCATCGACCTCGTCGGCGGTGACGATCCACGGCCCCATGGGGCAGAAGGTGTCGAAGCTCTTGCCGAGCACCCATTGCTGGTGGCGCACCTGCACGTCGCGCGCGCTCACGTCGTTGACCACGGTGTATCCGCACACGTGGTCCATGGCGCGCGAACGCGGGATGTCGCGCCCGCCGCGGCCGATGATCACGGCCAGTTCGGACTCATAGTCGATCTGCGTGGTGACGGAAGCGGGCGGCAGGCGAACCGGGTCGTAGGGTCCGACCACCGTCTCCGGGAACTTGGTGAAGACGATGGGCCATGCGTCCTTCTCCGGCAGGCTGTCGCGAAACACGGTGGTGGCGAGTTCGGCGGCGTGGGCGCGGTAGTTGCGGCCGACGCAGAACAGGTTGCGGCGCGGGCGCGGCAGCGGCGCGCGCAGCGTGACCGCCGAAACCGGCAACCGGGGGCCGGCTTCGCGCGGCAGGCCTTCGCCCGCCGCCAGCCGCTCGATGATCTCGAGCGCACCCCGCGAGGCGTCAGAGACGGCCAAAGGCGTGGCCTCGGTGCCGTCGGCCGAGACGAGTCCGGCATGCGGCCGCCCGCCCCAGCTCCAGCTGGCAACACGCATCGCTTGTCTCCTTGTCTGGTCTCTGGGCGATGCGTTCAGGGCCCGGTGAGACGACTGATTGAAAATGAGACTTGCGTCTCAAAATTTTTGGACCATCATACGCACATCGCCCAACGCCGCAAAGTACGGCGCGAAGCGCAAGACCTCCGGACATACCCTATGCCTCGCGCCAAGCTGAAACCGAGTGAACCTGCCGTGCCGCCGGCCCGCGGCGTCAAGGCTGCGACTTTCAAACTACTTGTCGACACCGCAATGGAACTGATTCAGCACAGCGGGCACATCCCGTCCGTGGCTGAGCTCGCGGTTCGCTCCGGGGTGTCGCGCGCCACCGCCTACCGCTACTTCCCGAGCCGCAGTGCGCTGATCACCACGGTGATCGACGCGTCCCTTGGGCCGGTACGCCAGCTCGCCGCCGACAGCCGCGGCGGCCGCGAGCGTGTGCACGAGCTCTTCAAGTCGACCTTCCCGCGCTTCAAGGAGTTCGAGCCGCAGTTGCGCGCGGCGGCTCAGCTCGCGCTGGAGCAGTGGGCCCTGGAACGTGCCGGCCTGCTGGAGGAGGAGCCGTACCGGCGCGGGCACCGCATCCGGATCCTGGACCACGCCATCGCGCCGCTGGCGCCATCCCTGCCGCGGCCCGTGCGCGACCGCCTGCACAAGGCGCTGTCGGTGATCTACGGCATCGAGGCTTATGTGATCCTGAAGGACATCTGGGGTGTGGGGGACCGGGAACTGGAGAAGACGGTGCTGTGGATGGCCGACAGCCTGATCGACGCGGCAGTCCGTGAGGCGCGGCAATCGCCTCGCCTGGCGGCTTCATCCCTGCACAAGGTTTAGCTGCGACTAAAGTCGCCGGATGCCTGCCATTCACATCCGGCCCGCCGAAGCGGACGACACCCCCTTGATCCTGCGCTTCATCCGGGAGCTCGCCCTGTACGAAAAGGCCGAGCACGAAGTCGTGGCCTCGGAGGCCGATATCCGCGCCTCCCTGTTCGGCGGCAACGGCCCCGCCCGCGCCTTGATCTGCACGGTGGACGGCGTGAACGCCGGCTTTGCCGTCTACTTCTTCAACTACTCGACGTGGCAGGGCCGCAAGGGCCTGTACCTGGAAGACCTGTACGTCACCCCTGCGCACCGCAACGCCGGCGCCGGCAAGGCACTGCTGCAGCACCTGGCGCGGCTGGCCGTGGCGGAAGGCTGCGGCCGGTTCGAATGGAGCGTGCTGGACTGGAACGAGCCTGCGATCCGCTTCTACCGGTCGATCGGCGCCTGGCCGATGGATGAATGGGTGCGCTACCGGCTGGCCGGCCCGGCGCTGGAGGACTTCGCGCGCCAGGCCGGAGAAGCCGCCAGCGGGCGGTAACCCGCTGGCGTCCGGCCATCCCGGGCGGCGCCGGTAAGCGCCGCTGGCATGCGGGAACTATGACAAGGAACACGCGGAAAAACCTGCTGAAGATTTGCTGCGGACGACCTTTGGCGGCAAAATTTCCTGCATGGACGCCATCGACCGGAAAATCCTCAAGGTGCTGCAGTCGGACGCCCGCGCCAGCCTGCAGCAGGTGGGCCAGTCAGTGGGCCTGTCGAGCTCGCCCTGCTGGGAGCGCATTCGCAAGATGGAGCAGGCGGGCGTGATCGAGGGCTACACCGTGCGGCTGAACCCGCAGGCGGTGGGCTACAGCGACACCGTGCTGGTGCAGCTCACGCTGGACAGCCACTCGGACAATACGCTGGAAAAGTTCGGCGAAACGCTGGCCGCCATTCCGGAGGTGGTGGAGGCCTACCTGGTGTCAGGCGAGTACGACTACCTGCTGCGGGTGATGGTGAAGGACACGCGCGACTACGAGCGGCTCCTGCGCGAGCGCCTGTACAAGATCAAGGGCATCCGGCACAGCAAGTCCAGCTTCGTGCTGCGCACGCTCAAGAAGGCCGACCTGCCGCTCTGACGTGCCGCCAGGTCGCGCCTACAGCGGCATCAGCTCGTTGATCTCCTCGTTCATCGCCTGCGTGAGCTGGGCGTAGAGCTTGAGCTTGTCCTGGCATTCGCGCATCCGCTCGGCAATGCGCATCGAGATGGCCATGGCCAGCTTGGCCGCCGTCTGGGGGTCGTCGGCCATCAGCTGGTTCATGGCTTCGCGGGTGAGCACCGCGCAGCGCAGGTCGCTGATCGCCGTGCAGGAGGCCGACCGCGGTGCGCCGTCGAGCAGGCCCATCTCGCCGATCAGGCTGCCGGGCCCCAGGACGGTGACGGTGATCGGCGCGGTGCGGCTGACCACGATGGTTTCCACCGTCACCTCGCCGTCGAGCACCAGCAGCATGAAGCCGGTGTTCTCGGTGTCGCCCTCGCGGATGAACGTGGTGCCTTCCGCGATGCGGCGGGGCTTCATGTAAGCCACCACCGCCCGCGCTTCGTCGTGGCTCAGCTGCATCAGCGCGGTGGGCGCGGTCAGCATCTCCGCGGCGCGGTCGGCGGAGGTGGAGCCTTCGATCGAGCGCAGCCGCGCGATGGGGATGCGCGACTCGGGCGCATCCTCGGGCTTGCGGGCGAAGATCATGTTCAGGATGCTCATGGACGCCGTGCGGGGCAGGAGGCCACAGCACGTAAAATCACTCTATCCCGAGGAGCGCTGCAGCGCTTAAGCCAAATGCTTAAGCGTCAGGCTCGGGAACCCTAAACGGCGCTCACCTTCCCGTGTCTTCCAAGGTGAGCCCCATGTCCGATTCCCCCGCCGTCGCCGTTCCCCCGCTGAAGCTGTCAGGCCTGGAGCCGGTTGCCATCACGGCGGGCAGCCTGTTCGTCAACATCGGCGAGCGCACCAACGTCACCGGGTCCAAGGCCTTCGCGCGCATGATCCTCAACGGCCAGTTCGAGGAGGCGCTGGCGGTGGCGCGGCAGCAGGTGGAGAACGGCGCCCAGGTGATCGACGTCAACATGGACGAGGCCATGCTGGACAGCAAGGCGGCCATGGTGCGCTTCCTGCAGCTGATGGCCAGCGAGCCCGACATCGCCCGCGTGCCGGTGATGATCGACTCCTCCAAATGGGAGGTGATCGAGGCCGGCCTGCGCTGCATCCAGGGCAAGGGCATCGTCAACTCGATTTCCATGAAGGAAGGCGTCGACGAGTTCAAGCGGCAGGCCCGCCTGATCAAGCGCTACGGGGCGGCCACCGTGGTGATGGCCTTCGACGAGAAGGGCCAGGCCGACACCTACGAACGCAAGACCGAGATCTGCGAGCGCGCCTACCGCATCCTGGTGGACGAGGTCGGGTTTCCGCCCGAGGACATCATCTTCGACCCCAACATCTTCGCCATCGCCACCGGTATCGAGGAGCACAACAACTACGCGGTGGACTTCATTAATGCCACCCGGTGGATCAAGCAGAACCTGCCCGGGGCCAAGGTCTCCGGCGGCGTCTCCAACGTGAGCTTCTCCTTCCGCGGCAACGACCCGGTGCGCGAGGCGATCCACACCGTGTTCCTGTACCACGCCATCCAGGCGGGCATGGACATGGGCATCGTCAACGCCGGGATGGTGGGCGTCTACGACGAGGTCGAGCCCACCCTGCGCGAGCGGGTCGAGGACGTGGTGCTCAACCGCCGTCCCGACGCCGGCGAGCGCCTGGTGGAGATCGCCGAATCGGCCAAGGGCGCCGCCAAGGACGACAGCAAGCGCAACGAATGGCGCTCAGGCACGGTGGAACAGCGCCTGTCGCATGCGCTGGTGCACGGCATCACCGACCACATCGTGGCCGACACCGAAGAGGCTTACCAGGCAGTGCTCGCCCGGGGCGGGCGGCCGCTGCACGTGATCGAAGGCCCGCTGATGGACGGCATGAACATCGTGGGCGACCTGTTCGGCCAGGGCAAGATGTTCCTGCCCCAGGTGGTCAAGTCGGCGCGCGTGATGAAGCAGGCGGTGGCCCACCTCATCCCCTACATCGAGGAAGAAAAGAAGCTGCAGGCGGCCGCCGGCGAGGACGTCAAGCCCAAGGGCAAGATCGTGATCGCCACCGTCAAGGGCGACGTGCACGACATCGGCAAGAACATCGTCACGGTGGTCCTGCAATGCAACAACTTCGAGGTCGTGAACATGGGCGTGATGGTCCCGTGCCACGAGATCCTGGCCAAGGCCAAGGTCGAGGGGGCCGACATCGTCGGCCTGTCGGGCCTGATCACGCCCTCGCTGGAGGAAATGCAGTACGTCGCCAGCGAAATGCAGAAGGACGCGCACTTCCGCGTCAAGAAGATCCCGCTGCTGATCGGCGGCGCCACCACCAGCCGCGTGCACACGGCCGTCAAGATCGCGCCGCACTACGAAGGCCCGGTCGTCTACGTCCCCGACGCCTCGCGCAGCGTGAGCGTCGCCCAGGGGCTGTTGTCGGACCAGGCGGCGAAGTACATCGCCGAGGTCAACGCCGACTACGACAGGGTGCGGCAGCAACACGCGAACAAGAAGCAGGTGCCGCTGTGGCCCCTGGCCAAGGCCCGGGCCAACAAGACGCCGCTCGCGTGGGCGGGCTACCAGCCTCCCGTGCCCAAGTTCATCGGCCGGCGCGTGTTCAAGAACTTCGACCTGGCCGAACTGGCGAAGTACATCGACTGGGGCCCGTTCTTCCAGACCTGGGACCTGGCCGGCCCGTTCCCGGCAATCCTCAAGGATGAAGTCGTGGGCACCGAGGCTGTGCGCGTCTACGCCGACGGGCAGCGCATGCTCAAGCGCCTGGTCGAGGGCCGCTGGCTCACCGCCAATGCGGTGCTTGGTTTCTGGCCGGCCAACACCGTGAACGACGACGACATCGAGCTGTACACCGACGAGTCGCGCACGGAAGTGGCGATGACCTGGTACGGGTTGCGGCAGCAGGCTGAAAAGCAGGTCGTCGAAGGAAAGATGCGCCCATCCCGCGCGCTGTCTGACTTTGTTGCTCCTAAAGGTGTAGCAAACGACTACCTCGGCGCGTTCGCGGTGACCGCCGGCGTCGGGGTGGACAAGAAAGAGCAGTACTTCCTGGACGACCACGACGACTATTCCGCCATCATGCTCAAGGCCCTGGCCGATCGGCTGGCCGAAGCCTTCGCCGAAGCGCTGCACGAGCGGGTGCGCAAGGACCTGTGGGGCTACGCTCCCGGCGAGCAGCTCTCGCTGGAAGACCTCATCGCCGAGAAGTACCAGGGGATCCGCCCGGCGCCCGGTTACCCGGCGTGCCCGGACCACAGCGTCAAGGGCGACCTGTTCCAGCTGCTGCAGGCGCAGGACGCCGGCATGGGGCTGACGGAAAGCCTGGCCATGACGCCCGCCGCCAGCGTGAGCGGCTTCTACTTCAGCCACCCCGAGTCCACCTACTTCAACGTGGGCAGGATCGGCCCCGACCAGCTGCAGGACCAGGCCGCCCGGCGCGGGGCCGAGGTCGCCAGGCTCGAGCGGCTGCTGGCGCCTAACCTTTGAGGGCCAGGCGCTGCGCCAGCAGCAGCGCCAGCACCGACAGGATGCTCATCCCGAGCAGCAGCCAGAGGCCGCGCGTGTAGCCGGACTGCGCGGTCCAGAGCAGGCCCAGCAGGAACGGGGCGAGTGCGCGCACCAGGGCGGTGGGCAGGCCCAGGGCCCCATTGAGCGACGCCACGTGGTCCCGGCTCACGTACTGCGCGACGGCGGTGCCCTTGACGATGGTGATCATCCCGTTGCCCAGCCCCCAGAGCAGCACGAACACGAGCGCCAGGGCCGGCCAGCCGCCGGCCAGCAGCAGCGCCGCCAGCCCGAGCGGCACCAGGCAGGGGATCAGCCGGTTGGCCAGGTGCAGGTCGAAGCGGTGTTCGAAGAAGTAGAGCAGCAGCCGCCCGAGCACCTGGATCGCGCCGATGCTGGCCGGCACGGCGATCACCCAGGCCGGCGCCAGCCCGGCCTCGCGCAGCAGGCTGATCATGTGCGGCGGCAGCGCCGCCGCCACGCCCATCATGCCGATCACGAACACGCCGATCAGCAGGAAGGGCGCGCTGCGCAGGTACCCGGCTGGTGAAGCGGCGGCGGACGGGGCCAGTGCTGCCGGACCCGGCGCGTTGCGCAGGAGCAGGGCGTGCAGCGGCACACAGACCAGCAGGTGCAGCGCGGCCAGCACGCCCAGCGCCTGCCGCCACCCCAGCGAGGCGATCAGCCAGGCCGACAGGGGGATGAACACCGTGCTGGCCAGGCCGCCGAGGAAGGTGAGGGTGAGGATCGCCCGCCGGAAGTCGTGCGGGAAGCGCCGCGTGACCACCGCGAACACGGGGTTGTACAAAGTCGCCGCCAGGGCCGCGCCGAGCACGATCCACACGGCATAGAACGCCGCCACGCTGCCCACCTGCGTGTGCAGCGCCAGCCCGGCCGCCACCAGGAGCGAGCCCCCGGTCATCACCACACGCTCGTGCCCGCGGTCGATCCAGCGCCCGACCGGCCAGGCCGCGGCGCCTTCGGCCAGCAAGGCCAGGCTGAAAGCGAGCGACGACTGCGCACGGCTCAACCCCAATTCGCGCTCCACGGGCTCCATCAGCAGGGCGAAGGTATAGAAGACGCTGCCCCAGGTGATCAACTGCGCCAGCGACAGCCAGGCCACCAGGCGGCGGTCGTGGCGTGAAGCGGCGGCATCCATGGGCGCGATTGTGCGGGCCCGCACAATGCGGGCCGCGAGCCGTGTCGATTTCAGGCCGCGCCGTTCGTCGTGCAGGAGGGGCCCGCCGGGCCGCCTTCTTCATTCTGGAGCTTTTCGATGAATCCCTCGTTGACCGACACCCGCCGGACCCGGTGGTGGGCCCTCCTGGTGCTGTGCCTGGGCGTGCTGATGATCGTGCTGGACACCACCATCGTGAACGTGGCCCTGCCGTCGATCCGGGCCGACCTGGGCTTTTCGCAGACCTCCCTGGTGTGGGTGGTCAACGCCTACATGCTCACCTTCGGCGGCTTCCTGCTGCTGGGCGGCCGCCTCGGCGACCTTTATGGCCACCGGCGCGTGTTCCTCGCGGGGCTGGCCCTGTTCACGCTGGCTTCGCTCGCCTGCGGCCTGGCGAACAGCCAGGCGATGCTCGTGCTGGCCCGGGCGGTGCAAGGGGTGGGTGGAGCCGTCGTCTCGGCAGTGGCGCTGTCGCTGATCATGAACCTGTTCACGGAGCCGGCGGACCGGGCGCGCGCCATGGGCGTGTACGGTTTCGTTTGCGCCGGGGGCGGCAGCATCGGCGTGCTGCTCGGCGGCTTCCTGACCGGCGCTTTCAGCTGGCACTGGATCTTCCTGGTCAACCTCCCCATCGGCGCTGCGGTAGCCCTGCTGTGCCTGCTGCTGATCCCCGCCGGCGGCGCCCAGCCGGGACGCCGGCTCGACTGGGGTGGTGCCGCCAGCATCACGACGGCGCTGATGCTGGCGGTTTACGCCGTCGTCGGCGGCAACGAAGCGGGCTGGGGTTCGGCGCGGACCCTGCTCCTGCTCCTGGCGGCCGCGCTGCTGCTGGGCCTGTTCCTGTGGCTCGAGACGCGGGTGCAGGCGCCGCTGATGCCGCTGGGGCTTTTCCGGCACCGCAACATCGCCGCGGCAAACGTGGCCGGCGTGCTGTGGGCCGCCGCCATGTTCGCCTGGTTCTTCATTTCCGCCCTCTACATGCAGCTGGTGCTGGGCTA
>Ga0196964_10001869_pt1 | contig 10307 bp, 9 predicted proteins | sample S1_10metaG_FD_148615 | JGI IMG/M metagenome (GOLD analysis project Ga0196964, IMG submission 148615) | Soil microbial communities from Anza Borrego desert, Southern California, United States - S1_10 | ecosystem: Environmental > Terrestrial > Soil > Desert | place: USA: California | collected... | reverse complement strand
AGGGCTGCAACCTCAAGGCCCAGCCCTGGACCGGTTGGCCCTGGGAGTGCTGTACGGCGGGCTAACGGAGGAGGTCATCATGCGCTGGGGGCTGATGAGCCTTGTCGCGTGGGCGCTGCACCGGACCTTGGCGCGCCATGCTGGCGAGCCCCCCGCCTGGGTGTTCGCAGCGGCGGCAGTTCTGGCGGCTGGAGTGTTCGCGGCGGCGCACCTGCCGGCGGTGGCCGCCATCACTGACCTTTCGCCGCCGGTCATCGCCCGCACGTTGCTGCTGAACACCGTGGCCGGCCTGCTGTATGGCCTGCTCTTCTGGCGACGGCACCTGGAAGCGGCTATGGTGGCCCACGCGGCCACCCACCTGGGCTTTGCGCTACTCGGGCTGGTGTTCTAGCGCGGCATCGAGCACCTCGACCCAGTGCCGCACCGGCGTGCCGGTGCCGGACTGCAGGTGCGTGATGCAGCCGATGTTGGCCGAGACGATGGCCGCGGGCTCCAGGGCGCCGAGGTGCCCCAGCTTGCGGTCGCGCAGCTCGCCGGCCATCTGAGGGTGCAGCACCGAGTAGGTGCCGGCCGAGCCGCAGCACAGGTGCGATTCGTTCAGCGCGATCCGGATGTCGAAGCCGAGCTGGCGCAGGTGCGTCTCCACGCCGCCCCGCAGCTTCTGGCCGTGCTGCAGCGTGCAGGGCGGGTGGTACGCCAGCACGCCTTGCGGGGCGCGCACCCGCCCCTGCAACTGCGGCACCAGGTCCGGCAGCAGCTCGCTCAGGTCGCGGGTGAGCTCGCTGATGCGGGCCGCCTTGGCCGCATACACCGGGTCGTGCTGCAGGTGGTGGCCGTACTCGCGGACGGTGACGCCGCACCCGGAGGCATTCATCACCAGGCATTCGACAACGCCGCGCTCGACGAAAGGCCACCAGGCGTCGATGTTGGCGCGCATCTGCGCCCGCCCGCCGTCCTGGTCGTTGAGGTGGAACTTCACCGCGCCGCAGCAGCCCGCGGCCGGCGGCACCACCGCCTGGATGCCCGCGGCGTCGAGCACGCGCGCCGTCGCGCTGTTGATGTTGGGCGCCATCGCGGGCTGCACGCAGCCCGCCAGCATCAGCACCTTGCGCGCATGTTCGCGCTGCGGCCAGCGCCCCGCATCCTGGCGCGCCGGCACCTTGGCCTTGAGCGCCGCGGGCAAGAGCCCGCGCACCGACTGCCCCAGCTTCATCGCCGGGGCGAACAGCGGCGAGGTCAGGCCTTCCTTGAGCGCCCAGCGCAGCGCCCGCGAGCCGGCACCCCGCTCGACCTTGCGCTCCACGATGCCACGGCCGATGTCGGCCAGCCGGCCGTAGTCCACGCCGCTCGGGCAGGTGCTTTCGCAGTTGCGGCAGGTCAGGCACCGGTCCAGGTGCAGCTGGGTCTTCTGCGTCGGCTGCTCGCCTTCCAGCACCTGCTTGATCAGGTAGATGCGACCGCGCGGCCCGTCCAGCTCGTCGCCGAGGATCTGGTAGGTCGGGCAGGTGGCGGTGCAGAAGCCGCAGTGCACGCACTTGCGCAGGATCGCCTCGGCTTCGCGGCCTTCGGGCGTGTCCTGGAATTCGGGAGCGAGATGGGTTTGCACGGCGTCAGAGGTCCGGGTAGAGCCGCCCGGGGTTGAAGATGCCGGCCGGGTCGAACTGGCGCTTGAGTTCGCGGTGGATCCGGTCCAGCGGCGGCTTCAGGGCATCGAAGGGGCTTGCAGCCCGCGCACCGCCTGCCTCTGAAGCTATGAAAAGCGTAGCGTGGCCATCTACGGCGGCGGCCGCAGCCCGCAGGCGCTCGCCCGTGCCGGGCTCGGCCCGCACCCAGCGCTGGCCGCCGTGCCATTCGACCAGCGGCGGCTCCGGCAGTTCCAGCACGGGCGCGGTCTGCGGCACCGACAGGCGCCAGAGTTCGCGCCCGCCGCGCTCCTGAAACCAGGGCAGGCGCTGGTCGCGGCAGAGCAGCCAGTCGGCCGCGACGTCGGCGTTGTCCTGGCGCTCACCGCCCAAGGTGCCGCAAGCGGCTTCCACCGCCGCAGCCGCGCCGCGCAAGCGCAGGTAGAGGGTGGGCACGCTCCCATCGTCGACCCAGCAACTGGCATTCAGCGGCAGCGGCTGCCCGCCCCAGGCGTTCAGCCGGCGCAGGGCCTCGGCCTGCGGCATCTCGAACTTGAGCGTGGCCTCGGCCGGCGCTTGCGGCAGCACCTTGAGACTGACCTCCGCGATCAGCCCCAGCGTGCCCCAGGCCCCCGCCATCAGCCGGGCGACGTCGTAGCCCGCGACGTTCTTCATCACCTGCCCGCCGAAGGTCAGCTGCTCACCCTTGCCATTGACGAGCGTGAGGCCCAGCACGTAGTCACGGACGGACCCGACGCTCGCCCGCGCCGGCCCCGACAGCCCGGCCGCCACCATGCCGCCGACCGTGGCGCCGCCGCCGAAGTGGGGCGGCTCGAACGGCAGGCACTGGCCGCGCTCGGCCAGCACCGCCTCGAGCTCGGCCAGGGGGGTGCCCGCGCGCACGGTGACGACCAGCTCGCTCGGCTCGTAACTGGTGATGCCGGACAGGCCGGCCGTGGACAACAGCTCCCCTTCAAGGCGGGCAGCGAGGAAATCCTTGCTGCCGCCACCGCGGATGCGCAGGGCCCGGCCTTGCGCAGCGGCGGCCTTGATGCGGTCGGTCAGCTCGGTGAGCACATCCATCCGTCGATGGTAAGCGGGCCAACGCGCGCGCCTTCAATTGGCGCTTTGACCTTTGTTCATTCAGTCGCTGAAGAAATTGACGGGCAGCCCCGGCACGTCGACCCGCGTCCAGACCACGTGGCCGGACAGCGGCATGGCCGCCAGCTCGTCGGCCGGCCGCTTGTAGCTGGCACTGGTGACGTACAGCGTGCGCAGGTCGTCGCCGCCGAAACACGGCATGGTGGGGCAGCGCAGCGGCAGCACGAGCTCCTCCAGCACTTCGCCCTGCGGCGACAGCTTGAGCACGCGGCCACCTTCGAACATGGCACACCAGTAGTTGCCCTGGGCGTCCACCGCCGCGCCGTCCGGCCGTCCCCCATAGCCGGGCTGGCCCGGCTGCCAGCCCTCGGGCTTGCCGGGGAACTGCTTGAACACGCGCTGGCGCGTCATCTGGTTGGTCAGGCCCGCCCAGTCCCAGGCCCAGATGGTGTGCTGCGGCGTGTCGGCCCAGTACACCGTGGTGGTGTCCGGCGACCACGCCAGGCCGTTGGCGATGGTGGCGTCGCCGGCCTTGCGCTCGATCAGCGGCTGGCCGCCTTGGCCGTTGTACGGCCGGCAGTCGATGCTGAACAGCTGGGCCTGGGCCTGGTCGCGCGGCTCGTACATCGTGCCGGCCCAGAGGCGCCCCTGCGGGTCGGCCTTGCCGTCGTTGAAGCGGGTGGTGGCCGGGTCGTGGTCGAAGCGCTGCAGCGGCTCGAGGGCACCGCCCCACTGCCGCGCGCGGTAGATGCCGTCGCGCAGGGCAATCACCAGGCCGCCGCTGCGCGCGGGCGCGATGCACCCCGGCTCCTGCGGCATGGCCCAGCTGTCGAGCGTGCCGACCGCGACATTGGCCCGCCGCAACTGCCGGCCAGGGATGTCGACCCAGTAGAGCATCTGCTCGTCGGGATGCCAGAACGGCGACTCGCCGAGCTGGTCGGGCTGGTTCACCACGCTTTGCCAAGGGCTCATCTTGCCGCCTCCACCTCGAGCGTCATCTGCGCGCTCATCGACTCGCCCGGCTGCAGGGTCGCCAGCCCCAGTTCACGGGCATCGGCGCCGGCGGCCACCCGCGCCAGCGCATTGTTCACATGGCTCACCGGCTCGATGGCGATGAAGCTGCGGCTGGCGTTGGTGAACACCACCAGCCAGCGCAGGCTGGACGTGACGCGCACGCGCAGCTGCGGGTCGTGCAGCTCGGCCACCCCGCTCCAGCCCTGAAAGCAGTGGTCCACATCGAGCTCTTCGCACGGCGCATCCAGCCCGCGCGAGGGCGCCAGCGCAGTGGGCAGCTTGTCGCTGCCCATCTCCCAACGCCCGGTCGCATCGAAGCGCACGCGGCTTCCCGGCCTTTTCACGAAATACGGGTGCCATCCGAGGCCGGCAGGAGCCGGCTGGCCCGACTGGTTGGTGACCGACAGCGTGAGCTCCAGCGCGCCGGGGCGCACCCGGAAGGTCTGCGACGCATCGAAGGCGAACGGCCAGGCGCTGTCGGGCCGGTGCTCGTAGGCCAGCATGGCGAAGCTGCCGTCGCTCTCCAGCACCTCCCAGGGCCGCTGCCAGCCGACGCCGTGGATGGCGTGGGGCTCGGGTTCGTTGTTGCGCACCAGCGGGTGCTGCGTGCCCTGCCACTGGAGCGTGGCCTGCGCGATCCGGTTGGAAAACGGGACCAGCGGATAGCTGCCCGACTGGCGCGAGCTCGCCAGCCCCTGCGCGGGCGCAGGCCGCAGCACCGGGACGCCGTCCAGGCGCAGCCCCGCGATGCAGCCTCCCAGCCGCGGTTCGATGTCACAGGCCAGCGCCGATGCAGCAAGTGTCAGCATGTGTCGCCTCACGGGCATTGTGCACCTGCATGGCTTCCTGCGGGGCCACGCGCGAGGGACAAACCGGTAACATCGTCTGGCCCATGTCGGATGCAGCCCTCCCCAGTTCGAGCCGGTCCAGCCTGATGCTGGTGGAAGCTGCGCGCTACGCGCTGCTGCGCCGGCTGGCCTTTGCCATGCGGCACCAGATGGTGGTTCACCTGCAGCCGATCGGGATGGTGGCCGAACTGCTGGTGCGGCGGCTGCAGGCTCCCGCGCCGGACCTGGCGCAGGTGCAGGACAGCATGTCCAAGATCAACAGCCTGTCCAAGGCTGCGGCGCAGGACTGCCGCGACGTGATCACCTGGTTCGCCCCGGAACCGGGGGCGACGCTGCCCCTGGACGCGGCCATCCGCGAGTGCATCGCGCTGCTGCGCAGCCACTTCAGCTTCCGCGGGATCACGCTGGCGAGCGAGGGCCAGGCCATGCCGCAGCCCGTGGCCAAGGCGGCCGCGCGCATGCTGCTGCCGGCGTGCCTGCTGGCGCTCACCGACACCCTCGACCAGCAAACCGCCGACCTGACTGTCAGCGCCCGTGCCGGCGAAGGCGCGGTGATGGTGGACATCCGCCTGACCCCGACTGCAGGCCAGGGCAGCGTCCTCAGCGAGCTCGCGTACCGGCCCCTGCAGTGGCACGAAGTGGAGGCGATCGGCCGCGCGGAAGACGTGGGGGTCACGCGCGGCGAAGGCACCGCGACATTGACTTTTCCGGTGCTCGACTAGCCGGCGCCCCCGGGAACAGCCGGGGGCGGCTCTGCAGCCTCTGCGGTTATGGTGCGGCCGTGAGCAATGTGGCCGCGGCGCTGTGGGGCGCGTATTTCGGGATTGCGGCGCTGATGCTGGGCGCTTCGCTTTCGGCATTCGCCCGCTCGCTGCCCCGCGTGGCGCTGGTGGGTACCGCGTCCACCGTGCTCACCTCCTCGATGATCGTGGCCTACCTGGGCCTGCTGCCCGCGATGCCGGCTGCTGCCCAGCTGAGCCTGCAGGCCCACCTGCTGCTGGTCTGCGCGGTCCTGTACTGCGTGCTGCTGCTGATCGAGCTGTTCGACTACTGGCCGGCGGTGCGGCGTGTCCTCGCCCGACTCGTGGCGGCCGCGGTCATCACCCTGGTGGCAGGCTGGGCGCTGGACCCGCTGCAGCGGCTGTGGCTGGCGACCGCCTACGCGGTCGCGGTCGGGGCCGTGATGCTGGTGCTGTGCGTGCGCAGCAGCGGCGCCTTCGCGTGGCGCGTGGCCATCAGCGTGGTGTTCCTGCTCGGGGGGCTGGCAGGCCTGACCTGGATCTCGCTGGCGCAAGCCCCGGTGCATTGGACGGTGCACGCCTGGACCGCCGCCTGCGGCTCCACCTACCTGGTGATCACGGCCGGCGCGCTGTGGGCGCGCTATGCCTACCTCAACGAGCTGCGGCTCGCGATGCGGCATGCCACCGACGACGACCCGGTCACCGGGCTGCCGTCCCAGGCCCGCGCCGGGCGCATGATCGGCCACGCGTTCTCGCCCCGCGCAGGTGTGCGCCCGCCCATCGGGATGATCGCCGTGTCGGTGGTGAACCTGTATGCGCTGGGCAACCTGCATGGCCGCGCCTCGCTGCACCATGGCCTGTTCGTGCTCGGGCGCCGCCTGCGCAGCCTGATCCCCCTCGGGGTGGAGGTAGGCCGGCTCGGCGACGACGGTTTCCTGCTGCTCATGCGGGAGGCGAGCGAGCCGGGCCGGCTGGAAAAACTCGCGCGCGAAGTGGCCCTCCACCTGTCGCAGCCGGTGGCGCTGAGCACTGGCATGCAGCCGGCGGAGCTGGACCTGCCTCGCACGAGCTGGGCGGCCGAAGTGGGTGTCGGCGTGTTCACCGCCGGTCCCGAGCTGGGTGCGGTGAACGCGGTGGCGACCGTGCGTGGCATGTCGCGAACGGCGTGGACCTACGCCAGCCGCATTGCCTGCTACGACCGCGAGCGCGGCTGCATCGCGGAACTCCCGGCGCAGCGCTGAAGCCCGAAAAAAAGGGCCCGCCGAAGCGGGCCCAACATCCAAAGGAGAACTTGCTGTCTTGTTGTTCGGGAGAGCGGTCAGCGGTTGTACGCCGTCTCGCCGTGCGAGGAGATGTCCAGGCCCTCGCGCTCCTCCTCTTCGGTCACGCGCAGGCCGATCACCAGGTCGACGATCTTGTAGGCGATGAACGCCACCACCGCGGACCAGACCACCGTGGTCAGCACGCCCTGGAACTGGATCCAGACCTGGCCGCCGATGGAGTAGTCCGGGTTGGCCTTGTTCGCCACGTAGTCGTAGATGCCGGTGCCGCCCAGCGAGGGCGAAGCGAACACGCCGGTCAAGAGCGCGCCCAGGATGCCGCCCACGCCGTGCACGCCGAACACGTCCAGCGAGTCGTCGGCGCCCAGCATGCGCTTGAGCCCGTTCACGCCCCAGAGGCAGACCAGGCCGGACAGCAGGCCGATCACGATCGCACCGAGCGGGCCGACAAAGCCGGCGGCCGGGGTGATGGCCACCAGGCCGGCCACGGCGCCGGACGCTGCGCCCAGCATGGACGCCTTGCCCTTGGACAGCGCCTCGCCGGCGATCCAGGACAGGGTGGCGGCGGCGGTAGCCACCAGGGTGTTGACGAAGGCCAGGGCCGCGACGCCGTTGGCTTCCAGGTTGGAGCCGGCGTTGAAGCCGAACCAACCCACCCACAGCAGCGAGGCGCCGACCATGGTCAGGGTCAGGCTGTGCGGGGTAAGCGATTCCTTGCCATAGCCGATGCGCTTGCCGATCACGTAGGCCCCGACCAGGCCGGCCACGCCGGCGTTGATGTGCACCACGGTGCCGCCGGCGAAGTCGAGCGCGCCCTTGGCCCACAGCCAGCCGGCCGCGGCCGTGACCTTTTCCAGGGAGGCGGCGTCGGTGATCGCATCCGGGCCGTCCCAGTACCAGACCATGTGCGCGATCGGCAGGTAGCTGAAGGTGAACCACAGCGTGACGAACACCAGCACCGCCGAGAACCGGATGCGCTCGGCGAAGGCGCCCACGATCAGCGCGCAGGTGATGGCCGCGAAGGTGGCCTGGAAGGCCACGAAGCTCAGCTCCGGGATGACCACGCCCTTGCTGAAGGTCGCCGCGAGCGAATCCGGCGTCACGCCCTTGAGGAACACCTTGTCGAAGGTGCCCATGAACGGGTTGCCCGCTGTGAAGGCCACGCTGTAGCCGTACAGGGTCCACAGCACGAAGATCAGGGAGCTGACGACGAACACCTGCATCAGCACCGAGAGCATGTTCTTGCTGCGCACCAGGCCGCCGTAGAACAGCGCCAGGCCCGGCAGGATCATGAGGAAGACGAGCACGGTGGCCGTCGTGATGAAGGCGGTGTCACCCTTGTTGGGCGTCGGCGCGGGGGCTGCTGCCGCCTGCGCGGGAGCGGCGGCGGCCGCAGGGGCGGCTGCCGCCGCAGGTGCAGCAGGTTCGGCGGCTGCGGGGGCGGCCGCAGCGGGAGCAGCCGGCGCCTGCGCCACCGCGGCGGGGGTGCCGGCCAGCAGGCCCAGGCCCAGGGCCAGGGAAGCGAGAAGCTTTCTCATGGTTGTCTCTTTCGAAATCGCTTGGGGGTTTAGAGGGCGTCCTTGCCGGTCTCGCCGGTGCGGATGCGGACAACCTGTTCCAGGTCGTAGACGAAGACCTTGCCGTCGCCGATCTTCCCGGTGCGGGCCGCGGACTCCACCGCTTCGATCACGCGCTCGACGAGTTCGTCGGCCACGGCCGCCTCGATCTTGACCTTGGGCAGGAAATCCACCACGTACTCCGCGCCGCGGTACAGCTCGGTGTGGCCCTTCTGCCGGCCGAAGCCCTTGACCTCGGTCACGGTGATGCCCTGCACGCCGATGCCCGAGAGGGCCTCGCGCACCTCGTCCAGCTTGAACGGCTTGATGATGGCCGATACCAGTTTCATCTCATTTCTCCTTTGGAAGGGGCGGCTTTCAGAACGAGTACTTCAGGCCCAGCACCACCGTGCCGTTGCCCAGGTTCTTGCCGTTGGGGGCGATGTAGTTGTCGTTGTCGGTGCCCACGAGGGCGGCGCTGGCGGCCAGCCCGTTGCCGAAGTCCTTGCCGAGCGTGAGCGAGTAGTCGGTGTAGGAGAACGGGTCGTTGGCCGCGCCCTTGACCTTCTGGTAACCGACGTGGGGCGTGAGCGACCAGCCGCCGCCCAGGTCGAAGGCCGCGGAGAGATCCAGGTAGTAGCTGTTCTTGCTGTTGGCAAACCCGAAGAGGTTGCTGGTGGCGTGCGAATACTTCAGGGTCGCCGGGCCGAAGGTGCCGGCCAGGTACACCTCGGTCGTGTTGGGGCTGATCGGCAGTTTGTGGTCCGGGTACTGGTAGGTCAGGACGCCGACGTCGTAGCCGAACGCGCCGAAGCTGCCCTTGTAGCCGCCGTAGACGTCGATCTCCACGTCCGCGTCGCCGCCGGCGTCGGAGATCCACTTGATCGTCGAACCCCAGGTGCCGAGGTAGAAGCCGCTCTTGTGGGCGAAATCGGCGCCGGCCTGCAGCGCGGGCTTCTTGCGTGACTGGGAGATGCCGCGATACCGGTACTCGGAGACGGCGCCCACGTTGAAGGACAGCGTGTAGTCGGGCGCCGGCGCCGCCGTCTGGGCGAACGCAGCGCCGGACAGGGCCAGGGTGGACAACAGGGCAGACGCTTTGAGGTTCATGGTTTTCTCCGTCGATTGAAAAGGGGAACGAGCCCTTCAAAGCAGGAGCCATGCCACGTGCGGCCAAGGCACGAACCCGGTCAGCTCAGCCCTGTCTTGATGCGTTAGGCACGGGCCGGCCCCGAAAGCCGGCACCGGCGCACCGTAAAGGTGCGGTCTTGGTGGGATGTGGATGCACCGGGCCCAGGCGTGCACCCGGGCTGGGAGGAAACCTCGAATGAGCTTGTCTTTGGTGCGCAGCCGCGCGCTGCTGGGCCTGACCGCTGCGCAGGTCACGGTCGAGGTCCACCTGGCCAACGGCCTGCCGTCCTTCACCCTGGTGGGCCTGGCCGACGTGGAAGTCAAGGAAGCGCGCGAGCGGGTGCGTTCGGCGCTCCTGACCTGCGGGCTGGACTTTCCGCACAACAAGAGAATCACGGTCAACCTGGCGCCCGCCGACCTGCCCAAGGACTCCGGCCGCTTCGACCTGCCGATTGCCCTGGGCATTTTGGCGGCCAGCGGCCAGGTGGACGCGGGCCGGCTGGCCGGCCACGAATTCGCGGGCGAACTGTCCTTGTCGGGCGAGCTGCGGCCGGTGCGCGGCGCCCTCGCGATGAGCCTGGCCTTGCGCGGGGCCGATGCGCAGCTGGTGCTGCCGCCCGGCAGCGCCGAAGAAGCGGCGCTGGTGCCGGGGGCGAGGGTGTGGCGCGCTCGCCACCTGCTGGACGTGGTGCGCCGCTTCCAGGCCGACCCCGCAGGCGAACCGGGCGAGGGTTGGTCCCGGGTGATGGGTGAGCCGCCCATGGCGCAGGCCCGGTACCCGGACCTGGCGGACGTCAAGGGGCAGGCCGCGGCCAAACGGGCGCTGGAGATCGCAGCGGCAGGAGGCCACAGCCTGCTGCTGGTCGGGCCGCCGGGCTCCGGCAAGTCGATGCTGGCGCAGCGCTTCGCGGGGCTGCTGCCGCCCATGACGGTGGACGAGGCCCTGGAATGCGCCGCCGTCGCCAGCCTCGCCGGGCGCTTCAGCCTGGCGCAGTGGGGCTTGCGGCCCACCTGC
>Ga0196964_10001868_pt1 | contig 10311 bp, 4 predicted proteins | sample S1_10metaG_FD_148615 | JGI IMG/M metagenome (GOLD analysis project Ga0196964, IMG submission 148615) | Soil microbial communities from Anza Borrego desert, Southern California, United States - S1_10 | ecosystem: Environmental > Terrestrial > Soil > Desert | place: USA: California | collected... | reverse complement strand
GTGGGCGCTGCGGCAGCACCTGCGCGATCGCGCGGTAGAGCAGAATCTGGCGCGCGGTGCTCGGAATCAAGTCGTCGCCGCGGACCACTTCATTCACGCCCATCGCGATGTCATCCGTCACGACCGCGAGCTGGTACGCAGGATTATCCGGTGTCTTGGCAACGACAAAGTCTCCGACCGTTGCGTGCACGTCGATCGACTGTTCTCCGGCGCAGAGATCCGTGAACGTCACCGCTCCCGGCTCGGTTTTCAACCGCCATGCGGGCGGCTTGCCCGCGCGGGCGCGCTCGGCGACTTGCGCATCGGAGAGATTCCGATCGCGGCAAGTGCCCGGATACCGCAGCTCGCGGTCGCCTTCATGCGGAGCGCTTTGGCTTGCCGCGATGTCCGCGCGCGTGCAGATGCACGGATAGATCAGGCCCGCGGCGCGCAGTTTCTCATGCACGACAGCATAGAACGCCCGTCGCTGGCTCTGAATGTACGGAGCGTTCGGCCCCGCCACGCCCGGCCCTTCGTCCCACCTCAGCCCCAGCCACGCGAGATCGTCGAGCATCTTCTCAACGACGCCCGGTTTGGCGCGCGTCTCCAGGTCCTCCACCCGCAGAACCACGCGTCCGTTTTGCGCGCGAGCCGACAGCCACGCCCAAAGGAACGTCCGCACATTCCCCAGATGTAGCGAGCCGGTCGGCGAGGGTGCCAGTCTCGTGACGATCATCCTAGGATAGTCTCACCGACGAACATGTGCGTTCAACGCACTCCTAAGTCTGGCACCTGTCTTGCGCACAATCTGTGTCGTTCCCGCGATTAAGTCTTATGCAACACATGGGCGCTGGTGGCTATGGCAAACTGGATCAGCGGTCTGTCGGAGCGCTTCAAAGGCAGCAAGAAGCAGCTTTCCGTCGAGGAAGCCGTTGTCCTGCTGATGGACGAAGGCGACCCGCGCGTGGTCTTTCGGCCGCTGGGTAACGATTGGCTTTGCCCCTTCAGCTTTAAGCGCCTGCATGTTCCGGAATGGGACGGTTCCAGCATCACGCTTCTCGACCAGCCCGTCGTCTATCAGCATCTCCTCGGGCTGCCTCTCATCCAGCAGCAGCGCGAAAAAGCGGAGATGAAATCCTGGGACGCCCTGCTGCGTCAGACCATTGCCATCCGCCTGCGCGAATGCGACCACTACCACGTCGCCACCGATAAAGGAAACTGGATCTGCCCCCACTGCGCGAGCGTCACTGATGTACTGCTCGAACAGTGGGACGGCACGCTTGCGCCGATGGACTGGTTCGTGCCGCAAGCCTTCCAGCACCTCGACAAGTGTCCCGCGTACCAGGCCGACCCGCTCAATCCGAAGACTCGCGAAGAGATCTCCAGCGCGCAGGGTGAAGGCGGCGTACGCATGGAGCTGCTCAAACGCGTCGCCAACGATCCGCTCTTCCGAGTCTGCGATGACATGGGCACGTGGATCTGCCCGTTCAGCAAGCGCCCCATCGACTCGATCAACATCGTCCATGTCCCATGGGGCTCGGCGATTCAGACTCGTATCGTCGAGTACATCCTCAGCAACGACTGTCCAGCGCGGTACTCGGCTTACAAACCCGCCGTGACTCTTGCGGAACTGCAGCGCATCGCCGGCAAAGTCAGCTCCGAGAAAAGTCGCAGCGCTGAGAAACGTGCCGCCGAGGCCGAACTCACAACGCTCCGCCAGCGCGTCGATGAACTGGGGCAGCGCGCCGCCACCGCTGAAGAGATGGAGCACGATCTCGAAGCCGCGCGCAAGGTCCAGATGAAGATGCTGCCGTCCGCGCCGCCGAAGATTCCCGGCTACGACATCGCCGCATTCTACCAGCCGTGTGTGCAGCTCGGCGGCGACCTCTATCATTTCCTCGACGTTGCGCCTGGCTTCACCGGCCTGCTCGTCGGAGACGTCTCCGGGCACGGCGTCGCTGCCGCGGTGATCATGGCGATGGCGCAGAAGAGCTTCGGCGTCCGCGCCACGAAGGAGTGCTCTTCGAAAGCCGTCATGAACATGGTCAACGGCGACCTGGTCAAAGACATGCCGCGCGGCCGGTTTGTCTCCGCGTTCTATGGCATCCTCGAACACGCGACAGGAACGCTGACGTGCTCGCGCGGCGGCCATCCGCCCGGCTACATCGTGAAGGCGGACGGACAGATTCTACCGCTTGAAGGCGACGGCCTCGCCCTCGGTTTGGGCTCGCCGGCGCTGTTCACGGAGAAACTCCAGGAGTACCAGGTCGAGCTCCCCGAAAACTCGATGCTGGTGCTCTACACCGACGGCATCCCCGAGGCGATGGATGCGCAGAAGAACGAATTCACTGAGGAGCGTCTGCGCGCGGTCATTGCAGAATGCGCGACGCTCTCAGCGAAGGACGCGATCCTGTACATCCTCTCGGCGGTGCGAGAACATACGGGCCAGATCGCCATGGAGGACGATCTGACCATCGTGGCCGTGCGCAGACTGCCAAGCCCGGCATGACCGACTCGGTCGACGCTGACCGATCACTCGGCTCCCACGTCCCTCCTATAAACAATACCCGTTGAGATTTCTGATTTTGCCGCGATTTGCAGTAACAATCTTACATCTTGTTTGGCGATAATGATTTAGAATCTTGAATTGGCTCTTTTCCTTATGTGTTTTTATATGTTGCACAAAGCTCGTGAAGACCCACTCCTGTGCGAATGCACCTGTGTACACGCATCTGGGCAAGGAAAAGCTGTAACGTCGACGAGGCCTTTGCCGTACTTGGAGGTGGCGACTTGGAATGGAGGTGTACAATGTTCCGTATCATTCTTGCTGGCCTAATGGCCCTCGCTCTTTCTTCTCACGTCGTAGCTAGGTGAGGGTCCCGTCGATGTTCGGTCGGACGGTCGTCCGGCTCCTCATTTTCATCCAGTAGCGGCTCCAGCCAACCTCCGTCCGTACCGTGGGTGAAGTCCCTCGACAGTGCCAAAGCAACGGCTATCGGCAAGGAGGCTTTCGTACTTTATTTCTGCGCTAGCGAACATGTAGATGTCATCGGGGGTACTTCAAAGGCTCGAGAAGACTTTAAGCTCGCGAACGGTGGCAAGAACCCTCCCAATACCATCTGGGACAACAGCGCGGTCTTGGATGTTTTAAAGAAAGAAGGCATCACGATCTACGCCAAGGTTCCCGCGATCAAAGAGAATGCTGAGGTCTTCAAAAAATACGGTGCTGTGCCCGGGACTCTGGTCGTCTGCGGCCCGAACGGCGAGAAACTCCAGATTTTTACCGGGGAGCGTTGTAAGCAGGGCGTCATCACCGGTGATCTGAAGGGCTTCAGAGAAAGGTTCGACGCGTGGCAAAAGCAGCAAGAGAGTAAGAAGTCGCAGGAGAAGCCCACGGTATCGCCGAGCTCAGGATCGAAGTAAGCCTTCAAGATCAAGGTTCTTCGGTCCCCAAAGCGACGTATGCAGCAAACTAAACGTTAGTTTGGATGCGGCTTAAGTTAACCTAATTCATCCCCTAAGGCGATGAGGGCTCCGGTTGGTATGAGAATTGAGATGTAACCCAAACACCCGGGACTAAACCTATTCTTGTCGCAGATAGCACCGATGTAGCGGTTACATCCTTATGCGTTTCAATAAATGACCTGCAGATGGCGGTTCTCCGCAACAGGGGGGAATTCATATGAGTAGCGTATCGGAGGAAATGCTTGCTCGGCACCTGGTACGCACGGGGGTAGTTACCCCAGAGCAGATTAAGCAAGCTCGCCACGCTCAAGCTATTGCCTTCGACCTCAGCCAGAACCTATCATTAGCGAAGGCCCTCCTGCAGGAGGGGATAATCTCACTCGAACAAAGTGCTGCACTAGAGCAATCCGCGTTAGAGGTATCCTCACTAAACTCCCGACGGCCGGTCAACCAACTCGGAAACTACAAGCTCATAAGGAAGCTAGGTGAAGGCGGCATGGGTGCTGTGTACCTCGCCGAGGATATGGCTGTCCAGCGGATGGTCGCAGTAAAGGTTCTCCCGAAAAAGCATGCGGAAAACCCCGAGTTCCTTCAACGGTTCAAGCGGGAGGCTCAAGCCACTGGAAAGCTCAATCATCCTAATATCGTGCTGGCCTACAACGTGGGTGAAGAGGACGGGCAGCATTACTTTGCAATGGAATACTGCGACGGCACCCCCCTAGATAACATATTGAAGAAAGAGAAACTATTACAGCCTCTCGAGGCGACCCGAATTGTTCTTGAGGTTGCGCGCGGACTTCAGCACGCACATCAACATGGGTTTGTACACCGGGATATCAAACCTGGAAACATTATTGTCACAAAGGACGGCACCGCAAAAATTCTCGATCTTGGGCTTTCAAAGGATACGTCGGACTTCGAGCAATCATTCAACACCCAGACCGGTGTTGTCTTAGGCACTCCACATTACATTGCACCTGAACAGGCGAAGGGCGAACGGTCTGTTGATGGCCGCGCTGACATCTATTCGCTTGGTGCGACGTACTATCATCTAGTCACGGGCGAGCCACCATTCAATGGCACGAACGTGATGAGCATTCTTAACGCCCATGCAACGCAAGCTGCGCCGGATGCCAGACTGATGCGACCGGAGGTTCCGGCAGGCGTGGCTCAGGTCATCCAGAAGATGATGGCGAAAGCGCCCGATGAGAGATACGCGAACTGCGAGGAACTCGCACAGGACTTGGAGCTTGTCAAACGCGGGGAGCCGCCGAAATTCGTCGCGCTCATGACGCACGTAAGGACATTTATAACTCCAGTGAAGCCTCAGCCTGTTCGACGGCAGCAGCACATTGGTCCAAAACAGCGGGAAGCAAGAAAGCCATTGTTGACTTTACCTGTTGTCGCTGGGATCGGAGCCGCGCTCTTGGTGGTCGCAGCTTTCTACCTCTCGATGAATGAAAGCGGCAGTCCGCAACAAACTGCGGCGATACCTCCTTCGCCTATTCTGCCATCGCCTCCGATTGTGAAGCCCCCGGATGTGCCGCAGCCGGTGCCGCATCCAGTGCCGCAGATTGTGCCCAAGGTCCCAACGAAAGCTTCTGAGGCTCAAGAGCCGATCCAACAACCTAGCGCCTCTGCATATAAGCCGAAAGAGGAATGGACCCCGATCTTCGACGGCACATCACTTGACTTCATGGAACCTGAAGGCTCTGGAGCATGGGAGCTTAAGAATGGGATACTGCAGGGAGTCGCCAGTGCTGGAAATCCAAGACAATTGAGATCGAAGTATGAATTTGCTGACGCAGAGATACGGTTCCGATTTGAGGTGCCAGAGACTCTATCCTATTTCATTTTTGCCGTACGATCTATTGGCGATCAAAGGTATATTGTAGAATTAAATCGAAATGACGCATTCGCTTTATCAGGGAAGCCGCACGATCTCACCTTCACATGTATCGGCGACAATGTGACAGCCCGTCTAGACGGGAAGTCGGTGGAGGTCAAGAAGCAATGGTCCCAAAAGCCTTCGATCCAAGGACGATTTCACGTCTATACCAAGTCACCTAATGACGGGGTGTTGAAGATTCTTTGGATCGACTCTCGGTCGATTCGGACGACTGAGGTTGCCAAGATTCCGCCGGGACAATGGCGGCCACTCTTCGACGGCAAGACGCTGGGTTTCTTGCGTGAAAGTGATAGGCAACACTGGATGGTTGAAAATGGCGCCCTAGTGCCACTTCCGGGCGACCACCGTGTAGGCTATACGAGCTTTCAATTCCACAATGGAGAGATTCGTATTCGCTTTGAGGCAGGTTTGAGGGGTTGGTTTGACATCAAATGCAGAAGCAATTCTGGCCCCTGCTTTAACTCGGAGATTTTCAGTACCGAGAAGGCGAAATGTAACAATCTGCATGAACTGATAGTGACGTGCCTTGATGAAAACATCTGGGCCACCTTGGATGGTAAGGCGATCGGATTGGATCTTCGCGGCAAGGCATTATACGGGCCCATCCGGTTCTTTGTGAATCAACAAATGTTGCGGATTAAGAGCGTCGATTTTCGCGAACTGGACCCAGTCGGTCCGGCTGTCAATCAACCTGAGGCACTTGCCTCAGACGCGGTTTATTTAAGCCAAATGCAGGAAGCACACGCCTCAGTGGGATTTGGAAAGTTTGGCAAGAACGGAGATCTCGGGTACGAGAACGGGCGCGTGAAAGTCAAGGGAAAGGAAATTGCCTATGCATTGTCTGCCCATGCGCCCTCCACGCTTCGGTACAACCTGAACAAGGCCTTCTCTTCATTTCAAGCAGGTGTTGCGCTCGACGACGCTACCGGAATGGCCGCATCGCCAGTCGTGTTCAAGGTTTTCGGCGACGGAAAGCTCTTGTGGCAATCAAAGCCGTTTCAAAGAGTGGGTGAGGTTCAGGATGCTGCCCTTGATGTTTCAGGCGTCATCACCCTCACATTGGAAGCTCAAGCGACGGGCGATGGTCGTGCTGCTCACACCGTATGGATTAATCCAAAAATTGGCAAAGCCCCCCTCGTGAAGCCCGCCTCTAATTCGCAAATTCTTTTGGAAGCGACGCTCGCCTTTGGCACGGTTCTGGATGAAGCGTACGCAACACTCAAAGTACGTGATATGAAAAAGTTTTCGAGCTTATTGCTTGCAGCGCGTCAGGACGCGAAGCTTGAGCGATTTAAGTCGGCTATCGATGATGAGCTCGAGCTCACCAAATGCCTGGACCCTGTGTACACGGCCGCACGAGAAGGAGTTGCTTTACTAACGGATAAACGGGCGTTCACATTAAAGAGACAGTTTCTTAAGAAGGGGACTGACACGAAGAACGACGTCGTTGTCGAGGAGCTTAAAACAGGCGGTGGTACGAAGAACGTCGTTGCCAGCCTTAAGGACGAGCTGATTAGCATCGACATGGATCTCGGCGGCGGTGCCAAGGCGACAAAGAAGTGGAAAATGGCGGATTTGGCGCCCGTCTGCGTATTGGACTTAGCGCGTCTGAAGTTGGGAGGAGAGCCCTTGGCTCAACTGCAAATCGCCGCGGCGACGTTGCAGATGTTGCGGACGAGTGAACTCGATATGCCAACACGGGTGGTTACCGACGCGTTGGAGGCCGCCCGCAAAGATCCGGCTCTTAAAGACTTGGCCGAACGCTTGGAGCGGCGACTCCGGGCGTACGAGCTCGAGGTTGAAGCCGCGAAGTACATGAGCGACCTGGACAAGGCTATTGGAAACAATAAATGGAGTGATGGCGAGCAATTGATCAAGCTGTTGGATGAAAAATATGCAGAGACGGTAGCTGCAAGCCGTGAGGTTGAGAAGCTTAGTGGGTACCGCCATACAATTGAACAGCAGCGTCAAGCCGACCTTGAGCGAGAATCCCGGCGCACAGAGCGCTCGGATCTGAAGAAGCGTGCAGAGACAATGGCTGATCGAACGCAGCAGGCGAAGCTGCTGATTGATGCGGCGGCGATCGCTCTGAAACTAGGTGATACAGCCAATGGACTACGGGAGCTTGACGAGATTGCCGCGTCGCACGGAACGCTTGAGTGGGGTAACATAGGTGTTCGCGCTTGCGTCGAAAAGGGTGATTTCCTTGCGAATGCAGGCAAGTGGCAGGAGGCGGAAGCAGCGTACGAAATAGCTTGGGTTAAGTACAAAGGATCGTGGAGCACACCAGGGTGCGATGCGGCTCTCAGGGTCGTTAAGCACTACGAAGATGCCGGCGACCTGGAAAAGGCAATTTCGTTCCGCGAGATCATTATCGACTTGGGCGGCGCGAACAACGACCGCGCTGCCGAGTCCTGCCTTTGGCTGGCAGACTACTACCATGGAAAGAAGAATGATGTGAAGGCGCTGATCTATCTACGGCGAATCGTGGAGAAGTACAAGACCTGCAATCATAGGCTCATCGCAGAGGCAAACGACAGGCTGAATAAGTGGGCGAAGGAGGCTAAACCTTAACCTCGATTTGGCCGGTGGCACTGTCGCCCGCAACGGTGCCACTGGCTGCGGCCGTTGCAGCAATGCCGGGAGGCCTTGATTTCTCTCGAGTCGCTCAATACTTGAAGCCTCGATACGACGCCGCATAAGAAAACGCGTGATTCGACAAACCGGTGCCAGCCGCCGCGCGCTATCCGCAGTTGAACTCGGGAGCGCGAACTCTATCTTGCTTGCTTCATCTTTTCGGCAAGGAGGCGCCGCCACATTCATGGCCATGCCCAATGTTGTCTGCAACGAACCTCTGCGCGCGCAGGTTGCGCCGCGAAGCCCGAAGACCTGGACGGCGATGCTCGCGCCCGACCTGCCGGGCAAGCGCGTGCTCGTCGAAATTCAGCTCAATCACGGCCTGGGCGAAGATGAAAAACCGCTCCTCGACACTCGACTGCTGCAGCTCTATACGGCGGTGACGGCGAAGTTCGGCCAGCTTCACGGCGATACCACGCGCTGCTTCCTGCTTCGCGCGCCCGAGAGCCTGGACCTCGTCGGTCTGCATGTTCAGGAGTTCGGCGGTGCGACCAACGGCGTTGCGTGTCTCGAGACGGTCTTCTGTGTCTCTCCGCGCGCGGACAGCAAGGTGTCGCTCGCGCACATCAACGACTGTTTCGCGCCCGCTGAATTCGATCTGCATGATGGGCTTCCAAAGACGCGCGTGATCGATTGGGCGGCTCACGCCGGCAGCATCCGGGCGCTTGAGTGGTCCGCGGTGGTGAAGGGGGCTCTGCAGTACTACGTCAACCGTCACAAGGGCCCGACGGGACAGATTGAGGTGCCGATCAAGGGGCTGAACATCGTCGCCGGATCGATTCTGCCGGAAGGGCTTTCGACGCACTCGGACACGTCTTTGGCGGCCGCGGCGCTGATCGCCATCATGGCGGTCAGCGGAGAATGGGGCCGCGTGCCGCTGGCCGAGTTCTGTGGCTGGGTCGCCGAGGCGGAGGCCTGCGGCGTGGGGCGTAAGAGCAACATCGGCTCGGTGCTCTTTGGCATGCCGGGCGAGGTCGTCCACGTTGGCTGGAATCCGCCCCGCCCGAAAGGCCATGCGCTGGTCGAGGGACACGCCATCCTGACCGCGCATACCGGCCTGCCGATGACGAACACGATCGAGCACGGCCGCATGCGCGCGACGACGACGCATGTGGGGTTCGCATACCTGCATCAGGCGCACGCGGAACTGCTTGCCAGGACGATCAACGCAGCCGACGTGCTGACCACGGACGAGCGCATATACGAGTTGCTCCGCAGCGTGCCGCTGCGTGTCACCCGCAGCCAGGCGACGGAGCAGATCAAGAGCGGCGCCATTCGGGAACGGCTCGCGGCGCTGTTCAAGAGTCATCCAGAACCGCAAGGCGGGTATGCCGCGCGCGAGAAGCTGCTTTTTGTCCTCGCCGAGATGCAGCGGGCTGAGCGGGCGAAGGGTGCGATTCGCAAAGGTGATGCGGCGGAACTCGGTGCGCTCATGACTGTCGGCCAGGTGGGTGAGGCCGCGGTCTGGCATCAACTATCGGCGGGCGGCATCGTCGAGGCTGTCTTCCCTATCGTGCATGCGTCGAGCGATGAGGAACTCATGTCGCTGGCCGATCACGGCGATTCTCTCTGGAGGCAGTCTGGCTGCTCGGGCGCAAGTTCGCCTGAGACCGATCTGATTTGCGACCTCGCGGCTGGGACGCCTGGAGTACTCGGAGCGCGATGGGTTTATCCGCAGCGTGTGGCGATCATCTGTAAGAAAGAGGTGATCAGCTTGGTGCAGGACCGCCTGACTGCGGGCTACTATCTGCCAAGAAAGCTATCGAGCAGCCTGCTGATGAGAATTTTTCCCTGTCGTGGTGCGGGCCTAATTGACGTGTGAACATGTGCACGTCAAATTCGCACCTTTAATGTGGTTCCATAGAACCGTAGATGACACAATGTGCAATATTCAGCGCAGATTCTGAACAATTTATGCTCTTGACAATCACATGTGGTGGAGTAAAAGAGTGCCCAATTAACGCCAGCCACAATGATGTCACGCAGGCCTTGCGGCAAGCGCGGCAATATATTTCGTGGGGCTGGATGCTTTGTTTTTGCAACTCAGCTCGAGGACGTTCGCGGTGCGGGACCGCGAAGGGAATCGAGAAGAACCAGTAACAGGGAGGGGATGATGTTCGGCACCAAACGATCGGTGGCTTGGCTTTTGGCCACACTGATGCTCGTTGCGTGCTCGATTCGCGCCCAGGATTCCAAGGCCGAAATCGACGCGCTGAAGAAGGACATCGAGGACCTGCGCAGGAAGCTCAGCGCGAGCACTGCTCCGGCAGCGCGCAGCTCCGTCGACAAGGCGCTCGGTGACAAGTACGGCCCGAACGCTG
>Ga0196964_10001867_pt1 | contig 10317 bp, 8 predicted proteins | sample S1_10metaG_FD_148615 | JGI IMG/M metagenome (GOLD analysis project Ga0196964, IMG submission 148615) | Soil microbial communities from Anza Borrego desert, Southern California, United States - S1_10 | ecosystem: Environmental > Terrestrial > Soil > Desert | place: USA: California | collected... | reverse complement strand
GAAGGGTCGCGGTGTTCGGCGCGCACACGACCACGGCCCCGAGTAGCCCGGTACACGCGATTCCGACGGCGCGCGGCAACCGCCCCGCGGTGACGAGCCATGCGATGGCGCCCGCGGCGAACGCGTGCCAACACGGGAGCATCCACTTGTACAGCGCGGCGGACGACACTAGGCCGACCGGGAACGCCAGTGAGGCCACGAACGTCGCCAATACCACCGCCGCAACGACCCGCCCGGCCGGGACGCTTGCGAGCACCTCGCACGCCCTGCCCCCGGCCAGCAGGAGCAGGAACGCGGCGTACATCTGCAACTCGTACCCGAGCGTCCAGAACACCGGGTTCAGGTGCTCGTAGCCGAGGACCGCCTGCATGCCGAACAGGTGGGCGGCGATCCGCGGGAGCTCGGGTAAGGGCGGTGGCTGCGCGGAGACCGTGGTACGTAGTGCGGCGACCGCGAGGACGGCGGCCAGTCCTACCCAGTACGGCGGCAGGAGCCGCACGCACCGGCGAAGGAACGACACGCCGCAGGCCCTGGCGGTCACTCGGCGGTCCGCCATCGACCGCGCGATGACGAACCCGCTCAGCACGAAGAACGTCCCGGAGAACCCTTGTACGGTGCATGCCGCGACGGCACGGGTGATCGGGCCGGGGCTATCGACAGAAGTGAATACCCCGGCGGCGTGAGGCAGGATCACCATCAACGCGGCGATCGCGCGCAGGCCGTCGAGAAAGACGAGGCGACCGTCGGCTTGCGGCTCCAGCGTGCCGCCGAGGGCGTTTGCATCCCCGGCAGCGCGCGGCACGACCTGGCGAACAGTATCAGCTACTCGATCAGTTGTTCCGGCCAACGCTCTGCTCCCCCAGTCCAACAACGAACATATCGCCGACTGCGGCGTCCCAAGTAGAACGACCGTGGGCGGATGAGGTTCGTTCGCCGGGCTACAAAACCCTCTCGCCTACGCATCGTGTCGCGGTCATACGACCCGTGTCGGGCCGGACAGCACCTCGACTGGGTGTCGGCCTCCGGCATGGTCCACTTTAGCCGAGAGGAGGTCCGAACGGTTCTGTGCCGGGCGAAGGAACGGCCGCTCGGCAGCCCGGTAGAAGCCGTACCCCACCAGCAGCGCACACGCCGTTCCTGCGACGAGCCTCGCCGCGAACTCCGCCCCGCGGCTGGGATACTCCCCGGGCCAAGCGAGATGCGCGGCGTGCGCGGTCGCCCAGGCGACCGGCAAGTGGGTCAGGTACAGGCTGTACGAGAACCCGCCGAGGGCGACCAGCGGCCGGCAGCTTAGCAACGCCCCGAGCCAGTGCCCCTCGGACCTTTGCGCGCTCAGGTGGACCAGCAGCGCGGCAAACGCCGAGCCGATCACCGCGTCGAGCACGTAGGTCTTGAGGCACCACCTGGCGTCCATCGCGGTGGCTGCGAGCACGACCGCCGCGAGGCCGGTTGCGAGGAACCCCCACGGGACGCGGGCGCGGAGCGAGGCCCACTTGCCGCCCTGTTGGTGCCCGACCTCCGCCGCCGCCGCCCCGAGGGCGAACAGGCCCACGTACCACGGGAAGGTCCAGTCGAGGTTGCGGCCCGGGGGCAGCGCGAAGTGCGGCACCATCCCGACGACCCAGGCCGCCGCCACGGCCGCTCCCAATCCCCACCGTCTCCGGACGGGCATGATCAGCAGCGGCAGCAGGAAGTAGATCTGCCACTCGACCGCCACGCTCCACATCGGCGGGTTGATCTCGTGGACCCAGATCGGGTGGAGGTTGTGCACGAGGAACAGATGCGCGACGGTGCCGGCGACGGTCGCCGACGCGGTGCCCGGAACGAGCCACACGACGGCGAGCGACAGCCCCAGCGCCGCGAAGTAAGGCGGCAGAATCCGGCGTGCCCTACGGCCGAAGTACGCCGCCACGCCGGCCCGCGAGGCGAGGTAGGACGGGTCCCGGACGTACGGCAGGGCCAGACAGAATCCGGAGAGGACGATGAACACGTCGACGGCATAGTGCCCGTGCCCGAGCCAGCCGAACGCCGCCCGGAGTTCCGGGGTCGGCGGCCCGCCCATGTTCTGGAGGTGGTGCGTCATCACCACGTACAGCGCGGCCAACCCGCGGATCCCGTCGATGTAGCCCAGCCGCAACGGGACATCCCTCAGTGCCGGCAGATCGAGCGCGGCGGCCTCAGGGAAGCGCGACGGCACGGGGACGATGGCCGCACTGCTCATAGCACCCCCTCCCGCCTCGCCGCGGGCATCCCCATGGCACCGGCGTCCCACGCCGCGATGCAGTCACCGAGCCCACCCGCCAAGGGCGCGGCTTGCCATCGCGGCACCGCCGACCGCAGCCGCCTGACGTCAGCTTCCCACCGCCCCGGGTCGCCCGCGCGACGGGTGCCGCGGCAGCGAACGGCCTTGCCGGACCGGGCCGCGTGCCCCACCGCCGCCGCCAGTTCTCGCACCGTCGTTTCGCGACCCCCCGCCACGTTCACCGTCGAGGGGCGTTCGCTCGCGCCAGCAGCGGTGGACAAGGCCACGACCGCCGCCGCCGCGTCGTCCACGTGCAGGTAGTCCCTCGACTCCTCGCCCGTTCCGTCCAGCCACACCTCCGGGTCGGGCCCGCGAAACTGCCGGTACAGCTCCCACACCAGCAGTCGCCGCTGCCGCAAGCCGTACAGTGAGAACAGCCGGCAGACCAGCACTCGCAGACCGAAGCACTGCGCGTACTCTCGGCCGAGCAGCTCGCACGCCGCCTTGTGAAACCCGTAAGGCGACACAGGGGCGACCGGCGCGTCCTCCGCGACCGGCAGCGTCGCCGGGTCGCCGTAGACGGCCGCACTGGACGGGAAGACGACCAGCGGCGAGCGGCCGCTGCGGCGGACGGCGTCCAGCACGTTCGCCCACGTCATTACCGCCCCGCGGAGGTCGTCCAGCGGGGCCGCCAGCGACGCCCCGACCGACGCCGTCCCCGCCCCGTGGAACACGACGTCCGGCGCGAACGCCGCGACGGCCGGGGCGAGGTCCGCGTGGGCCACGTCGGCGGACAGGTAGCGTCCAGGCCAGCCGTCGTCGGGCTGGCTCGTCCGCGCGACGCCGAGCACGGTGTGCCCGGCGGCCGCATACGCCCGCCCGACCGCGCCGGCGACGAACCCCCGGCATCCGGTAACGAGGACGTTCACGCCGCCTCCCCCCGCCGCGGCCCGACGTCGCGGTACAGCTGTTCCAGCGCGTCGCAGACCGCCGCGGGCGAGTACTGCTCGCGCACCTGCGCCCGCCCCGCCTCGCCGGCCTGGGCGCGCCGGTCGGCGTCGCCGAGCAGCTTCAGGATCGCCGCCGACAGTTCGCCCGGCTCCTGCCCCGCCGCCAGCCCGCCGCCGCACCCTTCGACCAGTTCCGGCACGCCGTGCGCCCGGCCAGCCACGACCGGCTTGGCGTAGCTCCACGCCTCCAAGTAGACGGTCGGCAGGATCTCGCTCATCGACGGCATGCAGAACAGGTCGCTCGCGGCCAGCGCGTCGGCCTTCTCCTGATGGCTGACCGTGCCGAGGTAGGTGACGCGCGGGTCGGTCCCGGCGAACGTCGCCTGTTCGGCCGGCGTCCCGGGGCCGGCGAACACAAACCGGGCGGACGGGAGCTGCCGCCACACGAGCGGGGCCGCCGCCAGCACCGCCGGCGCGCCCTTCGCCGGCATGAGCCGGCCCACGTACAGCACGACCGGCGCGTCGCCCAGCCCGTGACGGCGGCGGAACCCGGGCCCGTCGGCCGTCGGCGGGAGGTCCGGCGACACGCCGATGACCCGCAGCCGGTCCGGCCGGACGCCGATCCGCTCCAGGTACGCGGCGTCGGTCGGCACGAGCCCGATCACGGCGTCGGCCCGGCGGTAATAAGCGACGTTCCGCCGGTCGTCGCCCCACTGCCCCGGGTGGACGAACGGCGTGCAGACGTACGGCACGCCGAGGCCCGCCGCCGCCTCCTGGGCCGCCCAGCCGAGGTACCCGCCGCACAGTCCGTGGACGACGTCCGCTCTGCGGAACAGGGCCCGGAGTTTGGGGACGAACACCGGCCGATACCACCGATACCCGAACTCGTACAGCGGCTGATAAGCGTATCGCTGGACCCTCGGGATGGCCCGGACCGCCACCGGGAGCATCCGCGCCCGCTCGGCGGCCGAGGGAGTCACCGCGTGTACCCGCACCGGGCCGTCGTCGTACCCCGCGAACGGCCGGACGAGCAGCGTGTCGTGCAACACGCGGAGCCGGTCGTGGCCGGCCGGCGGCGCGAAGTTCACGGCCGCTACCTCGACGGTGTGGCCGCGGCCGGCCAATTCCCGCGCCACGGTCCGGGCCTGGGTCTCGATGCCCCCGACCATCGGGTAGAAGCGCTGGCTGACGAGGACGATCCTCATAACGGGTGGTGTCGGTCCGGTCGGGGATCAGGTCGTTAGCGCGACTGCCGCATCCGGCTCGAGGAACGGACGCCGCGAGACGAACGACGCAGCGTACCGCCGAGCCGCCCCGCCGACGAATCGGGCCGCCCGCAGCGGCTCGAGCCTGGCCAGGTGTCGGGCGGCCGCCCGCATGCCGGCGGCCGGGACGACCCGCCCCTCGACGAACCGCCAGGCCGCCTCGACGACCGCCCGCTGCTCCCGCGTCAGCCCGGCGGGCCGCCGCCACTTCGCCCGCAGCTTCCGCTCCTGCGCGTTCACGTGGTCGGCGCTGCGGGTCGACTGGCTCGGGTGCCGGCGGTAGCGCACGAGCGGCTCGGGCAGGTAGTGAGCCGGTGCCCGCAGGGCCATCTGCAGGAACAGGTCGGCGTCCTCGTACACGTGCCCGAAGGACTCGTCGAACCCCGGCGTCCGCTCGTACACCGACCGCCGCATCACGACGACGGACGGGACGATCCAGCACAGCCCGAAGAGCGCGGCGAACGGCGTGACCGGCTCGGTCGGCCGCAGCGCCCGCACGCCCAGCCCGTGCGGCACCCGCCGGACGGTCGGCCCCACCCCGCCGCGGTCCGGCGGCAGCGGTCGGCCCTCGGCGTCCACGCAGGTGTGGCCGACGTGCAGCAACCCGACGCCCGAGTGCGCGTCGAGGTATCCGACCGCCGTCGCCAGCATCGCCGGATCGAGCAGGTCGTCGGCGTCGAGGAACAGCAGGTAGCGCGACGCCGGCGACGACGCCGCGAACCCGGCGTTCCGGGCGGCGGCGACGCCGCGGTTCGGCTGGCGCCGGATCCGAACCCGCGGGTCGCCGCCGCCCGCGTCGGCCGCGGCATCGGCGGAGCCGTCCGAGCTGCCGTCGTCGACGAGAACCAGCTCCCAGCCCGCCAGCGACTGGGTGAGGACGCTGCGGACCGTGTCGCCGACGAACGCCGCAGCGTTGTGGCAGGGAATGACGATGGAGGCGACGGGATCCACGCTTATGCGATGGGAGCGTCGGGAGCTGGCACCAACACCGCCGGCTGCCTGGATCTGATAGACCTCGGCTCTCGCTCTCCCACCGCACTCCGCGGCCGCAGCGCGTTTCGGGCTGGCCGCTCGATCACCGCGAAGCAGAGGACGAACAAGACTAGATATGCGGCAGTGACGGCCACCATTACTGGCGGTACCCGGGTGACACACGATGCCCCTGCGGACACGGACCCCCGGTGGGCTCAAAGCTTTAGACGGGTCCGGTAGACGGTTCGGCCGTTGACCGGACGGTGCTCGTGCCGGCATCTTGCTCCTGCGAGCCGGACTGATTGCAATCGGCCGGCTTTTGTCGCGGGTGTCGTGTCGCCCGAGGCGCGCGGGCCAAGCAGAACCACACCGCGAGACAGGTCAGGCCGGCGACGATGCCGGCCGTCCGGAGCTGGACCGTGTGAGGCTCGCTCACGAACGACGTGCCCCCGGACCCGACGACGAGCCCGAGTGCCACCAGTGCCGCCGGGAACAGTGGACGGCCGAGACGGAACACCGGTTCGGCGAACAGCCCCAAGGGGGCGAGGTAGAGGACATCAACGTAGTGAAGCCGGATCGGCACGAAAATGTCCAAGGCCGAGCAGAAGGCGAGCGACACGGCCATCAGCACTCGCCGCGACACGCGGCCGCGCCGGCGGGACCGCCACCACGCCATTCCGCAGGCTGATACGAAGCATACAGCCCCCATCCGCACCACCGCATTTGAGAGCGTTTGCGAGGGCCATCCGAGCGCGGCACGGACGTGTGGCAGGAATGCCCCGAGCAGGGACGTGTTGTCACCCTTGCCGGCGATCTCGGCCATGTCCGCGTAGCCGCCGGGGAAGCCGGTATAGATCGGCATGCCGATCGGCTCGGCCGTGAAGTAGTAGTCGAACACGTGTCGCTCCATAATCGACACGCTCTGGACGTACGACACCCACGCCTGGAAGCCCGTGATCGGTAGCGTGGCCAACACCAGTGCGGCGGCAACCGCGCAGGTCATGATCGCGGTCCGGCGGGCGCCGAGGACGAACAGGGGGAGGGCAATCAAAGCGAGGGACGGCCTCAGCGCCGCCGCGATACCGAACAGTATTGCGGCCGACCACCCGCGGTCGCCGGAGGAGAGGAAGCGCGCCGCCCCACTGCACAGGAGTAGCAGCAGGAACACGTAGTACTGCCCGCGCTCGGCGTGGAGGCGCCAGAAGTAGGACGAGACGAAGAACAGCAGCGCGGTGACGAGCAGGAGCCGGCGGGCTTGTACGTGTCTGGTGCGGCGCAGGAGGATCACGATCGACCCCGCCAGTGACGCCCACTCGGCCGCGAACCACAACCTGCGCTGGACCTTGTACGGCAGCTCGGCGAGGGGCACGTACACCAGAAGGACCGTCGGCGGGACGGTCAGCCGAGGGTAGGTCCGGTCGGCGTGTTCGGGCGTCAACACTGTACCGTCCGACGAAATCGCCACGACGTTCCAGTACGGATCCCATCCGCGGGAGATGGTCTTCGCGGCCGCGACCTTGATGTTCACGTCGACCCCGGACCGCCTGTACGCATCCCGGATCGAGACCGCCAACGACACGGCCGCCAGTGTCACCGCAACGCTGAGCGACAGGCGGTAGATCAGGCCGGACGCGGTCGGTATTCGGCAGGGTCGGGTCATGCGGGGTGGGAGTGTGTGGCGGATTGCACCGGCGCGATGACAGGGTGACCGCTCACGTCGGAGGCCGCTGCAGGGATTGAGCGTCACCCTCGCCGCGCATGCACGTCGCGGCACAGGCGGGCGAGGCTTCGGGCCGCCACGCCAACCGCGGCTCGGTCGCACGCCCCGACCGACGTCTCGGCCATACGCACCGAGTACCGGAGGGCCGCCGTCGGGTCGCCGAACCAGTGGAGATGTTCCGACGCGAACCGCCGGTAGCACTGAGCGACCGCTCGCCGGACCTCCCCCGCCCGCGGCCCGCGGAGCAGCCGAGCGTGGACCCGCTCCATCTCGCGGTCGAACCCGGCGCGCACGGACTGCGTCTTCGACGCCCCGTGCAGCCGATACCGCGACAGCAGGTGCGGCACCGCCCGCATCTCGTATCCCGCGGCCAGCGCCCGGACCCAGAAGTCGTAGTCGAACGCGAAGTGCAGTCGGTCGTCCGGCGGCCCCAGTGCCCGCAACGCCGACGTCGGGATGAAGCAGGACGGCTGCGGGACCAAGTTGTCGGCCACGACGCGCTGTAGGCCGAGCCCCTCGACATACGGCCAGTCGCTAAGGTGCCGACCGACCTCGTCGATGAACTCGCACCGCCCGTAGACGAGCGGCCACCGGCCGGTCCCCCCTCTCGCGGCCTCGGCCGCGTACACCTCTGCCACTCGGTACAGCGCCCCTGGCACGTACTCGTCGTCGGAGTTGAGCCACGCGACGACATCGCCCGTCGCCCGACGCAGGCCCTTGTTGATCGCATCGACCTGCCCGCGGTCCGGCTCGCTGACCCAGTAGTCGAGGTGCCGGGCGTACCGGCGGATGATGTCGACTGACCCGTCGATGCTGCCGCCGTCCATGACAATGTACTGGAGCCGGGGGTAGTCCTGGTCCAACACTGAGCGGATCGTACGCTCAAGGAATTGGACCTGGTTGTAGGACGGCGTGACGACCGTGATGGCGAGCGGCTGCGGCGTGTTCATGCCCTGACGTCGATTCTCCGGAAGGGCCCATTGGCAGGGGTGGACGCCCGCTGGCAAGCGGCCGGCGCGAATCACGCACGGTCTAGCGGGCTGCCACCGCATCGGTTGCGGCTTTGATGAATCGGCGACCGAACTCGCGGGTTCGCGCCTCGGTGATTTCGCGGGCCGCCCGCTCCGCCGCCAAGTCTAGGCCCGGCGGCAGATCCCGCCACGCGTCTTCGAGGGCCGCCGCCAAGTTGGCCGGGTCGATCGGGCTGAAGTAACGGGCACCGGGTGCGTCCTGTTCGCGGTGGACGGCGATGTCGGACGCGAGCACCGGTTTGCCGAGGGACTTCGCCTCCTCGATCGAGGAGCTCCACCCCTCGAACAGAGACGGCTGGAGGACGGCCAACGACTGGCGGGCCAGCGCCACAACGTGCTCCCGCGGGACGAGCCCGAGCAGCAGGACGTTATGCCGCAGGTCCCGCCTGGCGATGTCACACAGTAGGTCCGAGGCGTGGGACGGCCGGCGGGTGTCGATCAGGTTGCCGGTGCAGACGACCGTGAGGTCGGGCACACGGGCACGGGCGTTGGCCACTGCGTCGATCACCAGCTTGTGGTTCTTGTGGACCCAGAACTGGTTGGGCAGGTAGAAGTACTTCTCCGGCAGGTGGTACTGCCGCGCGACCCCCGCGGGGTCGGGGGCCAACGCGTCGGCCGGGATCTGGGATACGAACGGGACGACCCGCCCCCGGCCGGCCGCGGCCGGCGCGAATCGGGCGAAGTCCGCTGCGGCCGACTGGCTGCTGAGCACTACCGCCCCGGCCCGTCGGGCCAGCCGACTGTAGCTGTCGTCCCGCAGCGCCCGCTCGTCGGCGGAGAACAGGTCCGGCAGGTAAACGTGCTGGAAGTCTGGGATCCACCCGAGCAGGGCCACGTCGAACCCGGGGCCGTGATCGACCTTCGAGAATAGCGCGTCCACGCCGGCCTTCCGCAACAGCCGACCCGCAGGCGACCGCCGCTCCACCCGTCGCCCCACCCGTCGGGCGGCGAAGTCGATGAGCCGCCGTGTCGGAGAATGGCGGCGGGCGTCGGAAGGGATCGCGATAACGCCGTCCACGTCGCGCCAGTACGACCGGTCGGCCGCGGTACCCGCTGCCATCGTGCCGGACACCCGTACGCCATGCTCGTGCGCGACGGACGCGACGGCCGACAGCACGTTTGACAGGTAGATTCCCCCCGCCGTCCAACCGGTCTGCCGCAGATCCTCGAACGCGATGTGCATACGGAGCGTGCTGCCTTGTCTCGGCTTCGCGGACCGCGTTCGGCGTGAAACCCGGCGTCGCCGGGACGGGTTCAGCTAGGAGACGGGCTTTTCCAGCAGGAAGCTGTAGAGTCGGCCCGGGGCATCGCAGAGGCGGTCAAGCTTACGCGCCGTCAGCTCCCGAAATCCGCGCGACCAAGCGAGCCACCGGCCCGCGCCCTTGAACCGCACCCGCGAGACATCCACGAGCTTCTGCTGCCGCTCGGCTTCGGTGCCGGGGTAGTAGTTCAAGATCGACGAGTACGGACCCCACGAATCGATCAGGCGAAGGCCGGCGGCCCGGAAAGCGGTATGGTATCGACCCAAGGGGAATGCGTTCTCGCCGCCGTAGTGACGGTGGAGCGGATGCGAGTTCAGGAACTCGGCGAGCTCGGCGTCCGACTCCGCCACGTGGTCGCGAACGGTGAGCATCCGCCCGCCGGGCGTTAAGACTCGCGCGAGTTCGCTCACCATCTGATCCAAATCCCGGGCGTGATGGAGGACCTGCCGGGCGAATACCGCCGAAACGCTCTTGTCTTCGAGTGGGATTCGCTCGCCCCAAGCCGTAAGCACTTCGATCGGCAACCCAACCGCAGCTAACCTGCGAATTGCACCCGCCCCCACCTCGTCGCTTGGATCCGGCTCTAGCGACACTACCCGCCATCCGGAGCGAGCGAGGGCGTAGCTCGCTATCCCGTTGCCGGATCCGACATCTAGTGCCTTGCGACCGGCACCGAGACCCAGGTGTTCTATCACTTTGCCAAACTCTTCGCTCGCGCGGTAGCGTTCCGCGGCCACTGCGACCGGGAGGTCAAAGTAGTTGTGGAGTACCGCAACGACGGTTCCGGGCTGCGCCCGATACCACCGTACCGCGTCCTCCCACGACATGGGCGTCTCAGAAGGCGCGATGCTAGTTGGCATCGACCGCACCGGCTC
>Ga0196964_10001866_pt1 | contig 10319 bp, 11 predicted proteins | sample S1_10metaG_FD_148615 | JGI IMG/M metagenome (GOLD analysis project Ga0196964, IMG submission 148615) | Soil microbial communities from Anza Borrego desert, Southern California, United States - S1_10 | ecosystem: Environmental > Terrestrial > Soil > Desert | place: USA: California | collected... | reverse complement strand
CTGAAGTCTTTTAAAAACGATGGCCGGAAAATTGCTGTTCTGGGTGATATGCGTGAACTGGGTGCTTCGGCTGAAGAAGAACATTCGGACGTTTTAAAAACAGCTTTTAAGGCTGCAGATTATGTATATTTAGCGGGCGACGAGTTTTTAAGAGCTTTTAAAAGTTTCGAAAGTAATGGCGCAGTGAATGTCCGCGCTTTTAAAAATAAGGGGGAACTTTTAGCAGAACTTTTAAAACTCGCTGAGCCGGGCGACGTGGTTTTGATAAAAGGATCACGTGGAATGAAAATGGAAGAAATTATTATAGAATTAAAAAACCAATTGGTTTTAAAAAGTTAATCAAAAAAATTATCACATTTTTTTATGAATAATTGATACGAAAAAGATGCTCTATCACCTCGCACTCTGGCTTGAGAAAATGTATCATCCGCCGGGTTTCGGCGTTTTCCAGTACGTCACATTTCGTGCAGCTGCGGCGACCATTACGGCGCTTCTCATTAGCTTTATCGCCGGACCACGCCTTATCAACGCTTTAAAAAACATGCAGCTTAGCGAGCAGGCAAAGCTGGAGCTTGAGCAGGTCGGCCTTCATGTAGCAAAAACAGGAACGCCAACTATGGGCGGACTGATTATTCTCCTTGCCTTGCTTTTACCAACAGCGCTATGGGCAAATGTGCAGAATATTTACGTAATCCTTATCCTGTTAACAACGGCATGGCTCGGCGTTCTTGGCTTTCTCGATGATTATTTAAAAGTAGTGAGAAAGTTGCGAAAAGGGCTGATTGGGCGCTATAAGATCATTGGGCAAATTTCTATCGGGTTAATTGTCGGCTGTACGATCTATTTTTATCCTGAACTCTTCTCAGCCGATTTTGAGCCTTTAAAAACTGTTACAACAGTTCCTTTTCAAAAGAATATCAACTTTGACTGGGGCTGGCTGTATATTCCTGCAGTTGTTTTTATCATGACGGCCACGTCGAATGCGGTGAATCTTACGGACGGAATTGACGGGTTGGCGATTGGCACAGTGGGGATTGTTGCGCTGGCAATTGGCGTGATCGCTTACGCTACGGGGAACGCATTCTTTGCTGATTATCTCAATATTATGCACCTGCGCGGTTCGGAGGAACTTGCTATTTTCTGTGCAGCGCTTGTCGGAGCGGCGCTTGGATTCCTGTGGTTCAATGCGTACCCGGCGCAGATATTTATGGGTGATACGGGTTCATTGGCCCTTGGCGGTGCCATCGGCGGTTTGTGCATCCTCATCAAAAAAGAGTTCTTAATTCCGATCCTCGGCGGGATTTTCTTCCTTGAGGCAATGACGGTGATCCTGCAGGTGATGTATTTTAAATACACGAAGAAAGTGGAAGGCGAAGGCCGCCGGTTATTCCGTGTAGCGCCGCTCCATCACCATTTTGAAAAGGAAGGCTGGCATGAGTCGAAGGTCGTGATGCGCTTTTACATTATTGCTATCATGCTTGCGATTTTCACGGTCACGACGTTTAAAATTAGGTAGATTAATCTTTGAAAATTGGATTTAAAAATAAAAAGGCGCTTTTAAAAGCGCCTTTTGTCGTTATAGATATTTGTGCAAGAAACTATTTAATCAAGTCAACTTCTTCGGCATTTAGTACTTCGTATGTTGAGCCATAACGATGCACAAACGCAATGATTTTCATGTGTTCGGGTTTCCAGTCTTTACCAGCAGGAATTGTGTATGTATAGTTTTTTGTAAATTTTGCGCCAGCAGCAATTGGTGCGGTAGAAAGCTGATCGCCCCAGGTGGAATTCACCGCGCCGCGAAGGACATGCATGTGGACGAAATCAGGAATTTCAGATGGTGTTTTGCTGTAATCCGTCTGTCGAGCTATAATACTGTCCTCGACAAGATATACAGCCAGGTAAGCATCAGGTTCAGCTGCTTTTAAAAACTCTGTGATAGCTTCAAGTGTGAGAGTCTTCGTCGCTTTATTAAATTCCGGCTTCAAGGAAATCCCGAGAACAGGTTCTTTTGCAAGCACTTCCTGTACTTTCGTACCCCATGCTGGATCCGGAGTAGCCTGTGTCTTTGTTGGATACCCGATTCGGCTAATCATGCCCTGAGGGAGTCCAGCACTTTCTAATCCAAAAAAGTTATCCAAAGCAGTACCAACTTCAGTTCTAAAATCATAGTCATTCTTATTGGGCTTGGGCTTTGCAAAAAAACCAACATGAACGCCCATTATTACGACGCGATTTTTGTATAAATCATAAAGTTCTTTAGCCTGATTTGCCGCACGGGGGCAATTGCCACAATAAAACCCTGTATAGTCCTCAATCAGCACCTTCTGCACATATTTCTGCGTGGTGTCAATCGGCGTATCTACACCTTCCTTATATGGCGCTTCCACAATATCGCACGAGGAAAATATCGCCGCTGCGAATAAAACAGGAAGAATTTTTTTCATATAAAAACCTTTTAAAAATGGTTTTAAAATTTCTTTAAAAAACTTTACTTTAAAACTCAACATTTAGAATTCACATTTGACATTTAACACATTAAAACGTACTTGTCACAGATAATTGTGCTCCGTTAGAAGCAGGTACCAAACGGCACACACCGCCGACGCAGAGAATCCCCGCGCGCTGCCGGCCCCAGCCCGCCTGGATGCGCGTGCCACCAAACGCATACGCCACAAGCGCCGTTCCGTAGTGGAATTGTTTGCCCGCATCAGGATTGCCGTAATTCCACTCGTCAAAAACGGTGAAGAACCAGTGTGGCGAGATCGTGTATTCCGCCATTGCAAACGCCCAGTTGCCCATGTCCTGCTTTGTGCTCAAATGCTGAAACTCGGTGCGGATAGCATTCTTTGACGAAAGCTTGTACGTCATGTCGAGGACAAAAATATTGGAATTCACTTGGCCATAGCCGCTCACACCTTCGATAATGTCTTTGTTGTAATGAAAGTTGATATATGTGAGCTGCGTTTTAAATTTCGGCGTCCACGTTTTTGAAATATCAATATTGAAATCCTGGAAGTACAAAACCTCGCCGAATTTTAAAAACTCGGAATCGTAGCGGAATTCATCAATGCGTGTCGTGTCGAGCGAATGTACTTTTGAAAAATTCGCAGTAATCGTCGTGCCATAGTCGCCGCCGAGCATTGTCTCCGGCGCGAATGTGTATGTACCCTCGAGCTGGTACCCAATCTCGCCGTTTGGTTGCGTAGCGTATGGATACAATGTCGGCAGACGGTATGTATGCTGGCGCGTCACCGGCGGCAGAAAATTCAACTGAAGATTTGTCACCTGCGCCGTCCTGTCGCTACGGAAATCCATATTGTCCGTTCTTTTAAATTCTGCTGTTAGACCAAATCCTGTTCCGGCGTACGTGCTGGAAAGGAATAGCGTATTTCCGGGATTGTACGAAAGTCTGTTTGTTGAAGAGGGATCATTGTATTTATACGCGTATTCGCCGTTAAGCGTCCATTCACCGATGCCAAGCGCTGTACGGCCTGCGAGCGCAAGGACGTTCTCAGGTAGCTTATATATCGGATCCTGATCCGTCTGATATTTACTTACAGCGCTTCCGCCGAGGCGCAGACGAACGATATCTGGCAGGAAATCAGGCGCAAACTCATTGAAATCAAATTCGCCGTCAAGCGCGCGAACAATCCCCGGCCCAAGCGTAAAAAACGAACGCTGCTTGCCAAGCAAGCCAATAAGGCGAATCCCGTTCGTGGGCTGGTAGCGCAGGCGTACTCCATCGAAGGCATTATCGTAACCGAGCTGGCGCTCTTCGTACGCGCGCAGGATCAACCCGTTGCCAAACTGCTCGTAAAAATTCCCAACTGTCGCCTCAAGCGAGTGATCGTCGGTAAAAATCGTTGCATAACGATAGGGAATTCCACTGCCCGTATAGCGTCGGTCAAAGCCCAGGAGCGGATTGAGGTACGACTCATAACGCAGCCCTGCCTGAAAATTTTCCTGCTGATAAATAAGGTTTAAAAATCCGTTTGAAAGCACTTTTTCTGGAACGTCTGGTGTGCCGATGGCGCTATCTTTCACGTACGATTGTACGTCTATCTGGAAGTTACCGCCGATTGTTCCGCCGCCGACTGCCGTTTGGGCGTGTGCTGCGCCAAACGCTGTTAAAAATACTAATGCGCTGTTTTTAAAAGCTTTTACAAAGGAACCCACGTAGAAAACTCTCTGCTTTTTAAAAGGAAATGTGATGAAGTTTTAAAAACTGCAAATTACCATTTTTTTCCGTGAGAGTTTTAAAAATAACAAAAGCCGAAACGCAATTTGCATTCCGGCTTAAAAAAAACTCTTTTAAAAAATTAGTTTGAAGGCGTTGGCGTTAGAATATTCTTCTCAGCTTCTACCAGCTTTTTGATTTCCTCGTATAATTCATCTTCTGCGCCCGGCGAATACGTTGTATGCTGCTTTACGATTTCGCCTTTGCTGTTGAGCAAAAATGTGTGAGGCACGTTGTTTACGTTCATTACTCTTTTAAAATCCCCATTCGGATCATTATACACCTCAAAATTCCAGCCGCGACTTTTCACGAATGGAGCTACTTTATTGGTATTGCGGGCATCATCAATAGAGATGGCAATAAGCTTCACGCCGGTTTCTTTTTGCCACACTGGGTAGAGCGTGTGGATGGCATTCAGCTCCTGGATGCACGGTTTACACCATGTAGCCCAAAAGCTCACAATCATTGGTTTCCCGTCGTTTTGAAAGGTCGCCGTGCTGACGGATTCACCTTTTATATTTTTAATTTGCGCAACGGGGATTGCTGTTTTTGGCGATTCGTCACCTGGCATAAAGCTCATGCACGTGAGCGAAAGAGCGGCAACTGCGAAGAATTTTTTCATAGAAAATTTTTAAAAGAAGAGGTTATGAAAAGAAATGTTTCTTTAATTTTTTTGTAAGAATGAAGAGAGCGACGATTAGTTTAAAATAATCATTTTTGGTGTTTTTAAAAAAGAGTGGTAGTTTTCGTTTTTTACAACAATTATCATTTAAAAAGACAGGAAATAGCATGACGTGGGAAGAAATAATGCGCGAAATGCCCGGACAGATTTTGGACGGACAGGATTACCAGAAAACTGGCCGAGTATATTCGGTATTTTATAATATGGATGCTACGTGGACAATCTACGAATCTACTGCGCAAAGCCGCTCGGAAGCGGACATTCGCGAGATCGGAACATATAACGCTTATCAACTCCGACAAGAACTCCGCAGCCTCGGCTTTAAAGCACCCTTGGAATGGCATGATATTGAGAAACTTGAGCTGCCATTCATGGAAGAAGATGAGGATTTCCATTTTAAAGATGGCCGCACAATTCGCCATTGATAAGTGACTTTTTAAAAGAAATCCTTCTGTGCTTACTGCACGGAAGGATTTTGTTTTGGAATTTAAAATAACAGAGAAACAATGAAACTAATCATGACAGCGATTTTATTTCTAACTACAGAACTGCTGTATGGCCAATCTTTTGAAGGGACTTTGGTTTATAAAGCAGATTTCGAATTTCATATTTCGGAAAAAATGGCTCAAATGGGCATAACAGAAGAAATGATGAAAGAAAAAATTAAAAATGACGGCTCTTGGTCGGATAGTATTAAAACGAGCTATAAACAAGGAGAATATATTACTTATACTAATTCTATTCCCCAGTCTTGGTCGGTCTATAAACAAAAGGACAATAAGCTTTATTCCTTTCAGAATGGGGAAGCCTCGGACATTTGCACTGTTACAGACGCTTCTATTGACTTGGAATTTCAAATGACAGGCAATAAACCAACAATTGAAAAACTAGACACTTTAGTCGAATTAAACGGAATGAAATGCGAAGTTGTAAGAGTTAGATGGCAGGCAGGAATATATGACTATTATTACAATAATTCGTTTTTAAATGTTAACTATAAGTTATTTGAAAAACATGTCTATGACGGGTGGGCTGACTTTTTGAAAATTTCAAATTCATTGCCCGTTAAAATAGTAAAATCTGTTAATAGTTTGACAACGGTGACATTAACACTAGTTAGACATTCTCAGCAAACAATTGACCCAAAGCTTTTTACAATACCAAAACTGGTTACGGACAAAGATTTAAACATATTCAAAACTGGTAACAGAGAAATAATGAGAATAAAAAAATAACCGGTGCTAACCAATATTATAAAAAAAGTACCTTTAATTCTAACCAAGTAAAAGAGAATATCCTTCTTCGCGAACGTACAGGAGGATTTTTTTTTGAGTTTTAAAAGCTTCATAATTCTGTAAAGATGTCGTTTGGCTCAATGCCGTTTTATTATTCATAAAAATTGGCTCTTGCTAAACAAAACTGGTAAAATTTGCAAAGATTATGCAATCGCACCAATCTAGAACTAACACGTAAGAATAGATGAGCGTGCAAGATCGAAAGTAAAGATTTATTGAAAAAAACGCCTATCAATGGTTAATGCAGTAAATAAATTAGCAAGAGAGCCCAAAATACTGTTTTTAATAGATGCGTTAGGAGCATTGCTCTCTGCATTCCTGCTGTTTGTGGTATTGAGGAATTTCAATGAATATTTTGGAATGCCGGAGACAATTTTAACGTACCTTGCAGCAATAGCTGCGTTACTTTGTACATACTCAATGGCCTGTTTCCTTTTCCTTAGAAGTAATTGGACGCCTTTCGTCAGAGCAATTAGTATCGCAAATTTGCTCTACTGCATTTTGACGGCGGGACTATTGATAAAATACTTTACAATAATGACGTTTTTCGGATTAACCTACTTTCTACTAGAAATAGCACTTGTTTGTGGACTTGTTTATATTGAACTTAAAGTTGCAACAAGAATTAAACAATAAGAATTAACAGCAATTTTTGATTAGTTTACATGACTATAGATGCTTAGGAGACTAATAGTAACAGAAATTTCAACTGCATATTTCAAACCGGAATTAAAAAATTTGTAACCAGACAGGTATAGTACGGATTCTTCTTTTAAAAAGTAATAACCTCAATTTTTTTTGAAAGAACTAACCACCACCACGTACCATGAAAAAGTTACTTTTCACCCTGCTGGCAATTGCATGCATTCAGACATCCAATGCGCAGACGTTACCACCAAAGCAAGCATACCCGTTTACTGTAAAGCAAATCCACAGCGGCCATAGTCTCACTGACCCGCTTTTTTATCCTCACTGGCCGGGGCAGTATGTCAATCTTATGACCGGCGTTAGGGGCGTCTGGGCGGGCGATGCAATAGGAAAATCCACAATGCCCGGCTCAGCCATGAAGGCGCGCTGGGAAACGCCTCCCGGATATGGTGCACCGGATGCGCGGCATGGCATTAAAAACTGGGAGCTTCTTTGTATTACAGAACGGGTTCCACTGCTCTATCCCGGCGGGAATTCGCAGCAATGGTATCTCGACGGTATCCAGGAGCAACGCCAGCATCTTTCGCTTTTTGTCAATAATGCATGGAATAGCGGTAATAATGGCGCCGGTGCCCCAACACTCCTGTGGACGACCTGGACGAACATAAACAACTCCGATGGCCCATGGAGACAAATGCTCGAAACGATGGGCGCAGAATGGGAATCCATGCAGGACTACGCGAACGCTAACCGACCAAGTGGCGCCCCACCGGTGTATCTCATTCCGGGGCACAAAATGATGGCAAGATTATATGATGATATACAGGCCGGAATTGTACCCGACATCACCAATATTTCACAGTTCTTTTCTGATAATATTCATACAAATGAGCTTGGAGCCTATGCAATTGCGATGATTCACTATGCCTGCATCTATAATAAGAATCCCACGGGGCTTCCAAACAACTTACTGCCCAATGCTCCCATAGGAACGCCTATTCCATCGAAGGCACTCGCAACGTATCTGCAAACAATGATCTGGGATGTTGTTACAAAATACGACCGGACGGGCATAGCGAGTTCATCTACGGCCGTTGCCACTGACGTTGAAAATGAGGCTACATGGAATGTGTTCCCAAATCCGGCAAGTGACTTTTTGTTTATAGATGGAGTGAATGTTACAAACGGTGATAGAACCTATATCTTCAATAATTTAGGAGAAGTTGTCTACTCGGGAAATGAGAATAGAATTGACATTGGGCATTTAGTGCCGGGGCCTTATTTTTTAAAAGCAGGTAGTAGAAATGCTACATTTATTAAGAAGTAGCAGATATTGAGCTGGCAATATTGAGAAAAGCGATTGATATGGTATATTTAAGGTTTGGGCGCTTATTAAATCTTTAGTATGCTAATTCAAATCTGTTTATAGATCATTTCCTACTTTAAATCTGCTATTATATATATGAAGAGACCGCTTACGGTTATATCACTTTTAGCAATAGTGCTAAATGCTTGTAACGATAGTGCCACCGATACGAAAAATACCAGATTAGGGAACGTACAAATTGCGAACACGATAAAATATGAAGGTTTACAAGGTACTTGGGTACATCACTCTAAGGGAGGGTTTACATTAATCGAGATAAAAGATACTTCAGACGTTATCTATTACCAATTCGCAGATAGAAAAGCTACAATTGATACAGTTACGGCTGATCGCTATTGGTACTACACATCAAAGGCAAGAATGGGTTACTGGAATAATGTGAATAATCCAGTAAAATCAAACGTGGACATTTGGATATCTACTGACAGATATCGTATTGACTACCAAGTTAAAGGTGACACGTTGATTGAGTTTGATAAAATGGGTGAACAGGAAAGATTTATAAAGGTCACAAAATGACAAGTAAAACATCGATTTCTTAACAAGGCGTATGCATAGTTAAAGAAAAATCCTTCCACGCATCACGCACAGAAGGATTTTTCTTTTAAAGAACACCCCGTTTTTAAAAACTTCGAAACTTCACAGCAATCTTGCCGGGTAGAAGTTCACCCAGGCGCGTGAGCCACGTTTCGCCACCATGCTTTGCGATCTCGCGCGAGTACGGGAAATACATGTACGTCGTTGCAATTGTCCGCGCAAGTACGAGAGCCGTTGCTGCGGCGATCACACCAACGCTGTTCATGCCAAAAATCCCAAAGAGTAGAATTATTACCGTAAAGCTCACATCTATCATCGTGGATATCGTCACCGGAACATTCGTTTTTGTTTTTAAAAGAATCGAGCGCTGCCATGAAAGTATCGCTGTAAATGCCGGAAGCACTACCATAATTCTCGCCGGGATCACGGCAAATTCCGACAGCTCCGGCGAAAGCCCGATTACTTTTTCAAACCAAAACATGCTGAGCGGTGTGAACGTGAGAATTCCAAGCGCAGTGATCGTACAGCCCGCGATCATAAAAGCGAATTTGCGAAGCTGCCGGTAATGTTCAAATTTGTCGCCGACAAGCGCCATCGCCGCTTCCTGGAAGGACATTCCAAAACTGCGGAAGACAAATACCATCGAATCCACCACCGGCAGCACCGCAAGCGACTCGATCGGCAAGCGCCCCTGACCTATAAAAAATGTTGTGATCGGCCCGACCGACATGCCTATAAATGATGTCAGCGCCAGTGGGTAATAATATTTCGCGATCTGCCCATAGCCAAGCTTTTCTGCGGGAATCACATTTTCCTCGCGCATATATTTTTTCATGGTGGAGTGGGCCATAAAGCGCGTTGCGATGGACTCAAACAGCACGCCGGCAGCAAGTCCTGACGCACCGATGATCACACCGTCCGCATCTTTAAAAAACACTGCCCCGATTCCCGCCACCGCAGCCATTACTAGCAGGCGGACAACAGTCCCATACGCCACGCGGCGCGTCAGGTTGTTTTTGATTAAAAGTCCCTGGTAGAACCGCCGGAAGCCAATTGCCGCAGGCCATGTAATTAAGCATACGAGCCCTGCATACATCAGCCGCCCGATCTCCGCCGGGAGCTTCATCAGCCCAAATGCGAGTGCGTCAAATACTGGCGGAATGAGCAGGATCAGCATGATCGCCGTAATGATCGCATTCAGCGCGTAGGTGAAATTCCGCATTTTTAAAAATGTGTACTTATTCTCCACCATCGTGATCGCGGCACTCAGGATCATCAGTATCGGCGACTCCACGATCATCGCAATAGCTGTCGCGGCGCCATAGGCCGCAAGGTTGAATTTCGGATCAGCGAGATGCGCGATCACTGCGCCGAGAAACGGTCCTTCCAGCGCCATCATCAGCCACGTAGCCGACAGAGGTGCCCAGAAAACGAATATTCTTTTAAACGATAATTTTTCAGCTATGGGAGACATTTATAATAAATCCACAGAATTTTTTAAAGGACAGCCAATGACGTTCTATCGGCAGG
>Ga0196964_10001865_pt1 | contig 10322 bp, 7 predicted proteins | sample S1_10metaG_FD_148615 | JGI IMG/M metagenome (GOLD analysis project Ga0196964, IMG submission 148615) | Soil microbial communities from Anza Borrego desert, Southern California, United States - S1_10 | ecosystem: Environmental > Terrestrial > Soil > Desert | place: USA: California | collected... | reverse complement strand
ATGCGATGCGTGTCGCCGTCATCGAAGCGGATCTCGCCGCGCAGAACGCGATCGTTCTGGACCGCATCGCCAACGACCTGAAGGATGCCATCAACAGCACCGTTCAGATCAAGGACGGGCCGGGCGGCCCCAATTCGCGCATCGAGTTCCAGAAGTGCCTGGGATACACGAATGGTTTCGTGCTCTCGGAGCTCATCACGTACTACGAGGAGCCGGGTGAGCGCATCATGAACGGCGTCGGCGAACTCGAGCCCTTCGGCCTGTTGCGACGGATCGAAGGAACAGAAACGAGCGACATCACCGACAAGCTCCGCGGCGGATTCTCAACGCCGGCGCTGCAGTTCTCCCGTGACCCGCTCTCACCCACCAACGACGTGTTCATTATTTCTGTGACGCTGTCGCGCGGCGCGTTCTTTGTCACGCGGACAACGAAAGTGCAGTTGCGGTTCTAAGTGTCGTGTTGAATTAGTCCTGCAACGAAGACGCCGGGCATTTTTGACGTGTTCGAGGCGCGAGCGAGGAGCATATTCGTAGATCATCTGTGACGAGCGAGCAACGAAGAACACGTCAAAAAGGACCAAGTATTCGTTGCAGGACTAATTCAACGCGACACTAAGCCGGAGGCACGCCCATGGTCCTCTCAACCACGATTCACCCGGAGCGCGGCGGAGCGCTGATCTCGGCGCTGATCGCCATTACGGTGATTGCGACGATGGCCCTCGGTATCTCCACGGTCACGATGACCAGCAACGGCGTCATCGTCGACACTGAAGACCGCATGCACGCGCTAATGCTCGCCGAAACCGGCGTGGCGCTCGCCTTCAAGAAGATCGACCAGGTTGGCGCGACGGCCTTCGAGAACTGGCCGGAGGATACCCCGTTCCTCGAAGAGTACATCCACGGCAACGATGTGGACACCGCGCACCGCTACATTCAGGTCTACAAGAAGAAGAACTCCGCGAACCGTCCGATGCTCCGCTCGATCGGCGCGGTCGAGAAGAAAGTCATCGTTGGCAACGTGACTCGCGTCCGACGCGAAGTGGAGGCGACGATCGGGTGGCAATCGCGGACGGGAGAGTTCCCCTCGGGCGCATTCGGCATGTCGAGCTTGGAAGTCGGCGGCAACTTCGGCACCGACTCTTATGACGCATCGGTGGGCGCTTACGACCCCGCATCGGCAGGGTTCCTAGGCCACGTCGGTACCAACGGCGGCATCACGATCAAAGGCAACAGCTTCTATGTTCGCGGCGATGCGCGCCCGGGGCCGGGCCAGGCTCCAGTCTCGCATCCGAATATCACGGGGAGTGGCGCACCGCTGCTTGAGCCTTACAGGATCAGCATTCCACAGTACCGCGTTCCTTCAGGCGCCAGCCGTTCGCAATCGCTGTCGCTGTCCGGGCCGTACGATCCGAACCTCAACGCCGCCGCTTATCACTGGACGGACATGATCACCCGCAATCAGGACACGATCACGGTGCAGGGCAGGGTGGACCTGTATGTCGATGAGACCATCGACATCAAGGGCGATCTGCGTCTCGCCGATCAGAACTCTGTCCTGAACGTGTATCACAAGTCCGGCACGGTCACGATCAACGGCGGCGGCGAGAGCAACTCAGGGATCGTGGAAGTGATCCCCGCATACACGATCGAGCACCCCGCAGAGACGGTCAATCATCCGTCCGCAACGCGTACCGTTGCCGCCAGCACCGACAACCAGGCGCCGCCGCCGACGTACGAGCACGAAGGCCAGCCGATCCCGACGTACAAGACGATCAAGGTGAAGGGAAAGTCACAGACCGTCGTCGATTACTGGACGATCAACCGCGAAGCGTACACGGAAGTCATTCCCGCGTGGACGGAGAACGTGCCGGAGCAGCGCATCACGCGCGACGGCGGGCTGCCCAGCAACTTCAACATCATCAGCCAGACCAGCGATGCGGTGAAGATGAACGGCAACAGCCGCTTCTTCGGAACCATCGTCGCGCCCAACGCAGAAGTCACCATCAATGGCAATGCCGATAAGTACGGCGCGGTGCTTGGAAAGACAATGGTGCTGCTCGGAACGGGAAAGTTCCACAACGACACGTCCGCGCGCTCGCCCGGAATCTCGCGCAAGGCCATGCTCCTCTCGATCCGTGAACTCCCTGTTTCGGAATAAACCAATGCGTTGTCATTCGCACCTGCTCATCCTTTGTTTCTCGCTCTGCAATCTGCTGTCGGCGGCTGACGCGCCGGCAGGCAGCGCTCCCGCAGGCGCGGCTGCTCTCATCAGCGCAGCGGCAAAAGAGAAACTCACCACCGCGTCTGCGGACAAGCTGACGAGAGAACTCACCTCGCTCGGCCTTCCTGCAATCCCGGCAGTGGTTTCGGAACTCGAGCGCGCCGCGCCGGTAAAGAGCGTCGTCGTCTGCCCTCTGATCACGGTGCTCGTCCGGCTGCATGCCACCGAGTCCGCTCCTTTGATGGTCAAGCTCGCCAGAGAGCAGGAGAACGAGAACGTCCGTGACGCGGCGCTCCAGGCACTAGCGGCATTCAAAGAAGCAGCGACGGTGCCGCAGATGATGGAACTGCTGGCCGAGGGGATCCGTAAGCCTTTAGCCGACAGCCACGCTGACTCGAAGCGCACGGAAGTGCTCTGCCAGACGCTGATCGAACTGAACAAGTCATACGAGTGTTCTCAGGTGTTCGCGAGCACCGTCGCGCACCAGGCCACAACCGCGTCCGAAGAACTCAAACTGCAGTGGGTCTACATCCTTCAGCACGGAACTTTCCGCTCCACCGAACGCTCACTCCTCAGCCTGACTCAGGGCTCCGCCGTGCATGTCGCTGCCGCCGCGGTGCAGGCGCTGGGCACGGCGGGTTCGCGCGCGACGGAGCCGCAACTCGCTGCTTTCCTGAGATCGAAGGAACGCAAGATCCGCGCCTCCGCGGCGCTGGCTGCCGGCAAGCTGAAGGCGGTCTCGGTCGTCCCGCAACTGATTGAGTTGCTCTCGGATAGAGAGCAGGATGTTCCCGAATCCGCGCTGTGGGCGCTGAAATCGGTCAGCGGCATGCAGTTCGGCCGTGACGCACAGCGCTGGCGCCACTGGTACGAAGGTGAGCGCGCCACGGCGCAGAAGCAATTGGATGCGCTGCGCGAATCTTTGACCGCGAAGGACAGCCGTGCCCTGGCCGTGACGCTTGAACAGATCTGCGCCATCGCGCTGCTGCGTGACAAGCTCTACAGCACTGTCATCGCGTACGCCGACCACACCGATGACTGCGTGCGCGCCGCTTGCTGCGCGGTACTGGGCGAGAGCGGCGACACGCGCGCAATGGTGAAACTCGCGAACATGATCGCCGATCCAAGCGCGGAGGTCTCTTTTGCCGCCTGGCGTGCTTTGAAATCCGCAACTGGCGAACAACTCCCCCGCGACCCGGCTCTGTGGCGCGAGTACGCGCAGAAACGAGGGATGTAACATGCCAACGCCCGCCACGTCCGCGCCCAAGCCGAAGGCCAAAGCCAAGCCGGCGCAGATCATCAGCGGCCTTCAACCGGCCACGCGCACTCACACCGTGATTGTGCTTCCCCCGAAGCCGTCCAAGCTGAAGCTGAAAGAGTACAGCATGCTGCTCGCCGCGTGCGTTCTGGTCGCAGCCGGGATTGCGATGAGTTTTTCGTCAAACATGGCCGTCGTTCGCGCCGAGAAACCGGAACCCTACACTGGCACGGGCGAAGAGCAGGCAACGCCGAGCGCTGCTCCCGCCATGGCTCCGGCACAAACAGCGGTGGCGCCTGCTCAGCGATCGTCCTTCCAGCCGCATCTGGGACGTTTGCGCCCAGCGAATCTTGTTGAGTCGCTCGAGGTCGACGGCCAGAAGCTCGATTTCGTCTCCTTCGGCGATCTCCGCCTACCTGCGAACGGCGGCGCGCTGACGGTCTACGTTCTTCTGCACGCGCAGCTCGACGACCGCACCGAGCAGGCATGGCGGCGTTGCGGCATGCTGCAGGATGAAGGCCGCACCGTCAGCCCATGGCTCCGGAAGGTCACTGTCCGCGACCAGAATACGCTCGACAACCTGATCGACTGGCACGTGGACAAAGTCGCTGTCCGCTAGACGTCAATCGAGCTTGTATTCTACGAACGGCGTCTCGCAAGGCCGCCCATACGCGAAGTGAATTGCTTTTCGCGCCGGCACAGCGACATACGCAACGGTCGTCCACATTTCGCGCGGATTGTCCCCATGCTGGCACACACCGCCGTGTCCGTGAGATGCCAGCACCGTCTTGACGCGCTCTACGGAGCCCGGCTGCGCCGCCATCAACGTCGTCAGCGACTCCGCGCGTGCCTGGCTGTTCTTCTCCAACTCCGGATCGCCAGCGGCGCTTTCGCTCGTGCAGAAACAGTTCACGGCAAATATCTTTCCGTCTTCGCCAGGATAACGCACGCCGCACCCGTCGGGTGACTTCTCGACCACCGCCAGATGCCCGCCCTTGTCCGCGAGTGTGATGTTCGCCGGATGATGCATGATCGGAATCTTGCGTAGAAGCGCGACGCCCTCCTCCACGTTCCGGCAAGCATCGCCGAGCCAGCGCAGAAGAATGTTGCACGGCGCTCCGTCGTTGTTGCGCACCTTCTTGACCACACTGGTGCCGCCAAAGGCAAGGCCCGCGCCGTTGACGAAGCAGTTCGCCCAAACGGTGCCCGGCCAGGTGACCCAGAGCATCGCGCCGCCGTCGCCGCTGTTTCTCCGGAACAAGGCGTGGTACCTCTGGCCGTCGCGTCCAATGTCGTTCGTCTTTCCGATCAGCGGACCATCGGGCGACTTAGCGAACGCGACGTTCGTGCAGAACGCGTTCCACTGCCAGATGTCGGCGATGCAGTTGTAAGCCCAAAGCCTTTCTTCAGGCACGCCGCTTCCGGCGGCAATACCGCGGAGTTCCTCCAGCAGGCCTGGTGCGTGACGCTCCAGGTTTGAACGCAGCCGCTTCAGCCCTTCCTGCGCCTTGGCATGATGCCAATCGTGTGAACCGAGGGTCTCCGTCACAACTTCCGCAATGACGACGGCGAGCTGCTCGCCATGCTGCCGCCCCTGCTCATAATACGAGCCCGAGACATTGACGATGCGCGGTGAGTTCATGGGAGTTGCCCTGCCTTTCTATTTTTTCCGGGCCTGAAGTCGGGAACGTTCAAACACACGCTGCCCTGCTCGATCGACTGCGCCGCGAGGATCGCCGGCGCGGCTGTCTCTGCAGCCGTATATACGTCGCAATACAGCGGCTGGTCGCGCAGCACCGCGTCGACAAACGTTGCAACCGGATAGTAGTCCATGCCGTCGTGGCCCGTGGCCGCTGCATCGGATGGACCGTCGTCCGCAGCGTCCCAGTCCACGTCGCGCTTGTCGTTCATCCCGGCGAGCCACATTTTGCCTTTTTCCGAGCGCGTGCGCGCCTGCTCGACCCAGCCGTTCACGCCGATCAGCCGGTTGCAGTGCTCGCTACCGCGCAACGTCTCGACGGTAAATGTCGTCGCGAGGCGCAGGATCGTGTCCTTTTCGGTGTGCATCAGCGCGACTTCGATGTCCGACTGCGGGAACCACTCGTGGCGGTAACTTTGCGGCCGCGTGCCCATCCCAGTGACGCGAACGACGCGGTCGTCCAGAATGTGCAGCAGCGGGCTGAGCTCGTGAGGCAGATAGAGAATGGAATGCCGCAGGTTCCAGAAGCGGCTTTTGATCAGCTTGCGCTTGCCGACCTGGTCAAAAGGCACGCGCGCACCGGTTTCCGCGTCGTGCCAGTAGCGGTCGTTCCCCATGCCGTGCAGGTATTGGCCTTCGCAGAAGAGCACCTTGCCGAGCTGTCCCTCGGAGACCATCTGCTTCCACTGCCGCGTACATGATGAGAAACGAACCTGCTCGGCGAGCTGGAACTTGACGCCGCTCTTCTCGACCGCGACCACGATCCTCCAGCAGTCGTCCATCGTGAGCGCGAGCGGAACTTCGGCGATGACGTGCTTGCTCGCGCCGACCGACTTCACGATCAAATCCGGCTGGTGCTCAGGCGCGACGACGATCGCCACGGCGTCGATGGGCGCATCCTCGAGCATGCGCTCAAAGCTTTCGTAGCAGCGCACATCCCCATCAGCGACGATCGCTTGCCCCGCCTTCAGCAGGGCGGGGAAGGTGTCGCACAGCGCCGTCACGTGGCAATCGCGAATGGATTTGATGTTGCGGAGCCACCCCTGCCCGCGCAGACCCAGCCCGACGAGCCCCAATCGTAAAGTCTTACTCATAGGTCGCTACGACCTCACTCTTGTCGGAGCTGCAGATGGCGCTCTGCATCGTTTCGCCGAAGCGCGGCGCGTTCTCGCTGCTCCCGTCACGTCCATTGACTGTGACCGAGCGCAGCCGCTTCCCGCCGTGCTCAGGCGGCAGGTTGAGCGTCAGGCCAGGGCACTCGCTTCCGCGCAGCGTGAAGCGCAGCCGCGAATTTTCCCACGAAAACTCCTCCATGCGCTGCGACTCGCGCGCCCTCCAGAAGTCATGCCAGCGGTCCACCGACCAGATCGGCAGCGCGAGCCGGCGCGCGTGCGACAGCAATCCATGGCCGAGTTCCCGCGAGTACTCGACGTACGGCTCCGGATGGATGCACACACAGATCGGCGCATGGTACTGCTGCGCTGCGTCGTCGAGCATGCACTGCGCGAGATACACGACTGCCTCGGGCGTGAGCTTCTGTCCCACGCCCTTGTTGAGCAGGCATGTCATGTCGTCGCTGATGTGTGTGGGCTGCTGGTAGACGCGGATCAGCGTGCCGTCTTCACGCACGAACGGCAGCGGCATCGCTGAGTCCACATTCACGTAGGGACCCCACTCGCAGGACTGCCCGTAGCGGCTGGCGAAGCAGTTCGCGTCCATGCTGATGCCCAGTCGCTCCCACAGCTCCGGCAGTTCCACGTATCCTGGCCAGATCGTGCTGTGATTGCGGACGGTCTTGACGGCCACGCCGAATTTCTCGCGCATCAAACGCACTTCGCACTCGGCGCGCGCGAGTTGCTCCGTCTGCGAGCGCCCCTGTGTCGGATAGAGATTTGGATGGACCGACACCGTGTGCCCCGCGCGTTCGTAGCTCTGAATCAGCTCGCGCGTGATGCTGGTCATCTCCGGGATGACGTAGAGATTCATCGTGCCGCCGGCCGCCGTGACGTCCTGGAGCTCCTTCTGATTGGCCGATTGCGGCGCTCCGTCTTCGTCGCCACTGAAGATGAGAACGGAATTCCGGTTCTCCGGCAGGTGCCAGACAGTCGGAACCGGAGCGCGCTCGCTCAGCAAGCGCTTCACGACATTACAGAACGTCAGCGCGTGAAGGTCGGCTGTCGGTTGCCAATAGGCGTCGGTTGGCGGATTGGGTTCATGTAGATGAACGCTGCGCGGAAACCGGTCGCCGGGTGGAATATAGTTCGCCCGGCGCGGCATTCCCTGCCGCAGGCGCGCAATCGTGAGCGCCGGATCGTACCCGAACACCACAAGTCGGCCGCGGCCCACATTGCTGCTGTAGATCGCCGGGCACTCGCTGGCCATGTCGCCATCAACGTACTGCCAGGCCCAGACGTGCGCCCCGAACTCCCCTTTATATGCAACGGAGGGCGCCGGATTCCAAAGCGTCTTGCCGCGCGCCGGCTTGCAGAGCGTCGCCGAGAGCCGCACCCGCGTGTGCGCATCCCGCGCCTCGAGCCGCCGGAGACCGGCCTTCGCGGCGAGATCGTCGTTTGGGCAGACCGCGATCACCTTCCCGCCAGCGGAGAGGAATTCTTCGATACCTTCGGTCGGGGACCCCGGCGAGACCACAAGAATGTCTTCAGTTGAATCCGCTGCGCGAAGAGCGGCGCTCGGATCTGCGCGTTCGACGAGGTAGACGCCCCACGCGCGCAGGATCGCGCCCAGGTAGTGGGATTCATCTCGCGGAGACCCGGGAACCAGCCACACCTTCATGGACGCATCCTCTTAATTTGTTCGCAATTCGACTTAATCTGCAGTAATGTACCCCGCGTACGACTGAGTTCGCAACTAATTCGACAATTTTCCAGCCGCCGACCTTGACGCGAAGCCCCACTCCATGTTATGTTCGGAATGCGAACTTAATAGAGAGAACCATGCGAGAACTCCTCAAGCAACGCGCTGTCCTCCAGCTCATCAACAGCGGCCGCGCCACAAGCCAGATCCACATTTCACAGGCGCTGCTCATCGCGCGAAACACCGTCAACGACATCATCCAGGAGATGCTCGAAGACGGCTTGATCGAACAGACCGCGCTGCAGCGCCACGGCCGCGGGCGGCCGATCCAGCACTACCGCTTGCGACAGCGCAAGCCGATCATCGCGATCCAGTGGCACGGCTCGGTCTACAACGCAGCGCTGTTCAAGAACGGCAGCGCCGGAACGCTGCATCGTCGGAATTCGCCCCTCTTATCGCGCCCTTCCGATGCCCTGCGCGCGTTGCAGCAGCTTCGTGATCGCATTTTGCAGGAAGCCGGCCTCGCCTTGAAGGACATCGCCGGGATCGTGCTGGCGCTGAACGCCGTAAAAACACGGAGTGGCAGTTTCTCGAGCTCGGTCATCCCGTGGGTGCGCGAGCTCACTGCCGAACAGATCAGCGAGGCGCTCGGCTGCACCGTCAGAGTGGATCTCACGAATACTGCCGTCGCCGCTGAGATGCGCGCACGATCCAGCGAGAACGCGCAGACGCTTGCGATCCTCAACGTCGGCGACGGCGTCAGCGCGCACGGCGAAAGCGTCGAGCATACCTGGGGCACGCGGCACACCTTCCGCGGCGAGCTCGGGCACATCGTCGTCGATCCGAGCGGGCCGCAGTGCGGCTGCGGAAACACGGGGTGCCTTGAGGCGCTCATCTCCGGGCCGGCGATGCTGAAACGCGTCGAAGCGCTGCCCGCGGGCGCCGCGCGCGATGAACTGCGCAAAGCTTCCGAAGAATCATTGCAGTCGATGTTCGATGCGCTCGAGCGGGTCGATGCGGCCGGAGACCGCACCGCCGAGAAACTCGTCGGATCTTTCCTCGACCGGGTGGGCTGGGGCCTTGGGACGCTGGTGAATGTCGTCGGACCGGATGTTGTGGTCCTGACCGGATACGCGCTTCAAGGGCGCGTGAAATGGCACGAGCGTGTCCGCGCCGCGGCGGTCCGTTACGCCATCGCACCGACGATGGAGACGGTGCGCCTTGAAAGCCCGCGCGCAACGGTCGAGGACCAGCTTGCCTTGCTCGCCGGGAACTTTGTTTACCTGAGCACGATCGAAGAACTGCAGCGTTGAAACGGAGCGTGCGATGAAAATTCGTTCACTGAAGTTGAAGGACAGAAATTTCGGCGAGCAGTGGTCGAAGGAGGTCGAGCACCGCTGGAACTACGACGACTTTCTGCGCCGCAAGGAGTGGAAAGAGGATTGGATCAGCTTCGATGGCGTCGTGTACCACCGGCCGACGCAGCGCGTGTACTGCGGCATCACGAGTTTCGCGGGCGACATCTTCAAGGCGTATGACATCGCGCGCGGCGAGTTCGTCGATCTTGGATTCCAGCACGTAGGCGACAAGTACGACGCGAAGTTCCATCGTTCGATGGAACTCACCCGCGATGGCAAGTCGCTCTTCGTCGCCACAGCGTTGCTGCATGATATTGACCGCTACTTCGACGCCCCCGGCGGCAGCATCTATCGACACGACATTGCTTCCGGAAAAACGCAGAAGCTCTGCACGCCAATTCCGCATTGTTACATCCAGTCGATCGCACTCGATGAACGCCGCGGGTTGATCTATTCGATGCATTTCACGCCCGAGTACTTGTCGCGCTACGACGTCAATAGCGGCAAGACGAAGATCCTCGGCCTGATCGGCAGCGGAATCACTTTCGGACAAGGCGAGAACCTCGTCATCGACGACGACGGCTGCGTCTGGAGCGGCTGGACCGCCACGCGCGCCTGGCAGAGTTCGCCGGGCCCCGACGCATGCAGGCTCTGCAAGTACGATCCGCACGAAGACCGCATGCACTTTTTTTCACGCGGTCTGCCGCGCGCCGACGGCGAGTACGGCAATTCACGCGTCGAAGGTCTGTTCGACCTCGGCACCGGGTGTCTGTACGCCTCGGCCGGAAACGGCTCGCTCTATCGCCTCAATCCGCGCACGGGGGAATGTGTTCTGCTCGGCACGCCCATCGCGGACCGGCGCTCACGCCTGACCTCGCTGGTGCGGCATAAAGACGGCTTCGCCTATGGCATCACCGGCCGGGATGGCGAATGCCGCCTCCTCCGCTTCGCTATCCATCGCGAGAAGTACGA
>Ga0196964_10001864_pt1 | contig 10322 bp, 6 predicted proteins | sample S1_10metaG_FD_148615 | JGI IMG/M metagenome (GOLD analysis project Ga0196964, IMG submission 148615) | Soil microbial communities from Anza Borrego desert, Southern California, United States - S1_10 | ecosystem: Environmental > Terrestrial > Soil > Desert | place: USA: California | collected... | reverse complement strand
GGTCTGGTTCCCAGATGTTCCCAGAATGAGCGGAACGCGCCGGGAACATAACTGGGAACAAGGGAACGCCAGACCCTTATTTCACAAGGGTTAGTCAGGCGCGGCTTGCGTTGACATCGTAGGGGTCGCTGGTTCAATCCCAGCCGCGTCCACCATTTCTCCCGTAAAATTCGACCACGTGCTGGTCGGCCGTGCCCGTCTCTAGACGGCTTCGCGTGCCGCGCGGGATTTTACGACACCGCTTGACTCTCTCCCCCTTCAGGGCGGCATATGATGAGAACATTAGGTGAACATTTTGCCCGCCCCTACCAAGCTCCAGCACCTGCGCGACCAACTCGCGACCCTCGCCCCGCGAGGGCCGGGTGAGGCTTGCGCCTCGTTCGTGCTGGGTGAGACGCGGGCGGATAGGGCGGCGGGACCTTTGATCCGCACCGGTTTGCACGAGGTCTACGCGGCCTCCGGCCCCCATGCGGCGTCGGCCAACGGCTTCACGCTGAGCTTGGCCTTGCGCGCCGCCCTGCCGCCCCTGGTCTGGATCTACGACGAGCAGGCCCTGCACGAGGCGGGCGGCCCTTACGGGTCGGGTTTGCAGGAATGGGGGCTCGATCCGGCGGACCTGCTGCTGGTTAGGGTCAGGAAGGCGCAGGCCTTGCTGGCGGCGGGAGAGGAAGCCCTGAAGAGCGGCGCCGCGGGGGCGGTGCTGATGAGCGGCTGGGGCGAGTCCGCCGCCTACGGCCTGACCGCAAGCCGTCGTCTGGCCCTGGCGGCGCAGGCCGGAGCCTCAACGGCCCTGCTGGTCCGGTCGGACGCCGAACCCGGACCCAGCGCCGCGGACACCCGCTGGTCGGTGGCGGCGGCGCCCTCGGTCGCGCTGGAGGCTAAGGCGCCCGGGCGCCCGGCCTTCCGCGCGGCCCTGCTGCGAAGCCGGAACGGATCGGCTGGAGGGGAGTGGATCATGGAGTGGGATCGTGAATCGCTATCGTTCGTCGAACCGGCGGCACCTGGCGGTGTGGTTTCCGTTCCTGCCGACCGACCGGCTGCTCGTCGGGCGGGCGGAGCCCCCCGTCGCGCCGCTGGCGGTGGTCGTTAAGGACAAGGGCGCGCTCAGGCTGGGAGCGATCGACTCCGCCGCGGCGGCGATCGACCTTCATCCCGGCATGACCCTGGCCGACGCCCGGGCCCGGGTTCCCGGGTTAGAGGCCGTGCCGCACGACCCGGCTGCGGACGAGGCCCTGCTGAAACAGGTTCTCGACGCCTTCGGCCGCTTTTCGCCCATGGTGGCGCCCTGCCGACCCCACGGCCTGATGCTGGACGTGACCGGGTGCGCCGGCCTGTTCGGTGGGGAGGCGGCGCTGTCGAGCCGGGCGCGAGCGCTGGCTGCGCGAGCAGGGCTTCAGGCGCGCACCGCGCTCTCCCGGACGCCGCAGACGGCGCGAGCCATGGCTCGGTTCGGTCCAGGCGGCGTCGTCCCCGAAGGCCAGGACCGCGACGTCGCGCGCGGCCTGCCGATCGAAGCCCTGGAACTCACGGCCGAGGACGCCCTGGCGTTGCGGCGGGCGGGCCTGGTCACTCTTGCCGACCTGGACGACCGCCCGCGCGCCGCCTTCGCCGCGCGGTTCGGGCGCGATTTTCCCGGCCGCCTCGATTTGATCCTGGGGCTCGCCGACTCTCGGATCACCCCTCACAGGCCGGCGCCTCCGGTGGTCGCTGACCGCGTTCTGGCCGAACCCGTCTTGACCGACCAGGCGGTCGACGCCGTGCTGACCGACCTGCTGTCGGACGCGGCGGGCGACCTGGAACGGCGGGGATGCGGAGCGCGGCTGTTCGTCCTGACCTTCTTCAGGGTTGACGGCCGGGTTAGGCGGGTCGGGGTTGGAACCGCCCGCCCCTCCCGGGACGCCCCAACCGTGCTGCGCCTGTTCAAGGAACGATTGGCCTCCTTGGCCGCGCCGCTCGATCCCGGTTTCGGGTTTGACCAGCTGCGGCTCCAGGCCGGTCGCCTTCAGCCGCTCTCGCCCCGGCAGGACGACTTCCACGCCGCGCCGGCGAAGGCCGAGGCGCTGGACGCCCTCGTCGATCGGCTGACGGCCCGGCTGGGTCCGGACGCCGTGCTCAGGATCGAAGCGGAGGACTCGCATCTGCCGGAGCGCGCATGCCGCATGAAGCCCGCCGTACAGGTCGGGCGCGCCGCCGGCGCTTGGCCTGAGCGAGAGTCAGGGCAGCCGCCCCTGCGACCGCTTCAGCTGTTCGATCCCCCGCAACCTGTCGAGGCGATCTCCCTGGCGCCGGACGGCCCTCCCGCCCGGTTCAAGTGGCGTCGCGTCACCCATCAGGTGACCCGCGCCGAGGGGCCCGAACGGATTGAGCAGGAGTGGTGGCACAGGGACAGGGCGCGCGTACGCGACTACTACCGGGTCGAGGACGTCCAGGGACGACGCTTCTGGCTGTTCCGCGCAGGCCGGTTCGGCGACGAGCCGGAGCCCCGGTGGTACGTGCACGGCCTGTTTCCATGAACGTTCCGAACTATGCGGAGCTGGTGTGCGCCAGCAACTTCTCGTTCTTGCGCGGGGCCTCCCACCCTAAGACCCTGGTGCTTACCGCGATCCTGCACGGTCACACGGGCCTGGGGCTGGCGGACCGCAACAGCGTCGCCGGCGTGGTCCGGGCTTGGAGCGCCCTCAAACAGCTGCGCGCCGAAGGCTGGACGCCTCCCGACAAGGTGCGCGAGGGCGGCGCGCCCGGTGAGATCGGATGGCGCGAGGAGCCGCCGGCCGACCCTGCGGTCGCGGAGCTGGTGAAGGCGCGGGCGAACGCCTTCCGCTTGCTCACCGGGGCGCGTTTGGTTTTAGAGGACGGTTGTCCTGACGTCGTCGCCTACCCTGAGAACCGCGCCGGCTGGGGAGGGCTGACGCGCCTGCTCACGCTCGGCAACCGGCGTGCGAGAAAAGGCGAGTGCCTGCTCCGACTGAACGACCTGTCGACCCATGCGGACGATCTTCTGCTGATCGTGGTTCCACCCCGCCGCCTGGACCGGCTCGACACGACGCTGACCCGGCTCCGTGAAGCGCGGCCGGGCGCGGTGTGGCTGGGAGCGACCATGCACCGCCAGGGTGACGACCGTCGCCGCCTTGCACGCCTGAAAGCCATGGCCGAGCAAAGCGGTACGCCGCTCCTGGCCATGAATGACGTACTCTACCACCACCCCGGCGAACGCGACCTGCAGGACGTGCTGACCTGTATTCGTGAGGGCGTTTCGGTCGAGCGGGCCGGACGGCGTTTGCAGGCAAACGCCGAGCGCCATCACAAAACGCCCGGCGAGATGGCCCGACTGTTCGCCGACGCGCCAGAGGCGCTGGCGGAGACCCAAAACCTGCTGGCGCGCTCCGGCTTCGACCTGAAGCAGCTCCGCTACGAATATCCCGAAGAACCCGTTCCGCCCGGCTGGACGGCCCAAGCATGGTTGGAGGAACTGACGTGGAAACGCGCCATGTCCCGATATCCCGACGGCTTGCCGCTGAAGGTGCGGGAGCTGCTGAGCAAGGAACTGGCCTTCATCGCCGATCGGGCGCTGGCTCCCTACTTTCTCACAATCCACGACGTCGTGCGCGAGGCCGAGAACCGGGGGATTCTGTGTCAGGGGCGCGACTCGGCCGCTAATTCGGCGGTGTGCTACGTGTTAGGGATCACCAGCGTCGATCCGAACGCTCACGATCTGCTGTTCGAGCGCTTCCTGTCCACGGCTCGCGACGAGCCTCCGGACATCGACGTGGATTTCGAGCACGAGCGACGCGAGGAGATTATCCAGCACGTCTACGATCGTTACGGCCGAGAACGCGCGGGGATCGCCGCCACGGTGATCCGCTATCGACCCCGCAGCGCCGTCCGCGAAGTCGGAAAAGCGTTGGGGCTGACCGAAGACGTGACCGCCCGCCTGGCCTCTGTGCAATGGGGGCAGTGGGGCGAGAGCATACCCGACCACCAGATCGTCCAGGCCGGGCTGGACCCCGCAAACCCCATGATCCGCAGGGCCGTGGACATGGCGGAACGGCTGCTGGGGTTTCCCCGGCACCTGTCCCAGCACGTCGGCGGGTTCATCCTGGCGCGCGGCAGGCTCGACGAGCTGGTTCCGATCGGCAACGCGGCCATGCCGGACCGAACCTTCATCGAATGGGACAAGGACGACATCGACGAACTGGGCCTGATGAAGGTCGATCTGCTGGCGCTGGGAATGCTCACCTGCATTCGCAAGGCGTTCGACCTGATGCGGGCGCACGAAGGCGTCGATCACGATCTAGCCGCCGTCCCGGCCGAGCAGGCCGACGTCTACGAGATGCTGTGCAAGGGGGACTCCATCGGCGTCTTCCAGGTGGAGAGCCGCGCGCAGATCAACATGCTGCCGCGCCTGAAGCCGAGGAGGTTCTACGACCTGGTGATCCAGGTGGCGATCGTGCGGCCCGGCCCCATCCAGGGAGACATGGTCCACCCGTACCTGCGGCGGCGCTCGGGAAGCGAGCCGGTGACCTACGCCAGCCCCGGGCCGCCCCACGACCCTGACGAACTGAGGAAGGTGCTGGACCGGACCCTGGGCGTGCCGCTGTTCCAGGAACAGGCGATGAAGGTGGCCATGGTCGCCGCCGAGTTCTCGGAAGCGGAGGCCAACGGCCTGCGCAAGGCCATGGGCACGTTCCGCGGAGATGGAACCCTGCACGTTTACGAGCACCGCTTCATCGGCCGCATGGTCGAGCGCGGCTACGATCCGCAGTTCGCCCGCCGATGCTGGGAGCAGATCAAGGGCTTCGGCTCCTTTGGGTTTCCCGAAAGCCACGCGGCCAGTTTCGCCCGGCTGGTTTATGTCTCCAGCTACATCAAGCGCCGCCACCCTGCCGCCTTCGCCTGCGCGCTGCTGAACAGCCAGCCCATGGGCTTTTACGCGCCCGCCCAGATCGTCCGCGACGCCCAGGCGCACGGGGTCCAGGTCCTGCCCGTGGACGTGAACCGCTCGGCCTACGACAACACTCTGGAAGCCGGTCGGAACGGGCTGGACCTCCGCCTGGGCTTGCGTCAGATCGGCGGCTTTCGCCAGGACTGGGCAGAGGCCCTGGTCGCGGCGCGAACCCTCCCCTTCGACAGCCTGGAAGTCCTGAGGCGGCGGGCGCGGCTGCCGGTTTCAGCCCTTCGAAAGCTGGCCGACGCCGACGCTTTCCGCTCGATGAGGCTCGACCGTCGCGATGCGTTGTGGGCGGCGCGGCGCCTGCCGGACGACGACCCCCTGCCGCTGTTCACCGCCGCTGACGAGAGAGAGCTGGCGGATGAGCCTGACGCTCTTCTGCCCTGCATGAGCCTGGGCGAGCACGTGGCCGCGGATTATCAGACCCTGCGCCTGTCTCTGAAGGGGCACCCCCTGGCCGTCCTGCGCCCGGTGTTCGAGGCCGAGGGCGTGCTCACCTGCGCCGAAGTCGAGGCGAAGCGCTCCGGGCGGCGGGTGAAAACGGCCGGCGTCGTGCTGGTCCGCCAGCGGCCCGGAAACGGCAAGGCCATTTTCATCACGCTCGAGGACGAGACCGGCGTCATCAATCTGGTTCTCTGGGAGCGCACCTTCGAAGCCTTCCGGCGCGAAGTCATGGCCGCACGCCTGCTGGCGGTGGAAGGTGTGGTCGAGAAGAGCCCCGAGGGCGTCGTCCATCTCGTGGCCGACCGGCTTTACGATCGATCCGCGGAACTCAACCGTCTGTCCCCTTCCCACTCGCCCGCTATCCAACTCTCCGGCGCCGACGAGTTCGTCCGTCCCCAGCACCCTCGTGATCTGCGGGTGCTGCCGGGATCACGCGACTTCCACTAGGGCCGACGGCTCGGACATTCACCCCCGCTCCGCGACGTGCTCCGGCTTGCCCTTGCGCTTTCCGGAGGCGAGCTCCTCGAGCTGCTTCTCACTCATCGACTCGGCCATCGACTTGGACGCCCCCTTGAGCTTGGTCTTGGGGGTGTCGCCGCGTTTGGCGGACAGAGCGGCGCCGGCGGCTTTTTGCTGGGCTTTGGACTTGGCGGGCATGGGCTGTCTCCTGGTCTAAGGAAGACCTGGATCGAACGGCTACGGTTCCGCTACCCCGCCGCCGGCAACCGCACCATCGCCCGCAGCCCCCCCTCAGGCCGGTTGCTCAGGCGGATGTCGCCGCCGTGGTCGCGGGCGACGGAGCGGGCGACGGCGAGGCCCAGACCGACGCCGCCGGTGGAGCGGTTGCGGGAGGCCTCCAGGCGGTGGAAGGGCTCGAACACCTGTTCCAGCTCGGCCTCGGGGACGCCCGGGCCGTCGTCCTCCACGACGATCATCGCGGAGCCGGGGTCCAGGGCGAGGCCGACCCGGGCGCGGGCGCCGAACTTCACCGCGTTCTCGACCAGGTTGGTCAGCATCCTGCGCAGGCCGACCGGGTCGCCGTCGACGGTCGCCTCCGGGCCGGGGAGCAGGACCGCCTCCATGCCGAGTTCGGCGAGGTCGTCGACCACCGACTGGGCCAGGGCGCGCAGGTCCAGCCGCACGCGGGGCGCGCGCTCGCCGTCGCCGCGCACGAAGGCCAGCACCGCGCTGACCATGCCGTCCATCTGGGCGATGTCGGCCTCCATCTTCTCGCGCGCGTCCGGCGGGGCGGACTCGATGCGGAAGCGCAGGCGCATCAGCGGCGTGCGCAGGTCGTGGGCGATTGCCGCGACCATGGCGGTGCGGTCCTCGACGTAACGGCGGAGCTTGGCCTGCATGTCGTTGAAGGCCGACACCGCCAGCCGCACCTCGGCCGGCCCCTCGGCGGCCATGGGCGGCGCGTGCGGATCGCGCCCCAGCCGGTCGGCGGCGTCGGCGAAGGTGCGGATCGGCCGGGTCAGCCGCCGCGCCAGCAGATAAGCCAGCGGCGCGGTCAGCAGCGCGCCCACCGTGAACCAGGTCAGCAGCCGCAGCTGCCAGGGCGACAGCAGCGGGTCGGGCGGCTCCACAACCCGCCAGCGCCCGTCCGCCTCGCGCAGGGCGGCGGAGAAGGGCGGAAACACCAGTCGGTCGCTGGTCAGCGAGAAATGGACGCGCGGCGCGCCCCCCTCGCCCGTCCCGTCATGCCGAAGGATTCTCACCTCGCGTCGGTCCACGGCCAGTTCGCGGGTCTGCTTCACCGCGTGCGGCGGCGGGCCGATCACGCGCACGCCGTCGTGAAGGCGGCGAACGAACGGCTTGCGGGCGTGGCCCTCGCCGCGGACGTCGACGATCACCGCCTCGGGCCGCACGCCGAGCTCGCGCGCCAGGGCGTTGCGGATCACCGGCTCGATCACGTCGATTTCGGTCCGGACCGGGGCGGGCGCGGCCCCCCGGGTCCGCGCCTGCAGCCGCTTGCCGTCCGGCGTGACCACCGCCTCGCCCTTCAGCGCGCGGGCCGCGTCGCTGATCGACAGGCCCGCGGGCGGCGGGGCGGGAAACAGGGTCAGGACGGCGAAGTTGACCGCGTGCGACACGATCAGGGTCGCCAGCATCAAAGCGAACACCTGGACGAACACCGGGGCGGAGGACAGGCGCGGCCTCATGCCCGGCGCACCTCGGCGGCGAACAGATAGCCTTCGCCGCGCACGGTGCGGATCAGTTCGCGCCCGGAGCCGTCGTCGAGCTTCTTGCGCAGGCGGCTCACCTGCACGTCGATGGCGCGGTCGAACGCCTCGTTCGTCGGGCCGCGAGCGAGGTCCAGCAACTGGTCGCGGGTCAGGATCCGGTTCGGCCGCTCGGCGAGGGTTCGCAGCAGCGAGAACTCGCCGCCGGACAGGCCCACGGTCAGGCCGTCGCGCGACCGCAACTCGCGGCGCACCAGGTCCAGCCGCCAGCCGGCGAACTCCAGCGCCGCGGCGCCCGCCTCGGCCTGGCCGCCGCGCTCGCGCCGGCGCCGCAGCACCGCGCGCACCCGCGCCAGCAGCTCGCGCGGACTGCAGGGCTTGGGCAGATAGTCGTCGGCGCCGAGCTCCAGCCCGACGATGCGGTCGGTCTCCTCGCCCATGGCGCTCAGCATGATCACCGCCGGGCCGTTCGCCGCCGCCAGCCGGCGACAGATCGACAGCCCGTCCTCGCCCGGCATCATCAGGTCCAGCACGATCAGGTCGGGCGGGCAGGCGACCAGCGCCCGGTCCATCTCCGCCCCGCCGCCGACGGCGCCGACCTGATAGCCGTGACGGCTCAGGAACTCGCCCAGCACGTCGCGCACCCCAGGATCGTCGTCGACGACCAGGATGCGGGCGCTGCTTTCGGGCTCGGGAGCGGGCGCGTTCATCGTCCGGATTGTGCCGCCCCCGCGTCTCAGGATGATTTCAGTCCTGAAACAAGGGATAGCGCCGCCCGCGCGGAACCGCGAGGGTCAAGGCTTCGGCGGCGGCGGCGCGCGGAAAAACCCCTGCAACACGGGCGGGTTTGACTGCACCGTCCCGACGCGGCCTCTCGCGTCGCCTGATCCGAACGGTTTGGAGACCGACGCCATGCAAAAGACCGCCCTGATGATCCTGGCCGGCAGCCTCGCCCTCGCCGGCGCAGCCGCCGCCCAGGAAGAGAAGAAGAAGGAGACCCGAGTCGAGGTGGTGCGCATCGACGAGGGCAAGGGCCCCGTGCGCGTGATGTTCCACGGCGAGGGAATCGACAAGAACAAGGACGGCGAGATCACCCGCGACGAGTTCATGGCGCCGCACGGCGACCTGTTCACCGAGCTGGACAAGGACAAGAACGGCCGCCTGTCCAAGGAAGAGATGCACGACGGCCCGATGCGGCACATGCGCGGCGGCCCCGGTCACGAAGGCGGGCCGAACCGCGACGTCATGGTCCTGCGCCACGGCGGCCCGGGGATGCGGGCGCTCCACGTCGAACACGACGGCCCGCACGAGCGGACCGACATGGACGCGAACAAGGACGGCAAGGTGTCGTTCGAGGAGTTCGCCGCGCCGCTACGCAAGGGCTTCGAGGCGGCGGACGCGAACAAGTCGGGCTTCCTGGAGGAAGGCGAGCAGTCCAAGGGTCCGTTCGTGATCCACAGGGAGATCAAGACCGAGCGCAAGTGAGGTTCGTAGAGCGCTTCCCCTTCTCCCATTCGGGAGAAGGCGGTCCCGGCACCGGAGCGGCGCAGCCGCGTAGGTTCTCGCGCGGGGGATGAGGGATGCGGCGGGTTGTCGTTCTGAGCCCTGGGGTCCCTCATCCTGGCTTCGCTTGCGCTCAGCCTGTCCTTCTCCCGACCGGGAGAAGGACGGGGCGCTCCGCGCCCGCCTTCCCTCGCCCGCAAATCGTCCTACAGTGACGCCGACCCCGAACACGGGGCGCGCATGGGAGGGGAAGCCTTGGCGTTCTGGAATCGCCGCAGGTCCGTCGAAGAGGCGGGCGCTCATGAAACCGGCCAGCAACTGAAGCGCACGCTCAGCTGGCCGCACCTAGTGGCTCTGGGCGTGGGCGCCATCGTCGGCACCGGCATCTACACCCTGACCGGGGTCGGCGTGGACAAGGCCGGGCCGGGCATCATCATCGCCTTCGCCATCGTCGGCGTCATCTGCACCTGCGTGGCGCTGGCCTACGCGGAACTCGCGACCATGATGCCGGGCTCGGGCGGGGCCTACACTTACAGCTACGCCACCTTGGGCGAACTGGTCGCCTGGATCGTCGGCTGGAGCCTGATCCTCGAATATTCGCTGGTGGTCAGCGCCGTGGCGGTCGGCTGGTCGGCCTATGCGGTCGGCTTCCTGAACGGGCTGGGCATAGACCTGCCCGCCGCGATCGCTTCGGGGCCGCACGCGGGAGGCCTGTTCAACCTGCCGGCCGTGTTCATCATCGCCGTCGTGTCCGGCCTGCTGCTCTTGGGAACGCGCGAGAGCGCCACGGTCAACGCCCTGCTGGTGGCGGTTAAGATCGCGGCGCTGGTGCTGTTCGTGGCCGTGGCCCTGCCCCACTTCGACGCCGCAAACTTCCAGCCGCTGATGCCGTTCGGCTTCGAGAAGTCCGACCAGGGCGGGGTCGAGCGCGGCGTGATGGCGGCCGCGGCCATCGTGTTCTTCGCCTTCTACGGCTTCGACGCGATCTCGACCGCGGCGGAAGAGACCAAGAACCCCGGCCGGGACCTGACCATCGGCATCCTGGGATCGATGGTGCTGTGTACGATCCTGTACATGCTGGTCGCCGCCGCGGCTGTGGGCTCCATGCCGTTCACGCGCTTCGCCGCCAGCGAGGAGCCGCTGGCCGACATCCTGCGACTGCTGAACCAGGACGGCGTCGCCCAGTGGGTGGCGGCGGCGGTGGTGATCGGGGTGCCGACGGTGATCCTGGCCTTCCTCTA